>Ga0315287_10000528_pt1 | contig 33661 bp, 34 predicted proteins | sample YL17G11_0_MG_FD_205037 | JGI IMG/M metagenome (GOLD analysis project Ga0315287, IMG submission 205037) | Sediment microbial communities from Yellowstone Lake, YNP, Wyoming, USA - YL17G11_0 | ecosystem: Environmental > Aquatic > Freshwater > Lake > Sediment | place: USA: Wyoming | collected...
ACCATCACTGCGGTAGGGGTTGCTAATCCCAGGGCGCAGGGACAGGCAATGATCAAAACCGTTATGAAAGCCGTCAACGCAAAAGCAAACCCCTGTCCGACTAATAACCAAGTTCCGAAAGCAACCAACCCGATTAAAACTACCGCAGGAACAAAGTAGGCAGAGATTCTATCCGCCAATTCTTCAATTGGGGCTTTGCTTCCCTGGGCTTCCTCAACCAATCTGATAACCTGCGCTAAAAAGGTATCCCGGCCGACTTTTTCCGCTTTGAACTTAAAAGCGCCCGTTTTGTTAATGGTCGCCCCCACTACTTTATCTCCGGCTTTTTTCTCTACCGGAATGCTTTCTCCGCTTACCATTGATTCATCCACACTTGAAGCCCCTTCCACCACCGTTCCGTCTACCGGAATTTTCTCCCCCGGTCTGACCACCACCACATCCCCAACCTCCACCTCATCAATTTTGATCTCAATTTCTTTTCCCGCCCTCTCGATCTTTGCCGTTTTGGGTTGAAGGCCGATCAATTTCTTAATTGCCTCCGAGGTCCTTCCCTTTGCCACCGCCTCCAGATATTTGCCGAACAGGATAAAGGTAATTAATATCCCCGCCACCTCATAATAGAGGTCCCCCACTCCAAATCGAGTATTACCCAACCAGATCGCGACCGTAACATACAGGCTATAAAGATAGGCCGCTCCCACCCCGATCGCCACCAGCGTATCCATATTGGCGGTGCGGGTTTTGATTAAAGAAAGCACACCCCGCGTAAAGAAGATACTACCTAAAAACATAATGGGAGTGGTTATGATTAACTCAATCAGCGGGGCGTTTTGCATAAATAATTCCGGCATAGGAAAACCAAAAACCATCAGCATAAAATAAAACAAAGGCAAGCTTAAAAGCAGCGCTCCTACAAACCGGTTTCTTAAACCATGGATTTCTTTCTGCCGCGCTGCTTTTTCAACATCGAGTGGATTGTCCATGCCAACCCTGTCTGCTTCAGGCTTGATGACATGATAGCCGGTGGCTTCAATTACTTTCTCGATCGCAGTAACATCCGTTAGGGTCGGATCATATTCAACCGTAGCTTTCTCCGAGGCAAAGTTAACCCTGGCGTCAACCACCCCTTTACAAGATCGCAGCGCATTCTCAATCGCTAAAACACATGAGGCACAATGCATGCCGGAAATATTGATAATGATTCTCACTATCGCTTTCATCTAGGGCGCTCCCAATCTATTCGGTTTAAGTCACTTATAGATTAAAACCCTGGGAAAATGATCCGGTGGCGTAGCCGCCATAGTTAGTGCTACCCGTGTTGGGCTTATTTAAATCCGGGACAAGATATCTCACCTCAAACCCCGCTGAAAAACCACCCAGGTTAAATTTCAAACCCACTTCTCCCTGAGCCCCCGCGGTGCTGGTTGAAACTCCACCGACCGCGGTGGTGTTATAACTGACACCGGCCCCGGCGTAGGGAGTAAGCAAGCCGCCTATACTTTGGCCGTAAATTAAGTCAACCGTAACCGGCGTATAAGAATACTGAATATTATTGAGTGAATAGGTCGTAGTATCATAAGCGGCCCGAACGGATAAATTTGAATTTAGCGCATAATCGGCCGAAAGCCCATACATCAAGGTAGGAGTGGCTCCCAGCTGGGTTGGAGTATACATTCCCGCCCGACCCGAAACATTCAAGTTCCCCGCATAACCCGGCAAAACAAAAAAAGTGAACAAAAAAACAGAAAGCAAAATATATTTTAAGCCTTTCATCTTAACTCCTTTTTTTCTAGTAATTCTCAGCCAAAATTTCATAATAAGCACGGGGATGGGCGCAGGCCGGACAAACTTCGGGAGCTTCTTTTCCTTCGTGAATATACCCGCAGTTGCGGCAATGCCATTTCACGACATTCTCCTTTTTAAAAACCTTACCTTCCTTCAGATTTTGTAAAAGCTTACGGTAGCGTTTTTCGTGAAAGCTTTCTACTTCAGCAATTTCCTTAAATACTTTGGCTACTTCGTCATATCCCTCCTGGGAAGCAATATTTTCAGCGTCAAGATAGAGCTTTGACCATTCGAGTTTTTCTCCTTCCGCCGCTTCCAGTAAATTGGTACACGTGTCCCCAATTACCCCTGCCGGATAAACCGCGGTAATTTCCACAGCCCCTCCTTCAAGAAATTTAAAGAAACGTTTGGCATGCTCTTTTTCATTCCCAGCCGTCTCTTCAAAGATCGCCGCTATTTGCTCCAGCCCCGCCTTTATGGCCGCACTGGCAAAAAAGGCGTAACGGTTCCTCGCTTGTGATTCCCCAGCAAAAGCCGCTAAAAGATTCTTCTCCGTCTTACTCCCCTTCAAACTTTTCATTGGTTTTCTCCTTTCTTATTTATTTAATCACCAAAGGATCATTCTTATGTTTACTGGCTATTGCTTCGGCTAATTGTTCGAGCGCATTAAATTCTTCCGCCTTAGGAAAACCCTTGGCTATCACCGGCGGCAACAATTCAATTTTTAGATTTGACAGCATGGCCGTAACCATCTCCGGCATCTTTCCCGACCATCCGTACGAGCCGACCAGTGAAGCATAGCGGAGTTTTGGGCGCAGCGCATTAGCCAGAAAAGCCGCGTAAACCGCCGCCGGATGGGGACCGACTAATACCGTCGGCGTCCCGATAACGATGGTAGCGGCATCAACCAAAGCCATGGCCAATTCTCCGATATCCGTTCGAGAAAGGTTAAAGGGTTTAACTATTATTCCGCGTTTCATTAGGGCCTCAATCAAATATTTTACCATCTCCGCCGTGCTGCCATGCATGGAGATGTAAGGAATGACCACTTCATTTTTTACTTCGTCCGCCGCCCATTCACGGTATGCATCTAAAATATAATTTGGCTTATCGAAAAGCGGGCCGTGGCTGGGTGCAATGATCTCAATTTCGAGCGTTTTAATCTTTTCGAGGTGCTGTTTGATACTGGCCCGAAAAGGTATCATGATTTCCGCATAATAGCGTTTATTTGAGGTGTAAACCTTCCCCAGGTCGATGGCAAACAGGTTACTCTGCGCCAGATGTGATCCCAGAAAATCGCAGGTGAACAAGATCTTATCTTCACGAAGATAAGTGAACATGGTCTCCGGCCAGTGGACCCAGGGAGCATAAATAAATTCCAGGGTTTTATCCCCGAGCGAAAGCGTTTCACGATCGGCAACGGTTATAAACTTATCCTCAGGTATTAAGAGATGGTTCATCAGCATCTCTTTACACTTCGGATTGGTCACCACCTTCGCCGATTTATAAATTTCTAAAATCAGCGGCAGAGAGCCGGAGTGGTCTTGTTCCGCGTGGTGAACAATAACGTAGTCGATCCTTTCAATTTTCAGTTGGTTTAAGTTTTCAACTAACACCTGCCCCTTGGTGGGGTCAACGGTATCCAGCAGAGCGCACTTGTCTTTTCCCTTGATTAAGTAAGCGTTATAGGTCGTTCCATCGGGAAGTGGGATAAGCTCGTCAAAGAGCCTTCGGTCCCAATCTTTGGCGCCTACCTGAAAAATATTGGCATTGGTTTTTACGGCTTCGATCATCTAAATTTTTTCTTGCCTATTTAACTTTTTCAAATTGATCTTTGGGCGCTCCGCAGACGGGACAAACCCAGCTATCAGGAAGATTTTCAAAAGCGGTTCCGGGGGATATACCACTATCTGCATCGCCCTTTTCAGGATCGTAAATGTATCCGCATACCAAACAAACATATTTTTTCATTCTATATTTCGCAAGCCAGGTTAAAACCAAAATGGAATAAACCGTCATTATTTCCAAGAATATAACCGTTGGGAAAAGCATAGAGGACGTTGGTTACCATGAGGGTAAGGATCTGGCTGAGTGTTTTAAATTTAAACCCCACTCCTAACTCAGGATTACTTAAGGCATAGCCGCCAAAGGCTGGGGTATATTCTCCTAAAAATTCTATATTCTCAAAATAGCCCACTTTTTCTGCCACCGTAACCCGGCCTCCCATACCGATGGCAAAGGAGGGCCGATCCGCCAAATAATTTGAATAGGTTGGGACAAAAGTTAAAGTTAGCTTATCCTTCAATATTTCTTCACATAAAATTAGCTGCACAACATAATTATTTTTATCTCTGGTAATTAGTGAGCTGGTTTTACTGGCAATCCCCCATAAAAAAGAAAAACCATCAAAAAATTTTATTTTATTGGCAACAAAAAATTCCTGGTTGAGGTTTGAGCGAAAAATCGACAAATCCGTCCAGTCGGTAATCCGAAAACTAAGGCCATAGGTAGCCGCCATGCCCTGGTCCGTGCCCAACATGTTGTCAAAAGGCTTATCGCTTATATCTCCAACTGCCCGCTGTATCATATAAAAATTAATCTTATTGGCTGTTTCATAACCAGGCAGGTTTAGATTGTCCAGGTTAGTATAAACCGCGAAAGACGGAGCGGCGCAGAATACCGTCATTAAAACCGCCAGGCCGATACTTTTAAATAAGCCGCTATCCTTCAACAATCCATCTCTCCTGTTCCCTGAACCAGTCACCGGGATGGTCCAGATACTGCAATGTCTCTTGTAATATTTCATAATGATTGTTTTCTTCTTTCATCAAAAAGGTCAAAAATTCCTGGACATCGGCCTCAGCTGCCTCTTCCCTAAGCTTCTGGTAAAAAGCGTAAGATTCGCGTTCAAGCTCCATTGCCACTTTATAGGTTTCAACCAAATCGGCATCCGCTTTAATCTTTTCCTCCAATTGCGCTCCGATCTTTTCCAAAATCGACCGGATATAATCAATCTTTTCACGGTGTTCTATTTCTCTGACATTTTTTCTGGCTTGCTCTTTTACTTCCGTCGATTGCTGGCAATAGGCCTCAATAGTTTTTATGTGGTCTATCTCCTTGGCGGCAATGGCTTCCAGGGTGGCTTTCCCCAATTTATTGGTCGTTTTAGCGGCGGCTTCAGTATAAAGACGGTAACCTTTTTTTTCCATGTCCAGAGCAATTTTCATCGCCTCAAGTATATTATTCACTTTTATTCCTCCTTAGGCATAGCTTTTTAATAAAGCTTCAATCCTTTGATCGCGTTCCGCTTCATTCAGTTCGGGAAGAGCCTGATAAAACCCTTCCTGCGTCAGGGCGTCTCTTTTATAAAAAGTCCCCAGCGCAATCGGGGCTTCGGAATTATAATCCCATTCCCCCATGATTTTCAATGCCCGATCATAATCATAAGGGTCGTGTCCCGAAAGCTCATAGACCCGTCGATTATAATCATCATATAAATTATTAAAAGTTACACAAACCTGCAAAATATCCACCAGAGAAAACCCTTTATGTAAAATAGCTTCTTTGATCGTTTTTTTAAGGTGGGCAATTTTACCCGAGTAGCTGCGGGCAATGAAAGTTGCCCCGCTGGCCAGCATTAACTTCAAGGGATTTAGCGGCGCTTCTCGCGTTCCGGCCGGGGTGGAACGGCCTTTGAATCCCAGCGGCGAGGTCGGCGTAGATTGGCCGGTGGTGAGCGCGTAAACCCGGTTATCATGAATTAACATGGTGATATCGATATTTCTTTTCGCGGCAAAGATCAAATGCTCAATCCCCTCTCCGTAAGCGTCGCCATCGCCGGCAAAACCGATCACCTGCAGTCCGGGCTTAGCCAATTTTATGCCGGAAGCGGCAGGCGTTACCCGGCCATGCAGCGAATAAAAACTGTTTAAATTAAGATAATCAACGATTTTTGCGTGTTGCCCTATACCCGATACCAGAACTACGTTTTCTAGCTTTAAACCCTCGTCTTTTAATTCGTTCAATACACTTTTAATCGCACTTAAAATCGCAAAGTTACCACAACCCGGACACCAATCATTATGAACTTTTGTTCCCAGATCTTGCTCGTTCATTCCAGCACCTTGCTTAATTCAAATTCCAATTCATCCAAGGCAAAAGGTCGGCCATCGTATTTTAAAATCTTTTCATCCACCTTAATTCCATAACGGTTAATCAGTCTTACCAACTGACCGGTGGCATTGTTTTCTACGGCAATAATTTTTCTCACTCCTTCTAACGCTTTTTGAAATTGGTCCAACGGGAAGGGATTAAGTACCAGGGGTTGAACGACTTTTAAACCCAGCCGTTCCGCTAATTCAACGCAAACGCCTTTATTGGATCCCCAGCAAAGCAGCGCGGTTGAACTTTTCTCTTCCCCATAAGTTTTTACTAATGGATAATTATCCAGCTCTTCTGCTAGATAATTTTGTTTTCTTAAGCGTTTCTCTTGCATTTTCTTAGTTATCATCGGATCTTCTGTAGTGATACCCGCTTCCGTGTGTTCATAACTATTAATTTTAACCGTCGCTTCACTATCCGGAACAAAAGCCAAAGGTGATATGCCGGTCTCGGTATCCAGGTATCTTTTATATTCTCCCTTTCGATCCCAAAGAGAAGATGTAATTTCTGGGATCGGCGCAATGGCTTCAAGATCGAAATTAAAAGTGCCTTCAGCTAGTGTTTTATCCGTCAGAATAAAAGATGGAATTTGATATTTCCAAGCCAATTTTAAAGAAAGCGCTCCCCAGTAATAGGCTTCTTCTGCATCCCCGGGAGCCACCACCAGACGGGTAAACTCTCCCTGCCCGGCATGCAAAACAAAATGTAATTCAGTTTGGCCGGTGTAGGTCGGCAGCCCGGTGCTGGGGCCGGTCCTCTGGCCAACGATAAACACCAGCGGCAGCTCCGCCATGCCGGAAAAACTTACCGCCTCGGTCATTAAACAAAACCCCCCACCCGAAGTCCCGACCGCTGCCTTCTCCCCGGCATAAGAAAAGCCTAACGCAGTTAAGACCACACCAATTTCGCTCTCCGGTTGAATCACTTTCAACCCAAATTTGTCTGCAACGCTTGCCAGAAAATGAAGAATGGTTGAGGAAGGGGTCATCGGATAAGCCAGATAGGCTTTAAGCCCTCCCCGGATTAAGCCTAAACTTAAAGCCTCATTCCCGGTTAATAAAGGAAGCACCTTATTATCAACCGCAGCGAGTTTCAAGTGTTCCTGGCTAGCTTCAAAGCCGCGTCGAGCTACCCGCAGATTCGCTTCCAGTTCTTTCGGGAAATTTTCTTTAAAAATCTCTTCCAGTCTACCCCACTCAATTCCGCTCACCCGGCAAAAGCTGCCCAGTAGGGCAGAATTGCGCATGATTTCCGTTCCCTTTTCTTCCTTTACCAAATCAGTCAGGGGAACCCCCAGTGCGGTAATTGAAGTTGGTAGATTATCCGCTTTCACGGTGGCGGGATCAAAAATAATAATTCCGTTATCTTTTAATTTAGTTTTATGAAAATCAAAGGTGTCCTGATTCAAAGCCAGGACCATTTCTACCTTATTTTCATGGACATTCACCCTGGTCCGGGCCGCGGCGCGAATAATAGAAAAAGTGTGACCGCCTCTGATCAGAGAAGGATAATCGCGGTAAACATAAACGCGGTAGCCCATCCGGTTCAAAAGACGGGCAATGATCAAACTGGAGCGATCGATGCCATAGCCGGCCTCGCCGCCAATCAGGACCGAAAAATTATCCAATTTCAATTTTCTTGCTGTTTTGCCACAAACCGTGAAGATTGCAATAGGAAGCGGCTAAAATCGTACCGGATTTATCCGTTTTAATCGAGCAGACCACTTCAGATGGCGTATAAACGGTGCTGGTATTCGGCCCCTGGGTCGAAGCTCCGTGGGCGCCGAATTCAAATCTCCCGATCTGACAGGGAAATTTTTCTCCATCAGGCAGGAAGAAAACTTCAATCCAGGCAATGTGATGTTCGGTGGTGTTCGGGTGTGGAATCTCCTTACCAACAGTTAATGTGACCTTGAAAACTTCACTTTTCTTCACTTTATCCGGCGCTTCAATTACCGGCACGTGTTTTTCCTGCTTCCAATCCGCGCTTTGCCATAAATCTTTTAGCTCTACCATAAATATTTACCTCCTTAATTTTGTTAGTATAACACCCCGCTAATGCGTCGACAAGTAACGGAAAGCTGCTAAAGTAGCCTTAGCTCCTTCCCCCGCTGCCACAATAATCTGTTTCTCCGGAACATTGGTCACATCCCCCGCGGCAAAAACCCCGGGTACGGAGGTCTCATTTGTGCAATTTACAACTATTTCCTGAAACTGATTCTTATCTACGAAATCAATTATATCCGAATTGGGAACCGAGCCAATTTCAACGAACACCCCTTCCAGTTGAATTTCTCGCACTTTACCCATCGTTTCAACTTTCATTCCCCTAACAAATTTTCCACCATAAATTTCTAATACTTTTGTATTATTTAAAATTTCCACATTCTTTGCCGCGATTATTTTTTCTTGCATTGCCGGATCTCCGGTAAGTTTATCCGTGATGTTAATTAAATAGACGCGGGAAGCGATCCGGATCATCTGCAAAGCAGCATCCAGCGCCGAGTTCCCGCCTCCGATTACCGCCACTACTTTGTTACTAAAAATTGGTCCGTCACAGGTGGCGCAATAAGTAATGCCACGATTCTTGTATTCAATTTCTCCGGGGACATTTAGAAAACGTGGACTTTTGCCGGAAGCAACCACTACCGTCTTGGTAGAAAAGCGCTCAGACCTGGATGTGATCACATCAAACAACTGATTATTGCGTTCAATCTTGTTGACTCCTATCCCTTCTTGCAGATCAAACTCAAATTTTTCTAAATGCTCTTTAAATTTCAGCGCCAGATCCGGGCCGGTGATAAACTGATAGCCGGTGTAATTTTCGATATCTCCTGACCAGGCCGCCTGTCCGCCGATATCTTTCGTTAAGACGGAAAAATTGAGTTTTTTCCGGGCGGCATAGACCGCGGCGGTAATTCCGGCGGGTCCCGCACCTATAATAATTAAATCTTTAATCACGAAAATATGATAGCACTTGAATTTTTGTCTGTCCAGTTGCAATCACCCCCTTGCTAATATATAATGACCGAGAATAATAGACTGATGTTTAAATCCATAAAATCAAAATTAGGCTTTCTTATTCTAACTATTATCTTTTTGGCGGTTGCCACTTTAGCTCTGACTTACCTGCTTATTTCAACCCAGCAAAAATATGGTTTATTGATTAATATCGCCGGTCGGCAAAGGATGCTCTCGCAAAAATCCACCAAAGAGATACAAGGCTATATGCGCACCGGCAACCCAGAAACAAAAAAACAAGCCTTGGCTTCGATTGATTTATTTGACCAGAGCTTAAAAGCTTTCCGTTACGGTGGGAAGATACTCAATGGCCGGGGGGTAAAAGAAAAGATTGATTCACTCATGGATAAAAGAAACACCAAGCAAATTCTGGGCACGGCGCTTGATCAGTGGGGTGCTTTTAAGGCAAAGGCGGAAGTGGTTTTTACCAGTAAAACTAAATCCAGCGAAGCGCGTGACGCCCTTAACTTTATCGAGGAGAACAATCTCAAGCTTCTGGAGAAAATGAATCAGCTAACCACCGTCCTGCAGGATGATTTAGATCGCAACATCTCGCGGATCATGCTCTTTCAGTTGGCTTCTTTCATTTTTATCTTCTTAATTGGCCTGTTATCTTACCGGCAGTTAAACCGGATCGTCACCCCTCTGATTGAACTGAAGAAAGCGGCGGACGCTGTGCGCCTGGGTGATTTCCAGGGATGTTTCAGGGATTGTGATCAGGTTACGGGGGATGAGATTGAAGACTTAAGCAAAGCCATGCGCCACATGGCGGAGACCATCCTGCAGAGGGAAGAAGATTTGGTTAAGGCCCGGGATGAACTGGAAATAAGAGTGAATGAACGCACCGCCGAAATCGCCCGGGCCAATGAAGAACTGCGCAAGCTGGAACAGCTGCGGGAACAGTTGTCACAGATGATCGTACACGACCTTAAAAATCCCCTGACCGGGATCCTCTCTTCGGTAGAGCTGGCAGGAGTACTGGGTCCGATTTCCGATAAACAAAAAGAGCTGATGGAGACGGCCAAAGTTAACGCCAAAAAACTCTCGAACATGATTATGGATATCCTGGATCTAGGGAAAATGGCTGAAAATAAATTGGTTTTGAATAAAACCACCTTCTCCGCCGATGATTTGGCAAAGAATCTGTCCTGGGTCGAAACCTTAACCAAAAAAGAGAACAAACAGTTAATCCTTCAAATTGAGAAAGGCGTCAATGTTACCGCCGATAAAAATTTAATTGTGCGGGTGCTGGAAAACTTGTTGAGCAATGCCATTAAGCATACCACTCCCGGGGGAAGAATTACCCTAAGTGTTAAAAAAGATAAAAATCAAATCCTGTTTGAGGTGGTTGATAATGGCGAAGGCATTCCGAAAGAATACTTAGAGCGCATCTTCGACCGTTTTTTTAAAATTGAAAATCAGCAGCTCAAATCTTCCGTCGATACCGGCCTCGGACTGACCCTGTGTAAAATGGCGGTAGAGGCCCACCAGGGGAAAATCGGAGTAGAAAGTCAGGTGGGTAAAGGCTCGCGCTTTTTCTTCGCCCTACCTCAGAGCTGAGCAATCGATTTTTTTATATTATTTTCACTAAGCCAGTAAAAGCAGCAGGCCCATTATCCCGATTCCTAAAGCAATGGCACAGAACTGAGCTATTGATATTCTGACATCATTTTCAAGATGTAGTTCAGGTATCAGATCTGAACCGGCCATATAAATAAATCCACCGGCGGTAACCGGCAAAATAAACAGGGAGTAATCTTTAATAAATGGTCCAATGGTTAAAGACAAAACCGCACCCAGAATCGCGGTCAGGGCTGATAAGAAATTAAAAAACAACGCCCGGCGGGTCGAGAGACCACCGTGCAACAAAACTCCGAAATCCCCTATCTCCTGCGGAATTTCATGGAGAATGACCGCCAGGGTGGTAGCAAGACCAATGGGGAGACTAACCATATAACTGGCAGCGATCACCATTCCATCGATTAAATTATGGACCCCATCCCCGATCAGATTCATAAATACCACCGGATGAGGATGCGCTTTGGAAGTAGGTACGTGGCAGTGCCGCCAGCGGATAAATTTTTCCAGCACGAAAAAAATAAGTATTCCCAGCAAAATCAGCAGCGAAACGATGGGTCTGATCCCCAGCTTCTCAAACGCCTCCGGGATAAGGTGCATGAAAGCATCCCCAAACAACCCCCCCACCGCAAAGCTTACCAGGATCAACAAAATGCTTTCTAAAAATTTCCTTTTCAGCGCCAGGGTAAAGACCCCGATCAGTGAGATCAGGCTTACGATCACGACGCTCATCAGGCTGTAGATCCAGATTTCCATAAGTTGCTCCGGGTTTGATTATATGCGAAAATAGAATACTATGTCAAAGCCCATTGACCTGTTGATTTTTGATTTTGACGGCACCCTGGCCGATTCCCTGCCGGCGGCGGTTAAATCGATTAAGCAAATGTTAAGGGATTTAGATCTGCCCCAAAAGTCCGAAGCCGAAATTGGCCAGCACATCGGTTTTGGAGAATGGGCGCTGGTAGCAGGGTCCATCGGCAGTCAAAAGGAAGACGAAATCAAGCAAGCGCAGGCTCTTTACTATCGGCACAACTTCGAAAACATCAAAGAGGTTAAGCTCTACCCGCATATCCGGGAATTGATAGAATTTTTTGGGGACAAAATAAAACTTATTATTTCAAACAAACGTGACGAGTTTATTAAAATGATCTTGCAAAATCATAAGCTTGACCAATACTTCAAGGAAATCTTGGGTGGCGATTCCGCTCCCTGCCTGAAACCCGATCCTTGCGCCATCCTGCATGTTTTAGAAAAATATAAAGTGGCGCCTGCGCGCGCTCTTTTTATCGGAGATATGACGATAGATATCGAAACCGGCAAAAACGCAAGTGTCCTGACCTGTGCGGTTACTTATGGGTTTCATTCGCGATCTGATTTAGATAAAATGCAGCCTGATTTTTTGATTGGTGATATTTTGGAGTTAAAAGAGCTGATCGATTAAGCTGGGACGTATTTGCTTAGCGCTTCTTCAAAGGCCTTTTCCGGCCTGAATCCTACCAACCGTTCAATTTCTTTCCCATTTTTGAAAACAATAATACAGGGAATCCCGGAAACATTATAGCGGCTGGCGTGTTCCATATGCTCCTCGGTATTTATTTTTAAAAATTTAAGCTTTGAGAATTTCTTGGCCATTTTCTCGTAAATCGGCCCCATCATCAAGCAGGGACCGCACCAGGGGGCCCAAAAATCAACCAGTACAACCCCATTATGTTGCTCCACTTCTAAGATAAACTCATTATCCGTTATTTCCTTTAACATGACAGCTATCTTAACATACTCATTTATGTTTGTTAAGTAATTGTAGTTGCTTCCTATGGTTGATGACCTGTAAAATAGGACTATGTTAGAAATTAGGAAGGCTAAGATTTCGGATCAGCCGGCCATTCTGCAAATTTTAGAGGCGCTAGATCTTGCTTCCCCCCTACAAAAATTAGATGATTTCTGGCTGGCTGAAGTTGGGAATGAAATTGCGGGTATTGCCCGGCTGGAAGATTGCGGAGAATATCTCTTTCTCAGCTGTGTTGGAGTGAAAACCAAGCACCAAAATCAGGGGATCGCTTCCCGATTATTAGAGCCATTACTGATAAACACCAAACATAAAATCTATCTCTATACCACGATCCCGGACTTTTTTAAAAGATTTGGTTTTAAAGCTGCTTCTCCATCTTTCCGGCTACCCTCGAAAGAGAATTTTAGGTGCCAGGAATGCTTCCCAGAAAAATGCCAAACTATGGTAAAATTACCGGATGTTTCCTAAATATCCTAATTTTAAAAAATTAACCTTCGAAGCCTTCAATTTGATTTCAAGCCAATTGCTTTTGGCCCGCAGGAGAATTTCCGAATTAGCGCTGGCCAATCTTTTTCTTTGGGAAGAATTCGATCAGCCGCAATATACCTTGATTAACGAAAACCTTTGCCTGCTTATTTCACCCCCCAATGAAAAACCTTATTTTCTCGAGCCATTGACGCAGAATGACCTTCTAAAAACGGTCGATACCTGTTTGCAGCATTGCGGCAAAATCTCGCGCGCTTCGGGAGACCTGATCTGCCATGTGCCGCGTAGGAAGTATCGTCTCTCCCCCCTGCGCAGCGAATTTGATTATCTTTATTTAACCAAAGACCTGGCCGAACTAAAGGGTAAAAAATACGATGGCAAGCGTAACCATATCAAAAGATTTACGCATCGTTTTCCTGACTACGCTTTCCTCCGCTTTGAAACTAAATTTAAAAAAGAAGCCTTGGAACTTTTCGACCGGTGGTTTAACGCGAGAAAAGAATCGAGATATTTTCCAAAACTGGCCTATGTCTCACAAAGAAACGCCCTGCTTAAAGCTTTTTCTAATTTTGAAAAGTTAAAGTTAATCGGCGGATTAATCCTGGCAGAGAAAGCGATAAAGGGTTTTATTATCGGCAGCCAATTGAATGCTCAAACGGTTTCGGTTCATTTTCTGTATGTCGACCCTGAATTTAACGGTGTTTCCCAAACTCTATTATGGAAAGCCTGCCAGGATAGCTTTGCTGCTTTCAGTCATATCAACCTGGAACAGGATCTGGGGATTCCAGGATTGAGGACCGCGAAACTCTCCTATCACCCGCTAAAACTTGAGAAAAAATTCGAGATTAATCCGTTATTTTTTTGACGAAGACCCGATACTCCCCATCCTTCTCTTCCCCTCCCAAATATTCCTGGCCGGTGGCTTTACACCAGGCGGGCATATCTGCTTTGATTCCTTCGTCCGTTGCGGTTACTTCTAATATTTGACCGATCTTTAATTCTTTGATCTTCTTAGAGGTTTCTATAATCGGCATCGGGCATAAAAGACCAAAACAATCCAGCACCACATCCGCCTGCATGCTAAACTCCTAAATAAAATAACTTATTTTTGATTCTCTCGCCGCTTGGAGGAAAGTGGCAGCGCCGGCAAAATCTTCCACTTCTTCAATAAAATCTTCTTTCTTGAAACCCATAAAACTGAAAGTAGTGGTACAGGCGATAAATTTAACACCTGAAGTTTTTGCCAATTTAATAAACTCATTGATGCTCGGTATCTTAGAATTTTTCATCATCCTCTTCATAAAGAAAGGGCCTATCCCCAGCAGATTAAATTTAGAAAGGGGTAGGCGGTCCGCCCCTCCCCGATTGAGGAGACTCATCATCCGTTGCAAAATATCTCTGCCGCTCATCCATTTCTTTTTCCTTAAAACATTTAATCCCCAGAAAGTGAAAAACATGGTTACTTCCATTCCCATCGCCGCCGCGGTGGTAGCGCAGATAAAAGCGGCCAGTACCTTATCCAGATCGCCGGAGAGAACCACAATCGTAAATTTTTCCTGCCTGCCGGCAGGCATGGCCTTTTCCAAAGTTATCCTCCTTGATGCCTTTGATAAAGCGGGGACATCTCGCGTAAACGGTTTACAATTGGAGGGAGTTTCTCCAGAACGTAATCCACTTCGTCTTCGCTGTTGTCTTTACCCAGGGAAAAGACCAGTGATCCATGGACATCCTCCGGGTTAACGCCGATTGCCAAAACCACATGGGAAGCCTTCAGCGCTTTTGATACGCAAGCCGAACCGGTTGAGATGGCTATCCCCTCCATGTTTAAGAACATCGACATCGACTCCCCCTCAACAAAGCGCACGTAGCCGCTGGCGTGGCCGGGCAACCGCTGGGTGGGATGTCCCGTCACATAAAAATATTCAATTTTTTCTTGTAAGCCCTTCAACAGTTTATCCCTCAAGGGCACCAGTTTACTGATACGCTGATCCATCTCCAATTTCGCCAGTTCCGCTGCCTTCCCCATACCCACAATCCCGGGAAGATTTGGTGTTCCGGCCCTTCTCCCCTCCTCTTGCGTCCCACCCAATAATAAAGGGAGGATCCGGGTCCCTTTCCTGAGATAAAGAGCGGCAATTCCGGTCGGACCATAAAATTGATTGGCAGAAAAAGTTAAGGCGTCTACCCCCAATTCATTTACCTCCAGCGGAATGCTGCCCGCAGTCTGGACAGCATCAATGTGAAATAACACTCCCTTTCCTTCTATTTTTTTCGCAATTTCCGCAATCGGTTCTAACGTTCCGATCTCGTTGCTGGCATGGGTTAAGGTAATCAGCGTGGTTTCAGGTGTAATTGCTTGGCATACCGTATCTGGATTGACCAAACCCTGATTGTCTACAGGCAAATAAGTAATTTTATACCCGGTCTTTTCTAAATCTTTCAGGGTATAAAGGGCCGAAAAATGTTCAATCGCCGAAGTAATGATATGTTTTCCTTTTTTTTCATAGGCGCGTGCGATGCCTTTGATGGCAAAATTATTGGCTTCGGTACCACAGGAAGTAAAAATAATTTCCACAGGATGGGCAGCGACCAGCTCCGCCACTTTAGCTCTGGCTTCTTCTATCGCCTCAGCCGTTTTTGCCCCAAAATCATGGAAGTTCAAAGGGTTACCGTAATTTTCTTTCAAATGGGGCAACATTTCTTCGATCACCCGGGGATCAATCGGGGTATTCGCCATATGGTCAAGATAAACTTGTCTTTTAATCTCTTCTGCCATGTTCTTTCCAACCAAGGGAATTATAGAGTGTTTCGAAATTATTATCTATCGCTTAAGGATTAAAAAACTGCTCCATGGATAGATATCTCTCTCCGGTATCCGGGAGAATCGTTACGACCTTATGGTTCGGACCAAGTTTATTGGCAATGAGCAAAGCCCCATAAGCTGCCGCTCCTGATGAAATACCCACCAGCAACCCCTCTTTCCGGCTCAAACTTCTCGCGGTTTGAAAAGCATCGTTATCCGTGACCTTGATAATTTCATCAATGATCTTTAGATTAAGCACGGCGGGAACAAAACCCGCGCCGATGCCCTGTATTTTATGCGGTCCGGGCTGACCGCCCGAAAGAACCGGAGAAGCAGCCGGCTCAACCGCCACCACCTTGATCCCCGGATTTTTACTTTTCAAAACTTCTCCTACCCCCGTGATCGTTCCACCCGTCCCCACGCCAGCCACAAAGGCATCGATTTGATCACCTAAAACCTCAAGAATTTCCTGGGCGGTTGTACGACGATGGGCTTCCGGATTGGCCGGGTTATTAAACTGCTGTGGCATAAAAGCTTTATTTTTAGTGACAATCTCTTCCGCTTTTCGAATTGCGCCGCTCATCCCTTCTGCGCCCGGGGTCAGCACCACCTCTGCCCCAAAAGATTTTAAAATATAGATTCTTTCCACGCTCATCGTCTCCGGCATGGTTAAGATGACCTTATAACCCCGGGCCGCGCCAATCATTGCCAGCCCAATCCCGGTATTGCCAGAAGTCGGCTCAACGATCGTTCCACCGGATTTAAGTAAGCCATTTTTTTCTGCTTCTTCAACCATGGCTAAACAAATTCGGTCCTTTATACTTCCACCCGGATTGAAAAATTCAATTTTGGCATAGACTTCAGCCATTCCCGGACTTGTCAAACGATCCAACTTGAGCAAGGGTGTCCCACCAATCGATTCAGTTATATTTTTTTTCATCTATTATTTCCTCCATATTAAATTAAATATTTACCCCGGGCTAAAACCACAGTTTAATAAGCGTAATTAATCCAACCAAAATAAAAATCGTTGCTCCCAGCCATTTTATCCAAATCTTTGAAATAAGATCCTTAATCCATCTCCCGATTAATATTCCCGCCCCATTAATTCCAACCATCGCCAGGGTGGCTCCCAACCAGACCTGGAACGGGCGTCCAAATTCAGCGGAAAAAGCCAGCGTCGCTAACTGGGTTTTATCCCCTAGTTCGGCGATCAGAAAACTAACAAACACGATCCAGAAAGGATTATGCTTCCCTCCCTCCACATCCTCCTCCTTCTCTCTGGCAAAAATAGTCCAAACCCCGATCAGCAAAAAGAACCATCCAGAAAAAAGCTGAATATAAAATTCTGGAATATAATAATGGATGATACCGCCAAAAAATACCGCCATTCCCATTAGCAAACCCGAAGCACACAGCACCCCAGCCATCACTTTCCAAATAGGATAACGGGTGGCAAAACCCATGGTTAAGAGTTGGGTTTTATCTCCTACCTCAGCTAGTCCGATCACCAATAAAGTTGTAAAAAAAGGCTGTAAGTTCATATGCTTTTGGAATTCCTATCAATTAAACATATAAGATTCTAAAATAAATGTCAATTATAAATTTAGATTTTCTTGATTGATTAAATCAAGTATTATTAATAATGTTACTTTTTGCATTTTACAAAATAAATCTCATAGGTTATCCTAAGTTCTTCACCTTGAGGGAAAAGATTGGATATCTTCTTCCGGGTAAGCAAACCCTTAGCCTTTACTTCGCTAGGATTCTGCGCTCCTATCTTCCTTAAATGGTAAAAAAGAGCATATACATCCTGATAATGTTCAATAACGGTTTCGGAAATAAATTGCACTTCCTTAAACAGCTTACTTAATTTCCCTTCAATTTCATGCTGATCAGGGAAAGGATTAATTGACAAGCCAGCTTTTTTCACTTCCTGAAGAGTAGCGGGGCCAAAGGTAGTGAAGAAAAACTCTCCTCCTGGACAAAGGACGCGTTCAACTTCTTTAAATACCCTACCAATATCCATCCATTGTAAGGCAGCGCTGGAAACGACTAAATCGAAGCTGTGGTTTTTAAAAGGCATCTCCTCGGCATCTCCCAAGAGAAATACAACTTGAGGGTGTTTGATTTTTGAACGGGAAAACTCAATCATTCCCGGAGCCAGATCCAGGCCGGCAATTCTTGCCAGGGGAAATTTTTGGCTGATATTACTTGTTAAAATTCCGGTACCTGAACCAAGATCCAGGATATTTTTATATTCACGATTTAATCCGTTAACTATTCTCTCCACCATCTGATACTGAACATCCGCCCAATGATCGTAATCCTTGGCGCTTTTTGAAAAACTATCTTTAATGCGTGTTTTATGTTTAAGCATGTCTAGCTAAAAATTCCGCAAGAGAAGCATTAAATTTATCCGGCACTTCTAGAAAAGGAGCATGTCCTACCCCGGGGAAAATCTGCCGTTCAGAATTTTTTATTTTTTCATGCAGATAGTCGGCTGCCTGCGGCAAAACAACCTGATCCTTCTCGCCTTGAATGATAAGGGTTGGAATCTTAATTTCAGACAAAAAACCCCTTTCATCCTCCAGCTCCAACTGCTTGATGTCACTAAAGATTTTTTGCTTCTGCAAAGTTAATGGGCTGGAAATTAACGGGTGAACTTCTTTACCGTTGAAGATTAAAGAATAGAAAAAACGCAATCCGAGCTCAAAATTTTTCCTCAGCTTTCTTTCTAGATTCTTCAGGCGTGAAGAATCAAGCCCGCAAGGATAATCTTCACTTTTCAGGAACTTGGGAAAGGCCGAAACCAGGACCAAAGCTTTTATTTTATCTTTCTGCTCTCTCAATAGCTTAAAAGCTTTAAGCGCTCCCATCGACCATCCGACAATTATCAATTGGTTCAATTTGTTGATCTGGCTGGTATCGGTATAGATTTTATGCTTTTCCGTAAATTCCTCGATCTGTAATCCCCAAACCCGCGGACTGGCGGCAAAACCATGGATAAACAAGAGGTTGGCCATGCTAAGTATTATATCAGATTATGGTATAATTTCTGAGCTATGCACTATCAACTACTGGCAAAAGAAGTGGTTCAGGGAAAGACGATCTCCTTGTCAGAAGCGCTTAGACTAATAAACAGTCCCGATGAAGAAGCCTTTGAATTTTTTGCTGCCGCTAACCTGATTCGTAAAAATTTTAAAGGGGATCGCGTCAAATTGTGCGCCATCGTTAATGCCAAATCCGGTCGTTGCTCAGAGAATTGTTCCTTTTGTGCCCAATCCGCTCACCACAAAACCAAAGTAAAAGACTACCCCCTTCTTTCACAAGAGGAAATGGACACAGCAGCAAAAAGCGCAGAGCAGAATATGTCTGCCACCTGCTTTTCAATTGTAACTTCCGGCAAATCCATCCTCAGTGAATCTGAAATGGATACCATCGCCAATACGGTAAAATCAATCAACCATAATACTTCTCTAAATCGCTGTGTTTCACTCGGTATTCTGAGCCAGGCGCAGATCCGCCAGCTTAAAGGCGCGGGCCTAAAACGTCTTCATCACAACCTCGAAACGGCGGAGAGCTTTTTTGATCAGATGTGCACTACTCACACCTATAAAGAACGGCTGGAAGTGATAAAAACGGCCAAAGTCGAAGGATTGGAGGTCTGCTCCGGCGGGATTTTTGGATTGGGAGAGTCGCTAGAACAGAGGGTTGAGCTGGCTTTTGCTTTAAGCGAAATTGGGGTAGATTCCGTGCCTATTAATATCCTGCATCCGATCGAAGGGACGGTCGCCGCCAAAAATTACAAACCGCTGCCGCCGCTGGAGGTATTAAGACTGATCGCCACCTATCGTTTCATTTTGCCAAAAGCCGATATCGGAGTTTTTGGCGGAAGAGAGACCTCTCTGCGCGATTTACAGCCGTTAATGTTCGTCGCCGGTGCCAACGTAACCCTGATCGGAGATTATTTAACTACCCCGGGCCAGGCTCCGGGTAAAGACCTGCAAATGATTAAAGATTTGGGATTAGAAATTGATCGCTAATGCTGGAATTTATTGATCAGGAAATTGAAAGTCTGCGGGCCTCCGGTCTTCATCGGGAGCTTAGAACCATAGAAAAAATCGATGGCTCCAGGATCACGATCAACGGCAAAGAATATATCAATTTCTGCTCCAATAATTATCTTGGGCTGGCAAATCATCCCAAAGTCGTTGAAGCCTCGCAAATAGCCGCCAAAGAATTCGGGACTAGCGCTGGGGCTTCCCGTTTGATCTGCGGCAATCTATCTATCCACCAACAGCTTGAAGAAAAACTCGCGAAATTTAAAAAGCGCAAAGCGGCAATTATTTTCCCTACCGGTTATATGGCCAACCTTGGGGTTATCTCTACCCTGCTTGATGAAAATGATACTGTCATTATCGATCGCTTAGATCATGCTTCGATTATCGATGCCTGTCGATTATCAAAGGCCAAGCTGCAAGTTTATCCTCATAAAGACATGCAAGCCCTGGAAAAGGTTTTAAGTAGATCCGGGATTTTCAAAAAAAGATTAATTGTTACCGAATCCATTTTCAGCATGGACGGAGATATTGTCCCTTTGCCGGAGATCATTAAACTGGCAAAAAAACATCAAGCTATCACCATGATCGACGAAGCGCACGCCACCGGAGTTCTGGGCAAAACGGGTCGCGGAATCGAAGAGTATTTTGGAGTTAAAGGGGAAGTCGATATCGTCATGGGCACTCTCTCAAAGGCGTTAGGAAGTCTCGGAGGGTTTGTGGCCGGAAGCACCAAGCTAATCGATTATTTAAAAAATAAAGCGCGTAGTTTTATTTATACCACCGCCCTTCCTCCCTCCGCCTGCGCCTCCGCCATCGCCGCACTCGAAATCATTGAAGCTCAACCGGAATTGGTCGAAAAACTGCGCATAAATTCGCGGCTTTTAAAAGGAAAGCTATCCATCTCAAGTTCAGACGATACCCCCATTCTTCCCATCATCATCGGAGATCCGAAGAAGACGATGGAGATTTCCAATTTACTTTTCGAAAAAGGTTTTTTCATTTCCGGTATACGACCGCCTACCGTACCGGAAAATGAAAGTCGTTTACGGATCACCGTTAGTACCATCCATAGCAAGGAGGAGATAGCTTGCCTGGCATCTTCATTACAGGAACTGATACTGGAATAGGTAAAACCTATATAACCTTATTACTGGCCAATTATTTTATGGGCGAGGGAATAGATGTTGGCATCATGAAGCCTATCTCCGCTGGACCCCAAAAGGAAAACGATGCGCTCTACCTAAAGAAAAGGTTAAAGCTGAAAGATCCAATCTCATTAATCAATCCGGTTCATTTAAATCTCCCGCTGGCGCCCTATGTAGCCGCTGCCGAAGCCAAAACCAAAATAAATCTGAAAGAGATTTTTCGTGCCTTTAAGAAACTTGAAAGTCTTCATGAATTGATTTTAGTCGAGGGAGTTGGTGGTGTATTAGTCCCTATCAAAAAAGATTATTTCGTTGCCGATATGATAAAAGATTTTGGGCTTTCGACTATCATTGTGGCGCGAGCCGGACTGGGGACCATTAATCATACCCTTTTAACCATTGAAGCTCTGAAGCAGCGTAAAATTAATATTTTTGGCATCATCATGAATGGATTTAATGGCCAGGACTTATCCGAAAAGACGAATGTTAAGATGATCGAAGAATTGTCCGGCATTCGCGTTATCGCTCAGATACTTTGGAAGGGTTAATTTTGCCCTCACCCCCTTTATCCCCCTCTCCCAGAGGTAGAGGGGGATAACTGGCCCTCGCCCTTTGGGAGAGGGCCGAAAAGGAAAGCTAATGGTTGAAATAAAACTGGGTGAGGGCTAAGAAAAACTTATTTTCTGACCAGCAATTTTGCGGTTAACCAGAATAAACCAAAAGTTAAGAGAATACCGGCGAGGCCGGCGATAATGGTTGATAAACTGGGATTAGAAATAAATGAAACATGATAATCGTTAAACAAAGCCGGGGATGAAACTGCCTGCTTAATAAATCCCAATTTTTCGGCCACTTTTTCTAGTCCATCCGGATGGGAGGAGGCAAAAAAGGCAGCCAGGATTACAATCATGATTGAAAACCATAACGCTTTTTTCATGCTGCTTATTCTTCCGGAAGCGGCACCGTTTTCTTGAAAATATTAATCAAAACCACGGTAATCATGGCCTCAGCAATCCCGATTACCGCATGTACTTTAAACATCGCCGGGATCACCAGTCCAAAACTGATCGTCCCGGAAAGCCCAACCTCAATGGAACAGGCAAACGCTGCCATCACCACCGAAAACCAGGCAGCAATTCCAATGCTTACTTGTTCATTCAAATATTTTCTCAATCCCGCGTAAAGATAATAACTGACCAGCGACCCAAAAAAAGCCATATTGATAATATTGGCGCCCAGGGCGAGCAACCCTCCGTCCGCAAAAAAGATCGCCTGCACTCCCAAAACCACTGCAATAACCAGCGTTCCGGCAAAAGGGCCCAGCAGGACAACCGCCAACACTCCGCCTAAAAGATGTCCCGATGTTCCTTGACCGATGGGAAAGTTAAACATCTGGGCTGCAAAAATCAACGACGCTACCATTCCCATTACATAGATTTTCTGCTCGCCTAATTTAGTCAGCGCTGTGCGCCCCCCTCCCGCCAGGCTCTTGATCCCTTTTCCTACGGCTGCGAATGCCGGTTGTTGCACCATCGCCGTCACCGCCGCCTTCACTTTTGCAAAGCAATATCCCAATACCGCCGCTGCCGCCCCCATTAAACCAAAAGATATCTTTGGATCCAATAAACCATTCGGAATATGCATTTTATCTAAGTTCCTTTCCGGTCGATGTCATAGCCAGTTTGCCATGTTTGACCCCTTTGGTGCTGATCAAACGCTCAGCAATCGATTTTACGTCCCCACTTTTGCCTTTTAATATCAATACCTCAAGACAATTATGTTCATCGAGATGGATGTGGGTGGTGGAAATAATTGTTTTGCAATGGTGATGCTGGATATCGGTTAATTTATCCGCCAGATCATGAGCATGATGGTTATAAACTAAAGTAACCGTCCCGACCACCTCGCTGCTGGCTTTTTCCCAGGCTTTCTCTACCATGTGGCCCCTAACTAAATCCCTGAAGGCTTCAGAGCGATTAGCGTATCCCTTTCCCAAAATGAGTTGATCAAATTCCTTCAGTAGGTCAGCATCCATGGAAACGCCAAAGCGCGTGGTTTTAGCTTTTTTCATAGTAGCACGATTATTTGAATCGTAACACGAGGAAAGACGCCTGTCAATTAATGCCGATGCTCTTCCGGTTCGCTTGGTTCGATTTTGCAGATAATCCCTTCTGGACAGGATTCACACTCGGTCTGAAAAGTGCAGTGCTTAATATCGTATTTGTTTGCCAGGTGTCTTTTAACTTCATCCAGAATATTGGCTGCCTCATCCGTCATTTCATCAGCAATCATAAGGTGCGCGGAAATAGCGTTCACCCCCGAAGTAAGCGTCCAGATGTGCAGATCATGGAGACCAACCACTCCTCTGATTTTTTTTATTTCTTCTGCCACCTCATCAAATTTTATCCCGCGAGGAGTAGATTCCAGTAAAATATCCGTAGCTTCCTTTACCAGCCCATAAGCGCCTCGCAGAATTAGCACGCCGATCAAAATCCCAAGAATCGGATCAACCACGTACCAGCGGGTAAAATAAATAATTACACCGCCCACTATCACTCCCACCGAGGAAACGGCGTCAGAAATCACATGCAAAAAAGCCGCCCGGATATTCAAGTTTTCTTTTGAGCCAAGAGAAATGACCAAAGCTCCAGCCAAATTGGCTACCAAACCAATCAGCGCGATCCCCAGCATCAGCAAACTTCTTACTGCGGCGGGATGCATAAATCTCATATAGGCCTCATAGAAAATATAGAGAGCTACCATAAATAGAAGTGAACCATTTAATAGCGCAGCTAATATTTCAATACGGTAAAAACCAAAAGTCCTTTTGGTGGTGGCGGGACGCGCCACAAAAAAGACTGCCCCCAGCGCCATGCCCAACGCCATGGTATCGGTTAGCATATGCCCGGCATCAGAAACCAGCGCCAAACTGTTAGAAATAAAACCCCCTACTAATTCCACGAAAAATATAACCAGAGTTATTAAAAGTGCAATCAACAGACTTTTTTGATTATTGTTCATAAAGAAAATATTATAAATAACAGACAGGCCAGCAAAGCGGTAACTGCTCCATAATAGAAGGTATAGGCGGGACCAAACGCCGACCAGAGCCAGCCGGCTACCAGGCTGGCAAAGAGCACCGCCACGCCGGTGACCGTATAGTAGAGGCCAATCGCCGTCCCCACCCTTTCTTTGGGAGTAATGTTTGAGATATAAGCCTTGCTTACCCCATCGGTAAAGGCAATATAAAATCCATAGACCGCAAAAAGCAGCCAGACCATGTGTGGATTATGCGTCATGCCAAAACCGGCATAAACCAGAGCAAAGATAAAAAAACCGGCAAGCAACACTCTTTTAAAACCGAATTTATCGGATAACACCCCCGCCGGATAAGAAAAGAGCGCGTAAAAAATATTGTAAACCACGTAGGCCAATACCACCAATGAGGCAGTCAACCCTAAATCTTTTGACCTCAAGATCAGAAAGACATCGGAGCTATTGCCCAGAGAGAAAATCAAACTCACCAAGAGAAAAAGATTAAATTTTGCTCCAAAGCCATTCCAGCTTATTTTTATTTTTTCCTTGGGCGTGGCGGGCCGAACATCCTGAACAAAGAATTGCAGGATCAGCACCCCGATTAATGCCGGGATAAAAGAGATCAGAAAGATTAAACGGTAATTTGAATTTAAGAGTGTGATCAACCAAATGGCAATCAGCGGACCTCCGATGGCCCCGAGCGTATCCATGGCGCGATGAAAACCAAAAACCTTTCCACGGATACCTTCGCTGGTCGAATCGGCAATCAGCGCATCGCGCGCCGCCACCCTCACCCCTTTGCCAAATCGATCAACCAGCCTCCCCAGCAGCACCATCGGCCAGATATAGGCAGTAGCTAAAATGATTTTGGACAAAGTGGAGAATGCATAACCAAAAACGGTTAGCGGCTTCCGGCGGCCCACCAGGTCGGAAATCCAACCGGAAAAAACTTTTAAGAGACTGGCGGTTGATTCCGCTATCCCTTCGATCATCCCCACCACCGCCATCGGAGCACCCAGCACTGCCGTCAAGAAGATCGGGATGATCGGATAGATCATCTCTGAAGCCATATCGTTGAACAGACTCACAAAGCCAAGCCAGACCACATTTTTGGGGATAGGCGTTTTCATTTCACCCACTCATCACCGGGAAAGTGGTATAGGCAAGCGGCACCACATAAGTTGAGGGATTGCCCGGCAACCATTGATTGGCCAGGGCATAAGCCTCCTCGAAACTATCCGCCGGAGTAATCTTCATTTTCCTGACAATCTCCTTGGGCAATTTTGAAACCCAGATAATTTTGAACTTCTCTGATTTAAAAAGAGTTGCGTAGACCGTGTGTCCGGGAATGGTAAAATTGCGTTCAAGCTCGTCGTGAATACTCTGGGCTGATCCCAGGTTAATGTATTTTAAATAAACTTCGGAAGGAAAACCCTCCGCCGCTTCGGCCAGTAGGATCATGACCCCGCCCTCTTTTAAAGCAAAAGAAGCGTTCTCCATTGCTTTGTGCGATTGGACGTAATTCATATCCATCCCCCCGCCCCCCGCTGCCGCAATCACCAGCTCGGCTTTTCGATCAATTCTCACCATGGCATATTCGTTGATGAATTGACAGCCGGCACGGTGCGCGGCCATCAAATCACCGGCAAAGACCCCGCATATTTCCTTATTTTCATTCAATACCGTATTTAATATGAAATCGGGCTTAACCATTTTAGCCGCCTCTTCCATGTCCAGCGAAAGAGGATTATTGTCTAAGGCCGCGGTGGTACATTCCGGCCGCATTGACAGGCGATGGTTGGTCTGAATTGTTTCAAAGCCGGAGATGCCCGGCAGGATGGCCTTCCTGCCGCCGCCAAAACCGGCAAAATAATGATAGGTGATGGAACCGGTTAGAATTTTGCGATCGGCTTCATAAAACTTTTTATTAACTTTGAACGGCGTTCCTCTTGAAGTTTTACCAAGTGAGATTAAGTTTGTTTCATCCCGGCAGTCATGATCGAACATTTGGATTCGATTGGCGATCTCTTTTCCGACAATCTGCTCCTGCTTTTCCCGGGTATGGAATGGATGTGTGCCATTCCCAAAAACGATAAAAATATCTTTGTCCGGGATGCCGATCTCATTCAATTGATCCACTAGCACCGGCAGGAAAAGATCGGCTTTGGTCGCGCGGGTGAAGTCAGAAACAATGATGGCAACCCTTTCACTCTTTTTAATTACTTGCTTGAGCGGGGGGGTATCGATCGGCTCCTGCAGCGCTGCCCAGATAGCACTCAGCGGATCGCGCAGCGGCAGCATATGCCGACCTGAGAGAACGGAGATGATTTGCTCTTTGGGAACATTGATCGCAATTTTCTCCGCACCGTATTTCAGTTCAAAGCTCCTCATCGCTGACATTTTACTCTGTCGGCGAAAAGGAATCAAATCGATTAAAGGGGCTTCTTTTTGCGGAGTAACACTCCCTTGTAGGATCGGAGCGGGAGCAGGTAAACGGCAAACCAATCGTCCGGTTTTTCTTCTGGATTTATATTAGGCGCGTAAAGCGTCGCCGTGTTGGCTAATTGTTTTTTTACCATTTCTTCTCGTAAGACAACTGTTACCTTACTAATTTTGGGATAAATAGCTCTTACTCACTAAAGACCTGGGATATTTCCCAAATCGCTACGCACACCAACCGCATCTGGTTTAAATTTGGTGCTTGAAAAAGGTCGCAAAATAAGGTATAATAAGAAAAAGACTGGAGAACCGTCTAGCTGGGAGACGCCCGTGAGGGCAATCCGGCACCAGCGAGTCACGAATAATCCAGTCTATGTATTTATCGGTGATTTTATCCAAAAATTTCAGTTTGAGGCTAAATTTTTTGTGCGAGTCTTCTTTGGACCGCTTTACTAGCTAATTCACGTATCGCATCGGCGGCAATCCAGCGGGCGGTTTTAGATTCCATGCTTCTGATCTCTCGGGCTGCTTTTAGCGCTATTCTATTTAAATGCATATTCCTTTTCCCGATATGTCTTAAAGCCCAATTTACGGCTTTTTTTACAAAGTTGCGTTCATCATTCGCCGCTTTTTTGATAATCGGAAGAAGGCCGACAAAATTCTTATCCGGCAGATCTTTATCATGCCAGGCAACACAGGCAATTAAGGTGAAGGCCGCCCGTTTAACAAATTCTTCCTTCCGGCTCGCCCACTCTCTTATCTTTTTAAATACGAAAGGAGTTCGATCGAAGAGGTTCATGCACACCTGATCGCAAACATCCCAGGAATTAAAATCTTTTACCCAAAGCTCCATTTGTCTTTCGGTAACCTCCGCCGGACCATCAATCATGGAAGCCAGGATCATGGCGTCAGGGATTTTGGTTTGCCAGAGTTTAATTGCGAGCTGGTGATCTTTCCCGATTTCCTTTGCCAATTTTCTAAGCTCCGGAACCGCCACCCCCAGCCTTCCTTCACCAGAAATACCGAATCGCGCCATCCCCGCCAATTGATCGGGGCGAGATTTAGCTTTAAGTTTTATTAATACTTGTTTTAGGTGAGGCTTTTTTAGCATGGATGATTTAGTTTTGCCTCGACCCCATTGTCATCAAACCATTCAGGGCCGAACAATTACTCTGATTATACCCAACCCTCCAAAGGCGGGCAAGCGCGCCCGCCATCATTATCAGCCAAGCTTTCTGTAGCGAGTGCCGCGGCCGAGGCCGATCCGTTCTATTTTTTTGAATGACAGCAATCTGCTCAGAGCCTGACTAATTGTCGGCCGTAGAATTCCTGTTTTATTAGATAGTTCCATAGGAGTTGCTTCGTCAACCGATTGCAGATATTGCCAGACCAGTAATTGTTTTGGCGACAACAGCTTTTCAATGTTTTCTGCTGATAATAGATCGACCGCCGTCTTGGATTGCCGGATAAAAACGGCCAAAAAGAACTCTAACCAGGCAGAAATGTTTTCGTGTTTGCCCCTGAACGTCTTCTGGCTTTTCCGCAAAGCCAAGTAATATTCGGGTTTATTATCTTCAATCATTTTTTCGTGCGAAACATAGGGCATATATAAATAACCTTCTTTGAGCAGGAGCAGGTTAAGCAAGATTCGTGAAAGTCGGCCGTTGCCGTCTTCAAAAGGATGGATATTCAAGAATTCAACGATGAAATTCCCGATAATTAAAAGTGGATGATATCTTTTTTCCTTAAGAGCGTTTTGCGTCCATTCAACTAATTCCAGCATCTCCTTTGGAGTCAAATAAGCGGGGGTTGTGTCAAAAAGAACTCCGACGGGCTTGCCCGCGGCATCGATCATCGTGACTTTATTTTCTTTCTTTTTGTATTCACCCCTGTGTCCCTCATCTTTTTCAACATATTTCAACAATTCCTTGTGAAAATGCTTGACGGTGCTTTCGGAAAAGCGGATATGCTCCCAGGCGTTAAAAACATTACGGAGTAGTTCAAAATACCCTTTAACCTCTTGTTTGTCCCGGTTGGAGAATTTTTGCAGGGATATGCCGCTCATCAATTTTTCAACCTCTGCGTCTGAGAGGCGAGCCCCCTCAATCCGGGTGGAAGCTCCGGTTGAGGTAATGAGCACAGAATGTTTAAGCCTGCCCAGAACCTGCGGACTTAATTTTGCTCCGGCAATCCACTGTCCCTTGAGTTCGTCAATCCGGGCTATTTTATTTAAGATTTCAGGCGGCAGGCCCTTCAATCGCTGATCAAAACGTTTGTTTGGCATAAAAATTACCTTATACTTTAACTATATAAGATTATATGAGATTAGCAGAAGAAAAACAACCCCAAATATGGTTCGCTGTAAAAAACAAATGCCTCGACCCCTCTGCCATCAAACCATTCAGGGCCGGGCCATCCGCCTACGCACTTCGTGCTTCGGCGGACAAGTCTCTCTGATTATACCCACCCCTCCAAAGGCGGGCAAGCACCATTCACGGATGCAAGAAAAAGGATTTGCACAAGATCTAGTTATCAAAAACCGCTCTTTGCCTCCCCCACACCCCCGGCAAAGAGCGGTTTTTGTTTCATGTATAGTTGAAATTTATAAAACAAATATGGGATAGATATTTGAAGGTAAAAGGCGTAAAAAAATGACAGAGAGAGTAGCAGGAAGGAATTGCGGACAAGTTTTCGGCAGGCTAAGTCTGGGTCATAAAGATTTGACCTTAAAGGCCGCGCTTTATGCCGATAGTATTGATCCGCGAAAATTGGATCCAAGAAACAATTCCCATCTTGCTTTGATCAGAAACCGAAGCCTAGATGATCTTTTGCGCTCATCCCCAGCCTCAGAAAGATCTGCGATAGTTTTAAGATATGAAGAAAGAATGGCTCCTTTAATTCAGGAATATTATGAATTAGTTCTTGAAGGGGGACATGAAAGGAAAACCAGATTTAAGGATTTCTGGGATGGTGAAAATGGGAAGGAGCATCTCAGGGTATTGACGCGATACTTGTTCGAACAGAAAATCGGGCTGGTCATTGATAAAGAGACAAGAACCATTGACCCCAGATTATTCAGGGCGGGACAAAAGCGCTTTTTAAAAGATCAAGGAGTTCCGGATTGGCCACAATTATTTGCAAGATATAAATTAACTGGGGGTTTGGGTGAGCCTTTGGATTCAGAGCATTCCATTATTGAAGTATTTCAAAGAGTCTACCCGTGGATATTCGATTATGATACGCCGGAAGGCCAGCATTTGCATTTTACCGATTTTAAATTTCCGATAACCGATGAGGCGCGCATAAAAAAGATGAAGGTCAATGAATTTAGGCATATTTTAGAAAAACACGCCGGTTTAAGAATGGATGAAACCGGCCGGGTAATTGATACAAGATTGCTGGACACGAAACAATATTTGGCGTCTCAAGGAATATCCCGCTGGGCCGATTTTATGGTTAGGTTCGGGAGCATTAACCTGATTTATGGTCAATACCAATCATCATTTTATCTGATTATGAGGGATGCCTATCCTTGGGCATTTGATCTGACAACAGCGGAAGGCTCTCATTTGCACCCCTGGGATTTTTCGTATAAGCGAATATGGGCGGGGCGGGCCGGAAGAAAAATGGCCAGGGCTGCGGTAAGGCATGTTTTTCAAAAACATCTGGGACTGGTTGATGAAGCAGAAAGGTCTTTTGATGAGAGATTGCAACCTAAAAATCATGGCCGGCTCTTTTCAGCCAGAAAAGTAAAAGAGGGGTGGAGAGAGCTGCTAGCTCAAGAAGATTTGGCTGGTATGTACGCAACTGTCTATAAAAAAAGTTTCTTGGAAATGATGGAAGATGCTTTTCCCTGGCTTTTTGATCTGGATGCGGAGGAGGGACGGCATCTGCATGCTTGGGAATTCGTGTCTATGAACAAATGGCAGGGTAAAGAAGGAAAGAGATTAATCCGATCAGGATTACATCATGTTGCGCAAAGGCACCTGGGATTAAGTCTGGAAAGAGAAGCCTTGTTAGAGGGCCTTACTAGAAAAGCTCTGGTGGATAACGGTTTTACCGATCATATGAGACGGGAATATGGGTATAACAGAAAATCAATTTTCAGGATAGCTTTTCCAGTCATCTTTCCCGGGAAAATGCATTTCCAGGATTGGTTGGACAATTTAAAAACAGACATTATTTATTGGAACAGAGTGCCGCAACATATAAGGAGATGGTTAGTCGATATCCTTGCGGCCGAGCTCGATAAAGAGGTGGATCTTTTAAAAACTTCCGATTTTCACAGAAGATTGGCTGTATTTGGAGATAAGTCTTTGGAGGGCCTGCTCCATTTTTATATGAAGCCGGGAATGACTGAAAGTGAAGCATTAAAAGAATTGAAGAGGGATCTGGGGATATTACTGCAGGAAAGGAATTTCATAAAATGGTTATTAATATTTCGCAAAAGGCCGGTAATATGGAGGGAGGTGCCTGATCAGGTCAAAATAATATTTGTTTTATTTTTATCGCGAAAAACAGGAACGCATTTGTTGGATTTCGAAAAGAAAGATTATGAGAGAGAATTGGAAGTGTTTAATGGTAAAAGTCTCGTCACCCTTTTCAAAAGCTATCTCAATAAGGAAGGCCAAACCGAATCCGCCCTGGTGAAGCTAATCCGTCTTGTGATAGATTCAAAACGTGAGGAGGTTGTGCCAATACGAGAAAATGAATTGTTAAGGCAGAAACTGTTAGAAAAAGGATCTCATAAGATGTTGTCCCTGAGCAAAGCAGCAAGGCGCAGATATATAGCGGCATATCTGGACCCCGCTTATTTCAGCCCGGAGGAAAGAAAAGAGATCGCGCTTTCCCTTCTTTTGTCATGCTCGCGCAATCAAAGCCCGATGGCAACTAAGAGAAATAGCGAATACCGAAGGGATATTGCAGATTGTTTAATTATGTTGGGACTAATTTCGGGCGCAATTATTAAAGTGGGGGAATAATGAACGCGCCCGCTTCCAGATGGTCCTGGTGGGGCCCCCTATTTCTAACTATCGCCGCCCCTCCGCAATAGTTTGCGGGCAAACAAAAATGCGCCATGAAGGACTCCCTCGATTCTCCCTCGACTCGTCCGCTGTCGGCGGACTCGCTCGGGATTACTCGGCGATTTATTTTTGAGGCGGAGGATTAAACAGGCACCTTTATGGCCTCAATCCAACCCAGTATTTTGTATAATAGATCTTTACTATAAATGCAGATTTTTGCCGTTCCAAAATAAAGAATGTTCTTTTTATGCCCCGAGCCTTCTCTCTTGATATAGCTTTTGCCAAATTGTGGTAAGGGGACGCCGGTTATCTCCGACCAGAATCTTTTTGACTTGAGTTCGTTCTGTCCGGAATGAAGATGCAAATAAACTTTAAATTTTTCTTCTGGCACCGAACAAATCCTGCGGAACCAGTCCATCATAAATTTGATCAATTTTGGGTCGGAATTGGAAACGCCGGGATAGAGGGTTTTATTCCCCTCAGCCCAGTACAACATCAAGCCGGCGACCCAAAATTCAGAGGAAGATAAATTTTTAATTTCGGACATTGCCGATTGCCTAATTTTGTCAATGGCTTTTCTTCTTTTATCCTGATTTACTTTTGCTCCGCGCAGCTGGGGGTCATATTTGGCAAGAGCGGCTTTTTGATTTGAGGTTAATTCCACATCGCGGCACCATAAGCTGATAGTGCTTTTAGCCAGGCCGGTTTTTGACTGGATTTCTTTATAACTTAAACCTTGCTGCCTAAGGCCGCGGGCTAATTCTTTCTTTTCCCAGTTTTTCATTTGAGAAGAAAAGTGCACCGCGAAGGAGTTGAACCTTCAACCTTGACATTAAGAGTGTCCTGCTCTGCCAATTGAGCTAGCGGTGCAAATTTTAATTTTTAAAAGCGGGAGAAGGGACTCGAACCCTCGACCCTCACCTTGGAAGGGTGACGCTCTACCAACTGAGCTACTCCCGCCTACGTCCTTCGGACTTCGGCGGGCAAGCCCGCAAAGTCCTTCGGAAGTAAATTAATATTATTATAACATAATGGGCGAGAGAGGACTCGAACCTCCAAGGGTTACCCCACACGGTCCTAAGCCGTGCGCGTCTGCCAGTTCCGCCACTCGCCCGTAACAAAACTCGGGCCCGACAGGAATCGAACCTGCAACCGACAGATTAGAAATCTGTTGCTCTATCCTTTGAGCTACGGGCCCACGCCGGTTATTAAAGATTTATGGTCGGGGTGACTGGATTTGAACCAGCGACCTCCTGGTCCCAAACCAGGCGCTCTACCAAGCTAAGCTACACCCCGATAAATTAAAAAAGCGGGAGACGAGGCTCGAACTCGCGACCCCGACCTTGGCAAGGTCGTGCTCTACCAACTGAGCTACTCCCGCGGGCAACAAAAAGTTTAGCATACGCTAATTTTTTAGTCAACGCGACTGGACTTGCCCATATAATTTGACGCGCCCATTAATTCTTATTATAATAGCTCGTAAATAAGGGGGGTAATATGAAAACTGAAACCTTTATCTTTAAAGACGCCGAAGGAGTGCAGCTTTTTACTTACAAGTGGTCACCGGACGAAGGGGTCAAGGCGAAGGCCGTCGTAGAAATTGCGCATGGTATGGCGGAGCACGCCCAAAGATATGCTCGTTTGGCTAAGGCTTTAACCAAAGAAGGTTACATAGTTTATGCGCCCGACCTTCGCGGTCATGGCAGGACCGCTGGATTGCTGGAAAAGGTTGGCTACTGGGGCCGAAATGGTTTCCATAAAACGGTAATTGATCTAAAGCAACTCTATTTGATTATAAGTAAGGAAAATGTAGGATTGCCCGTTTTCATGCTGGGGCACAGCATGGGAACATTTTTGACTCAGGCCTATATTTCTCACCATGGGAACAGCTTAAAGGGGACCATTCTCTCCGGTGTGGCGGGGAAACAACCAATGTTAACCGCTGGCATAATGATTGCCTGGCTCCAAAAGCTGCTGCAGGGCCCAAAAGTAAGAAGCAAGCTACTGCATCATTTAAGTTTTGGAAGTTTTAATCAGCAGTTTAAACCCAATCGGACAAAATTTGACTGGTTATCGCGGGATGAGGCAGAGGTTGACAAGTATGTCGATGACCCTTATTGCGGCGGAGTTTTCACTACCCAATTTTTCTATGATCTTTTACGCGGATTGATATTTATTCATCAACCTCGAGTCATAAAAAAAATCCCTAAGCAGCTGCCCATCTACATCTTTGGCGGAGGTAATGATCCGGTGGGAAAAAAGGGAAAGGGATTGCTGGAACTGGTGAACATGTATAAGAAACTGGGGATAAAAGATTTACAATACAAAATT
>Ga0315287_10000529_pt1 | contig 33635 bp, 25 predicted proteins | sample YL17G11_0_MG_FD_205037 | JGI IMG/M metagenome (GOLD analysis project Ga0315287, IMG submission 205037) | Sediment microbial communities from Yellowstone Lake, YNP, Wyoming, USA - YL17G11_0 | ecosystem: Environmental > Aquatic > Freshwater > Lake > Sediment | place: USA: Wyoming | collected...
GGCGGGGGGGGGGGGGGGGGCGCCGCCCCCGCCCCCCCCCCCCCCCCCCCCCCCCCCCCCCCCCCCCCCCCCCCCCCCCCCCAGACCGGCAACGCGACCGAGGTCGAGTACGCGACCATGACCCAGGCCGTGTGGTGGCAGGACGTGCCGTGGGCGGCGGGCGGCGCCGGCCCGCCGACGCGCTGGGCGGCGACGCTCGCCGCGTACATCCCCCGCCTCGGCTTCCCCCCCCCCCTGCACGCCGCCCTGCTCGCCATGGTCGCGCGCGCCGATTTCTCGTCCATGCGCACCGAGGTGGTGGCGGCCGTGCCGGGCTCGCACGCGCGGCTCGCTGCGTGGGGCCACGGCGCGCTCGCCGCGACGCTCGCGCGCGCGCGGGACCACCACCCGTCCCTCGTCGGCGCCCCCATCGTCGCCCAATCGTCGTCCATGGGCGTGCTCAAGGCGGACCAGGTGGCGTGCTACGTGCGCGCGATGTCGCAGGGGGGGGCGGAGGACGGCGCCGACCTGGGCCCGCCCACCACCCCCTCTCCCTCCCTGCGCCTCGCCCTCGTCTGGCCCACCGTGGACCAAGTGCGCAACTCGGCCGCTGGGTGGGCGTCGGGCGGCAGCATCCCCGGCTTTCCTGCGGCGCTCGCAGCGGCCGAAGTGCGCGCGCGCCTCTGCTCCTGGGGCGGCCCCGGCGCCGGCGGCGGCCATGCGGGGCGCGCCAACGCCATGCCCCACATGAAATCGTACGCGCGCTACACAGATCAAGGGCGCATCGGGTGGTTTGTCGTCGGCTCAGCCAATTTCTCCGCGTCGGCGTGGGGCCTCCCAACGCCTTTCCCCCCGAAACCGGCCACCAAGCAGTACAACCGTTCGTTTGAGCTGTCGGTTGTGCTCACGCCGGGCGCGGAGGCGGGGTACAGGGCGCACGCGGACTATGGGTTTTGCGCGGCGCCCCTTCCTTCTTCTTGGTCGCTCGTCGGCGCGCCGCCGCCGCCGCCGCCCGCGGCGTCGCCTCCGACCGTCCGCTTCTGGACAGCAACGTCCGCGCCTGCTGAGGACGGCGGGTGCGACGTGGTGGCGCTGCCGGTGCCTTATGCATTGCCGCCAGCGCGCTACGGCCCGGGCGACCTTCCCTGGACCCTGGAGCCGCACCCTGGCCTCGACGCCTTTGGGCGCACCGTTCATCAGGCGCTCGGGGGCGAGTAGGGTGGGGCGTGGGACCCCGCAACGGCTGCAACCAACCTCTCCTCTCTCTCTCCCTTCACTCGCCGCCACCCTCGCTCCCGTCCGCCGCCGACGCGCCGCGCGTGCTCCCGCCCGCGGTCGCGACATCGGTGCGGGACACGGCGCGCGATGCGGTGGGGGAGGAGGGGGCCGCCTGGGAGGCGGGCGCGGCAAACGGCGTCGCGGGCGTGCGCGGCCGCGCGGCCGCCGGCGTGCCCGCGGCAGCCGACACCTCGCTCACGACTCTGCTCAGGCCGCGCTCCGCCATGAGCCCGGGCGCGCAACCGCACGAGAAGCCGTCGGCGAGGACGGACGCCTCTGTCAGGTCGACGCGGCGGGTCAAACCGCCGGCGCCGACGCCGGCGAGCTGGTGCAGCGGCCGCACGTGGGCCGCCCGCCTCAGCCCCCCCCGCGTCGCTTCGCCCAGCATGGTCTTCAACTCCGCCATGCGGGCGGCCACCTTCTTGACGTCGACGCGGCGGTGGAGGACGTGGGCGTCGATTTTTGCCTGCGCCGCGTCGAACGCGGCGAGCGCGGCTTCCAGCCCCTCGTCCTCCAGCGGCGCGGCGTACCATGGGTGCGCCATGATTTCCGGCAACGTGATGCGGGTCGCGGGGTCGACCTTGAAGATGTGGTCCAGGAGGTCGCGCGCGTCGGCGGGCAGCGCCCCGATGTTGGCCTTTAAGAAGGGCGAATCCGACCACGCCGCCCCCACCTCTTGCATCCACAAATCGAGCTCCTCCGCTTCCAGCCCGCGCAGGTGGACCTCTTTCGTGTGGTCAAACGGAAACGCGCCGAGGAGGGCGACGCACAGGAAGACGCCCGCCGCCCACACGTCGCACGAGCGCGGGTCGTACGCTTCCGCTTTGATGCCTGCGGAGGGGAGAGGGGAGGGGCGGGGCGTGGGACGAGGCCGGCAGGCACGCCGACCGAGCAGCCGCCCCACCCTCTCCCCCCCTCCCCCTCTCTCTCACCCGACCGCAACCCCCCGTCCGGCCGCAACAACTCCGGGCTCATGTATTCCGGCGTGCCCAGGTGGGAAAAGGCGCGGTCCAGGGCGGGGGAGAGGCGGGCGGCGAACCCGAAATCGCACAACTTCAAACAGGGCGGGTCCGCGCCGTCCAGGAGCGTGTTGTCGAGCTTGAGGTCCCGGTGCGCCACCCCGCGCGAGTGGCAAAACGCGACGGCGTCCACAAACTGGCGAAACAGGTAGCGCGCGAGGGGCGGGCGGAGGACGAGGCCGCCGGGCGGCGCGCGCGCCCACGCGTCGCCGACGTAGCTCGTCAGCGACCCGCCCGCGCCCACCTCCATGATGATCGCGAGGTGGGAGGGGGACAGGGCGGCTTCGTAGACTTCGATGAGGTGGATGGAGGATGGGCCGATCTCGGCCTGGACCCCGATTTCTGTGTGAGGAGGGCGGGGGTCGAGTCGAGTCGTCGGCAGTCCCGCTCGCCGGCCACGCGCCATCTCAAACACACACGCTCCCTCTCTCTCCTACCCTTGAGAATGCTGGACACGCAGTCTTTGCGGATGGGGCGTTTGAACAACTTGACCGCCACGTTCCGCTGGGCCGCCACGTCCCAGAAGAGCCACGTGTCGGCGAACGCGCCCCGGCCCAGCAGGCGGATGGCGCGGTGTGTGTGCTGGGGGTCGGGTGGGGTTGGGTTTGCAGGACGGCGCGCGTGGCCAGGGTCGCCGCGCTCCCACCCCGTCCCCTGTACCTCAAAGCCGGCGGGCGCGCCGGGCGGCAGGTCGCCGCCGCTGGTGTCGCCATCGGCCGCGGCCGGCGGGCGGGCGCAGGAGGCGCAGCCGCCCATGGCGCGGCGCCGACCGCAACAGTGCGACGGCCGGCCGGCGCACACACCGAGGCCCCTGCCGCAGGCGGCCCCGCGCCCGTCGATCGCGCAACCATGGACCGCCCCAATGCCGACCTGGCCGCGCTGCAGGCGAGTCGCGCGGGTGCGGTGGCGCGCCGCCGGCGGCCGGCGGGTCCCGATTCCGACGCCGCCCTCCCCCCACCCCCCCATAGTCATACTGCAAGTGCGACCCGGATGGCTACGTGGACGAGTTTGAGACGCAGGTGAGAGGAGGGAGAGGGGGCATGGGCGCGGCCGCGCTCGCGCCGCCTAGCCGCCGCTCACCCCCCCCCCCTCCCCCCAGCTGCGCCACTACCGCGCCTGCCTGGACATCTTTGTGCTGCAGCCCGGGCGCCCCCACCGCGAGCTGGGCGAGCTGGCCGCGTTTGCGGCCGCGGTCGCGCCCGCGTTTCCCGAGCGGACCGCGTTTCTCGCGCCGCAGCTCATTGACTTGCTGTCTGCGCACGCCGCGGTGATGGACTCGACCCTGCGCACGTCCCTCGTGAAAGCGCTGCACCTGCTGCGCAACCGGGGCCGCGTGTCGGCCGAAGCGCTCCTCCCTCTGTGGGTCTCCCTCCTCGCCCTCCCCGACAAACCCCTCCGCGCCTCGGTCGTCGCCCACATCGTGGCCGACGTGCGCCGCGCCAATGCCAAGGCGCGCGCGGACGTGCTCAACCGGGCGGCGCAGGCCGCGCTCGGCGGCGCGGCGGCCGGAGGCGGCGCGTCGGCCGCGCGTGCGTGCCTCTCGCTGCTCGCCGACCTCTGGCGCCGCCGCGTGTGGCGCGACGCGCGCACGGCCAACGCGCTGGCGGGGGCGGTGCTGCACCCGGAGGAAGGGGTGTCGCTCGCGGCGCTCAAATTCTTCCTCGGCGACGACGCCGCCCCCACCGCCGACTCGGACGACGACGGCGACACCGCGGCCGCCGTCGCGGCCGCCACCGCGGGCCCGGACAAGGTGGCGCTGCACAAGGCGCACAACCTGGGGACGACGGCGTCCAAGAAGAAGAAGCAGAAGAAGCTCAAGCGCGCGGTCCAGTCGGTCAAAAAGGCGGCGCGGCGGGAAAAGGCCGACGCGGGGGAAGGGTTTGCCGCGATCCAGCTCCTGCACGATCCGCAGGTGAGGGTTGGTTGTGGGGTGGGGTGGTGGAGGGAGGCGGGTCTTCAGGCTCGACTCGACCACCTCCACTTCTCTCTCGCGCGCGCGGCGGCGGACCCCCTCTCCGGAGTGACGACTCGGAATGTTGCCTTCCTAACGACGCGGCCACCCCGCCATGAGACAATTCCACTTTCTTTCTACACGAGATTGCTGACCGGTGGAGGAGGAGGACGCCGCGCGCCGAGAGAGAAGAAGAAGAGAGGGTCGACGAGCGACGAGCGACGCGCTGGCCGCCCGCCCCCACCCCCCTCCCTCCCACATCAGACATTTGCCGAGCGCCTGTTTGCCCGCCTGCGCGGCGGCGCCGCCTCCGCGGACGACCCCGCGTCCTCGGCTCGCGCCCCGCGCGCGCGCCCCTACGCGCGCGCCGACGCCCGCCTCGCCGCCGCCCGCGTCCTGTCGCGCGTCGTGGGCACGCACAGGCTGCTGCTGCTCAACGTCTACCCCTGGCTGCAGCGCCAGCTGTCGCCGCAGCGGGCGGATGTCCACCTCTACCTGGCCGCCCTCGTCCAGGCCGTGCACGCCGACGTGCCGCCCGACGCCCTGGCCCCCGTGCTGCGGCAGCTGGTCGACGGCTTTGTGCACGACCGGGCGCGGCCTGAAGTGGCGGTGGCGGGGCTCAAGGCGGTCGCCGCGCTCTGCGCGCGCGCCCCTCTCATCATGCCCGCCGACCTCCTCTCCGACCTCGCGCTCTACCGCAAGGCGCGCGACAAGGAGGTCGCGTCCGCCGCGCGCGGCCTGGTGAGCCTGTTTCGGGAGGTGGCGCCGGGCTTGCTCGACAAAAAGGACCGCGGGCGCGCATCCGACGCGGGCGTCGCGCCCGCGGCCTATGGCGCGGCGCCGGTCGCGACCCGGGTGCCGGGCGCGGACCTGCTGCAGGCGGCGGAAGCGCGCGCGGCGGCCAAGGGGCGGACGCTCGAGGAGGAGGACGAGGCCGGGACCAGCAGCGACGAAGAGGAAGGGGATGGCGAGGAGGGCGGGAGCGACGTCGACGAAGAAGAAGCCGAGTCGGGCGACGAGGCGGCGTCGAGCGACGGCGCCCAGTCCGACGCCGACGACTCTGACGCCGCCGACGCCGACGCCCCGCCCGCTCCCGCCCCCAAGACGCCGCCCACCCGCAAGCGGGCGCGCGAGGCGGAGCCTGAGTCGCTGGCCTCGCTGCGCAAGGCGGTCGCGGCGCAAAAAGAAGCGGCGGGCGTCGACGCCAACCCGGACCCCACCGCCACCACCCTCGAACCCCACCTGGAAGCCGGTCGCTTCCTGACCGACGCCGATTTCGCGCGCATCCGCGTGCTGCGCCGGCAGCGCCTGGTGGAAACCGCGATGGCCAAGCACGGCCTCAAGTCAGCCTCGATGCGGGCGCGCGCCGAGGCGGCGGCCGGAGAGGATGCGGACGCTACCCTGGACGCGGAAGCTGCGCGCGCTGTCGCGCCCGAGACGGCGGTCGACCCGGAAGCCTTGGCCGGCCGCGCGCGCGGGCGCGCCGACAAAGCCGCCCGCATGGCGTCCGTCCTCGAGGGCCGCGTCGGGCGCGAGTTTGGGGCGGCCGCTAAGCGGCACAAGAAGAAAGTGGGCGGCCTGTCCAACCGGGAAAAGGCCAAGAAGAAAAACTTGCCGCTCGCCGCGCGGTCGGCCGTCGCGCGGCGGCGGCGGTCGGCGGGGCGGGCCCCCCGCGGCAACGCGCGCAAGAAGAATTGATGCATGGTGGAGAGTGGGGGGTGTTTGTGTGATTCTATGCAGGCTGCGTGCAACGGTAGGGCGAGCTTGGCCGAAAGCGAGCGCGCAGCGACGCCGTCGCCCCTCGCACACACCGCCCTGCGCGCGCCCGCCCCAGCGACGCCCCGCCCATCCGGCACGTCTAGCCACCCTCCCGCCATGCGGGCCGCCACCGCGGCCGCGGGCGCCGCCGCGCCGCGGGCACTGCCGCGCGCGCCGCCGCTCGTCGCGCCCGCGCGCCCGATGCGCCTGTTGCCGACGCCCGCGATGGCCGCCCACGCCCTCGCAACCGCCCTGACGCCGCGCGGAGGCAACGGGCGCCCGATTGTTGCCGCGCGCGCCGCCGCGCCCGATGCGCCGCCGTCGACCGCCCTCGTCAAGTATCTGTACGACGGCGACTGCCCCATGTGCAGGACGCTGAAGAACGTGCTGACGAGGCAGGACGGCGACCGGGGGCGGGTGGAATTCGTTAATATTGCCGACCTGTCGTATGACCCTGCCGCCAACGGCGGCGTCGAGTACGAGGACGCGATGGACACCATCCACGTCATCAAAGCGGGCGGCGACGTTGTGACAGGCAAGGGAGAAGAGGCGGGGGGAGAGAGCTGCGTGTTGATTTTATTTATGTCGCCCCACACCACCCCTCCCTCTCCACCTCCAGGCCCCGACGCCCTCCGCCTGCTCTACGACACCGTGGGCCTCGGCTGGGCGTCCCGCCTGGCCGCCATCCCGGTCATCTCGTCCATCGTGGACGCGCTCTACGAGCTCATCTCCAAGTACCGCCTCGGCATTGGCGGCGTCGACGCCATCATCGCGATGAAGCGCCTCGCCCAAGCGGAGGCGGGGGAGGACCAGTGCGACAAGGAGAAGGAGGAGGGGTGCGACGCGCCGGAGTGGTGACGAGGGGCCGCGTGTAAGCGAGCTCCCGACACACGCTCATAGAATTCCATGACTTTTCCACGCGGGGGAGAGGGGGTGGAGGGAGAACACACTAGGGCGGCGGCGCTGTGGAGCGACGCGCGCGCGCGGCACCCTCTGCCCCCTCGCCTCGCCTCTCCTCTCTTCACCATCAAAACAGGGGGTAGGCGGGCGGGAAGGCGTCGCGCGCGCGGTTGCGCGCGGCGGCCGCCGCGGCGCACCAGCCGAGCGACTCCAGCGCGGCCGCGCGCGCGGCTGCGTCCGCCTTGGCGGCCGCCGTGCCGCCGGGCGCGTCGGGCGCGGCCGCGGCGGCGGCGAGCAGGGCGGCCGCGCGCGCGGGGCGCCCGGCCGCGGTCTCCGTCGCCGCGTAGAGGCGGGCGGCGCGCGGATCATCCTCCTTGAGCCACGCACGCAGCGCGGCCGTGGCAGCTTCGGCGTCATCGCCCGCGGTGGCGAGCGCGTCGGCTTCGTCGGCCTGGGCGCGGCGCGCGCGCGCGCGCGCGACCAGGGCGTCGACGAGCGCCGCGCGCTCGGCTTTCGTCTCTTTCGCCCGCGCCGCCGCCCCCGGCGACTCGTCCGGCAGCGCCCTTGCCGCGGCGGCGTACAGGGCGGGGATGTCGACGGCGGCCTCGACGGCGGACGCGGCGGCGAGGATGGCGTCGAGGCGGGCGGTCCGGGGGGCGCCGGTCAGCGCGTCGAGCGCCTTGACGCGCGCCGCGAGCAGGGGCAGGTGCCCCGGGTGCGCAGCCAGCGCGTCGGCAAACAGGGCATCCGCTTCGACCGCAGCGGCCTCGTCGTCGCCCGGCGACAGACCGCCAAGAAAGCAGACGAGTGCTTCCCGCACGGCCGCGTCGCGCTTCTCGCCAGCCGTCGGTTTCGGCTTGCCCTCCTCCTCTTCCTCTTCTTCTTCTTTGGTCTCGGGCTTGGGCGGCGCCTTGGGCGGGACCAGGATCGTGAGCGGGAGCGCCCCCGGCGCGTCGCCGCCGCCGTCGCGCGCGGGCGCTTTGCCCAGGCGCACGCCGCCCACGAGCAGCATGCCGGGCGCGGCGTCTTTGGGGAGCTTGGCGTCGGGCAGGGGACCAACAAAGAGGGCGACACGCTCGCCGCGGTGCAGGGTGCGGTCCTTGACGGTGGACGGAGGGGCGGCGGCCGACGCGGGGCCGCCGCTGTTGCCGCCGCCGCCGCCGCCACCACCATTCTCACCGCCCTCCACGCCCGCGGCCGCCGTGCCCAGCAGCGCGTCCGCGTGCGAGGCGTAGATGGGGACGGCCACCGGCGCGTCCAGCAGCCGGTCGACCTGCAGCGGCGTCGCGGCGAGCCCGGCCAGCACGCCCGCGGGGTCGTCGTGCCGCAGCCACGCGCGAAAGACGACACGCCCCTTGGGCAGTTTCAGTTTCGCGGGGTAGATGTCCGAGATGCCGAGCAGCTTCTTGTGGGCGTCAAAGGCCATGACCATGCGCGCGTCGACGGAAGAATCGTAGACGAGGCCGGACGCGAGCGGGATGCAGGCTTCATAAGTTCCCGCTTCCGTGAGCTCAGTCGCGTATTCCAGCAGAAGCCCGTGGCCAGCGGTGGTGCCCGAACGCGACGGGAGCGCGTCGCGGGGCCCGGGGAGCGGGACCGGGACGCCGCGCGCCTCGGGGCGGAGCAGGCGCCGCACGCGAGTCACTTGAGCGCACGGCGCCAGGCGTTCCGCCCGCAGCGGCGCGGCCACGGTCACGCGCGCCGCGTCGCCCGCGAGCGCGACGGCGGCCGGCGCGGCGGGCAGGCCGTGGAACGAGAGCCGCGCCGCCACCGGCCCTTTGCCGGCCGACGACCAAAACTGCGCGATCGTCACTTCCAGCGTGCACCCACCCGCGACCGCCACAGTGAGGCGGCCGTCGTCCGCGGGGCCGACGCCGACGTAGGTCCGGGCCTCTGTGTCCGTGTGCCGCGCGTGCGGCGCGTGCGCGGTGAGGCGCAGCATGAGCCCGCGCGGCGGCGCGGCGCCGGCGGGCGCGGCGACGGTCAGCGTCGCCCACGTCGCGCCGGCGGGCGCCTCGACGAAGAAGCGCGCCTCGGCTCCGGGGGCCAGGGGGAGCGCGGGGTCGAGCTCGACGTCGCCGCCAGCAGGCGCCGCCATGGGCCGGATCACGGTAATCGGCACGATCGCCAGCGGGCCGCGCCAGCGCGCGGCGGCGTCGACGGCGGCAATCTCGCCATAGTGCAGCCCCGACCCCGGCGGAAGAGCGGAGACGTCGACAGCCATCTCAAAGCTCCGCCCGCCGGCCGGCAGCAGCAGCGAGCGAGGGCAGGTGATCCAGGGCGCGGACGGCGTCAGCTCCAGGCGGTGCTCGATGTCGAGCAGGCCGCCGACCGCGTCGGCGTCGTCGTGCATACGCGGGGTGATCGTGACGCTCGCGGCGACCGCTTCCCGGCCCGCCGTGTCGGCCGGTTCGCGTAGCAGCAGGCCCCGGCCGGCAGGGCCGCCGTCGGCGCGGCGGACAGACACCTCGTACCGCGCGTCGGCACGCGCGTCCGGCGCGGCCATCTCCTTGAGCAGCGCGTCGGCGGCTGCGTCCGCTTGGCAGAGGCCGCGGCCGTAGGTGAGCGCGGCGTCGGCGCCCGTGCCGACCGGCAGCGCCGTGTTTTCCAGCGCGCGCCGCACGCGCGCCGGCGTCGGTGCGGCGAGCGCCCCGCCCCCCGCCGCCGCCGCCTCGACCGCCGAGGCCTTGGCAGCCGACAGCACGAGAGCGGCCACGCCGGCAGCCGAGGGCGACGCCATGCTCGTCCCGTTCATGAGCTGCCGCGCCTGGCGGGTCCACTGCGGGACGGGCGCGATCGCGCCGCCCGGCGCGCACACAGAAACGCCCACCGCGCCGTCGGCGGTGGGCCCGCGCGACGACCACGTGTAGGATTGGTCCGCCCCCGCCGCCACCTCGGTCCGCAGCGAGTGGCCGGCCGCGGCGAGCGCCGGGGAGACGTACGCGCCGATCGACATGATCGCGCTTGCCGTGCCGCCGGGCGCGCCCACGGTGCCGAGAGCGGGCCCCGCGTTGCCCGCGGAGGAAATGAAGAGGATGCCGTGCCGGTGGACGGCCTCCTCGGCGAGCGCGGCGAAGCGGCCGGCGTCGGGCGAGAAACAGGCCTCGCCGTAGCTCATGTTGATGACGTCCACCCCGAGCTCGACCGCGGCGGCGACCGCGCGCGCGACGCCGACACCGGTCTCCATGGAGCCGAGGCGGGAGTCGCCAATTTTGAGCGACACGATTTTGGCTCCGGGCGCGACGCCGTTGAGCTCCGGCGCGTCGGGGTGGTAGGCCGCCGCGATGCCGGCGACGTGGCTGCCGTGCGGGCCGGCATCGGCGACGAGTTCCACGATGGACCCGCCGTTCCAGACGTTGACGCCGAAGTTGAATGCGGACCGCGCGTCGAACGCCGCCCACTGTTGGGCGACGCGGTAGTGCGTCATGGGGGCGAAACCCGCCAGCGCGGTGCCGCCGGGGCCCATTTCGGTCGTGTCGAGCGCGACGCGCCAACCGTCGTCGGCGCCTTTGTCCGTGCCGTCGTTCCAGCACACGACCTCGACCATCGGCCCCGGGTCGAGCTCGGCAAACGCTTTGCGCTCGCCCTCGAGCGCGGCGACCGCGGCTTCCGCTTCCGCGATGGCGAGCTTGGTGGTGGCCTTGTCGGCGCGGACGCGGGCCAGGGCGTCGGCCGCGGCGACGGAGGCTGTGGCGTGCGCCGCGTCGAAGACGCGCGCGCGGTCCTCTTTCAGGCGCGCCTTCAAACCGCCGGGCGCAAGGTCGAACAGGCGTTTCTGTCCAACGTGCCAGTCGCCGGCATCGTTGGACCAGGCGGGGTTGAGCGCGAGGCGGCGGGCCCCGTCGGCCGACTCGATAGTCCCATCTTTGTCGGCCTTGCGCACCGTGGACGTGTCCACGTCGCCCGAGCCCGTGCAGTCCCGCATTTCGATCACTTTGGGGGAGCCGTCGGGGCACACGGTGAGGCCGGAGGCGCTGCGGAGAGTAGAGGGAGGGAAGGTCGGAAAAGGGCGTCGGCCGCACCCGCGCGCGCCCTCGGCCGCACGCCACGGTCGCGCTGCACGCGCAGCGCGCTCGAGTAAGCGTCCCCGGCCCACGAAACGCGCCAACCGACGGCGAACGCGCTTTGCCGTCATTTTTTTTCCTTCTCTTTCTCTTTGTCTCACTTCGGATCGACCCCGGTGTCGAAAATTGCGATGACCACACCCCGCCCGTCCGCCTCTGGCCTCGCCGCCATCAGATCCGTCGCCCGCGTCTCGGCCTTGGGCATGGCGCCGAGCACCAGGGCGGCCACCGCGTCAACGTCGGGCGCTGGCGATCCGGGAGGGGCGCCCGCGCTCGCCCGGGCGGCGGTCGGCGGCGACATGGAGGTGGACGCGCGGCGCGGCGGCAGGGCTCTGGCGGGGGGCGGGCGCGCGGTGAGGCGCATAGAGAGAGTGGCGGACGCATTGGCCACGTCGGCGCTCACTCCTCTCGCGCCGGGGCGATGAAACTCGCGCCAGGGATCGCCGCCCGGCCGGCGCTGCGAGCGCCGAGCCGGCCGCCGGCGTCGCGCAGGCGCCCCCGCGCCCCGACCGCCACGCCGCGCCCGCCCGACGCCCCCGCGCCCTCGAGCACGGCGCCCGGCCAAGCGTGGGCGGAGCACGTCGGAGATGATCGCCAGTGGCGGGCGTTGGAGAGGGCGTTGGTGTCGCTGGTGGCTGAAGGGGAGTCTTCGATATCACGGCCCGTCACCTCCTTTCTCGAGACGCCGGCGCGAGCAACCTCCGCCCTCGTCGTCGCGCGCTCCTTTGGCTGCCCTTTCTGTCAGCAGCTCGCGCGTGAGCTGGCGGCCGACGCGCTGCCCACGCTCGACGCGGCGGGCGTCCCCCTCTTTCTCGTGTCGATCGGCACGCCCGCAACGGGCGCCCAGTTTGCGGCGCTGACCGGGTTCCCGGAGTCGCGCCTGCTGGCCGACCCCGGCAACCAGGCGTACGACGCGCTCGGCCTCGAGCGGGGAGTTGGGGCCGCGTTTCTGTCTCCAACCACCCCGCTGGCCATCGGGCGCCGGCTTGCGACGGCCGACGGGCGGGAGACTTTGGGTGCCGCGCTGCGGGCGTGGGTGCCGTACCAGCCGCCGGGCGGCGTGGGGCAGAGCAAGTTTCAGGGGGGGTGCTGGGTTTTCCTGGCCCAAACCACCGCCTACGCCCGCGTCGACCGCGCCACGGCCGACCACGTCGACCCGGGAGAGCTCGTTGAGCGCGCGTTGGAGGTGGCCAAGGAGGCGGGGCTGTAGCAAGACTAGAAAGAGGGGTGCGCCGCCGCCGCTCGCTCACACTCTCTCGCCCGCCACCCCGCGCGCGCCCGGCCCATCGCCGCGGTCGCCGCCCGCCCCGCGCCAGGCGCCCCGCCGGCGCCCGCAGCGTCGCGCCGCCCGCCGCGCCGCTGGCCGCGCACAGCGCCGCCGGCCTTCCTCCCGCCCAGCCACCGCGCGTGGTGCGTGGAGAGCAGCGGGTCGTCCAGCGAGCGCGCGTGCGCGCCTCGGCGCACGCGGTCGCCGCCGGGCGCCGCCATTCCGCCGTCGACGCCCCCCTCCTCCCTCCTCCAGCCACCCCCGCCCCCTGTCCATCACCATGGGCGGCGGCAACAAGGCCCCTATGGCCTTTTTAAACAAAAAGTCGTGGCACCCCGGCGCATTTAAAAACCAGGAGAAAAAGTGGAAGCTGGAGCAAGAGGCCAAGCGGGAAGAGGCGCGCGTGGAGGAGATCAAGAAGCGGTTGCTGGAAGAGCGGGAAAAGGCGGAACTGGACGCGCTGGCGGTGGCGGCGGGCGTCAAGGTCGCGCCGGACCGCCTCGACTGGATGTACCGCGGCGGCGCCGCGCCCGAGGCGGAGGCCGAGGCGGAAGCTGCTGCAAAGGCGGAGGCCGCGTTGCTCGGCAATGTGGTGGTGGAGCCGGGGGCTGGCGTCGCGCCGGCACGCGTCGACACGGTCGTCGCGCCCGCGCTCGCGTCGACCTCCGCCGCCCTCGGCTCGGGCCCGTCCGCCCCTCCCCCCCCGTCGGCCAACGAGGCGTGGGCCCGCCTGCACGGCGACCCCCTGTTCGCGGTCAAGCAGCGCGAGGCGGCGGCGCGCGCGGCGGCGCGGGCCAACCCCGTCGTCATGGACGCCGTGCGCGCGCAGGTGGCGGCGGAGAAAGGGAAAAGGGACAAGGGCAAGAAGCACAAAAAGGAGAAGAAGAGCAAGCGGTCGCGGCGCTCGCGCTCGCGCTCGCGGCGGCGCCAGCGGACGCCGTCGCCGGGCGTCGACGTGGACGCCTTCCACCGGGCCGCGTTTGGCGAGGGCTCGCGCGCCGCGGCGCCGGGGCAGCGCCGCGAGCGCTCGCGCGAGCGTTCGCGCGAGCGCCGCCCTCGCTCGCGCTCGCGCGACCGCCGGCCGCGATCCCGGTCGCGCGACCGCCGGGAGCGCGACCGCCGGCCACGGTCGCGCAACCGCCGGCCACGGTCGCGCGACCGCCGGCCACGCTCGCGCTCGCGCGACCGCAGCGACCGCGCTCCTTCCTCCCGCGTCCACCACGACGGCGCGTCCGCCGCCGCCAACACGGCCCTGGCCTACGGCCTGAACGCGGGCGCGGGCGGCGTGGCGCACGACACGGAGGCCGCGGCCGCCGCGACGCGCGCGCGGCTCGCCGCGGCGGCGTCGGAGAAACGAGCCGCCGAGAAAGCCGCCGCCGACGCCGCGCGGTCCGCCCGCCGCCGCGACTACGCGCCCGGCCAGCTGACGGCGGAGGACAAGGCGGCCCGCCTCGCAGCCATGGAGGCGGCGGGCGCGGCGCACGACGCCGAGCGGGCGGCTCGCGTCGCGGCCGCGTCCTCCGCCGACGCCGCCGCCTCCTCCGCCGACGCGCCCACCATGGCCGGCGCCGACTTTGTCGCCGAGGCCGCGCGCGCGGTGCACGGCGCGGACGGCGGGCGCGGGCTGGCCGACGCGGTGCGGCGGCGGGCCGCGCGGTCGGAGCGGCCGCGCGAGTGAGTGTCACACTGCCGCACCACCCCGCTTCCTCTTGGCGGGTGTGGGCTTGGCGGCAGCAGCCTCTCCCCTCTCTCCTTCGTCTTCTCCCTCGCGCGCCACCGACCAGAGCGCGCGCTCGACGTCGCGTGCGGTCCACCCTCCTCCCAACCCTTTTGCCCTCTCCCGGCACGCTTTCGTCACCGCCAGCACAGCTCCCCGTGTGTACTCGCGCACGCCGTGCACGACGGCGGCCGCTTCGTCGCCCAGTGGGGGAATGGTCGGGTCGGCGGCGGTCAGCAGCGCGGCCGCGGTGGCCGGCCCCACCCCGCGCAGCGCGCACAGCGCGTCCAGCGCGGCGCCGACCGAGGCCAGGTCGCCGGAGCCGAGGGCGGCGGCGGCGGCGCGGCCGGCGGCCGCGACGTCCCCCTCGGCCTGCGCCCGCGCGTACCCCAGCAGCGCGGGCCGGGGCGTGCCGCGGGCCAGCTTCCACTCGACGACGCGCACGAGGTCGGGCTTGGTCAGGGAGGCGAGGAAGGAGGGTCCTTGGGAGAGGAACCAGGCGTCGAGCGCCGGCGGCAGGCGCCGCCCGCCGCGCGCGGGCGCCGCGGCGCGCGCGCCGTCCCACGCTTTGGCGTCGTGCGACGCCCACAGGCGGGCGGCGGCGGCTTCGCGCGCGGGGCGCAGGGCGCCCGCGGTGGGCGCCATCGCAAGGGAGTGGGGGTCGGCCGCGAAGCGCGGCCGACAAGGCACCACGAGCCACGTGTCCTTTGCTCGAGCCCCCGTGTGACGCGATGGTCGATCGCCTGCCGTCGACCTGCCCTGTGCGTTTGGGCGACCGGTGCGTGCACCGAGTCTGGGCGAAAGAAGAACGCGCGCGACCGATCGCAGCGGCGGCGTTCGGCGCCACTCCCCCTCCCCACAATGGCACCCGCCACGCGCCGCTCCCGCTCCACGACCCGGGTGGCGTCCCCCCCGCCCCCGCGGTCGCGGTCTCGCGCCGGCGCCAAGTCGCCGGCGCAGGCGCGCGGCGCCGCGCCGCGCGCCACGCGCTCCAAGTCCCGCGGCCGCGCCCCCGCCCCCGCCACCACCGCTCCATCCTCCTGGGCCACGACCGCGGGCGCGGGCGACCGCCAGGGCGCGTGGGGCGTGGGCGGCGCGGCCGGCGTCGCGCTCTCGTACGGCGGCGCGGTCGCGCTCATGGTCACGTGCCCCGCGTTTGCCATCTACTTGTGGGCGACGGGAGGGGGGGACAGGGGGCGGCCCACGGGGGCGACCGGCCGCCGACCACCCCCCCGCCCCTCCCGCCCCCAGCTGGCTCGCGCTCACCCGGTTCCACGGGTCGCCCGCCCTCTTCTGGGCGTGGGCGTCCAAAGCGGGCTTCGCCGGCGTGCGCGCGGCGTGGCCGACCGCGGCCGACGGCGAAGCGTGGGCCATCATCGGTGCGTTCGGCGCGCTCCAAGCCGCCCTCCAGCTCGCCCTCCCCGGCCGCCGCGTGACCGGCCCCGCGTCGCCCGCGGGCAATGTGCCGGTGTACAAGGCCAACGGGGTGGCGAGCTACGTGACGACCCTGGCCCTGCTCGCCGGCGCGACGGCCGCGGGGGTGATTGATCCTTCCCGCGTCTACGACAAGTGGGGCGAGATCCTGTCGGCGCTCAACGCGTTTTCCCTCCTCTTCTGCGCCTGTCTGTGGGCCAAGGCGAGGCGCACGGGGGGCGGGGGGGGAGGAGGGGGCGCCAGGGGCGGGCGCGGGGGGGCGCCGCCCCCCCCCCCCCCCCCCCCCCCCGGGCCCCCCGCCCCCCGGCCGCCGCCGGGGGGGGCGCCCGGGGCGGCGGGGGGGGGGGCGGGGGGGGGGGGGGGGGGGGGGGGGGGGCGGGGGGGGGGCCCCCGGGGGGGGGGGCGGGGGGGCCCCACCCCCACCCCCACCCCTCCCCCAGGGCCACCTCGCGCCCTCGTCCACCGACTCGGGCTCCACCGGGTCCCTCGTCTACGACTTCTACTGGGGCATGGAGCTCTACCCGCGCATCGGGGCGGCGTTCGACGTGAAAACGTGGACCAACTGCCGGTTCGGCATGACCGGGTGGGCGATGGCGTGCCTGGCGTTTGCGTACAAACAGTACACGGTGCGCGAAGAGGGGGGGGGGCGGGGTTTGGGGGCGTGGTTGGAGGCGGGGACCGCGTCCGACGCCGCGACCCCCGACCGCGCCCCAGGCCTTTGGGCGGGTCACCGACTCCATGCTCGTCTGCGCCCTGCTCATCAACGTCTACCTGTTCAAGTTCTTCGTGTGGGAGGTCGGCTACTGGGCCAGGTGGGAGGGGCGGAGGGGCGAGCGGCGACGAGGCGGCCGCGCGGCCGCGCGCGCGCCGGCGAGGCCGCCGCGCACAACCCACCCCCCCACCCACCCCCCAGCATGGACATCGCGCACGACCGCGCCGGCTACTACATCTGCTGGGGGTGCCTCGTGTGGGTGCCCGCCGTGTACGCGTCCCCCGCGCTCTTCCTCGCGGGCCACCCGCGCGACCTCGGCCGCGCGCGCGCCGGCGCCCTCGCCCTGGCCGGCCTGGCCGCCGTCTGGATCAACTACGACGCCGACCGCCAGCGGCAGGTGTTTCGGGCGACGAACGGGCGGGCCAAGGTGTGGGGGAAGGCGCCCGTCGCGCTGGTCGCGCCCTACGCGACGGCCGACGGCGCGCGCGAGGCCTCGCTCCTCCTCGCCTCGGGCTGGTGGGGCCTCGCCCGCCACTTTCACTACGCGCCCGAGATCGCGGCCGCGTTCCTGTGGACGGCGCCCGCGGGGTTTGGCGCGCCGCTGCCCTACTTTTACGTCGCGTTTCTGACCGCGCTCCTCGTCGACCGCGCGTTCCGCGACGACGCCCGCTGCGCCGCCAAGTACGGCCCCGTGTGGGACGCGTACCGGGCGCTGGTGCCGGCCCGCATCGTGCCGGGCGTCTTTTGAGGGGCGGGGGAGGCGGGGGGGGGAGCGGTGGCCGGGCGCGCGCGCGCGACCCCCGCGACTCGTGTGTCACGCGGCCGCCGCCGCCGCTGCGCCCCCTAATCCCAGCGCCGCGGCCAGGGCCGCGGCCAGCAGATCGTCGTCGCGTCGGCCCAGCGCCGCCGCGTCGGCGAGCCAGGCGGCGCACGCGCGCTCGAGCGCGGCGGCCGCGGCAGGGACGGCCGACGGGCGCGGCGGCAAGGGCGGCGGCGGCGGCGCCACGTCGGCATAGTCTTGATCGCTGTGCAGCGATTCACGCGCCTCGCTGGGCGTGCGCGGCGGCGGCGACGGCGGCGGCGGCAGGAACGGGTCGGGCGAGCGCCAGGTCCCCTGGTCGCGCGCCCACGCCGCCGCGCGCGCCATGGGGGACGTGCCCACGTGCAGCATCGACGGTCGCGGCCGCCGCGGGGGCGGCGAGGCCGCGGCGTCGACTCCAGCGCGCGCGGCGGGCGACGCCGCCGCGTCGACGCCGCCGCCGCGCGGGGCCGGCGACGCGGCCGCGGCCGCGGTCGGTGGTGCGCTCGCTTGAGTCGCAGAGTCGCGCTGGTCGGGGACCAGGTCGGCCTAGGTGAGAGGGGTGGGGGTGGGAAAGGCGCCGCGCGCCGCGCCGACGAGCACCCCACCCCCACTCCCATCACTCACCAAATCGGGCAGCGGCTCGGCCAGCGCGTCCCGAATGTCGGCCAGCAAGTCGGCGACGGCGGCGGCGTCGGCCATGGTCGTGGGCGGGTGTGGGGAGGCGAGCGGTCGCCCCGCGCAGACGCACACAGCCACCCGCCCTCGAACCATGCTCTCGGCAGCCGCCCGCCGCATAGTCGGCCCCGGAAGACGGCTGGACCGCGTGCGGGGGGGAGCAGGGTGGCCGGCCAGGTGTGGGATGGCGGCGGCGGGGGCGGCCGCACGCGGCAGCGGTTCCGCGCGCCGCGCGCCGTCGCCCACACCCACACGACGCTGCACAGGTGTCGCTGCGCCGCCACCACCGCCGGTGGTGCCCCCCCGCCCCCGGGCACCCCAGTCACCGCGCCCCAGCTGATGAGCGACGCGCTCTACTCCTACGTCCTGGACCACACGCGCGAGAGCGATGTGCGCGAGAGAGGGACTGAGGGGGTGGAGGGATGGAGTCGGCATGGAAACCTTTGGGCCGCCCCGACACCCCTCCTCCCCTCCTCCCCAGGCCCTGCGCCGCCTGCGCGCCGACACCGCGGCCGCCCACCCCGGCCGGGAGCGCAACATGGTGTCCGTGGAGCAGGGCGCGTTTCTCGGGTGGTTGGTCGGGGTGGTCGGCGCGGCGCGCGCGGTCGAGGTCGGCGTCTTCACCGGCTACAGCGCCACCTGCATCGCGGCCGCCCTGCCGGCACACGGCACGCTGGTCGCGCTGGAAAAAGATGAAGCGCCCCTGGTTCTCGCCCGCCAGGCGTGGGCCGACGCGGGCGTCGCCGCGCGCGTCGACGTGCGCGTCGGCGACGCGGCCGCCTCCCTCGCCGCCCTGCTCGCCGACCCCGGCGCCCCCGGCTCCTACGACTTTGCATTCATCGACGCGGACAAACGGGGGTATGGCGGGTACTTCGAACAGTGCCTGGCCCTTGTGCGGCCGGGGGGGGTGATTGCGGTCGACAACCTCCTCTGGTATGGCCGCGTCGCCGACCCCGCCGACGCTTCCAAAGCGACGTTAGCTGTGCGGGAGGTGAACGACATGCTCGTGAAGGATGAGAGGATCGATTTCTCGCTCGTGCCGGTCGGCGACGGCATCGGGCTATGCCGCAAGAGGTGAGAGAGAGAGAAAAGCCACCAAACCCCTCTCGTGCAATGGTTTTGCCGTCCCTACAGCGCGCTGGCACTGGCGGGTGCAGGCGCGGCCGCGGGCGGCCCCCGGAAAAATTGCGCGCGGCGCGGCAGCGAAAGAGAAAGGCACTCGCTCCATCCCACCCTCCCCTCTCCTCACCCGCGCGTCGGCGCCAGGCACGCCAGCCGGCGCAACGACCGCGCCAGCATCCCCCCCGGCGACGCCGACGCGCCGCGCGGCGCGCGCGCCTTGCGCGCGCGCGCGGCCAGCCACGCGGCCTCGCCCGCCTTGGGGCTCGTCGTGCGCACGGGGGCGAGGGACAGGCCCATCGAGGCGGCCAGGCCGACGTCGCCGCCGCCACCCTTTTTGGCCGGCCGGTCGAGCGAGCGCGCGGCGGGCAGCAGGCCCCGCGGCGACGCCGCGGGGCTGGCGAGGCCCGAGTCGAGCGCGTCCAGGTAGATTGTCTCGGTGGCCGACGGCGCGTGCGCGAGGCAGGAGGGTACGGAAGGCACGGGCGACCCGGACGGGCGCCGCGCTTCGCCGCCGCCATCCTCCCCACCCACCGGCGTCCCCGGCAGCGACAGCTCCCGCGTTCTCAACTCGCGCAACGGCGCCGGCAGCGTGATGGGCGGCAGCGGGCCGGTGGGCGGTTGCGGGGTGAGGCCGGCGTGCCGTTCGCGCGCCACGCGTTGCGCGTACTCCACAAACGTCGACGCCATGTGCTCGCACTGGTGCAGCATGATGCGCTCCAGGGCGGCCCCGATGCCGGGGATCCATTTCAGGGATTCGTTCGCCGTCGCGGTGACCACGGCTTCGAGCAAGACGCCGCCGCCGCCCTCCGCGGGCGTCACTTGGAAGCGCACGTCCGCAATTTTGATGGGGGACCGGCCGCCCGGCATCCAGAGGCGCGGCGCGCAGTCGAGCGTGGCCTTGGTCAGTCGAGCGGGCGGGCGCGCGTCGCCGGCCTCCGCGCTCGCCGCCTCCCCGCCCTGGGTCTCCCACCCCAAAAAGTGTTGGTCCCGCACTTTGACCGTCTCGGTGCCGACCGCCTTTTTAAACCAGGAGGGGCCGCGGAAGGAAAAGAGAAACGCGACGCGGCGCGAGCGCGCGGCGCCGTGCCAGGGGCCGATCCTGATGAAATCGTTGCGCTGGATTTCGCGGTGGTATTCCACGTACGCGTCGGGGTCGCGCATGAGCTCGAGCACGTTCTGGGGTGGGGAGGGGAGAGGTGGAGGGTGGGCGGGTGCGGAGCGGGAGCGCCCGCTCCCGCCGCTTGTCGAGGCACGCGCGGCACATCATGCGCGTCGCCGTGCACGATGCTCCGTCCATTCTCCAGCGTGGAGGCGCGCCCGGGCAAAAGGGGCCCCGGCAAGGCCCGCGGCCGCGGCCCGCATGCCGCGCCGCCCGCACGCCTCCCTCCCGGCGCCGCCGCCCGCGCGACCGCCCTCGAACGGCATTGCAAGGTGTGCATGGCGCAACCTAGGGGCGGCCGGGGTCTGGCCGACCCGCATGCGCCCAGAGCCGGGCGGCGGTTGCGGTCGCCCGGCGGGCCATTGCCGCCTCCCCATACCTCGACCGTCACGCCCGGCACGGCCGACGAAAACGTCTTGGTCTTGACCATGGTCAGGAGGGCGCGGGAGGCGGCTCGATGGGGGCGGCCTGCGGCGCGCCTTTCCTCCCTGCGCGGCGCGGGGCCGCGGCGACGCGGTGTGTGAGCCGCCCACCTTGCCGCGCGTGCGAGTCACACCCCGCTCGCCTAAACCCCCCACGCGACAACCAATACGGTCATGCGGCCGCGCCTGGGCAGCGAGCAGGGCGCGAGCGCGCCCTCCTCGCGGCCGCGCGGCCGCGCCTACCCCGCGCTCGGCACGCCGCACTGGAAGCAGTCCGCAAACACGCCCCACGTCCTCGCCGACGCCACGATGGCGGCGCCCGAGTAGTATATCCCGGCGCCCATCCCGGCGACGGCCCAGAACGCGGCCAAGATCCAGTTGAACCACCCCGCCACGCGCCACGCGGCGGCGGGCGAGAGCCCAGTCCACCCCAGCACGGTCGAGGGCGGGTGCGCGGCCGCGTCGCGCGCGTCGGGCGCGGCAAACGCGACGTTGAAAATGAGGCACGGCAGCACAAACGACAGGGCCGGCACACCCGCCGCGGACATCAGCGCGTTGAGCGCTCCGTAAAACGGGATGGCCAGCGCGACGATGAGGACGGCGGCGACGACGGGGGCGCGGGCCAGGAGCCTGAGGGGCAGCGCGCGCGTGTGCACCCTGGCTAGCCGCTCGGCGTAGTACGACAGGGGCATGAGGACGAGCCCGTAGACCAGCACCTGGTGCAGGTTCATGAGCCACACCGAGGCGGCGAGGGCGGGGGACCGCGGGAGGAGGGCGTAGACTGAATCGGATTTGGCGAGGCCGGAGCCCCACACCGCGTTCGCAGCCAGCGAGTGCGGCAGCACCAGCGTCCAGACCCACGCCTGCCCCACGAGAAAGGCCGACCCGAAGCGGGCGGGCGTGGCGAGGGATTCCACGATCTCGAAGAAAATCGCGTGCGTGCCGAGCGCGCCGCCGATGACCGACCCGCCGACGAAGAGGCCGCGCGGCTCGGTCGGCCACCATTTCATGGGGGGGAGGCCGGTGGGAGGCGCGTCGCGGGCAGCGTCGGCGGCGGCCGCGACGACAAACCAGGCGGTGAAGGTGGTGCCTACGAGCGCGAGGGCGGACAAAAGCCGCGCCGACCTGTACCCCGGCACCGCGGCAAACAGGCCCATCGGCACGCCCCAGATGAGCGCCCACGTACGCTTGGACAGGTGCGGGTGGATGGCGTACATGTTGGTCGCGCAGGCCAGGATCTGGGCGACCGCGACGCCGAACAGGGTGACCGCCGTAAAAAGCGTCGCCGCCGCGGCCGCCCACCCGCCCGCCAACTCGTGCGCAACGTCGTGGTACTGGGTGACGCGGCGGCGGGCGGTGCCGCACGGCGAGTCAAACCACAAGTTGCGGGCCATCTACAAGACGAGGCGAGGTGGGGAGCCGTGGGTGGTCGCCGCGCGAAGCCCCGACCCCACCCTCCCCCCTCCTCCGCTCACCATCCGCCTCTTGAACTCGAGGTAGAGCGCCAGCATGACCCACACCGTCCACGCGCCCGTGGCGCCGGTGCCGGCGGCGAGCGCGAGGCCTGGCGCGACGCCCGCGAGCCAAAACGCGCGCGGGAGGACGAGCATGATCTGCCCGATTTGGCACGCGGCCACGAGGAGCAGGCCGTCGCCCCAGGTGTCGCCGCGGGCGAGGGAGGCGCGGGCGAGGGCGGAGGCGCGGGCGGCGAGGGTCTTGGGGGCTGCGGACCGGGAAAATATAATATGGGGGGGACACGTCGGCGCCCGCGGTTGGGGGCGTCGCGCTCGCGCCCGGCCCCGGGGCCGCCCCGCGCCGCCGCGTGCGCCTCCCAACGCACCCGAGGACGCGGCAGGCGGGGCGCCGGCCGGGGCAGCCGGCGGCGCGGCGGCCTTTGGCGCGTCCATCGGCGGCGCTCGCGGGCCGCCACGCGCGGGGCGTCGGGCGGGTGTGGGGAAGGGTCGGTTCTGCGGCCGACCCGAGCGGCCGGCGGCAAGGGTGGCGCCAGCGCCAGGCGGGTGTGGGGAAGGGCTGCGCGGCTATCGACACACCGCCCGCCGGCGACCCGCGGCGCGCCGCCCACCGCCCCCGGGCCACGCCGCCGCCCCGACCGCCATGCTGGGCGACGCCCAGCACCAGGCCAAACTGGTCCTGCTCGGCGACATGGGCGCGGGCAAGTCGTCGCTCGTGCTGCGCTTTGTCAAGGGCCAGTTTCACGACTACCAGGTGGGAGAGAGGGGAGGTGTTTGGGGGAGGGATGGGGGCGGTGGAGCGCGGCGCGGGCGGGCGGGCGCGCCGCGCGGACCGGGGCGCGGCGCGCCGGGGCGCCGCCGGCGCGCCTCCATCGCGCGCCCGCGGCAGGGTAGTGTGGCCCGCTCTCGACCTGGGCGCGCCACGCGCGCGCCGGTCGAGCCCGCCGGGGCCCGCGCGCCGCGCGCGGTGTCCCCGCGGCGCGGCACGCCCGGCGGCCGCGCCGGCCGCCGTCACGCGCTCGAGACGAGTCGCTGGTGTCGCGCCGAGGGCGCGCGAGGCCCCACCCGGCACCGATTCTCACCCTCCCCCCTTCCCTTTTCTTCAGGAGTCGACCATCGGCGCCGCATTCCTGACCAAGACGATGCCTGACCACGGCGTCAAGTTTGAAATTTGGTGCGAGGGCGGGAGGAGCGAAGGCATGGCGCGCCGCGGACGCGAAGGCGCGCGGGCGCCGCTCACGCCCCTCCCCTCGTCTCTCCCGCCAGGGACACCGCGGGCCAGGAGCGGTACCACAGCCTGGCCCCCATGTACTACCGGTGAGCGAGGAGCGGGCGGAGGGGAGGCGGTCGAGCGGCGTGTGCAGCCCCGCCGCCCACCAACCCCCACTCCTCCCTCTCCTAGCGGCGCCGCCGCCGCCGTCGTCGTCTACGACATCACGTCCCCCGACTCCTTTGCCCGCGCCCAGGCGTGGGTGCGCGAGCTGCAGCGGCAGGCCGCGCCGGGGCTGGCCATCGCGCTCGCCGGCAACAAAGCCGACTTGGAGGCCGAGCGCGCAGTGTCGACCGACGACGCGCGCGCGTACGCGGACGCGAATGGCCTGCGCTTCTTTGAAGCGTCGGCCAAGACGGGGGACGGCGTGGCCGACATTTTTGCCGACCTCGCGTCCCGCGTGCCCAAAGCGTCGCCCGGCGGCGGCGCGGGCGGCGCCGCGGCTGCCGCGCCGGCGGGCATCACGCTGGCGGCGCCGCCGCCGCGGGAGGCGCGGTCGTCGTGCTGCTGAATGGAGATGAGGAGAGAGAGGAGGGTGGCGGGCGGGCGCCGCGCGTGTTAGGGGTGTGGCGGTTCCCTTGCTCTCTCTCTACACCTCCCAGAAGCCAAAGCTCGCTCGGTCGCCTGCGTCAAAGGGGAGGCAGGCGGCGGTGCCCGCGGCGGCGCCCGCAGCGGCGAGCGACGCTTCGCTCAGGCGGCCGCCGCGCGCCGCGACGGCGACTGCGTTTTGCTGGCGCCGCGCCGACAGCACAAACGCTGTGCCCCGGGCCCGGGGCTGCCCGACGATCGCGTCGCCCGCCGCGCGCGCGGCGGCGAGCGCGGCGGCGCCCGCCGGTGTCGCCAGATCAAATCTCGGCCCGCCCTCGCCCATGCCCAATGCCGCGCCCAAGGACGCCACGACACTGCGGGGCGGGCCGCAGTGCAGGTTGAAGGCGGCGGCGCCGGTGTCCGGGTGCAGCGCGGACGCGAGGTCCGCCAAAAAAGGGCCCCTGGCCGCCGTGAAGACCCCTGGCACGCGGTCGTTCCCGTCGAACGCGTCGACGATGACCAGGTCGAGCCAGGGAGGGCCGCCGGACGCGGCGGCGGCGGCGACGGCGGCCGCGCCGTCGCCGAGGAGGAGCTCGAGGTTCGAAGGGCGCGCCCTCAACCCCATGGACGGCAATAAGTCGAGCACGGCGGGGTCCAACTCCACGCCTGTCACGCTCGCGCTTGGCAGGGCGGCCGCGAGCGCGTGGGGAATCGACCCGCCGCCGACACCGACACACAGGATGCGCGGGCAGGGGGTCTGCGCGGCGGTCAGCAGGGCCAGGGAGACGGAGACGATGGATTTGACGTACTCGAACGCGAGGGCGCGCGGGTCGGCGAGGCTGGAGGGAGGGGAGGCGCGTCGAGGGGGGCGCCGCGTTTGTTGTTGCCCCGCCGCCCGCCCTCTCTCCCGCTGTCCCTCCCGCACCCGTGCTCGTCCACCAGGGCCACGCTCTGACGCGTGTCGCCAAAGCGGAGCACGCGCCACTCGGCGGCGGGGGCGGACGCGGGGTGCGCGGTGACGCGCACGCGCGGCCCGTTGCCCGTGGAGCTGGCGGCAGCCGACAGCACGGTCCCCTTGGTCCGCCCGTAGCTTCCGCCGTCCGTCCCCATCCATTCGGGGCTCAACTCCCAGGATCCGGGGTCGGGAACGGCGGGACGCCGCGCATTGCGGAGCCGCCCGCTCGCGAAAGGGGGTGGCCTCAGTCGAGAGTAGGCTGGCAGCGCGGGCGCCGGCATCGGCGCCCCAACCGCCGCCGCGACTGAGCCCGGCTGACGCACGCCGCAAAAAGGAGTCACACACGCCCACACACAAGCCGAAATCCCGTCTCACATCACACCGCCATTCACCGCCGGGTCGTCGAGCTCGACGCGCGTGAGCAGCACGAGGTGCCTGCGGTCGCCCGGCCCCGCCCACACAAAGCCGAGCCCCGCGCCCCGGGTCGCGGGGTGCGGCCGCCCCGACAGGACGAGGAGCTCGCCGTCGGTAGGGGTGGCGGGCACCGGGCCGGGCGGCGGCGACGACCGCGCGCGGCGCCCGCGCGGCGACCGCGGGACGAACGCCGTCCCCTTGTACCGCGCGCGCACGCCCAGCTCGGGCGGGTAGGCGCCGTCGCCGCCGCCGTGCAGCCGCTCGGCCCGGCCGACGCGGGCCCGGAACCGGGGCTCGCCCGCGGGCGCGCCGGCGTCGGACGCGAGCCGCCGCGCAACGGCCACGTCGCCGCCGCCTTCCCGCGTCACGCGCACCAGCTCCGGACCGTCGACGCCAAAGGAGGCGAGGTATAGGCCGTCGAAAGGGTCGGTGGGGGGGGGGCCGACGGGGAGGCGTCGATAGGTCACGTCGCCGGAGAGACCCCCCAGCGACGCCCCGACCCCGACAGAAACCCCGTCGTCATCCCCCAGCGCGGCCCCCAGCGCGTCGGCGATGGACGACCGCACGCGGGCGGCGAGGTCGGCTTCGGACAAGGGTAGCGCGCCGCCGCCCGCCGCGTCGGCCGCCGCGCGCACCTCGCGCGCGACGTCCGCGGCCGCGGCGCGCAGCGCGTCGGCGGACGAGGAGGACGAGGTGTCGGAGGTGCCGACGCGGCCGGCGAGGCGCGTGGGCAGGCGAGGAAGGGTCGAGGCGGACGCCGCCTCGCTCTCCTCTTCCTCTTCGTCTTCCTCCTCCTCGCCGTCCAGCTCGCCCGCGTGCAGCGTGAACGCGTCCGGCCCGTGCCACGTGATGGAGGCGGGCGCGCGGGCGACGTCAAAGGGGGTGGCGGTCGCCAGGTCGAGGAGCACGCGCGGTGGCGGCCCGCGCGGGTCGTCAGAGTCGTCCAAGCCGTCGCCGTCGCCGCCGTCGTCGTGGCTCACGCCCGCCACGTCCTCCGCATCGTCGCCCGCGCCATCATCCGCCCGCCGGCCGCGCCGGCCCGCCCCGACCCCAAACGCGGCCGCGACGCGCGCGGCGAGCGACGCGTCGTCGCCGCGCGCGGCCGCGCCGCCGTCGGCCGACACCGAGACGTCGACCGAGGCGGAGCGCCCGGGGCGGCCGTGCCCGGGCTCGACGCGCACGGCGACGGCGGCGGCGTCGAGCGGGGAGCGCGGGCGCGGCGGCGAGAGGTCGTCGTCGTCGCCGTCGTCGCCCTCGTCCTCGCTGTCCAGGAGCACCGGGCGCAGCACGACGGCCTGCGTGGCAATTGCCTCGGCCCCCGGGCTGGCCACGACGAGGACCTCGAGCGCGGGCGTGCCCGCGTCGGCGACGTCGACGTCGGGGCCCGCGCCGAGGAGCGCCCCGAGAGGGTCGTCGCCACAGCCGGCCACGTCGGCCAGATCGCCCGCCCGGAACGCGAGCCCGGTGTAGCGGCCGCCGTCGCGGGCGACGCGCAGGAGGTGGCCGCCGACGTCGCACGCCGGGGCAGCGTGCCACCACCCGACGAGGCCCGCGCCGCCCGCGTCGCGCAGGGAGGCGGCGGCGGCGTAATCCTCGCGCGCGACGGCGGCTTTGAGGGCGGCCGCGACGACGGCGGTGCCGTCGTGCACGAGCGCGGCGTCGAGCGCCGCTTTCGCGGCCGCCGCCGCCGAGTAATCCTCTGCCTCCAGCGCCGCCGCCAGCGCGTCGCGCGCGTCGTCCGTGGCTTCCGCGACGTCGTCCGCGGCCTCAAAGGCGGCCATCCAGTCGTCCCAGGAGGACGGGAGCGGAGGGGAAGAGGGGGTGGCGGTGACCGGCCGCGGCGCGCGCGCCCGCGCGGGCGCGACGGCCCCTCGGGGCGGCAGCCGCCGCCGAGGCGGGCCTGGGCGCGGGCGGGCCAGCGCCATGTGGGGGTGGGCTGCGGGGAGGGAGGGGGCGAGCGTCGGCCGCCGCACGCCGCGCCGCGGGCGCCGCTCGGCTCGGCCGCGTCCTGCTGAAGTCCTCGGCCGCGTCCGCTGAAGCAGCCGCACTGGCCGATTCTGTGCCGAGGACGCGAGGCGGGGGCGCGGCGGCCGCGCCCGGGCGGTGCGCCGCCCCCACGCCGTCGCGGCCGGGGACATCCGGGGCCGGCCGCGCCCTCGACCGGTGCCTCCCGCTCGGGGCCAGGGCGCACACCTGGACGCTGCAGCCGGGGCGTGCCCGGGCGCGGAGCGCGCGAAGAGTGAGAGCGTGCGGCGCCGTCGGCGGCCCAAGCCCGTCGCTGCTCTCCCCCTCGTGACACAATCCTTCCCAGTTTTGAAAGTGATGAACGGTATTCCCACCTCGCCCCTGCGAGACCCGGGTCGCGCCTCGACACACCTTGTTACCGAGAGCCCCGAACCGACCTGACCCCCAAAACAAAGAAGAGACGCGCGCGATTGATGGCCGCGGTGATGGGCGAGCGCTAGGCGGGCGGGCGCGCGAGGGAACGCGCGCAAAAACGCGCCGCGAGCCGCCGCGGCCGCCGCATCCTGTGGCCGCCGCCACCCGCCGCCGCGAGCTCGCCCGCTGCCACGAAAGCGGCACTAAATGCCTCGCCATGATCCACGCGTGAGGTGAGAAGGCGGGGTGGGGCGTGGAGGGCGCAGGAAGAGGGTGGCGGTCGCCCGGGCTCCGCAGGAGAGAACGCGCCACGCGTGAGAGACTAGGCTGCCGGGCGACGCACGCACGGGAAGGCGGCAGGGCAGAGCGCGCTTCAGCGGGCGCCGGCAGCGAGTAGGGCGGCACGACAGGTCGACGCCGCCACACCCCGCCGATATGTCGCTCAACCCTGCCGCCGAGCCCTTCAAGCCAGCCGCCGCCACGCCGCCCCTGCCCGCGCCCGCGCAGGCGGCGCAGGCCTGGGTGAGGAGGCGGGAGGGCGCGGGTTCCCAATGGCGCCGCGCGGCCGCGCCGGGCGCGCACGCGCCCCGGCCACCCCTGCGCGAGCGCGCGAGAGCGTCCGGCTTCGTTCAGCGGGCGGCGAGCGCCGCACGGCGGCTCCGCGCGGCGCACGCGGCGCGCCCCGGGGCCCGCGCGCGCGGTGCCGCCCGCTCCGCCGCCCGCCCCCCACGCACGCCGCCGCGCTGCGCTCGGCCTCGTGTCGGAGCCCCCCGGGGCGGGCGCCCGCAACCGGGAGCGAGCGGGGCGCGGCGCGCGACCGCATCCCCCACCTTCGACCCCCAACGCGCCCCCCGACCCCCTCGCCCTCCGCAGCCCCCCGCCCCCACGCCCGACGAGCTCGAGGAGATGGACGCGTGCGACGCGTGGGTGGCGTCCCTGGTGGACGCGGAGCTGGCGGACGAGGCGCAGGAGGCCGCGCTCGCGGCGGGGGGCGACGCGGCCGCGGCGTTGGCGGCCGTGTCGGTTCACTGACGCCGCCGCGGCCCGAGTTTTGTTTGCACCGCCAGCATTGATTTGGCCTGCGGGCAGAGCAGAGAGAGAGGCGTGTTTGGTGGGTGCGCGCGCGACCCGTTTTTTTTCCCGGGGGGGCTTCCCAGCCCCCCCCTGTGCCACCACCAACCCCGCCACTCCTCGCGGCGTGCGCCGCGGCCGGGCGCGGCGGCGCGGGGCGCGATGCGGCCCTCACGGCTGCTCCGCGCGCGCGCGCTGCCTCGCGCCCGGCTCGTGCCAGCTGCCCGCTTTGCGTTGCGCTCGCGCGCGTGTGTAGGATGCCCGTCGATGATGCGCGAGGTGGGGGCAGAGCGGGCGAACGCTGCGCCCTCGCCGTCCCCCCTCCCGCGCACTCCCCTGCCCGCGGCCATGGACGACGCCGCCGCCGCCCCGGTCGCCCCCCGCGCGCCGATACCACTCTCTGTGTCGGACGCCGGGGGCGACCTGGCGGCGGCCGTGCTCGCAATGCTCTCGCCCGAAGGTGCGCGGGGCGGGGGGAGCGGCGAGGCTCCTGCGCGGCGTGCACGCCCTCCCAGAAGGAGTCGCTTTGTCGTCAGCGACCGTTCGCGGGCGCGCATTGGGCGCGCGCGGCCGCTAGCCCCCCCGCGCGCCGCCGACGCGGGCGCCCTTGCCCCCATCCCGCCAGGCGCCGCCACCAAGGTGGAGCTGCCCGACCAGCTGGACGCGTTCGCAGTCGGTGAGAGATTCGAGGGGGGCGGGGAGGTGGGATGCGCCTTCGACGGGGGCAACCAGCGGGGCGACGATTGGCCGGGGGCGGCCTTCTCGCTTGGCCATCGCCGCTCCACCTTCGTCCTGGCGCGGGTGAAGGCGGCGGCATCGTCGGCGCGGGCGGCGGGCGCGGGCGGCGCGCAGGTTCCTCCGCCGACCACCGACCCCCTCCTCCCGCTCTTTCTTGTCAGTCTGCCGCGCCCTGACCCAGCACACGGACCCGGTCCCCCCCCCGGTCACCCCCCTGTGCCTCAACACCGTCTCCGTCCACGCCGCGTCGCGCGCCGCGCGCGTGGGGGTGCCCACCGCCGACGGCGCGCGCGGCGCCGAGGTCGCGGCGCGCGAGGCGGCGGCCGCGGGGGCCGCCCTGGCCGCCCTCGTCGTCAACGGCGCGGACGGAACCGTGCACCCGACGGCGCGCGACCCCTTTGCCGCGCCGCTCGCCGCGCCGCTCGCGGACCTCGTGCTGTGCGCGGCGCGCGTCGCGTCCGAGACGGGGGTGGACCTGGGGGCGGAGATTCCCAAGCGCGTCGTGCAGCGCGAGCTGGGGGCGCGGACGGGGTGAGAGGAGGAGGGGGAGGGAAGAAAAAAACAAAAGTGGTCAAGGCCCACCAAACCCACCAACCCCCCCCCTTTAGCCCCGACCTCATCCCGCGCGGCTCCAAGCGCGGCCGCGCGGGCATGGTCCGCCCCCGGTTCAACGACGCCCAGCTCACCGCGCTGCGCGCGTTTGCGCGCGCCGCCGGCTGGTCCCTCGCCTCCGTGGAGCACGTGGCCCGGGAAGAATTTTGCCTGCGCTGGGGCATCAGCCGGGTGAGGGCAAGGGAGCAAGGGAGGCGTGCGGGCCGGGAGGCGGGCCCCACGCCGTCTCCAGCCACTCCGCCCTCACGCTCCCTCCCTCCCTCCCCCGCCTCCCAGACTCGGCTCACCAACTATTTCTCCAACCACCAACCGCGCGGCACGGCGGGCGACCCGACGAAACGCATCCGTGACGGCGACGCGCCGCGCGTGGCGGGGGGGGGGCGCGACCTGCCGGAGGGGCTGATTGCCGCGCGCCATGCCGCTGCGACTGCGATTTCAGACCCGGGCGGCGGCGGCGGCCACTCTAGCGTGTCGGGCTCCGGCTCGGCGGGGCCGCCCCGTGCCGACCGGCTGCCCGCCACGACCGCGGTGCTGCCGGCGGGAGGGCGGGCGGGAGGGCGGGCGCCGCGCCGGCGCTTCGCGCCGGGGCAGCGCGCGCCGTCCGAGTGAGGGGGCGTAGGGGGGACACGGGGGGTAATGGCTTTAATGGGGCGAGGGCTGGGAACACCGCCAGCGCCGTGCGTGCGCGCTCGCGCGCGCGCTCGGCGCTGGCGGCGCCGCGGCGGCGGCGGCGAGGCGGCCCGGAGCGGGGCCTGGCCCCGCTCGTCCGGCCAACGCGCCGCCGCCGCCGCGGCGGCCCCGTCGGGTGCTCACCGCTGACTAAACCAGGCCGCGTGTAGCTGGGGCGTGCCTGCGTGGCCTGGCGCCGGGTCCGAGGCGGGGCAGCGCGCGTGGGAGGGTCAAAAGGGGCTCTGTGGCCAGGGGCCGGCACGAGCACCCGGCCGCCAGCCACACTCTTGCCCGCGCCGGCCTCGGTCCCCGCCACCTCCCGCCCACGCGCCATGCGCGCCCGCGCCGTGCTGGTGGCGCTGCTCGCGTCGGCGTCGGCCGCATTCGCGGCGCGCGCCCCCGCCCCTGCCCCCCAACTCCCGTCCCTCCCCCCCGACGTCGATTTCGTCCCCCTGCCAACCCCGGTCGCGACCGCGGTCGCCGCCGCCCAAGCGGCCGACGCCGCGCGCGACGCAGTCGCCGCCGGCAAAGCGCTCTCCGCCGCGCCGTCCAACTGGACCGCGGCCGGCGGCAGGCTCAACTCGACGGGCGCGGTCTCGTTTGCGCTGGCCGCGGGCGGGCGCGACGGCGCGCCCCTGTTGGCGGTCGCGCCGCCCGGCGACGGCGGCCGCGTGCACCTGCTCCGCCTCGACGGCGACGCCTGGGCCGACGCCGCCGCACCCCTGGACCCGCCGCCGGGCGGGGGGCTGGCCGCGCTCGCGGCGGCGGCCGACGGGCGCGTCTATTTGGCGTTTGGCGGGGAGGCGCCGCGCGGGGCCAACTCCACCCTCCCCGCCCTCTACGCCACCGACGCCGCCGGTCCCACGGCGGCCTGGACCCGCGTCGCGTCCCCCGGGCCCGCGCCGTCCAAGCCGGCGCCCAGGCGGGCGAGGGACGCGCCGTTGCGCGCGGGCGCCGACGCGCCCGACGCGGTGCCCGCGAGAGACGCCGCGCTGGCGACCGACGGCGCGGACGTCTACCTGGTGACCGCGTACGCGGACCGAGGGTCGGGCGTGTCGGCGGCGCGGCTGAATGGGGGCGCCGACGCGGCGCGCAAGGGCAAACCGTCGTTGGAAGACCTGGAACCCCCCGCCAAGGGCGCCACCGCGTCCCGCGTGCGCGCGGCGGCGGGCGGCGGCGTGCTCGCGGTGGCGTACGGCGACGTGCCGGGCAACAAGGTCGTGGTCCGGTGGAGGGAGGTCCGGGGGGGGGGCACCAGCGGCAACGCCACCGCCGCCAAGGGCGGCGCCAGAGACGGTCAGGCCAAGCCGGCGACCGCGTGGCGGGACGCGTGCGGGGGGTCGTTGCCCGAGTCCGCGGACCAACTCGTCAACCCCGTGGCCGTCGGAGGGGACGGCACCATCTACGTGGCGACCAACCCGTACGTCGAGGACGACCCTCTCCGGCAAAGACGCCTCCCGCACAATGTGTGGGCGTGCGGGCCGCGCGGCGGCGGGGCGTGGCGCCCGCTCTTCAACGCGTCGGTCGGCGTGCCGTCGCCGACGCCGGCGGCCTCGGTGCTCGTCTCCTCGCTCGCCGTCGCCCCGGACGGCGGCCTCGTCATCGCGTTCGACGGCGGGCCGGGCGGGCCCTACGTGTTCAAGCTGGCCGACGGCGCGTGGGCGTCGTGGGGGGGGCTCTTTGGGGGGGCGAGAGCGCGCCCCTCGTACGACGACTACTTCCAGACGCCCTTCGTCGCGCTCACGCCCGACGGCGTGCCGGTTGTCGCGGCGGCGTCGGCTCTTGTGACGGAAGCGGGCGACGCGGTCGTCGCGGTGCGGCGCTGCGAGGCGTGCGCGGCCGCGGGGGCCGCTGCGGCTGCCGCTGCCGCGCCGACGCCGCCGGAGGCGCCGCTGGCGCCGGCGCCGGCGCCGGCGGCGCGCGGGTGAGGGGAGAGGAGGGGGGGTGGGTGAGCCGTGTGCGAGTGCCCACGTTACACCCCACCCCCAGCCCCGCCACCTCACCAAGGAAAGCCCCGCGCCCCGCCGCGCGAGCCGCCCCGCCCCCCCCAACGCGCCCCGCGGTCGCGCGCGCGGCGGCGGCGGCGCCGGCCGACGGCGGCCGCTCCGCGGCGGCCGCGCGCGCCCCGTCGGCGCTCGCCCCCTTGGTGCGCTTGCCCAGCCAGTGCAGGGCAGCGTCCGAGGCGGCCGCCGCCGCTGCGGCCGCGTCGCGGTCGGCCGCCGTGGCGTCGGCCCGCCCGCGCGCGGCGTCCGCGTCGGCCGCCGCCTGCGCCACTTCCGCGCGCGCCTCGTCCAGCGCAGCCTCTTGCGCGTTGATTATGGCCGCCCGGCGGCGGCAGGTGGCGCGCGCCTCGGCCAGGTCGGCGGTGAGCGCGGCCGCGTCGCGCGCCGAGGCGGCCGCGCCGCGCTCGGCCCGGTCGCGCGCCGCGGCCGCGTCGGTGGCGGCGGCTTCGGCTGAGGTGGCGCGCTTGGTGGCGGCAGCGGCGGTGGCGGTGGCGGTCCGCTCGCGCTCGGCGGCGGCGGCCGCGGCCGCCTCGGCCGCGCCGGCGCGCGCCCCCGCGGCCGCCGCCGCCCGCTGCGCCGCGCCCAGCGCGGGCTCCACGCGCGCCACCGTCGCCTCGGCCGCCGCCCGCGCCCGCCGCTCGCGCGCCGCCGCGCGCGCCGCGGCGGAGGCCGCCTCGTCCGCTGCCGCGCGCCGCGCCGCGGCGGCGGCGGCCTCCGCCCGCGCCTCGGCCAAGCGGGACGCCAGCAGGGCAGCCAGGGCGTCCCCGGTCGCTTTGGCGACGGGCAGGGAGAGGAGGGCGACGTCTGCAAAGTCGGACGCCTCGACGACGCGCAGCGTCGCCGCGGCGCCGCCCCCCGGCGGCGCCAGCGTGGCCCGGCGGTGCCGGGAGGGAGGGCCGCGGGCGTCGTCCCCAATCCCCGCACAGCCGGCCAGCAGGGCGGCGAGGCGCGCCCCAAACTCGGCGAGCGGCCCGAGAACGCCCTGCCCCGCGGCCAGGGCGGCGTGCCGGGCCGCGTCGATGCGGGCATGCAGGACGATGGCGGGGTCGTCCGGGGGGGAGAGGGTCAGGACGACGGTGAGGGGCTGGGGGGGGCGGGGCGCGCGGCGCGTCGGCGCAGCGCCCCTCCGTCTGCCGCGCGGGCGGGGGGGCACGCCCCCCCCCCCCCCCCCCCCCCCCCCCCCCCCCCCCCGCCCGCGCGGCCGGCCCCGCCCCCCCCCCCCCCGCCCCGGCCCCCCCCCCCCCCCCGCGCCCCGCCCCCCCCCC
>Ga0315287_10000531_pt1 | contig 33595 bp, 28 predicted proteins | sample YL17G11_0_MG_FD_205037 | JGI IMG/M metagenome (GOLD analysis project Ga0315287, IMG submission 205037) | Sediment microbial communities from Yellowstone Lake, YNP, Wyoming, USA - YL17G11_0 | ecosystem: Environmental > Aquatic > Freshwater > Lake > Sediment | place: USA: Wyoming | collected...
ACGTCACCAGCAGGGGGGGCACGCGCAGGCGCCAGAGCACGCGCAGCACGTCGGAAAACCGCGTGGTGCTGGAGAGCAGCACGATGGCGAAGAGGCACAGCGTGCTCTTGGTGAGCATCGCGAGGAAGACCCGGGTCCCGTCCGGCTGCAGGAGCGAGAGCGCCGCGACGCCGAGGACGAAGGGCTCGAGGAGAAGGAGCTTCTTCGCCAGCCGGTGCGCGGGGATCCGGGAGAGGGCGGCGATCAGCACGAGCGCCGCGCCGCACGCGCCGTACGCGGCCCAGGCCGCGCGGGGCAGCAGCACCACCGTGAACACCAGCGCCACCGCGCCGGCCACCTTGCCGATCGCCGGGAGCCGGTGGACCGGACTGGCCCGATGGTGGTACGGGTTAAGCAGCAGCTGATGCACGAGGAGCGCCGCCGCGCGGGGACCCGCGCCTCGCGGCATCGCCCGGCGGGGTGAGGAGACGGGCCAGCAGGTATGCCAGGCCGAAGGCGAGCAGTGTCCCGACGGACCCGGCGACGACGGTCGAGGACACGGCGGACCCGAGCCCGGGGACGACGTACTCCGGCAGCGGCGCGGCGAACAGCGGAGCCCGGGCGGCGGTGGCGTGGAACCCCAACGCCGCGGCCGCCCGCTCCAGGCCGTCGGGCCAGCCGGAGGCGAACGGCGCGACGAACACGGCCAGTCCCAGGGAGACCAGCAGCCCGTACGCCGCGAGCTCCGCATACCGCGGCCGGGCCTCGGGAGAGGCCGACTCGCGCAGCAGTTCCGGACGCACACCGGCGACAGCGGCGATGACGAGGGTCGTGATCACGGCCTCGCCGATGCCGATCAGCATGTGCACCCCCGCCATCGCCGGAAGCGCGACGCCCCAGACGACCGTCCCCGAGACCGCGAGCTGTCCCGCGCAGGCGATGGCGGCGGCGACGGTGGAACACCACGAGGCGAAGGCGGTGGCCAGGAGCAAGCTGCGCCGGCTCTCCCCCGCGATCCGCCGCACCACCGCGAAGACGGCGTAGCCCACGCCGGGCGCGACCAGCGCCATGTTGAAGACGTTGGCACCGAGCGCCGTCACCCCGCCGTCGGCGAACATGAAGCACTGGAGGATGAGGACCGAGCTCATCACGAGGACCGCGGCGCTCGGCCCGAGCAGGACCGCGGCCAGGACGGCCCCGATGAGATGCCCCGACGTCCCCCCGGCGACGGGGAAGTTGAGCATCTGTGCCGCGAACACGAAGGCCGCCGCGAGGCCGATGAGCGGCACGCGGCGCGGCGGGAACGCCCGGCGGACGGTGCGCAGCGCGACGCCCAGCCCGGCCGCCGCGAGGGCGCCGGCCGCCAGGGCCGTCTTGCCGTCTACGAAACCGTCCGGGATGTGCATCTCACGTCCAGGCCCCGGCCCCGGGGCGGGAGCCAGGTGACATTCGAGTGCGCGGCGACCACGTTGGGTGGTCCTGTGATGCCCGGGGCGGGACCCGACGCGTCCGGCCGCGTGCGGCCGGCGCCGGACTCGAGGCGCGAGATCGCCGAGGAGGGCACGCCCCCCCGAATACGGTTCGTCAGTCTACTTGCCCGGCCGAATCGGTACAGGCACGACCGGCGACGGACCCCAGACCTCAATAGTGACGTTGAGGGCGAGAGTGTGAAGTTCAAGCATCACTTTCTGACCGTCCGGATTGCTGTTCCAGGCCGCCCAGGCCGCCAGGTCAGCGAACTCATAGGTCGTCACGAGTTGGGAAGAGCCAGTGACCGAACGGTATGCCCGAAACTCAACTACACCTGGCACTGCCAAGGTGCGCTTGATCGCACCCTCCGTCCACTTGAGATAGGCTTCCAGCTTGTCTGGGTGGATGTCGTACTTCGTGACCTGGAGTACCATGGCGAATCTCCTTCCCGTTTCCGTGATAGGCGGCAGCCCATCGGAAGACCCGCCCCAAGCACCCTCTCTCCGCACCATATGCACCGACGACCCGCGGACTGCAAGAGGCGCGACCCCCCCCACCGAACGCGCCAGCGCCTCACCGGGGCACCATCACCGGCCACGCTACGGCCGCGACAGCGTCCGGTCATCGTCCCACAGCGTCAGCGCGCCGAAGAGAACCTACAGCCCGCGTTCGTTCAGCCACTTCCGCATGGGCGCTCCCTCCCGGCCGGGCGGCCGAGCACGAGGAGGGGGCCGGCCAGGGTGAGGGGGAAGAAGGCAAGCAGGGTGACGATGCCGAGGGCGCCGATGGTGAGGGCCAGGCCGACGAGGTGGAGGATGGGCAGGAAGAGGCCGATCGAGAGGGCCGCGGGGATCCAGGCGATCCAGGCGCGCCCGGTGCGGGAGGCGAGCCAGGAGCCTACCAGGGCGGCGAGGACGGGGAGGGCGAACATGAAGCTCCCGCCCGGGAGGAAGCGGTGGAAGACGGCGAGCATGAGGAGGTTGAGCGCCATCGCCGCCGCGAGGAGCGACCCGATCTCCCCGCTCTTGCGCGCCCGCCGGCTCGCGAGGAGGTAGGGGACGAGGGCCTCGAGGAGGACGAGGACCCAGGTGATGGCGCGGTCGAAGGGGACGCCCGGCATGTAGGTGACCTTCCAGGGGATGCCCGTCGCCTTCGCGAGGAGGACGCTGGCCCCGAGGCCGATGCCGAGGGCGAGCGCGGCCATGCCGAGCCAGGAGAGGAACCAGAGGAGGGCGCTCCCGATCCGCGCTTCCTTCCGGACGAAGGCGCGCGCGGTCCAGGCGACGAAGAGGATGGTCGTCAGGATGCTGATGATCTTCGCCGCGGTGGCCGGATAGGAGACGAGGATGCCGGGGAGCCAGGTGAAGTAGACCATGTCCTCCGCGGCGGCGAAGGCGCCCGGTCTCCCGTAGCGCGGGTCGCGCGAGTACTCGAGCACGACGGGGAGGATCTGTTCGCCGTAGTGCTGGAGAGATCTGAGGGAGATGTTGTCCGGGTTGTCGCGGGTGGTGTGGTAGTAGGAGAGATCGTCCAGGACGGCGAAATTGAGACCGGCAAAGCCCTTCTTCAGGAACTGCGTGAGGTCGGTGCCGTTGGGCATGTTCCGGTAGACATCCACGGCGAAAGAGTAGGCGAAGGGCCAGCGCGCGTTCCGGTAGAGGCGGAGCGTGGCGAGGTTGTTCCGTCCCGTCTCGAACATCACGGCGGGGCCCTTCACTCCGCGGGCTTCGACGTTGATCGCGAGGTCCACGTCCGCGTACGCCGCGAGATTGTGCGTCATCTCCGCGGCGGCCCCGTGGAGGCCCGTCTCCTCCGCGTCCGTGAAGAGGAATCGCACGCCGTTCTCGAGCGTGTCCTTCCCGGCCGCGAGGACGCGGGCGATTTCGAGCATCGTGGCGATACCGTAACCGTCGTCCGCGGCCCCGCGCGAACCTTCCTGTTCGGCCGCGCGCTTTTTCGGGGAGGAGTCGTAGTGGGACACGAGGAGGATGCTCCGCCCGCTCTTCCCCGGGATGGCGGCCGCGATGTTCTCGAGAGTGTAGGAGTGCCCGAATGCGTCCGTGACCGGGGGGTAGCGGTAGGTCGCGACGGCGAGACCCATGCCCGCGAGGCGGGACCGGATGTGGTCGCGGACGGGGACGAGGCTTGCCTGGTCCCACACCGTGTGGGGCGCCGCCGCGACGCGGAGGATGTCCTCCCGCGCGCGCGCCGCCGAGAACCCGGGCGCGTCCGCGGGCTTCGGCGCCGGCGTGGCGAGGGGGATGATGCCGAGGACGATGCCCGCGGCGAGGACCACGAGGGGACCGAGATGCTTCTTCACCGGGAGCCTCCGCAGGAACTTCCTTAACCTCCGCCCAGCCGACGCGCGCCGCGCCTCAGGGCCGCACGACCACGGAGTCGCGCGTCGGCCGGAGCAGCACGTCGAAGCCGCCGGGGGGAGGCCCCTGAGGGAATCGCGCGAACGGCGCGAGCTTCACTTCGGTGACCGGCCGGAACCTCCAGCGGCTCGAGTATTGGTACGAGAGCGCCGCGATGCCCCCAACGGCAACTCCGACCAGCATGGATCCCGGGATCAAGGCGCCGCCGCTCCCGCACGATACCTTGCCGCACGCCACGGCCAGTCCGACTCCCGATGCCGCACCCACGCCGAGCCCCCAGAGGATGCCTCTGGCCGCCGTCCACCCGTGCCGCCGCACCGTCGCCTCCGACACGTCCCTGAGTCGGACGGCCACAACGCGCTCGGGCCTACCGGCGAGCACCCACAGACTGTCGCGCCGCACTGCCAGTAGCTCGCCGCGCACCTCCTGCGGGCCTCGGACCATGAGCAGCGTGATCGCCCGACCGGTCACGTCGACCTGCGGACTTGTCGCCTGCGCCCGCAACCCACCAGCAACACCGAACGCCAGGGCGAGCACCATCCCAAGCTCGCGCATCGCTCTACCTCCCCCCGAATCGGCTCGCCCAGAACAGCTCCTCGAACCTCGGCTCGAGTCGGGCGTAACCTGGTGCCATGGCCCGGAGTGCGGCCGCGGGATTCACGGCGATGAGCGCCAGCATCGCCGGATTCTCCTCCCGAAGCCACTCGGGGCGCATCCACTCGTAGTAGTAGCCGGTGCTCTCCAGGAAGAACTCCAGGTTCGCGCCGTCCGCCGGCAGGTCGAACACGATCCGATACTGGTCGCCACGATTCGTCACGAGGTAGCGGTTCGGGTCGCGCAACCGCGCCAGAGCGAGCGTATCGGCCACCCCGCCCCGCTCCACCCGCGCCGGATCGAGCGCGATGGGGCGCACGAGCGAGCCAAGCGCGACGAGGCCCAATTCGTCGAAGCGCCACGCCCCGCGCGCGAACCGCAAGCGGAGGCGCACCGGTCCGGCCGCGACGGATCCCAGCGGCACCGCCTGGCGGTCCGCCGCGATCGGCCCCGGCTCGCCGAACGCGCCGACCGGGCGCCAAGTGCCGTCCGTTGAGCGGAGCAACACCTCCACGCTCCCGAGTCGGTGCATCAGGGTCCACGCCCCTCCGAACGCCGAGGCCCCCTCGCGTTCCACCGCGGCGAGGATCTCTCCCGCCCGCGAGCCGGCGTAGGCCAGCGACTGGTAGAAGACGTACGTGCTTGCCAACGACTGGCGCGCGGTGACGACGAGCGCGGCCGGACCGCCGATCGCCGGGAAGAGCAGGTCGATGCTGTCCGAGGCGCCCAGGTCGGTCGAGTCGGCCCGGCTGAACCACGCGCGGCCGTCGCGCCGCGACACGAGCGCGGCGCAGTCACCGTCCCGGGACTCGCAGCGCGCGGGCGCCGTCGGCTCCGACGCGGCGTACATGCGGCCGTCGCCGGCGGCGACGACGCTGCCGCCTTCCGGTCGAGCCGCCACCAGCAACCGGACGGAGCGGACGGCGTGGGTCTCGAGCGCCTCGTTGCGCATCGTGATCGCGAAGCCGCGGCCCGTGGCGTGCGCCTCGGCCAGATAGTCGACATCGGTGGCCTCGAGCGATCGTGCCACGCTGCCGCTGAACCCTTCCGCTACCGGCCGATCCTGCGCCTCATCCAGGTAGAACGTGGGACACGATCCGAAGCACGACTTGGGGTCGGCGAGACAGGCGATCGTGACAGCTCCGGCGAGCACCGTGTACACGCCCAGCACGACCGAGCCAACCGGGGACGCCACCTGGCCACGCGTCATCTCGAGCAGTGCGATCGAGTCGCGTGCGATGCCGCCGCTGAACGACCCGACCAGGCGCCGGCGCACGTCGTAGCGCGACCCGCGACCAGCCAGCCCCGAGTCTCCGGGCAAATCGGACCAACTGCTGAGGACCAGCAGGTCTCCTGATCGCAGGTGCACCTTCAGCGGGTAGTTGCCCGGGTTCGCAGCCGTCGTGCGGCTCGCATCCATCAACTCGGGTACGCGGACCGTGGGACAGGCTTCGAGCACGAGCGCGGCGGCACACAGGACTGGCAGGGTCACGCGTTTCGCAATACTCACTGGATCCTCCGTGACGAGACTTCCTTTGCCAGCATATGAGCGCCCCGTCAAGAAACCGTCAAGAGACGGCCCACCGGCTTGCCGCCCCGCTGCGCCACGAACGCCCGCCCGGCCTTGTCCCGGGTGCCCCCCAGCGCTCGCGCGACGCTCGGCGGCCCGGCTGGGGCTGTTCGTACACAGTTGGCCCTCGGATTGACGTTTGCTTGACGGCGCTGTACTACCTTGCCATGCAGACACCGGAGGTGCCGATGTCCTGCCTGCGCTCGCTCTGCGTGCTGCTGTGCGCCGCCCTAGTGGCGGCGTGCTCCGACGGGAGCGGTCCTGCCCTGGTCGTCACTGTGACCAGCCTGAACCCGAACAACGGCCCGTTGGCCGGCGGGACGACAGTGACGATCACCGGCACGAACTTCCCGGCGACGGTGGACAGCGTACGCGTGGGGACCGGACGACTGGGGAGTCTGGTGCGCGTGAGCGCGACGCAGCTGACGGGGAAGACGCCGGCTGGCAGCACGCCCGGGGCTGTCAATGTCACATCCTACACTACCACCGCCGGCAGCGGCACCTGTGCTAGCTGCTTCACCTACAACCCGCCGGTGAGGGTGACTGGCGTGAGCCCTGACAACGGGCCGTGGGGAGGCGGGACGGCCGTGACGATCACGGGAGTGAACATCCCCTCGACGGTGGACAGCGTGCGCATCGGGACCGGGCGGCTGGATAGCCTGGTATGGCTGAACAGCACGCTGCTGACGGGCATTGCGCCTGGCGCAAGCACGCCCGGGGCCGTCGACGTAACGGTCTACACCGCAAGTGCGGGCAGCGGCACGTGCGTCGGCTGCTTCAGCTACTACAACCTGGCTCCGAGTGGCGTGAGCCCGCCGGAAGGGCCGGCTGGGGGGTGGACGCCCGTGACGATTTCGGGGGTGTTCCCATTCCACGTGGACAGCGTACGGGTCGGGAACGGCCGGTTGATGTGGCTCAATGCCGTGAGCGCTACGCGGCTGTGGGGGATCACGCCGGCCGGCAGCACGGCGGGGCGGGTGGACGTGACCGTCTACACCGGCAACGGCAGCGGCACTTGCGCCGGCTGCTACACCTACACTTCCATCCAGTTCTCTCGCTACCGGGTGACGTTCCTCGGCACGGGGTTCGATTCGAGCCGGGCTGTGGACGTCAACGACAGCGGGGTTGTGGTGGGCAAGGTGTGGAGCGCGGCGAGTGGCTGGCGCGGTCGCCTGTGGACGAGCGCCGGCGCGGCCACCGATCTCGGCGTCCTGCTCCCCATCACGCTCAACAATGCCGGCTCGGTCGTCGTCAGCCTCGCCGACACGCTCGCACTCTGGGAGAACGGTGCCGTTCGCGCGCTCGGCGGGTTCGGTACCTTGGGTCCGGGTCCGCGCGCAGTCGCGACCGACATCAATGACGCGCGCGAAGTGGCGGTTTGGACTACCGGTTTTGGGGCCTACCTCTGGCGGAACGACTCGCTGATCAGCCTCGGCTCCGGCATCCTTCGGCTCGGGCGCATGAACAGCCGCGGCGAAGTCGCCGCCACGGTCAGCAACCTCTATCCCTTCGCTGTCGTTCTGAGCGAGGGGGGACCGCGAGGTTTGGGCGGGTGGGGCAGGTGGAGTTCCGCGGCCGCCCTCAACGATGCTGGCTGGGTGGTCGGCACGTCCGAGTACGTGATGGGCCTGCAAGGCGGCGGGTTCCTGTTCGGCCATGGCCCCCTCCCCTTCTCCCCGACCGCGATCAACAACGCCCAACAGATCGTTGGGGAAGGGTCGATTTCTCAGGGGTTCGACACCGCGAGCCTGACCTCGCTCGTGCTGGATCCGGGGTGGACGGTGTCCGTAGCGTCCGCGATCAACGAGCGAGGGCAGATCACCGCGTACGGTTACAACAGTACGACCGGCGCGCGGGGCGCCATCCGCCTCGATCCGGTGGCGACGACGCTCAGCTCGGCGGCCGTCCGACGGCGCTGATGTGGGGCGCGATGGGGGAGACGCCGGCTGTCGGCGCCCCGTTCGGTAAGTCGTTGTCCTGTCGCAATGCCCGGGGCGGGACTCGAACCCGCACGGGGTCGCCCCCTGGGGATTTTAAGTCCCCTGCGTCTGCCAGTTACGCCACCCGGGCGAGCAGAGCGGGAAACGGGACTCGAACCCGCGACCCCAACCTTGGCAAGGTTGTGCTCTACCAACTGAGCTATTCCCGCCGGTCGCGCGGAAGCTAGGAGGAGCCGGAGCGCACCGTCAAGCCCGCGGCACGCATTGACAACGGGCCCGGCGAGCGCTAGTCTGCCCCGCACTCTCATCCGTAGCACCGCACCCGACATACGACTGCTGGAGGGGACGTTATGCGGCGAAAGGCCGTCCAAATCGCGACTGGTGTGCTGGCCGCCATCGGGCTGTGCGCCACCAGTGCACAGGCCCAGGGCTACTCCGTCTACGAGCACGACGCGTGCGCCATGGGCCGCGCGGGCGTGGGCGTCGCGTCGCCGTGCAGCGGCGGGAGCGCCATCTTCTTCAATCCCGCCGGGATCGTGACCGGCCAAGCCGGCAAGTGGAACGTCTCGTCCGGCGTGACGATGATCCCGCCGCGCGGCAGCTTCGTGCCGGACGGCGGCGGCACCGCGACCGACCTCGTCAACAACAACATCCCGGTCCCGAACATCTACGTGACGCGGCAAATCGGGTCGCGGTTCGCGGTCGGCGTGGGGATGTTCGCGCCCTACGGCCTCACGACCGAGTGGCCGACCACCTCGCCGGGGCGCTTCCTCTCGTACGAGGCCACGATCAAGGGCATCTACATCCAGCCGACCGTCGCCTTCCGCGTGAACCCGCGCATCCAGGTGGGTGCCGGGATCGACATCGTGCGCAGCGCGGTGGACCTCAAGCAGCGCGTCGACCTGTCGAGTCAGACCTTCCCAGGAACGCCGTATACGTTTGGAACCCTTCCACAAACCTCGGTGCCCGCAGGCACCGACTTCGCCGACGCGCGGATGCACGGTACCGGCACCGCGTACGCCGCGCACTTCGGCATCATCTTCCGGCCGACCGACGCGCTGAGCCTCGGCGCGCGCTACATGATGGGCACGACGATCGAGGGAGCGGGCTACGCCGGCTTCACGCAGGTCGCGACGGGTCTCCGTCTCCTGGGCCCGCTTAGCGCGACGCTGCCAACGGGCACGCCTATTGACGCCATCGTCGCCGGCCAGTTCACGACCGGCGGCCGCATGGTCACGCAGACCGTGACCGCGGAGATCCCGATGCCCTCGCAGCTGGTGGCGGGCTTCGACCTGCGGGTGATGACCGGCCTGCACCTCATGGCCGACGTGCAGCTGACCAACTGGAGCGCGTTCGCGCAGTTGCCGCTCACGCTCGGCGTCATCGGGCCGGACACCCTGTACGAGGACTACGTCAACACCGTCGGGTTCCGCACCGCCATCGAGTACGCCGTCACCCCCAAGCTCAACGTTCGCGGGGGATTCCTGATGCACGGCGCCGCCGCGCCGGACCACACCGTGACGCCGCTGCTGCCCGAGGCCGCGCGCAAGGAGGTCGTGATCGGCGCCGGCTACCAGCTGACGGGCGGCATCCGGATTGACGCGGCCTACCAGATCATCAAGCAGTCGGACCGGCGTGGCCGGGTCGTCGACTGGAAGCCGGGCGATGGCGACGTCAATACGGGCGTCTACAAGTTCAGCGCGAACCTCCTCGGCGTCGGAGCGAGTTTCGCGTTCTAGAGAGGCCGACGCGCGGCGAAGGGATAGCGTTCGGGATTCTGCAGGCGAACGGGCGGCCGAAATCGGCCGCCCGTTCGGCGTTGGAGGAACCGCCACGACTCTCGCGCGCCGACGTGCGCGGCGCCGGACCCAGCCTGCTATCCCCCGAGGCCCGCTCCCGGATGCACCACCCGCACGGCGGGTAAGGCCAGCTTCTTGTCCGCGGCGAGGCGCGCGGCGACCTTCTCCCCGGCGCCGGGCGCCGCGACGACCAGCACCGCCCCGCCCCACCCCGCTCCCACCAGCCGCGCGCCCAGGACGCCGGGCAGGCGCCTGGCGGCCTCGACGATCGCGTCCAGGCGGGCCGTGGAACACTCGTACAGGTCGCGGAGCGAGTCGTGCGAGGCGTCCACCAACTGGCCGAAAATCGCCAGGTCGCCCACCTCGAGCGCACCGGCCGCGAGGATGGCACGCCGGTTCTCGTTCACCACGTGCCGGACCCGGCGATCGAGGGGCGGCGGGAGAAGCGACAGGAGACGCAGCAGCATCGCGGGAGAAATGTCCACCAGCGTCTCGAGGGTGGGAACGGCGGCCCTCAGGCGCGCCAGCGCGTCGTCGCCCTCGCGGCGCCGCACGGCGTATTGCCCGCCGCGCAGGTCGTGCGACTCCCCCGACTCAGCGAGCACGAGGTCGAGCCCGACCGGCACCGCCGTCGTCGTGAGCGACCGGCAATCCAGCAGCAGCGCCGACCCCGCCGGCGTGAGCGCCGAGGCCATCTGGTCCATCACGCCGCACGGCACCCCGACGAAACCGGTCTCGGCGCGATGCGCGAGCGCCGCGAGGTCGCGCGGCTTCAGTTTCCGGCGCAACAGCGCCGCGAGCGCACCGGCGGCGGCGACCTCGAGCGCCGCGGAGGAACTCACCCCCGCGCCCACCGGGACGTCGCTCGCGACGGCGACGGCGAGGCCCTTGAGCCGGAGCGGCGCCGCGGCGGCGTACTCCGCCACGACGCCCGCGACGTAGTCGCTCCAGTCCCCGCGCCGCACGGGCGGCCAGGCGCCGCGGACATCCGCGCCCTGCTCCGAGACCGCGGCGAACCCCTCCGCCGCCGGGCCGACCGCGACGGCGGTGCGCCACGTCGTCGCCACCGGCAGCACGTGGCCACCGTGGTAGTCCACGTGCTCGCCGATGAGGTTGACGCGGCCGGGCGCCGCCGCGACCGCCTTCGGCTCCACGCCGAAGCGTTCGCGGAAGAGGGTGGAGGCGCGCTCGTCGGGGGCGGGCGCGGGCCTGCCCGAGGCCGGCCGCCGCGCCGCGGCTCGGTGCGGACCGTCCGAGTGCGGAGCGCGCCTACGCAAGCGCGGCCTGCACTTCGCGGGCGAGCGTGTCGAGGTCCACGGGCTTCTGCAGAAAGCGCACCGCTCCCGCGGCAGCGCGCTCGCGAATCACCTCGTCCTCAGTGTAGCCGGACATGAAAATCACGCGGAGGTCCGGCCGGCGGGCCTTCTGGCGCGCGGCCAACTCGACGCCCGACGCGCCCGGCAGCATGATGTCCGTCAGCAGCAGCTGGAAGGTGGAATCGCCCGGAAGCTGTTCGGCTGCCTCGGCGCTCTCGACGGCCGTCACGTCGTAGCCGAGACCGGCGAGCAGGCGCTGGAAGATCTTGCGCACGGCGTCGTGGTCCTCGACGAGGAGCAGGCGCTCGCCATGGCCGCGGGGGAGGGCCTCCGAGTGCCGCGCCGGCTCCGGCGTGAACGCGCCGGCTCCCCGCACGGGCAGGAGGACCCGGAACACGGTGCCCCTCCCCACCTCGCTCGACACCTCGATCCGCCCACCGTGGCCCGTCACGATCCCGTGCACCACCGCGAGCCCGAGACCCGTCCCGCTGTGCGCGCCCTTCGTGGTGAAGAACGGCTCGAAGATGTGCTCGCGCACGTCGTCCGGGATGCCGTGGCCCGTGTCCTCGACCGAGAACCAGACGTGCGCATCGTCCTCCCGGTCCGAACGCACCGTGAGGATCCCTCCCTCGGGCATCGCGTCGGCGGCGTTCACGGCCAGGTTCATCCAGACCTGCCCCAGCTGCGCCCGGTCGGCCACGATGAAGAGGGGGTCCGCGGAACAGACGAGCCGGAACTCCACGTTCTCGCGCACCAGCCGGCGCAGCAGCTTCGCCGTGTCTTCGATCACCGCGTTGAGGTCGAATCGCTCGACGTGCGGCTCCTCGCGGCGCGAGAAGAGCAGGAGCTGCCGCGTGAGCTGCGCCCCGCGATGGAGCAGTTCCTCGAACTCGGCGATCCATTCCCGCGGGGCGCCCGCCACGTCGTCCCGCACGCGCACCAGCTCCGCCAAGCCGAGCATCGCCTGCAAGAGGTTGTTGAAGTCGTGCGCCACGCCCCCGGCCAGGCGTCCCACCGCCTCGAGGCGCTGGGCGTCGCGGAGCCGCGCCTCCATCAGCCGCCGGTCGCTCACGTCCTCCTTGATGGCCACGAAGTGCTCGAGCGCGCCGCCCGGGCCGCGCACCGGCGTGATGGTCATCTGCTCGTGGTAGTGGCTCCCGTCCTTGCGCCGATTGACTAGCTCACCGCGCCAGACCCGCCCCGCCAGCACGGTGCGCCACAGCTCCGCGTACACCGCGGCACCCTGCACGCCGGACTTCAGCAGGCACGTGCCCTGGCCCACGGCCTCGGACTCGGCGTAGCCGGTAAGGCGGGTGAAGGCCGGGTTGACCCACCGGATGACGCCGGCGGTATCGGTGACGACGATGGCGTTGGCGGCCGCCTCCATGATCGTGCTCTGCAGCGACAACCGCTGCTCCGCGCGCCGGCGCTCCAGCTCGCTGGCGGCCCGGACCGAGAAGATGGTCAGCAGTGACTCGGCCAGCGGTATCCGCTCCAGCGGCCGGTCGTGCATCACGACCAGGTTCCCCAGCACGCGGCCCGCGGAGTCGCGGAGGGGCACGCCCATGTACGACTCCACCGCCATGCCGGCGAGGAGCGTGTCCTTCGGGAAGCGCCACTGCGCGTCGCGCGGGAAGCACTGCGGTCCCTTGGCGACCACGTGCTCGCAGGGAGTGCCCGCGAGCCCGTACTCGAAGTTGTCGGCGAATCCGTTGCGGGCCCAGACGGCCAGCGTGCGCACCCGTTCCCCGTCCGGGGAGACCAGCTCGCCGGCGAAGGCGTAGCGCACGCCGAGGGCCCCGGCGAGGTGCTGGACGAGGGTGCGGAAGAACGCCTCGCCCGTGGCGGCTCCCGTGCCGACGAGGATGGAGCGCAAGGCGCTCTCGGCCTCGTGGCGCTGCGTGACGTCGCGGAAGCTCCAGACGCGGCCGACAATCTCGCCGCCGATGCGCTGCGGTCGCGAGTAGCGCTCGAAGACGCGCCCGTCCTTGAACTCGAGCACGTCGAAGCTCTCCGCCTCCGGCGTGGCATAGAGCCCGTGCACCTTCGCCAGGAACTGCTCCGGCCGCTTCAACTGGTCCAGCACCGCCGCCAGTGCGCGGTCGTCTTCGCCGATAGCTAGGACCTCCTCGGCCAGACGCCACATCTCCGCGAACCTGCGGTTGAAGCTCGCGATCCGCCCGTCGCGGTCCACGACCAGGATCCCGTCGGCGGTGGACTCGAGGATCGCGCGGTACATCGAGAGCGAGGCCGACAGGGCCTCCTCGGCCCGCTTGCGCTCGGTGATGTCGACGAGAACTCCGAGCGTCAGGGTCCGGTCGGAGGCCGTGTCGGCCGAGGCGTAGCACGTGTCGAGGACCGTGCGGACGCTGCCGTCGGGCCGCCGGACATCGATCTCGAAGTTGCGCAGGACCCCTTCGCGCCGCAGGATCTCCATCTGGCCGGCACGCAGGCCGGGATCGCGCCAGAGGTCCTGCGCCCGGTGGCCGCGCAGTTCGTCGAGGGAGGCGATTCCGAGGATCTGCAGGAGCGCCGGATTGGCGTCGAGTATCTCGCCGTCGGCCGACGTGACGTAAATGCCTTCCTCGAGATGGCTGACGAACTGCCGCAGCGTCTCGAGGGACTGCAGACTTCCCGTGATGGCGTGGGACATGATAGAAGCTTGGCACGGGCGGGCGCCCGTCGCCAGAGCAGGCGCCGGCGCATCCGGCGGATCCGGCGCGGCGTTCCCGGGGGCGCCGCGCTTCATTGACCCCCCCCGGCGCGATGGCTAGCTTCCCGCCTCCGATGCCCCGCACCGCCTTCGCCCTGCTGGTCCTTGCCGCCGCGGCGGGCGCCCTGCCCGACGCGCTCCGAGCTCAAGGCGACGAGGCCCCTCCGCCCGCGCGGGGAGTGCTGCGCGTGCTGCTGCCGCCGGTGTGGTGGCGCTGGGACCGGCGCTTCGGCGAGGGGACGCCCGGCTCCGTCACCGGGGCGCTCGAGCCGATCGGAGTGGACTTCGGCGCGGAGTCGCTCGGGGTCGCCCAGCTCCCCTTCCTCGGCCCGTCGGATTCGGTCCTGCGGACCATCACCCGCCTCCCCGCGTTCTCGCTCAACCTGGGGCAGGCTGACCTCAGGCTCAACGCGAACGTGCGCGCCCAGCCGCTCGGCGTGGCCCTCGGAATCACACGGCGTCTCTCGGTCAGCGTGCTCGTGCCGCTGGTCCGGAGCCGCGTCGAGGCGTTCTTCCAGATGGACACCACGGCGGCACGGCGGGGGACCGTGGGCTGGAACCCGGCCTACGCAACGCCGGGCTCCCTCGATGCCTTCCGCGGGCAGGTGGACGCCGCCCTCGGCGCACTCCGCACCCAGGCCACCGCGGGGCCCGCCGCCCTCCGCGCTCAGGCGCGGGCCGCGCTCGACCAGCTCGGCCCACTGCTGTGCGGCCTGTACACCGTCGCCGACGGCAGCGCGGCGGATCCCGCGTCCGTGTGCTACGCCGCGATACCGGTCAGCGCCTCCCCCTTCCTACCGCTCGGCACCAGCGAGGCGGGCGACAGCATCACGTCGCGCCTGGCGGGAGCGCGGACCAGCTGGAATCAGCTCGTCACGGCGTACGCCGGCGCGGGGGTCACGCTGCCCGGCTTCACCGCGGCGTTCGCTCTGCCCTCGACGGCCGTGACACGCGACGACGTCCAGCGCTTCCTCCAGGACACCGTCCTCGGCGCTGGCGGCGACTCGCTGGCGATGGTGCTGCGCACCCGCCTGGGCGATATCGAGGCGGCGGCCACCTACGTGTTCGCCGACCGATCCCGCTTTCGGGGGCGCGCGACGGTGACCGTGCGGCTCCCGACCGGGATGGCGGACTCCGACCGGAACTTCATTGACGTCGGCACCGGAGATCACCAGCTCGACGTGGAGCTGGGCGTGCACAACGACCTCGCGTTGGGCACGAGCTTCCACGTGATCGCGGCCGGGCGCGTCGGCATCCAGTTCGCGGACCAGCTCGAGCGGCGCGTGAGCCCACCGTCCCTGCCGATCGCCTCGCTCGCACAACTCGCGCTGGTGCGGCGCGACCTCGGCGATTATGTCGCTTTCGACATAATTCCCACGTGGCGGCTCGACGACGTCCTCTCCCTCGGCGTGCGCTACGCCTATTTCCGCCAGGGCGCCACGCGGTTCAGCTACCGGGACGCGGCGGATTCGGCGCGGACCGGCCTCCCCGCGAGCGTGCTCGACCAGGAGACCGCGGTACGGTGGATGAGGATCGGCGTCGGCGTGACCTTCTCCACCCTGAGCCGGTTCGCCGCGGGCCGCGCCGGACTGCCCTATACGATCACCATCGGCTACCAGAACACGCTGTGGGGCCGTGGCGGCCGCACTCCGCAGACGAGTCTGGTGTATATCAGCCTGGCGAGCTATTTCCGCGTGTGGGGAGGGGGGGGAACAGCTGATAGGTGATAGGTGATAGGTGATAGGTGATAGGTGATAGGTGATAGGTGATGGGTGATGGGTGATGGGTGATGGGGGCACGCCGCGAGAGCTGTTCCCCATCACCTATCACTCATGACTCATCACCCATCACCCATTACCCATCACGTCTTTCGCAATAGCTCCTCCGCGTGCTTGCGTGCCGCGGCAGGCGCCCTCTCGCCGCCAAGCATCCGCGTGACTTCCTCGATGCGTTCCGCGCCCGATATGACCCGCACGTCGGCCTGCACTGTGCCGCCCGACGCGGCCTTGGCGACGAGGAGGTGCCGGGTAGCCACGGCCGCGACCTGCGGAAGGTGCGTGATGACCAGCACCTGGTGGTCCGCGGCGACCCGCTCCAGCGCCGCCGCGACCCGCCCCGCGACGTGGCCGCCCACGCCCTGATCCACCTCGTCGAACACGAGCGTCGGGATCGCGTCGTGGCGCGCCAGCTCGGCCTTGAGGGCGAGCATGATCCGCGACAGCTCACCGCCGGACGCGGCCCGCGCGAGCGGCCGCTCGTCCATACCGGGATTGAGGCGCACCAGGAACTCCACGCGCTCGGCCCCGCTCGCACCCGGCGCATCGAGCGGCTCCAGGCCGACGCGGAACACGCCGTCGGGCATCCCGAGCGCGGCGAGGTGCTGCGTGACGGCGGGCCCGAGCTTGCGGCCGCCCGCGGCGCGCTTCGCCGACAGCGCCCGGCAGCGCGCGCGGAATGCCGCTTCGGCCTCCACGATGCGCTTCCCCAGCGCGGCGAGGTCAGTGTCCGCCGTGTCCAGCAACTCCAGTTCGCCGCGTGCGTCCTCGCCGGTCCGGAGGATGCGGTCGATGCCCGGCCCGTACTTCTGGTCGAGGCGGTAAAGCACATCCCGGCGCCGCTCCACGTCCGCGAGCCGCGACGGATCCACGTCCACGGCGGCGGCATACTCGCGCAGCGCTCGTCCCAGCTCCTCGACGTTCAGCACCGCCGCGTCCAGCATCTCGCGCCAGCCGTGCGCGCCGTCCGGATCGATCCGTTCGAGCGAGGCCAGCAGGCGGTCGGCGAGCACGAGCTGCGCGCCAGCGCCGTCCTCGTCGCCTTCGAGGAACCCGACCAGCTCCTCCGCCGTCCGACCGAGCTCTTCGGCGTGACCGAGACGGCGGGTCTCCACCTCCAGCGCCTCGAGTTCTCCCGGCTTGGGGGCCGCCCGTGCGATCTCGTCGGCGACGTGCCGGAGGTAGTCCGCCCGCCGGCGCGCCTCGGCCTGCCGAGTCTCGAGTCCGCGCCGCTCCTCCTCGAGGCTCGACAGCGCCGCACACGCCTCGCGCGCCGCGGCGGCCTCGTCCCCGGCCGCGCCGAAGGCGTCGAGGATCGCGCGCTGCGCGTCGGGCTTGAGCAGCGACTGCGTCTCGTGTTGGCCGTGGAGGTCCACCAATCGCGCGCCGAGCAGGTCGAGGACGCCGACCGTCACGGGGCTGCCGTTCACCCAGGCGCGGCTCCGGCCGCTGCTCAGCACCTCGCGCTTGACCACGAGCCGGCCGTCCTCCGGCTCGAGTCCGAGCGCGTCGAGGGCGGCGAGGAACTCCGCGCTTCCGCCGGACTCGAACAGGCCCTCCACCACGGCGCGGCCGGCACCCGGTCGCACGAGGTCGGCCGCGGCCCGCTCGCCTAGGAGCAGCGCGAGGGCGTCCACGAGCATCGACTTGCCGGCGCCGGTCTCGCCCGTCAGGACGTTGAGCCCGGGACCGAGTTCGAGGCGCGCGTCGCGGATCACCGCGAGGTCGCGCACCCGGAGTTCCGCCAGCATCAGCCTTTGCGGTCGGAGAGGTCGCCCCACTGCAGCTTGAGGCTGAGGCGGCCGAAGAAGGACTCCTCGCCGAGGCGGGCGAGCAGTACCGGGTTGGGCGCGCGCGCCACCCGCAGCTCCTGCCGGGGAGCGATGTGCGCGACGACCTGCCCGTCGATGGACACCACGAGGTCCGTGTCCGGACCCGGCAGCGGTTCGAGCGGGCAGATGGTGATGCGGGCCGTGGACGGCACGACGAGCGGCCGCACGGCGAGGGTGTGCGGACAGATGGCCGTGATGACGAGGGCGTCCACGCTGGGCACGACGATGGGCCCGCCGGCCGACATCGAGTAGGCGGTCGAGCCCGTCGGCGTCGCGACGATGATGCCGTCCGCCGAGTACGGACCGACCGCCTCGCCGTCCACCACCACGGAGAGGCGGATGACGCGGGCGATGCCGCCCTTGTGCACCACGACGTCGTTCACCGCGACGAACGGCTCCGCGTCGCCGAGGCGGGCCTCGAGGGCCAGGCGGCGCTCGATGGTGTACGCGCCGCGGGAGAGACGGGCCAGGGCATCGGTGCCCGAGTGCGACCCCGCCGAGGCGAGGAACCCGACGCGCCCCATGTTGAGGCCAAGGATCGGCACCCCGCGGCGGCAGGCGAGGCGGGCGCCGCGCAGCAGAGTGCCGTCGCCGCCCAGACTCAGCAGCGCGTCGAGGGGCTCCTCGGTCAGGTCGGCGGCGGTCGCGCCGGGCGCGAGCGACGCCAGCTGGGGCTCCACGAACAGGCGCACGGCGAGCGCCGGCGCCTCCTCGATCATCGGCGCAAGGACCGCGTGCAGGTCCGCGTAGCGCTGGTTCCCGACGATGCCGACGTTCACGGGGCGGCCGGGGCGGTGGCGGCGAGCAGGGCCCGCACGCGGCCCGCGATGGCATCGGCCGTGAGACCGGCCTCGGCGAGCTGGGACTGCCGGGACGCGTGCTCCCACGTGCGGTCCGGGGCGCCAATCGGCACCACGCGCACGTCGGGGAAGGCGGACTCGGCGATCCCGGCGAGGTAGGCGCCGAACCCGTTCGTCACCACACCGTCCTCGACCGTGACGAAGAGGCGGTGCTCGCGGGCCAGCGCATCCAGCGTGACGCGGTCGATCGGCTTGAGGAACCGGCAGTTCACGACCGTCGCCTCCAGACCGTCGGCGGCCAGGGCGTTGGCGGCGGCCATCGCCTGGGCGCACATCACGCCCACGGCGAGGATCGCGCAGTGGCGGCCCTGCCGCAGGACCTCCCAGGTGCCGTAGGGCACCGCGGCGGCGTCGGCCGCGCGCGGCGGCTCGGCGGGGACCTGGTCCCGCGGGTAGCGCAGCGAGAACGGCCCCTTCTCGTGCTGCAGCGCGCAGCGCAGCAGGCCGATGAGCTCGGCGCCGTCCCGGGGCGCGGTCACCGTCATGTTCGGGACGGAGAGCATATAGGGGATGTCGTAGAGCCCCATGTGCGTCTGGCCGTCGTCACCCACCATCCCGGCGCGGTCCATGCAGAAGATGACCGGCAGCGCCTGGATCGCCACGTCGTGGATGACGCAGTCGTACGCGCGCTGCAGGAACGTCGAGTAGATGGCCACCACGGGCCGCAGCCCCTGCGTGGCGAGTCCGGCCGCGAAGGTCGTCGCGTGCCCTTCGGCGATCCCCACGTCGAAGAAGCGGTCGGGCCACCTCTTCTGGAAAATGCTGGTGCCGGTGCCGGTCGGCATCGCGGCGGTGACCGCGACCAGCTTGGGGTACTCGGCCGCCAGCTCGGTGAGCGCCTGGCCGAAGACCTTGGTCCACTGCGGCAAGCCGCCGCCCTCGTCACGCAGCTCGCCGGTGACCGGGTCGTAGGGCGCGCGGGCGTGGAACTTCTCCAGGTCCGGCTCCTCGAGCGGGAAGCCCTTCCCCTTCTGCGTGAGGACGTGGATCAACCGCGGCCCGTGCAGCGTCTTCACCAGATCGAAGGTCTGCAGCATGAGCGGGATGTTGTGTCCGTCGATGGGCCCGAAGTACCGGAATCCCAGCTCCTCGAACAGCATCCCCGGCGACCACATGTTCTTGATGCTCTCCTCGACCTTCCGCCCGAAGTCCACCACCCCGGGCCCGAGGACCTTCGCCGACACCTCGACCATGTGCTTGACGCGCTCGCGCATCCGGTTGGTGACCGGCGACGCGATGATGGAGCCGAGGTACTTGCTGATCGCGCCGACGTTCGGCGCGATCGACATCCCGTTGTCGTTGAGGACGACGACGATGTCGCGTTCCGAGTGGCCCGCGTTGTTCATCCCCTCGTAGATCAGACCGCAGGTGAACGACCCGTCGCCGACCACGGCGATGACATGGTAGTCCTCCTTCAGGAGATCACGCGCGGCCGCGATGCCGAACGCGGCGGAGACCGCCGTGCCGGCGTGCCCGGCACCGACGATGTCGTGGGGGCTCTCACTGCGGCGCAGGAACCCGTTCAGGCCGCCCTTCTGGCGCAGCGTCGGGAAGCGGTCGTTGCGGCCGGTGAGGATCTTCCAGCTGTAGGCCTGGTGGCCCACGTCCCAGACGATCTTGTCCCGCGGGCTGTCGAAGGCGTACAGGAGGGCGGTGGTCAGCTCCACGGTGCCGAGGCTGGCGCCGATGTGGCCACCGGTCGTGGAGACCACGTCGATGAGGCGCTGGCGCACTTCGTCCGCCAGCTCCTGCAGGCGCTCCCTGGGGAGGCGCTTGAGGTCCTCAGGTCCGTGGATCGTCTCGAGCAGTGCCATCGCCGGCCCTTCCTGTCGCTCGGTCACAGGCGACGCGCCACGACGAAGCGCGCGAGCGCCACCAGAAGGGGAGAAGATATCGCCGCGCCCTCCAGTTGGGCCACCGCGCGCTCGGCGAGACGCTCCGCCTCGCGCCGCGCCGGCTCCACGCCGAAGACGATGGGGAACGTGGGTTTGCCCAGCTTCGCGTCCTTGCCCGGCGTCTTGCCGAGCTGGTCGGAGGTCGCCGTCAGGTCGAGCACGTCGTCGGCGATCTGGAACGCCTCCCCGACGTCCTCGCCGTAGGTGCGATAGACGGCGCCGCCTTCGGGCGGGACCCCGGCCGCGACCGCGCCGATCTCCACTGAAGCCGCGATGAGGGCCCCCGTCTTCCGGGCGTTGATCTCGAGCAGGGCGGCGGGCGCCAGGCGCCGGCCGCCCGCCGCGAGGTCGAGTACCTGGCCGCCGATCATCCCGCCCGCGCCCGCCGCCCGGAACAGCAGCTCGAGCACCCGCCGCGCCGCGGACGCCGGAAGAGCGAGCAGGACGGCGCCACGCACCGCGGCCGCGGCCGCGACCGGCACCATCGCGAATCCGGCGACGGTGGCGAACGGCACATCGAACGCGCGGTGCAGCGTGGGGCGGCCGCGGCGGAGGTCGTCGTTGTCCATGCACGGGAGGTCGTCGTGCACGAGCGAGTAGGCGTGCACGATCTCGATGGCGGCGGCGAGGTCGGCGATGTGTGGGGAGCGGCCCCCCGCGGTCTCGTACGCCGCGAGCACCAGCGCGGGGCGGAACCGCTTCCCCGAGCCGAGCACCGCGTAGCGCACCGCCTCGCCGAGGCGCAGCGCTCCCCGGGGCAGGACTTCGTCCAGCGCCCGGGCGATGGCGCCGTCGGTCGCCTCCCGCGCTTGGGCGAGGAAGGCATCGATCCGGACCGGAGCCTCAGCCCGGGAGGTCGTCAACCTGCACGCTCCCGTCGGCGGCCTCGCGCAGCCGCCTGAGGCGCAGTTCCGCCGCCCCCAGCCGTTCCCGCGCCGTGCGGAGCCGTTCGACGCCCTCCTCGAAGAGCGCCAGCGCCCCGTCGAGGTCGAGGTCGTTGGCCTCCAGCGCGCGGACGATGGCCTCGAGCCGCGCGAGATCTTCCTGCAGCGACGGTCCGCTCACGAGGGTCCCTCCGTGCGTGCGCGCACCTCGCCGTCCACCACCCGAAGGCGGAAGGCGAGACCCGGCGCGAAGTCTGTCGTGCGGCGCAGCACCCGGCCCGCCACGTCCCGGGCCACGGCGTACCCGCGCTCCAGCACCTTCAGGGGCGAGAGCGCGTCCAACTGGCCGGCGAGCCGCCCGGCCTCGGCCTGGCGCATAGCCAGCGACCGCTCGCACGCGCCGGCCATGCGCAGCCGGGCGTCGCGGAAGCGCGCGGTGCCGCGTTCGACGAGGCGCTCACAGGAGCGCGCCATCCGCGTGGCGGCGTGGCGCAACTGCTCGCCGGCGAGGGCCAGGCGCCGGGAGGCCGCGGACCCCAGCGTCCCCCGCAGCGCGTCGAGGTGCCGCAGCAACTCCCCGCGGTCCGGCACGGCCTTCTCCGCCGCCGCCGAGGGCGTGGCGGCGCGCAAGTCGGCGACGAGGTCGGTGAGCGAGACGTCGGTCTCGTGGCCCACCGCCGAGATCACGGGGATCCGCGAGGCGGCGACGGCACGCGCCACCCGTTCGTCGTTGAAGGCCCAGAGGTCCTCCTTCGAGCCGCCCCCGCGCCCGACGATCAGCACGTCGAGCGTCTCGAGGCGGTCGGCGAGGGCGAGCGCGCGGCACAGGTCGGCGGGCGCGTCCTCCCCCTGGACCCGCGCACCGACCAGCACCAACTCGGCCAGCGGCCAGCGCCGCCCAACCACGGCGACGATGTCCCTCCAGGCCGCGCCCTCGGGGCTCGTCACGACTCCCACCACCCGGGGGAACGGCGGCAGCGGACGCTTGCGGGCGGGCTCGAGGAGGCCGTCCCGCTCGAGGTTGGCGCGCGCCCGCTCGAACAGCGCCGCGTAGAAACCGCCTTCGGCAGTCGGCAGCAGCTCGCGGACGACGAACTGCAGCTCGCCGCGCTTGGTGTTCACGGTGAGCGCCCCGCGCGTGAACACCCGCAGGCCGTCCTCCGGCGCGCCCTGGACGCGGGTCGCGTCGCTCCGCCACATCACGCAGCGCAACTGCGCATCCGCGTCCTTGAGGGTGAAGTACCAGTGGCCCGACGGGTACTTCTTGAAGCCGGACACCTCGCCCACGACCCACACCGGGGGCACGGCGGTCTCGAGGACCTCGCGCGCCGTCGTCGTGATCTCGGCGACGGTGAACGGCCGCTCACCCGGCCCGCTGGCGAGCGGCAGCGAGAGGGTCATGCGCTCTGCTGGCGAGCCGCCTGCACGGTGTTCTTCATCAGCAGCGCGATGGTCATCGGGCCGACACCGCCCGGCACGGGCGTGATCATGCCGGCGATCTCGACGGCCTCGCTGAACTTCACGTCACCGACCAGCCGGTAGCCCTTCTCCGTGCCCGGGGCGTCCACCCGGTTCACCCCGACGTCCACGACTACCGCGCCGGGCTTGATCATGTCGCCCGTGACGACCTCCGGCCGACCCGCCGCCACCACCAGGATGTCGCCCTGGCGCGTGATGGACTCGAGGTCCCTCGTCTTCGTGTGGCAGACCGTCACCGTGGCGTTGGCGCCGGGGGCGTCCTGCAGGAAGATGTTCGCCACCGGCCGCCCGACGATGAGCGAGCGCCCCACCACCACGAGGTGCTGGCCGCGCGGGTCCACGCCGCTGCGGACCAGGAGTTCCTGCACGCCCGCCGGCGTGCACGGGCGGAACCCCGTGCGGTCGCCGATGACGAGCCGGCCCACGTTCACGGGGTGGAACCCGTCCACGTCCTTCTCCGGGCTCATCCGGAGGAGGACCTTCTGGCTGTTCATGCGCTTGGGCAGCGGCAGCTGGACGAGGATGCCGTGCACGGCCGTGTCGGCGTTCAGCCGGTCGATGAGGGCGAGCAGGTCGGCCTCGGAGGTGTCGGCGGGCAGGCGGATCGTCTCTGACTTCATCCCGAGCTCGTCCGCGGCCTTCCCCTTCATCCGGACGTAGACCTGGCTCGCGGCGTCCTCGCCCACGAGGACCACGGTGAGTCCCGGCACGACGCCGCGGGACTTCAGCTCGGCCACCTCGGCGCGCAGCTCCTCGCGGAGCGCCTTGCCGATGGCATTCCCGTCAATGATCCTAGCGCTCATCGGATCCCTCGGGGGTCCATCCGGCGCCGGCTCCTGCCGGCGCGACTACCGGGCGAAGTCGATGGCGCGCGTCTCGCGCACCACCACGACCTTGATCTGGCCCGGGTACTGCAGCTCGTTCTCGATCTTCCGCGCGATCTCGTCGCTCAGCTGGGCGGCACGGCCGTCGTCCACCTGCTCCGGCGTCACGACGACGCGGATCTCGCGCCCCGCCTGGATGGCGAAGGTCTTCTCCACGCCCTTGAAACCGTTGGCGATCTCCTCGAGCTTCGTCAGGCGCTTCACGTAGCTCTCGAACGCCTCGCGGCGCGCGCCGGGCCGCGAGCCCGACACCGCGTCCGCCGCCTGCACGAGCACCGAGATCGGCGACTCGTGCGGCACGTCGTCGTGGTGGGCTTCGATGCAGTTCACCACCAGCGGCGCCTCGCCGTACTTCCGCGCCATCTCGACGCCGAGCTGGACGTGCGTCCCTTCGCTCTCGTGCGTGAGCACCTTGCCGATGTCGTGCAGCAGGGCGCCGCGCTTGGCGAGGGCGGTGTCGAGGCGCAGCTCCGCCGCCATGATCCCGGCGAGCCAGCAGACCTCTTTGGTGTGCTTGAGGAGGTTCTGGCCGTAGGAGGTCCGGAACTTCATCCGCCCGACGAGCTTCACCAATTCCGCGTGGAGGCCGTGGACGCCGACCTCGTAGACCGCCTGCTCGCCCGCTTCCTGGATCTGCTGGTCGACGTCCGCCTGCGCCTTCTTCACCACCTCTTCGATGCGGCCGGGGTGGATGCGCCCGTCGCTGATGAGCCGTTCGAGGGCCAGGCGCGAGACCTCGCGCCGCACCGGGTCGAAGCAGGAGATGACGACGGTGTCCGGGGTGTCGTCGATGATGACGTCCACGCCGGTGGCGGTCTCGAAGGCGCGGATGTTCCGGCCCTCGCGGCCGATGATCCGTCCCTTCATCTCGTCGTTGGGGAGCGTGACCGCCGCAGTGGTGGTCTCGGCGGTGTGGTCGGCGGCGACGCGCTGGATGGCGAGCGCGATGATCTTGCGCGCCTCGCGGTCGGCCTCGCGGCGGGCCTGGTCCTTCGCGGTCCGCACCAGCGCCGCGGCCTCGGCCTTCGCCTCGTCCTCGATGGCGCGGACGAGTTCCTTCTTGGCGTCCACGGCGGTCATCCCCGCGAGCGACTCGATCCGCCGGCGCTGCTCGGCCACCAGGCCCTTGAGCTCCGCCTCGAAGCCCGTCGCCCGCTGCTCGCGGGCGGAGACCTCGGTGAGCCGGGCGCCCAGCTCCTTCTCGCGCCGCTCCAGCATCTCCAGCTTGCGCTCGAGCGTGCCCTCGCGATCCCCCAGCCGCCGCTCGACGCGCGTGACCTCGTCGTGGCGCCGGGCGGCCTCCGCCTCCCACGCCGTGCGGGCCTTCTCGAGTTCCTCTTTGCCGGTGAGGACCAGCGCGTTGCGGAACGCCTCGGCATCACGCCGGGCGTCCCCGAGGATGCGTTCCGCGAGCGACTCGGCGGTGGCGCGCGCGCGCACCGCCGCCCGCCGCTCCGCCGACCGACCCACATTGTAGAGAACAGCGCCAACCACGGCCGCGAAGGCGAGGCCGGCGCCGATCAGCTCATATGGCATATGCCCACTTCGGCGGCGGACCGCCTCGAGTGATGCCTGGTTAGCCTGCGAGGCTCTGCCGCTTCTGCGGCGGCAGGAGCCGGGCCAAGTCGCCCGCCATCTGCTTCAGTCGCGACGCCAGCTCCTGCTGCTGGCGCTTCGCCTGGAATAGCTCGTCGGTGATCGCGAGCGCCGCGAGGATCGCCGCCTTGTGGCTCTCGACGATCTGCCCCGATGCGAGCACCCGCCGGATCGCGGCATCCACGTGCGCCGCCACCTGCCGGGTGTAGTCCGGATCGAGTTCCGACCGGACGGTCAACTCTTCGTCGACGATGGTGACCCTGACGGCGTGCTTCATCCTCGGTCTCCTCCGCCGTTGCCCTGCTGTTGCTCCAGGAACTGCAGCCGGCCCAGGATCTCGTGCACCCGGATCCGGGCCGTCACGAGGCGCCCCTCCATCTCGCGGTGCTCATCCTCGAGATCCTTGATGCGACCCAGCCCGCCGTCGCCATCCTCCGCGACCCGCGCGGCATCCGCCGCCTTCGATTCCGCCGTGAGGGCACGCCGCCGCCACCCCGCCAGCTCCTCGGTGAGATGGCGGAGCACGTCATCGAGGTCGCGCAACGCCTCGAGGTCAGGCCTCTCGCCGGCGAACGCCACAGCGCGTCTCGACCTCCTTCAGCACCCGCGCCACCGCCGCGTCCACCTCGTTCTCGCGAAGGGTACGGTCCGGCGCGCGGAAGACCAACCGCCACGCAACGCTCCGCTGGCCCGCCGCCAGGGGCGCGCCGCGGTACTCGTCGAAGACCCACAACCGCTCCAGCAGCGGACCGCCCGCGGCACGCAGCGCCGCCTCGACCTCCGCCGCCGGGAGCCCATCGGGCAGCACCAGCGCCACGTCCCGGTCCGCGGCGGGCTCCCGGGGCCGCGGCACCACCCGCACCGCGGGCGCGGGCCCGGCTACGAGCACGACCTCGAAACCGAACAGCCCACCCGCCCAAGCGGGACGGTCCGCCGCGAGTTCCCCCGCCCACCCGGCCACCGCCCCGTCCGCGAGGCGCGCCTCCAGGCGCTCGACTCCGGGGACGACGACGGCGCCGCGGCACGCCACCGCCGCCGCCGCCTCGAGCAGCCCCTTGGCGTCGAACAGGTCCACGTCGGGCGGCGCCGGATCGCTCCAGTGCCGCGGGCGCCGGGTGCCGGTCACCACCCCGGCCACGTGGATCTCCTCGACCGGGAGCGAATCCGTCCCCGGGGCGAATGTACGGCCGATCTCGAACAGCCGCACCTCCCGCTCGCTGAGCCGCCAGTTGTGCTCCACCCGACGCACCAGGCCGGGGAGGAGCGCGGCCCGGAGGAACGCCTCCTCCTGGCTCAGAGGGTTCAGCACGGGCACCGAGCGCTCGTCCTGCCGCGGACCGAGCGGCAGCGTGACGGCCTCGTGCAGCCCGAGGCCCGTCAGCACGCCGCGCACCCGGGCGGCGAGGAGATCCGTGGGCGCGTCCGGCACCACGCTCGGCCGGAAGGGACGCATCTCCTCGGGGAAGCGATCGTAGCCGACGATGCGCGCGACCTCCTCGATGAGGTCGATCTCGCGCTCCAGGTCCGGGCGGAAGCTCGGCACCTCGACCGCGAGACGCCCCTCGAGCGGCAGTACCACGCAGCCCAGCGCGGTGAGCGCGCGCTCGACGTCGGCGCGGGACACCTCGATCCCGAGGACGCGGGCAAGCCGTCCCTCGCGCAGCACCACGGTGCGCGCGGGAACGGTGGCCGGAAACACGTCCACCGGCGTCCCGTCCACGCGCCCGCCGGCCACCAGGCAGAGCAATTCGAGCGCGCGCTCCAGGTTCGCCGGCAGCGCCCGCGGATCGATGCCCCGCTCGAAGCGGTAGCTGGCCTCGGTGCTCATCCCGAGCGCGCACCGCGTGGCCCGCAGGCGCCGCGGCTCGAAGTACGCGCACTCGAGGAGGATGTCCGTCGAGGTCTCGGAGACCTCGCTCGCGCTGCCGCCCATCACCCCCGCGACGGCCTGCGCCGAGCGCGCGTCGGCGATCACCGTCATCGACGCGTCGAGCCGGCGCGTCGCGCCGTCGAGCGTGACGAGCGCCTCGCCCTCTCGCGCCCGGCGGACCACGATGGCCGGTCCCGCCAGCTTGGCGAGGTCGAAGGCGTGCAGCGGCTGGTTCAGCTCGTGGAGGATGTAGTTGGTCGCGTCCACCACGTTGTTGATGGACCGCGCGCCGATGGCGGCCAGGCGGTCCTTCAGCCACGACGGCGAGGGCCCGACCTTCACGCCCCGGACGACGGCCGCCGCGTACCGGGGGCAGCCCTCGACGTCCTCGATCACGACGGGGACACCGGCGGCCTCGCCACGGGCGCCCTCGGGCCGCGCCGCGCGCGGCGCCACGGGCCCGCCCGCGCCGGGGAACGGCGGCAGCCGCACCGGACGGCCGAGCACGGCGCCCAGCTCGCGCGCGAGTCCCGCGTGACAGAGGAGGTCGGGCCGGTTGGGCGTCACGTCGATCTCGAAGCGCACGTCGGCGATGGGCAGCACGTCGAGCAACGGCGTCCCGGCCGGCGCGGCGGTATCCAGCTCGAGGATGCCCTCGCTGTCCTCGCCGAGTCCCAGCTCGCGCGGCGAGCAGAGCATCCCCTCGGAGTACTCGCCGCGGATCTTGCGCCGCTCCAGCGTCACGCCGTTGGGCAGCGTGACCCCGATGTGCGCGAAGGGATAGCGCTTGCCGACCGCGACGTTCGGGGCGCCGCACACGACCGAGAGTGCCGGCCCGCCCGCCGTCACCTTGCACAGCGAGAGGCGGTCCGCGTTGGGATGCCGGGCGACCTCGAGCACCTCGCCGACCACCACGTGCGCGAGACCGGCGTGCAGCGGCTCCACCGCGTCCACCGTGGCGCCCAGCATGTCCAGCCGGTCGCGCACTTCGGCGGCCTCGAGGCGCGTGCCGAGGAGGTCGGAGAGCCAGCGGAGCGAGGCGTTCACCGCCCCTCCACGAACTGCGCGTGCAGCCGCACGTCGGCGTCGTAGAGCATCCGGATGTCGCTGAGGCCGTAGCGCTGCATCGCGATGCGGCCCGGACCCATCCCGAAGGCGTAGCCGGTGTAGCGCTCCGCGTCCACGCCGCAGGCTTCGAAGACCGCCGGGTCCACCATCCCGGCCCCCATGATCTCCGACCAGCCGGTGCCCTTGCACACCGGGCAGCCGGCCCCGTGGCAGATCTGGCACTCCACATCCACCTCGGCGGAGGGCTCGGTGAACGGGAAGAACGACGGGCGGAAGCGCACCTTCACGCCGGGCGCGAAGAAGCGGCGGGCGAAGTAGCCGATGGCGGCCTTGAGGTCCACGAAGCTCACGCCCTCGTCCACGACGAGGCCTTCGACCTGCGCGAAGACCGGGGCGTGCGAGGCGTCCCAGGGATCGCGGCGGTAGCACAGCCCCGGGATGGTGACGCGGATCGGCGGCGGGTAGGCCTCCATCGTGCGCACCTGCACCGGCGAGGTGTGCGTCCTGAGCAGCGTGCCGGGGCCCAGGTACATCGTGTCGTGGAGGTCCATCGCCGGGTGGTTCGGCGGGAAGTTGAGCGCGGTGAAGTTGTAGCGCTCCGTCTCGGCTTCGGGCCCGGTGACGCGGGTGAACCCGAGCTCCCGGAAGATGTCGCAGATCTCATCGACCACCCGCGTGACCGGGTGGACGGCACCGAGGAACGACCTGCGCGCGGGCATTGTGAGATCGACGCCGGCCGACCGCTCGCGTGCGGCGAGCGCCGCGTCCGCCCCCTCGAGCAGTGCCTCGACGGCGGCCTTCGTCTCGTTGGCCGCCTGGCCCACGACCTTGCGCGCCTCGATGTCGAGGCTCGGGAGGTCGCGCAGGATGGTGGTCACACGCCCGGCTTTGCGGCCCAGGAAGTCGGTCCTGAGCCTCACGAGGACGTCGCGCTCGGTGGCGGTGCGAATACCCGCCTCCGCCTCCGCCTTGAGGGCGGCGAGCGCGGCGAGGAGCTCCGCCGTCGCGCCGCTCACCAGCTAGGCCTGGCTCTTGGCCAGCTCCGTGAGCTTGGAGAACGCCGCGGGGTCCCGCACCGCGAGGTCGGCCAGCACCTTGCGGTTGATCTCGACGCCGGCCTTCTTGAGCCCGTTCATCAGCCGGTTGTACGAGAGGTCGCGCTCGCGGGCCGCGGCGTTGATGCGCGTGATCCACAGGCGGCGGAACTGCCGCTTCTTCTGCTTGCGGTCCCGGTAGGCGTAGGCCCACCCGCGCTCGACGGTCTCCTTCGCCGCTTTCCACAGCTTGCTGCGGCCGCCGCGGTACCCCTTCGCGGCCTCCATGATCTTCTTCTTGCGCGCGAGGCGCACCACGTTGCTCTTGACGCGTGGCATCGTGCCCTCCTAGGCCGTGAGCAGGCCGGTGATGCGCCGCTCGTCGGCGTGCGCGGCTAGCGTCGCCTTGCGGAGGCCCCGCTTCCGCTTGGCGGTCTTCTTCGTCAGGATGTGGCTCTTGAACGCCTTGCGGCGGCGCACATGCCCCCGCCCGGTCAGGCTGAAGCGCTTGGCCGCGGCCTTCTTGGTCTTCTTCTTCACAGCTCAGCTCCCATCCGGCGGGCCCGGCCAGAGCGGCGGCCCGCCTACAATCATTTCGGTGTCATCAGCATCGTCATGTTCCGGCCCTCGAGCTTGGCATCCTGCTCGAGCTTGCCGACGTCGGCCAGCACCGTCGACACGCGGTCGAGCACCTCCCTGCCCAGCTCGGGGTGGGCCATCTGCCGGCCCCGGAACATCATGGTGACCTTGACCTTGTTGCCCTCCGACAGGAACTCGCGCACGTGCCGGCACTTGAACTCGAAATCGTGCTCGTCGATCCCCGGACGGAACTTGATCTCCTTCATCTGTACCGTGTGCTGCTTCTTCTTCGCCGCCCGCGCCGCCTTGGCCTGCTCGAACTTGAACTTGCCGTAGTCCATGATCCGGACCACCGGAGGCCGCGCCGTCGGCGCCACTTCGACCAGATCCAGCCCTTTGGCCTCGGCCCGCGAGAGCGCCTCGTCCACGGCCATGATGCCGAGCTGCCCGCCGTCCTGGTCGATGACCCGCACCGGGCTGATGCGGATCATGCGGTTCACACGCACACGGTTCTTCTGATCTTCCCGCGGTTTCTCGAGAATGATTGCGCCTCCCCTGTTCGGGTGCATGAAACGCGACGGACCCCGGATGACCTCCGGAGTCCGCGTACCGCGTACCCCCGCACGGGGCGGGAGTCGCTGTTCCGAGAACCCTGTTCGCCACCCCTGAACGGGGGGCCGGAGGGTGAGGAGCCGGGCTCCTACTTCGTTGTCAGCCTTGAAGCTAGGTCGGCCGCGGGGTCATGTCAACCGGGCCGGCCGTGTGGTGATAGGTAATGAGTGATGGGTGCTGCGTGATGGCTGATAGGTGATGGGTGATAGGTGATGGGGGCCGCTACCGGCTACCGGCTTCCGGCTTCCGGCTACCGGCTAACGGCTACCGGCTTGTGGTCACAGCGCGCTGAGCTCCTGCCAAGTGCCGACGCCCCGCTCGGCCGCGCGGTCCAGCAGCCTGCGCAGGACCTCGGCGGTGGCGAGGGCGTCGCCCGCCGCGCGGTGGCGGCGGTCGGTGGTGATGCCGAACCAGTGGATCACGCTGTCGAGGTTCCTCCGCGCCAGCTCCGGGACGAGCGCCCGGGACAACCGCACGGTGCACAGGAGCGGCGGCCGGAAGACGACGTCGGCGGCGCGCTCCAATTCCGCCCGCAGGAACGACAGGTCGAAGCGCGCGTTGTGGGCGACGAAGACGCGCCCGGTGAGCGCGGCCAGCACGCGGTCCGCCACGTCCTCGAAGCGCGGCGCGCCCTGGACCGTCGCGTCGCTGATGCCCGTCAGCGCGGTGATGCGCGGGGGAATCGGGCAGCCGGGATTGACGAGCGACTCGAAGGCCACGGAGCTGCTCCCGCGGTCCACGTGCACCACCGCGATCTCCGTCACCCGGTCGCCGCCCCGCGCCCGCAACCCCGTCGTCTCCACGTCCACGACCGCGTAGGGCAGCTCGCCGATCGCGCGGCCGAGGAGCGACGGCTCCGGGCGCACCGCCCAGCTCCCGTCAACGTCGAAGGTGAACCGCGGATCGGCGCCGAGCAGCGCCAGCGCCAGCCGTTCGGCGACCGCCCGGTTGGCGCGCGGCAGCCCCAGCACCTCGTGCGCGATGGCCAGCGGGGGCCGAGGCCCGTCGCGGAGATAGAGCAGCGCGCGCTCGGCGAGCGTCCGCACGGCCCGGCCGCTACCGGTGCTGCCGCTGGGCCAGGTCGACGTGGACACACATCACCGGCCTCCATTCCGCAGCGCGAAGGCGAGTCCGTCCAGCTCCAGCGCGAGGTTGACGTGCTTCACCGAGACGCCCGCGGGCACCCTGAGGTGCACCGGCGCGAAGTTGAGGAGAGCCCTCACGCCCGCCCGCACCAGGCGGTCGGCCACCGCCTGCGCCTCCGCCGGCGGAACGCCGATGACTCCGATGTCCGCCGGCTGCGCCTCAAGGTCCGCCTCGAGCCGGGCGCCCTCGCGTACCGTGAGCCCCTCGAGCACCGCACCCACCTTCGCCGGGTCGGTGTCGTACACCGCGACGATCTCGAAGCCGCGAGAACGGAACCCCTCGAAGTGGGCCAGCGCCGCGCCGAGGCGCCCGCCACCCACCAGCACCACCCGGTACGAACGGCCGAGCCCCAGGATCTCCCGCAGACGCTCGGCCAAGTCAGCGACGGGGTAGCCGACGCCGCGGCGCCCGAAGGAGCCGAAGAACGAAAGGTCCTTCCGGACCTGGGCGGGCGTCGCCCCACCCGCCTCGGCCAGCGCGCCCGAGGACACCGTCGGCCTCCCCGCCTCGACGCACACCTCCAGGAAGTGCCGGTACAGGGAGAGCCGGCGGATGGTCGAGGGCGCGACGTGCTTCACTCCAGGGCCTTGTGAACGATTTCACAAAGCTAGGAGGACGTCAGCCCCCGGGCAAGGGCGTGGAACTGGCTCGGGGAGAGCACTTCCGGCCTGGCATTGACGTCGGCCCCCACGGCGACCAGCAGCGCCTCGGCGGCGGCTCGGGGGAGGTCGAGCCGCTCCGACAGCGTGCGGCGGAGTTGCTGGCGGCGGTGCTGGAAGGCGACCCGGATCAGCGCGCGGGTGGCGGTTTCCTCGATGGTGTCGAGCGGCGGCGGATCGTACGGCGTGAGGCGTACCACGGCCGAGTCCACGCGGGGCGGCGGCCGGAACGCGCCGCGCGGCACGGCGAAGAGCCGCTCCACTCTGGCCACGAGCTGCACGCCCGCCGACAGGGAGCCGTAGGTGCGGGAGCCCGGCGGCGCGGCGAGCCGCTCGGCCACCTCGCGCTGCACGAGGAACACCACGCACCGCGGCCTGGGCGGCGTCAGAGAGCGCTCGATGAGCGGCGAGGTGATCTGGTAGGGGATATTGCCACAGATGCGGTGCGCGACAGGCCACGGCACGCGCAGCGCGTCGCCGTGCACGATCTCGACCGGCGAGCCCGCGACGCTCCGCCGCAGCGCCTCGGCGAGCCGGCCGTCGGCCTCGATGGCCACGACGCGGCGCGCGCGGGAGCTTAGCTGGGCGGTGAGGCTTCCCCTCCCCGGGCCGATCTCCAGCACGGTGTCGCCGGACTCGATGCCCGCGGCGTCGGCGATGCGGCCGAGGATCGACGGGTCGAAGAGGTAGTGCTGGCCGAGCCGGGCACCCACGCTAGCGGCGCACCAGGAGCAGGGTGCGGTCGTCTTGGACTTCGGTGGCGAACGCATCGAGCTGCGCGAAGACCGCGTCCACGATCTCCGCGGCGGGCCGGGAGCGCTCGCGGACGACAATTTCGAGGAGGCGGCGTTCGCCGAACGCCTCCCCGGCGGCATTGCGCGCTTCGGAGAGTCCGTCCGTGAAGAGGCAGAGCAGGTCCTTGCCCGTCCGCCACGCGAATTCGGCGCCCACGATCTTGTCGGCGGTGGTCAGGCCGAGCGGCGGCGACGTGGCGCCGAGGCGGTGGGCGGGCCCGCCGGAGCCCGAGATGACGTAGGCATACGGGTGGCCCGCGTTGGCGTAGTGCAGCGTGCGGCGCTCCGCGTTGATGACGCCGAAGAAGAACGACATCGACATCTCGGCGCGCTCCAGCTCGTCGCCGATGTGCCCGAGGAGGCGTTTGAGCGCCTCCTCCGGCGTACTGGAGGCCTGCGCGAGGATGGCGGCCGCGGACAGCGTGTGGGCCATCAGGAGCGCGGCGGAGAGACCGTGGCTCGCGACGTCGCCGATCACGATCCCCACCGAGGAGCGGCCCCGCGGGACGACGTCGTAGAAGTCGCCGCTGATCGACTCGGCCGACTGGAATCGCACGGCGACGTCGCCCGCCTTGGTGAGCAGCGCGGCGGGCGGGAGGAGCGCGAGCTGCAGGTCGTGCGCCGTGGCCAGCTCGGCGTTGAGCCGCGCCCGCTTGCTCTCCTCGCCCACCAGGCGCGCATTCTCGATGGCGGCGCCGATCTGGGTCGCGATGGCGGCGATGAGCTTCCGGCTCCCGGCCGGGAAGGCGTCCTCGCCGAGGCGGTCGGTCAGGTTGATGACGCCGACGGGTCGCGACTCGCCGTCGGGGCCCGCGTAGTGGATGGGGACGGAGAGGAATGCGCGGCCGCGGTAGGTGCGCGGTTCCGCG
>Ga0315287_10000532_pt1 | contig 33595 bp, 33 predicted proteins | sample YL17G11_0_MG_FD_205037 | JGI IMG/M metagenome (GOLD analysis project Ga0315287, IMG submission 205037) | Sediment microbial communities from Yellowstone Lake, YNP, Wyoming, USA - YL17G11_0 | ecosystem: Environmental > Aquatic > Freshwater > Lake > Sediment | place: USA: Wyoming | collected...
CGTCACCATGCAGTACTTCACCGCCCCCATCCCGTGCGCATGCCGCGCCCCCTGCACCAGTTCCTCCACCGTCTGCATGCGATACCGGTCCACCCCGGTGTCGTGCCGCGACGACTGGCTGCAGAAGGCGCAGTCTTCCGGACACTGGCCGCTCTTGGCGTTCTGCAGCACGTGCAGCCGCACGTCCCGGCCATGGTACCGCTGCCGGATCTGGAACGCGGCGCCCAGCAGCGGCAGCAGGTCGTCGTCGCTCGATCGCACGATCCTCCGCGCGTCGTCGGCCGAGATCATCGTGCCGTCCAGCACCTGCTCGGCGAGCGTACTCCAGAAGCTCACGTGGACTCCAGGGATAGTTGATGGGAGACTACTGGAACCGGTCGACGGACGGTAGACCACCGATTGGAACGAACCGCGGTCAGTTGCTCCGCCCTTGGTTCCTCCGCTGTTGGTTCCTCCGCCGTGCAGTTCCTACTTTGGAGGATACTTCAGCATCACTTGTTGTACCGTCCTCAGTCGCTCCGCGAAGTCCAGCAGTGTCATGTCGAATACGATATCGTCGCTCCCGCTCAGGGCCCCGAATGCGCCCCCGGCGGTCCCCATCTGCAGCTCCGACGCCTGGAAGAGCCGCATTTCCTTGATCTCGCCTACCGGCACCACGTGCGTCGAGTCCGCCTGCCGGTAGGTCACCTTGTCCCCGTTCAGGCTCAGCAGCCGGATGTCCCAGAGCAGGTCGTCGTTTTGGAGCGTGATTTGCCACCGGTCGGCCTTCGCCTGGGCCGCCGACGGGGCAGGGGCCGCCAGGGCGGCCAGAAGTCCGAGCAGGATGAGCGGGCGCATGGGGTCTCCGGATTTGGGCTGCCCTTCATGTTACCTGCTTTTGGCCCGGAGGTGCCGCTCTTGAGTTTCCCCGGGGCAACGGGCACGTTTCGGCGGTTGGGGGGCGTAGCTCAATCGGTAGAGCAAGGGACTTTTAATCCCTAGGTTGTGGGTTCGAGTCCCACCGCCCTCATCCTGTTCCCTGTTCCCGCTGTTGCCGTGCCCCCTGACGCCGTCGCGGTTCCTACTTACGTAGTCGCATTTTGAGCCGCATACTACCCGAGGCTCCCTCACCCCGGCCTCCATGAACATCCTGTCAGACCGCCCTGTCTTCACCGTCGATGGTGAGGTCTTCCACTGGGGCGACGTTGTGCGGCACGCACAGGCCAGAGGTCGCTGGGACGAGCTTCAGGCCGAAGCCCGTCAGGGCCTGGCCTGTGAGTCGCATTTCGATACCATCGAGGAGGACGGCGCCGAGGAAGCCATCGATGAGGCGGCGGCAGAGTTCCGCTATGAGCGCGAACTCATCACCGCCGAGGAAATGGAGACCTGGCTCGAAGCCCGCGGGCTCACTCCCGAGGCCTGGATGGGCTTCATCCGCCGGGCCGTCCTCCGTCAGCTCTGGGCCGACGACCTCGACGACATCGTGGCGGAGCATCCCGCGTCCGAGGAAGAACTCGACGAAGCCCTCCGGATCGACCTGCTCTGCTCCGGTACCCGCCGCATCCTGGCCGAGGAGCTGGCCGTCGAGGCCGCCGCCGCCGCCGCCGCCCCTGGTGACGACCCGCCGCGCTCGCCGGCTGATCGCGACGCCCTCCTCGCCTGCCTGCGCCAGCGCGCCGGCCGCTTTCGCCAGGCAGTGACGGCGCCTGAGACACTCGCCCGCGAGGTGTCGTCTAACCAGATGGAGTGGATCCGGGTCGACTGCCAGGCCATCGAATTTGCCGAGGACACCCACGCGCGCGAGGCGGCGCTCTGCCTCACCGAGGACGGGCTCGATTTCGCCGACGTGGCGGGCGAGGCCGATGTACCCATCGAGGAGGTCATTTTCTACCTCGACCAGCTCGACCCCGACATCCGGTCGCGCTTCCTCGGAGCCACCGTGGGCGACGTCATCGGGCCCGTCGCCGTCGAAGAGGTGTTCACCGTGTACCAGGTCATGGCCAAGGTGATGCCGTCCATCGACGATCCTGATGTCCTGCGCCGGGCGGAGGATCGGCTGCTCGCGCGGGCGCTCGCCGCCGAGGTCAACCGGCGGGTGAGGTGGCATGCGGACTTCTAGGGGCAACGGCGGTCCCGAAGCGGCCGACCTCGTCCTCCAGGGGATCCCGGTCCTGACATACCTCCCCGCCGACGTGCGCGACCTCGTCGTCAGCAGCTTCGTTCCCGCCACCTTCGGCTTCGGCCAGGTCATGGTGCGCGAGGGCGATCCCGCCGATGCCCTGTACGTGCTCGTATCCGGCCGGGCCCGCATGGTCAAGCGCGGCGATAACGGCGATGAAATTTCCCTCGGCACGTTGCGACCGAGCGACACCTTCGGCGAGGGCGGATTCGTCGATCGCGGGGTCCATCCCGCCACCGTCCGCGCCAGTGGGGAAGTGGAGGTGCTCCGGCTCGACCGCTCGGTGTTCGATGCGTTGTTGCGGCGCCGGCCCGAGGTGCGCGAGTTCTTCGACCTCCAGGCCCGCCACCGTCACCTCCAGCACTTCTTCCGCCAGTTCACCGATCTCGCCAAGCTCCCGCCCGAGGCACTCGGCGCCCTGCTGCGAGAGCTCGAGCCGGTCGAGGTGGAGAAGGGGGAGGTCCTGTTCTCCGAGGGTGATCCCGCGGGCCCGATGTACATCATCGAGGACGGCCGCTGCCGGGTGCACATCGGCATCGGCGCCCGCCGGCGCAACGTTGCCTTCCTGCGGCGCGGCGAGTTCTGCGGCGAGCGGTCGGTGTTCAAGGGCGAGGCCCGGGAGTCGTCCGTCGAGGCGGTGACGCCGTGCCGGCTCCTGCGGCTCACCCGCGAGAGCTACGCATCCCTCATCGAGAAGCATCCCGAGTTCCAGGAGGTCATCGAGGCGCGGGTCGAGCAGTACGACTTCCAGCACACCGCCCAGATCCCCATCGACCTCTTCCGCGAGCTGCTTCCCGCCGACGCGAGCGTCAGCGAGATCGTCAGTGACGCGCAGATTGATCAGGACCTCACCCAGGCCTGGACGATTCCGCCGGCAGCTGACCGCGCCGAGGGCGCACCCGCCTTACCCGCCTCACCCGCCCTGTCCGCTGCGGCGGCATCGGAGCCCGACACCGGCACCGGAAAACGCCGCCGCCGCATCCGCCGCTTCCCCCATCTCTACCAGATCGATGAGATGGACTGCGGCGCCTCGAGCCTCGCCATCATCTGCCGGTTTTACGGCAAGGCCATCAGCCTGGCCCGTATTCGCCAGCTGGTGCACACCGGTGTCGATGGTGCCAGCCTCAAGGCCATCTGCGAGGGCGCCAACGAGCTGGGACTCGCCGCGCGCGCCGTGAAGGCCTCCCCCGCCGGTCTCGGCCAGTTGCCCCTGCCCGCCATCATCCACTGGGACGGCAATCACTGGGTGGTGCTGTACGACGTGGACGACGCCCACGTGAAGATCTCCGACCCCGCCGTCGGCAAGCGGCGGATGAAGCGCGCCGACTTCGAGAAAAAGTGGAGCGGGTACGCGGCGCTCTTCGACTACACTGATCGCTTTGCCGCCAACCCCGAGGCACGCCCCGGCATCACCTGGCTCTTTCCCTTCTTCCGGCCGTACGCCCCCCTGCTCGCCCAGGCGGCCGCGCTCGCGCTGATCGTCAGCCTGCTGCAGATGGTCATCCCCGTCTTCACCCAGGTCATCGTCGATCGCGTCCTCGTCGAGCGCGACGTGCGCCTCCTCAACGTGCTCATCGGCGGCATGGGTGTGGTGATCGTCTTCACCCTCGCCGCGACGGTGGTGCAGCGCTATCTGCTCTCTTTCACCGCTGTCCGCGTCGATGCCGCCACCCTCGACTTCCTCACCCGCCGGCTGCTGAGCCTGCCGATGAGTTACTTCAATACCCGCCGTACCGGTGACATCCAGAGGCGGCTCGCCGGCATCTGGCAGGTGCGCGAGTTCATCGTCGAGCACGGCGTCGCCGCTCTCACCGCCGTGGCCCAGCTCCTCGCCTCCGTCGCACTTATGACCGTGTACAGCGGCACCCTCACGCTCGTGTTCCTGTCGACGGTACCTCTCTTTGTCCTCCTCATGCGCTACGCGTCATCGCGGCTCTTTCCGCTCTACGCCGAGCTCGAGGAGGTCCACGGGCGCTACCAGTCGTTCCAGATCGATGCCATCAAGGGAATCGAAACGGTGAAGGCGCTGGGCGCGGAACACTCCTTCCGCGACCTGATGCTGCGGCAGTTCCATGGTGTCGTGCGGAAGCGGTTCCAGGCCGACTTCACCCTCATGAGCTACAACGGCGTCATCTACAGCATCACCCTCCTCTCGGTGATGCTCTTCCTGCTGGTCGGCGCGCATCAGGTCATGCAGGGGAAGATGTCCATCGGCGCGCTGGTGGCCTTCAACGCCCTCGTCGCCCTCGCCAATGCACCGATCATTGCGCTCATGACACTGTGGGATAACCTGCAGCAGGCCACCGTCTACCTGAACCGGCTCGACGACATCTTCCAGACCGAGCCGGAGCAGGGCGCCGATCGCTCGCGCCTCATCCCGGTCAAGTCGCTCGAGGGACGGATCAGCTTCCGTCGCATGGGCTTCCGCTACGGTGGCCCGGAGTCGCCAGCGATTCTCGAGGACATCACCATCGAGATTCCGCCCAACACGATGGTGGCCATCGTCGGGCGGAGCGGGTCGGGCAAGACCACGCTCATCAAGTGCCTCGCCGGACTGCTCGAGCCGACCGATGGCGCCATTCTCTATGACGGCATCGACCTCAAGTCGCTCAATTATCGCGACCTGCGCCGAAAGATCGGGTTCGTGCTGCAGGAGAATCACCTCTTCGATGACACCATCGCCCGCAACATCGCCTTCGGCGAGGAGGAACCCGACCTCGACAACGTGATGTGGGCGGCACAGGTCGCCAACGCGCGCGAGTTCATCGAGCAGCTCCCGTTCGGCTACGACACCCGCATCGGCGAGTCCGGACTCGCTCTCTCGGGCGGCCAGCGCCAGCGCGTCGCGATCGCCCGCGCTATCTACAATCGCCCTCCTGTGCTGGTCTTCGATGAGGCCACCAGCGCGCTCGACACCGAGTCGGAACGCGCCGTGAAGGAAAACATCGATCAGCTGCTCGAGGGGCGCACCTCATTCGTCATCGCCCACCGGCTCAGCACCGTGCGCGACGCCGACCTCATCCTCGTGCTCGAAAAGGGGCGCCTGGTCGAGGAAGGCCGTCACGAAGACCTGATGAAGCGGCAGGGTCTCTACTACTTCCTCGTCAGCCAGCAGCTGGGGCTGTAGCTATGAGCGACGAAGACGCCTTCCTCGAATCTGATCCGCCCCACTGGGCGGCGCGGGGGCTATCGATCCTGGTCATCACGCTCTTCGTGATCGGATTGCTCGCCGCCGCCATCGTGCATGTGCCCGAGACGGTCTCCGGCCGCTTCACCCTCGTGCCCATCACCGGCACCGATCCGGTGCGCACCGCACGCGAGGGCATTGTCACCAGCGTGCGGGTGCATGAGGGCGATTCCGTGTCCCGCGGTGCACCCCTGTTCGTCATCCGCTCATCGTCGGCCAACGACCGCACCGCCGACCGGCGTACCCACGAAACCCAGCAGCGCGGCAACACCGAGCGCCTCATCCTGCTCGACCTGCAGTATCGCGGCTCGCGCCGTGCCGATTCCGCCGAGGCCCGGCGGCTCCAGAGCCGCACGACCTACCTCGAGCGCCTCATCGCGTCGAAGGCCCGGCGTCTCGCCGTCATGCAGGACATCGCCGACAGCTCGGTGGCCGGCGCCAGGCGGGGGGCCCTGGGCACCGTTGAGGTGCAGCGCCTCGAGAACGATGCCCGCGCGCTGGGTGAGGAAGTGGAGACCGCGTCCAATGATCTCGCCGAGACGCGCGCCGACATGGCGCGCCTCGAGCAGGCGGTCATCTCCCGGCAGCTGGAGTACCGGCAGGCGCGCGCGTCGATCGAGGAGGCGCTGGAGCGCGACGGCATCCGCGCCTCGTCGCTGGGCCGCGACCCCGTCAGCAGCAGCGACAGCGGCTTCGTCCTGGTGTCCCCATGCGCAGGCACCATGCTGCGACTCCGGGTCAATGCGCCCGGCGCCGTCGTGCGCGAGGGCGATACCCTGGCCGAGGTCGCCTGCCAGGGCGCGCCGCTCCAGGGCGAACTGATGCTACCGCAGGCCGGCGTCCCCCTCGTGCAAAAAGGGCAGGGGGTTAAGCTTCGGTTCGATGCCTTTCCCTACCAGCGCTATGGCGTCCGCTTCGGCACTGTGCGCTGGCTCGGCCCCGCTGGGCTGAGCGCCCAGGACAGCGGCGCTTTCCGCGCCATCGTCGATCTCTCCGAGAACAGCATCCGCGTGCGCGGCAAGATGCGGCCACTCCTTCCCGGCATGGGCGGCCAGGCCGACATCGTTGTCGGACGGCGCTCGCTCGTGAGCTACGCCTTCGAGCCGCTCCGCGCGCTCAAGGAGAGCTTCGCGGACGCCCCCGCCGACTCCACGCAATGAGCCACTTCTTCAACGGGACCGGTCACCCCGACTGGCGCTATACCCTCGATGACTTCAACAGTGATGACGAGTCGATGGCCACCTGCCTCGGCCTGGCCCGGATCGCCGCCCGGATCGACCTCCCCATCCTCATCCTGGGCGAGACCGGCACCGGCAAGACCATGCTCGCCCGCGCCATCCACAACTCCTCGCGCCGGGTGGCGTCGCCCTTTATCGCGTTCAACTCCTCGGCCCTGAGCGACACCCTCCTCGACAGCCAGCTCTTCGGCCACGAGAAGGGCGCGTTCACCGGGGCGATCAAGCGGGTCAAGGGAAAGTTCGAGCAGGCCGACAAGGGCACGCTCTTTCTGGACGAGATTGCCGACATGAGCGCCGCCGGCCAGGCCAAGATTCTCCGCGCCGTGGAGTACGGCGAGTTCGAGCGGCTGGGCGGCGAGTCGCTGCAGGAGGCCGACGTGCGCCTGATCAGCGCCACCCACCTGCCGATAGCCCGCTACCTCGCCACCGATCACTTCCGGAAGGATCTCTTCTACCGGATCAGCGGCATTACGCTGCGCCTGCCGCCCCTCCGCGAGCGGCCGAAGGACCTGCGCACCATCATGGCCGCCGCCATCGCCGCGGCAAGCCGGGCCCAGGACAAGTCAATCGTCGGCCTGAGCCGCGAGGCCGCCGACCAGCTGCTCCAGTACCCCTGGCCCGGCAACCTCCGCCAGCTCCAGCGCGTCATCCACACCGCCGTCGCCATCACCAACGGGGACATCATCGAGCCCGACGCCATCCTGCTCGAGACGTCCGTGGAGGAGGTCCGCGCCGACGACACCGCGGCCCCCGCAGCCGTCACCGGAAGTACCACCCTCAGTGCCGATGACGACCTCTCCCTCCGTGCCGCCGAGACACGCCATATCCATCAGGTCCTCGATCGCTTCCGCGGCAACAAGCGCCGCACCGCTCGCGCCCTCGGCCTCTCCCGCTCAACACTGGACCGCAAGCTCGCCGAGCACTGAGCCCTTCGCATCATTTCAGTACCATGGCTTCGGATCAGGGCCACCCATCGGCCTCATGATCGAACCATCCGCCACCGCCCTTCCCGCCACCGTGTCTTGAAAACCATTGCAGCACAATCACATGCAGAACTGCGCGACAAGGGCACACCACTTGCTTTAACATGGGCAGGCAGAACTTCGCTGCCGCCTCGTTCACTACCACAGGAGATGCACCATGGCCGCCAAGAAGAGCTCAAAGGTGAAGGATCTTCCGCGCAAGTCCGTCTCGTCCAAGAAGGCCTCGAACATCAAGGGCGGCCGCAAGCAGCCCAGGTAAGCACGTCGAAGCAGCAGTCTCAGGGTCAGTTCATGGCCCTCCGAGTCAGCGATCCGATCACGTGTTCAAGGAGTAATTCCCAATGACCGACAAGAAGAACGCGCCGGTGCGCGACCTGCCCGAGAAGAAGATCCCCGCCGGTAAGGCCGATCAGATCAAGGGCGGCCGCAAGCAGCTGACCTGACCGATCCAGCTCCCGTAGCCCGCTCGTTCAGAGAGCGGGTTACGGGCTGGCAGGACCTGAGCGCTGTTGACCACCGTTCAACCACACGTGGAGCATGGCCCAGAAGAAGCGCCGGAAGCCCGACGAAAAGGCTCGCAAGGAAGTGGTCCTCCTCAAGGACCTGGCGCCCCGCAAGGACGTAAAGGGCGGTGCCAAGCTGCGCTTCGGCGAGGCTCCCTCCTCGCCGACCGGCAAGTAGAAGGGCTGAGTCGTACATCGATCAGGAGGTGTATCATGGCCGCATCGAGAAAGATCACTCCCAAGGTGAAGAGCCTGTCCACCAAGAGCGTGTCCCCCGCGAAGGCTTCGGGCGTAAAGGGCGGAATGAAGCAGGGCGCCACGGGCCGCTTTCGGGGCCGCTCAGGCCGCTGACGCAACGCTTTTCCACCGCAACGGGGCCGAACCATGCGCGTCGGCCCCGCTCCGAGTACCTTGAATCCACGGTAATGCGTCACCTGCGCTGCGACCTTCCGCCGCGCCCCATTTCGTGGATCCCTCTATGGCGACAGCATCGACGGTAACACCGGGCACAGCCAAGGCCGCCCCGCGTGCCGGCCAGACCACCATCTGGCTCGACGGCGAGTGGCACACCCGCGATACCGCGAAGGTGTCCGTCTTCGACCATGGCCTGCTGTACGGTGACGGCGTCTTCGAGGGCATCCGGGTCTATGGCGGAAAGATCTTCCGCCTGGAGGAGCACCTCGACCGGCTGTACGACTCGGCCCAGGCCATCTGGCTCACCGTCCCGATGTCCAAGGCCGAGATGATCACCGTCACCGAGGAGGCGGTCCGCCGCTCGGGGCTCGGCGAGGCCTACATCCGGCATGTCATCACGCGCGGCGTTGGTGACCTCGGCCTCGATCCACGGAAGTGTCCGCGGGGCACGGTCATCCTCATTGTGGATACCATCGCGCTCTGGCCCGCGGCCACCTATGAGACCGGCCTCCGGGTCATCACCGCCGGCACCCCGATTCCTCATCGCGAGGCGCTGTCCCCCCGGGTGAAGTCGCTCAACTACCTGCCCCACATCCTGGCCAAGAGCGAGGGCATCGTCGCCGGCATGGACGATGTGCTCATGCTCGACAGCACCGGCTTCGTCGCTGAGGCATCGGGCTGCAACATCTTCGTGGTGAAGGGGCGCGTCATCCGCACCCCGCCGGCCTTTGCCGGCATCCTCCGCGGAGTGACACGCGACGTGGTCATCGACTTGGCCCGCGAGGCGGGATACACCGTGAGCGAGGAACAGATCAATCGCTACGACGTGTATACCGCCGATGAGGTCTTCTTCACCGGTACCGCTGCCGAGGTCATCGGTGTCCGGGAAGTGGATGGCCGCCGGATCGGCGCCGGCAAGCCGGGCCCCGTGACCCACGATCTTGCCGCCCGCTTTCGGGCCGTTACCCGCGGCTGACGGGTCTCGTGCTGCCCGCACCGTCGCGGTGCTGCTCGACGCACCGCGGCCGGAATATGTGCCACGCGGCCTCGCACTGGCCGTCGGTGAGAAGTACGCTGTCCGGCTCCTTCGGGTCATCGCCCGTCGCACCATCGACAGCATAGCGTCCCTGGGATGGGAGCCTGTCGTCTGGTTTGCGCCGGCGGAGGCATTGCCCGAGATGCGTCGCTGGCTGGGTGATACCATCGCGCTCTACCCGCGCCCCTCGGGTCCGATGGGAGGGACGCTCGCCACCATTGCGCGTCAGGCGGGCCCCGGGGCTGGGTGGCTTGCGGTGCGACCGGCGGGCGCCGGGCTGACAGTCGATCTCCTCGAGCGCGCGCAGCAGGCAGTGGATGATGGGGGCCTGGTGTTCGGTGCCACCACTCGCGAGGGCATCTACCTGCTCGGCGGGCCCAGCGCATACGGCGACTTCGTGCGCGACCTGCCTTGGGACGAGCCTGATCTGGCGCCCGCCATCCGAACCCGCCTGCGCGACCTGGGTGCGGGATGGGCCGAGTTGCCGCGGCTCATCGAGGTCGCAAACGAGGATGACCTTCGCGCGGCGGGCCTCTTGACCTGATCTCGACCGCGAACGCACTTTCCCCCCACCTGATTGGACCAGACCTCGGGGGGTGCATGGCGTGGCGTGTGGTGGAATACGCAGAGAGGCAGTGGAGCGTCTCGGTCGCCGCGGAACGGCGGGCCAACTCGCAGCGCTGGGACCTCGTGCTCGCCTTCCGGGCCCGCGACGGTGACAAGCGCCTCCTCTGGACCGGATACCCGATGGCCTCCAGCTCGCGCTCCTCACTGCTCCAGCAGGCCGAGCGGATTCCGGATGCCAAGCTCGCTGAATTGCTCGCTTCCCAACTTCGGTGATCCCGACATGGCATCGATTTCGCTTCATGACCTCCGACTAGTATCCGATGCCCTGCTGGCGCTGCGGGGTGCTACCATCGGGGCCGCGGTCATGCGCGGGGACCTCCGTCAGCTGCGGCTCGAGTTTATCGACGGGAGCCTGGCGGTCCTCCGGATCGAGGCTGATGCTGATGGTCGCGCGCGGTTCGAGGTCGATGTCATCCGCGCGCCCGGTGAGGTGTCGAACCAGTTGGAAGTCCGTTTCGAAAACGCTTGATGCCGAGGACCGACGCGGAACCGATGTCGCCACCAGCCCCGACCGATCGCCTTCGCTTTGCCGAGTTTTCTCTGGAGCGGCTGCCCAACGGGCGGTGCCGCTCCCGGGTGCTGCTCACCTGGCTGGAGACGGAGCGCTTCACCGGCGAGTCCGAGGGCCTCGCCTCCCAGGCCGGCGAACTCCGCTGCGCCGCCCAGGCCTGCGTCAATGCCCTCACCCAGGCGGTGCAGGACGGCATGGGCTTCGATCTCCTTGGCGTGAAGGCCGTCCGGGCATTCGACGCCAACGTGGTCATCGTCTCGCTTGCCCTCCGCGGCGAGGGCCGGGGACAGCGGGTCGTCGGCAGCTTTCTCTCGGATACTGACGCCCCCCGCGGCGCCGCCCTCGCGGTCCTCAACGCTACCAACCGGATCCTCGGCAACAAATTCTTCATGCGCTGATCTCTGGCCCTTTGCGAGAGAGTGATCTCAGCTGTTGTTGTTCCTCCTCACGCTCCTGGTCCTTCCGCCGTTGCGGTCCCTCAGCACGAAGTCGCCTTACCCACCACTCCCCATCCCGCACTATCCCAACCCCATGTCCCCCCGTCGTTTACCAGCGTGCCAATCTGAACCACGACCTGTCTCGCTGGCACGGTTGTCGCTAGATTGTTTCCGGGTCAGCACTCGAAGGTCCTGGCGCCGCGGCAATCTGGCGGCGCAACTCACGGTCGCCGCGCGGCGGATTCGCTCAGCTGGCGTGCGAACGAGGGAGGTGTTCATGCGTCGCCAATCCCTGATCCTGCTGCTGGCGGGGGCGGTCGGCTGTACCGGCAAGGCCACGGTGCAGCCCACGGCACAGCCGTCGCCGCAGGTCTCTGCCGCGACGCCCCACTCGGCACAGGCGCCGGCCGCCGCCACGCGGGCTCCGGCGCCACTCGTCCCCCTCGATAGCAATCAGGTTTCCGAGATCGCCCGTGAAATCAACCTGGCCGCCGACTCCGCGGCCGACGAGGCGGTGCTCGACCAGCTTGCCGCGGCGCATCCCAATGTCGCTTCCGATGACGAACTGCCCGTCGTTCCCGTCTCCTGGGACATCGACGTCACCACCTGGGGCGATCACGAGCGGGTCCAGTTCTACCTGAACTTCTTCGAGGAGCAGGCGCATCCCCGCTTCCAGATCTGGATCGAGCGGATGCCGGTGTACGAGCCGATGATCCGCCAGAAGCTTCAGGCGGCCAACATGCCGACCGACCTCGTGTATCTGGCACTCATCGAGAGCGGTTTCTCCAACTCGGCCATGAGCCGCACCCGCGCCGTTGGCATGTGGCAATTCATGCCGCGCACCGGCAAGGAGTACGGGCTTCGCATCGACAGCTGGGTGGATGAACGGCGCGATCCGGTGAAGGCGACCAGCGCCGCCCTCGAGTTCCTCTCCGACCTCTATCAGCGCTTTGGCTCCTACTACCTGGCGGCCGCGGCGTACAACGCCGGCGGCGGGAAGATCTCGCGCGGGTTGAAGCGCATCGGCGCCACCCCGACGGCAACGGCGGCGTCCGGCCCGCTGGCGTCTGACGGCGAGGAGGCGCTGACGGAGGACGACGACGAGGGCTTCTCCGACGCCGACTTCTTCAAGCTGTACGACACCAAGCACATCCGGCGCGAGACCAAGGACTACGTCCCCAAGCTCATCGCCGCTGCCCGCATCGCGAAGGAGCCGCAGCGCTACGGCTTCATGCCCGCGCCGGCCGGCACCACCCCGTATTCAACCGATTCGCTCGTGGTGAGCGGCATGACCGGGCTCGACGTCGTGGCCCAGTTGGCCGACACGTCGCTAACCTACATTCGCGAGCTCAACCCGCAGTACCTCCGGCTTGCCACGCCCCCAGGCACCACGTCGGTGGTGCGGGTGCCGAGCGGTCGCCAGGCGTCGACGCAGCGGGCATATGAGGCACTGCCCGCCGCCGAGCGCGTCACGTTCGCCTACTACACGGCGAAGAAGGGTGACACGCCCACGAAAATCGCCCAGCACTATGGGGTCCCGGTCGGCGTCATCTACGAGGCGAATCCCTGGGTCCGCTCCGGCAGCGCGGTGAAGGCGGGCCGGCAGGTTGTGGTGCCCACTGGCGGCAGCGCCAGCGTGGTCGTGGCGCGGCAGGTGTCCACCGTGCGCGAGTCCCCCGACGGCAGCCACGGTGGCTATCACAAGGTCAGGAAGGGCGAGACGCTGGGCGGCATCGCCAGGCGCTACCACGTCAGCACCTCCCAGCTCAAGGCCTGGAACGACATGCAGGGCTCAACCATCCTCGTCGGACAGAAGCTCCGCGTGTCGCCCGGTGGAAGCCGTGCTTCCAGCACCCAGCTCGCCTCCCGTGATCACGCCAAGGGCGGCGGATCCACGGCTGGCGGTTCGGCTACGGTGCGCCACAAGGTCAGGAGCGGTGAGACCCTCACCGGCATCGCGAAACAGTACGGCGTGAGCGTCGTCTCGATCAAGCAGGTCAACAACCTGAGCGGCGGCCTCAAGACGGGGACCACGATAAAGATTCCCAAGAAGGCGTGACCTGAAGTGTGAAATGACAAAGAGGCAGCCTTATCGGCTGCCTCTTTGTCATTTCTAAACGCACTATCAGGGCGTCACGTGCCCAGTTCCTTCGCTTGTGCCTGCATCTCCTTGGAGATGCGCTTTGGCTGATACCCCCGCAGCACGGCGTTCTCGTACCCATTGGACGGGTCGCCACCCTCGGCCACGATCTGGTTCACCCGGCCGGGGCCGCGGTTGTACGCCAGCAGCGCCAGCTCGTAATCGTGCCGGTACTGTTTCAGCAGGTCATTCAGGAACCGGAACCCGATTCTCAGGTTCACGTCACGCTGGTACAGCGCATTCTCGTCCAGCGAGCCGTTGTAGAAGCGCGCGGTCGCCAGCTGCACCTGGGTATAGCCGATCGCGTTCATGTTGCTCTTCGCCGCCGGCCTGAAGTTGCTCTCCACCTTCACCAAGCGGAACGCGAGCTGCGGGTCGATGCCCTCCTGCAGCGCGATGTCGTAGATCGCCGTGGCTAGGTCGGCCGGGATCTGGTAACGCGCCGAGTAGCCGAGGATGGCCTCGGCGCGATCGAGCTTGAGTGTGAGCAGCGCTGCGGTGCCGCCGAAGGACGGTGGCGTGGCGGCTGCGGGAACGACGTTCGTCGTCGCCTCGATGGAGCGGGACGGCGGCGCCTCCTCAGTCTGCCCACGGCGGGACCAACCGCCGATGGCACTGAGCAGGAGGGCACCGGCCAGCAGCGCACCTCCGCGCGCAAGCGGTCCTTGGCGCCAATTCGGGCGCGGCAGACTGGTCGGGAACTTCATGTAGTACCTCCTTGCTGTCGTTGAACGGCAGCGTACTAGTCAGGGCCCCTCGCGGTGCCAATCACCCCGGGTTCCCCCGGTCTTGCTGACCAGCCGGATCTCGTCGATGACCATGCTCCGGTCGACCGATTTGACCATGTCGTAGACGGTGAGGCACGTCACCGAAACCGCCGTGAGCGCCTCCATCTCGACACCAGTGCGGCCGGTAAGGCTGGCGAAGGCGGTAATGCGCACCCCCGGCAGTGACTCATCCAGCCGCGCCTCCACCGTGACCACATCTAGTGCCAGGGGATGGCAGAGGGGGATCAACTCCCCCGTCTTCTTCGCCGCCATCACCCCGGCCAGCTCGGCCACGGCAAGTACATCACCCTTCTCGACGGCTCGGTCCGTCACGAGCCGGAACGCCTCTGCTGACATCCGTACCGCGCCTTCAGCCACTGCGGTACGCCGGTTCGCGGGCTTGCCGCCCACATCCACCATCCGGGCTCGCCCCTCAACGTCGAGGTGAGACAGTCCCGTTCCCAGTTCACCGTTCACGGTTCACCATTCACTGTCCTACAGTGTTCTCGCCAAGTCCTCGGTCAGTCCCGCGACCAGCAGCTGCGGATTCACGTTCCCCTGCGCAGCCTCGCGCGCCGCCGCTACGTGACGCTGCGCCTCGAGCAATCGCGACACCGGTCGCGGAGCCTTGAGTGCGGCTGGCAGGGCACGGCGCGGCGTCATGCCGCTCGCGGCGCGCGCCGCGTCGCCCAGGGTCTGCTCCAGCGCATCGAGCATCGCGCTGAAATCGCCCCGCGCCGACCAGGTACCCTGCCTCAGCACCCGTTCCGCCCGCGGCACGCCGCCCTGCAGCGCCACGTCAACCAGGTCGGCGGCGGCCGCATAGGCCTTGGCGCCAGCATCGCTCGCGCTGATCGCTGCGCCGATCGAGCCTTCCGCGGTACGCACCCGCTCCTCGAGCGCCGGGGCCGACAATGCCGGTCGCAATGCCGCTTCGAGGAACTCCCGTACCTCCGCGTCCAGCAGTCGTCCCAGCCGTACCGGCACTACCCGCGACCGGATCGTCGGGAGCAGTCGCCCTGCGTCCGTCGCCGTGAGGATGAACCAGGCATTAGCCGGCGGCTCCTCGAGCAGTTTGAGGAGCGCATTCGCCGCTTCCTGACTCGACTCCTGCGGCACCAGCCGCTCCGCGTGCCCGATGACAAAAATCGTCGGGCCACCTTCCACCGACTTGAGCGCCGCGCGCCGCTGGATCAGCCGCACCGTCGCCAGCGGGTGGCTCGCCATCCCGTCGAGCGCGCCATAGAGCGGATGCTTCCGCCGCTCGGCGGTGATCTCCCCGATCAGTTCCGCCGCTTCATCAACCTGCTTGTCGGCGTCGGTCGCCTTGGGCCGCAGGACCGGCACGATCCAGTGCAGGTCGGCGTGGCTTAGCTCCAAGACCAAGCGACACGGCCTGCACTTGCCGCACGGCTCCGCGTCCTTCTTCTCACAGAGCAGCAGCTGCCCGAGCCACAGCGCCAAGCGCTGCCTGCCAATGCCCTCTGCCCCCTCGAAGAGGAGCACCTGGGGCATCCGTCCCGCCCTTACGGCGTCCCCAAGCCGCTTCCGGACGGCCGCATGACCGACCAAGGGTAACAGAGCCATGGATGAATATCGCTTATTCCGGGCCAGAATGGAAGGGGCGAATAATCGCGTAAGCCATTGTTTTTCAACATGTTACAGTGACATTGTAGCGCGCTTTGTTTAGAAAAGTGTTGGCACAAAGGTGCATATACTAATAGTGAATACTCACACGCTTATGGAACTGCTGATGAGTCGCATTGGGACCTCAAAGCGGTTGTCGGAGAATCATTTGGGGAGGGCGTCAAAACGGCGCCGGCCGTTCGCGCCGTATCGACGATGGCATCCTGGCGGACGCCTTACACGCGAGCGTATGCTCACATGTGGCAATTTTCACACAATTGGCCACTAAATCGGTTGATCGAAACGAAGCTGTCGCGACAGTCTTGGGAAGCTGGGTCAACCAACGGCGCGCTCTTGCCCCCCTCTCCCATGCTACTTAGGATTGGCTCCGCTTTCCCGAGTAGCTCAGTTGGTAGAGCAGCTGACTGTTAATCAGCGGGTCGCAGGTTCGAGTCCTGCCTCGGGAGCTCAGGTGATGCGCACACTCCAGGCCCGCTTCGGCGGGCCTCTGTGTGCGTGCGCTGTGCTACCTTGGCGGCGCGTAGCTCTCCCGTGCCGCCCCTCGTCCTGTGGTTGGCCGCGGGTTCGGCCCCGTTGCGCTACTTGAGCCACATGTACAAGCCGATCAATCCCATCACCAGCCCGCCAACGGCGATGGCCGTCCCGGCGTCATTGCCGATGAGCAATCCCCCGATCAAAGCGGCCCCACCCACGATCGCGAGGACCTCGCCAGTCTGCCGGCCAGAGGAAGCCCGGTTGTTCCAGGTCATTTCGGTTGAAGCCGGCGCATCATCGCGATATCCAAGTGTCGCGCTGCCGACGGTGGGCCCGCCTGACAGCGACGTGCTGGAGGCCGAGGCAGCCGGTACATCGCTGGCCGCCAGCTGCGCCGCCACCGGCGGGGCCATCGTCAGCAGCAACAGCGGCAGCAGGTAGCGCCAGGGTCTGACCGTGTACCGCATGTGCAGCACCAAGGGTTGAAGGAAAGAAGCCGGGTTCACCGGCCAGGATGGCCGCAGGCGCTCGCTGGCCGTGGCCCGCGCGGTCACCGCAGACGCCGTGCGTCGCAGGTTGAGCAGCCGGAGCCCATATGCAGCACGTCGTCCTGCCCCGCACGCGCAGTCAGCGTCATATGCACCGGCGCCTGGATACCGAGATTGTATCCGATGTACGCGCCCTCTTTCACCGTGGCCACGAACCAAGTTATCGGTGCCTCGATCGCCCCGCCACCAACCGCGGTGATGCGGTCCCCCTCCCATTCGAAGCGCACGATCGCGAGGGGCTGGATCGTCTCTGCCCGGCTCGCGGCGGGTGCGGGAAGGTCACCGGTCATGGGGCGCTCCGTGGGGGGAAAGGACTCAGAGCTCTTTGAGGTAGTGCATTGTCTCGGGAGCGTAACCCAGATACTTGGGCTGCGTCAGCGCTGGCTCCAGCGCCTTCACCCGAACGCGGCCAGGGCGGCGGCGGCGATCTCGCCGTCGTGCGCCGACGTCATGCCGCTGATCCCGATCGCCCCGATGATCACACCGTCGTGCATGATCGGCACGCCGCCCTCCAGCAGCACCGCGTCGGGATGCACCGACAGCATGCTCACCCGCCCGCCCGCGACTGCGTCCTCCAGCGTCCTGGTGGATCGCTTGAGTCGTGCCGCCGTGCGCGCTTTCGCGATCGCGATATCCTGGCTGGCCGGCTGCGTGCCATCGATCGAATGGAACAGCACCAGTCCGCCGGTCGGATCCACGACCGCCACCGCAATCGTCCAACCCCGCTTCAGCGCCTCCGCCTCCGCCGCAGCAGCAAGGAGCTTTGCTCCTTCGAGCGAAATGAACGGTACCGATCGGGACTTGGTCATGTCGTTGTTCCGCCTCACGCTGTTGGTTCATCCGCCGTCAGTTCTTCCGCTTCTCGTTCTTCCGCTGTTGTTCCACCCGCATCCTGAAGTCGCAGCCGTCCAGGTGGTCGTTGACAAGCCCCATCGCCTGCATGAACGCATACACCGTCGTCGGCCCCACGAACGACCAGCCGCGTTTCTTCAGGTCGCTGGACAGCGCCCTTGATTCCTCCGACTGGCTGAGCGTTTGCATCGCCGCGTGGGTCATCCGCTCTGGCCGTGTCGCGGGAGCCGGCTGGTAGCGCCACACGTAGTTCGCGAGCGACCCGAACTCGTCCATAAGCTCGGCCACGCGACCGGCGTTGTTGATCGTCGCCTGAATCTTTCCGCGATGACGGATAATGTCGGCGTCCTGAAGCAGCTGCTCCACCTTTTTCGGCGTGAACCGCGCCACCTGGGCGGCGTCGAAATTGGCGAACGCCCTCCGGAACGCGTCACGCTTTCGCAGAATGGTGAGCCAGCTCAGGCCCGATTGGAATCCCTCCAGCGACAGCTTCTCGAACAGCCGCCGGTCGTCCCTCACCGGGAAGCCCCATTCCTGATCGTGGTATTGCATGTACTCCTCCGTGGCCGCGCACCAGACGCATCGCGCCACCCCGTCGGGAGCCTCGAAGAGGCCGCTGCCGAGACTCACTGAGCACCGTCCAGTCCCATTGCCACGCCAAGTTGTAAACCCATCTACTTCCCAACCCTTAACCCTATAACCCTCAACCCTTAACCCTCAACCCTCAACCCTTACCCACTACTAGTGTGAACCCACTACTAGCGTGGAATCTGCATACCCGAGCCAATAACTCGTATTTGAAACGTTGGACAGATCCGGTCCCGCGCTGTATATGGGTGATACCCACGCATGTGATCCACCGTGCCGTTACCGCTTGCCAGCATGGCGCGTCCGCGCCCCTGCTTGGTCGAGCCTCGAACGAGGATTCCTACAAATGACTCCACTGGTCGCGCTGGCGTTGAGCATCGGGGTGCTCGGAGGGATTGCCACCGCCCTCTACTTGAAGGTGGGGCTGGCCATCTGGGCGGGATTCATCGCCTGGGCTTGCTTCTTTCACACCGGGGGCGACACCGAAGCCCTCAAGAAGACAATCGTCGGTAACCTCTTCGGCATCTTCTGCGCTGCAATAGCCGCAGGGCTCCTGCTCTCCTCCACGGGTGCCATGCTGGGTGCCGCTGGAGCGCCGGTCATAGTCGGTGTCACCGTATTCCTCATGGTCCTCGGCGCGCATCTCAAGCCGTTCGCCACCATCCCGGCCAGCGTCTATGGATATGCGGCGACCTTCGCTTACCTCTTGCAGACCGCGAACGCCATGGTGATCGGAAACCTCACGATCGTCAGCTTCACCGGGAACCCGCTTCTGGTCGTTTCTGTCTCGATGGTGCTGGGGGCCGTGTTCGGTCTGGTCTCGGCGAAGGTGGCAGGAGCGCTCACAAAGAAGCCCTGACATTTCGCCGGGCACGGTGGGCAAGGGCACACTGGGGCCCCGGGAGAAATCCCGGGGCCTTCGTGTAATCCGTCCCCCGTTCCCTGTTCCCGCAGCTCCCGTTCACCGTTCACTGTTTACCGTTTACCGGTTTGAGGTTCAGATCCTGGAAGTCAAAACTGAAATCCACATCTGGCGATGCCGGCAACATCTTCACGCTGGCGATCTTGCCTGCCGGGTCGAGCGAGAAGGTCACATAGGCATCCGCTCGCACCTCGCGATCCGTCCACCGCGCGACGAAGGTGTCGTACTGCCAGTGTTCGAGCTTGCCGACCAGCACCGGGGAGTGGGTGAAGCGGATCATCAGTTGGCTGTTCTCGTTGGTGATCGCCACGTCCCCGTACCATGGGTCGCGATAGGTGCCGGCATACTGTGCCAGTGGTAGCGACGGCCTCGACTCGGTGTTGCGCGCGCCGGCCGACGCCTTCATCTCGGCGGTGCTCGCCGAGTCGTTGCGCGCCTGTACCCAGTTCCACGCGCCGAGCCAGTCGAACCTGGCACTCATGTAGTAGTCGAGGATGTGAAGCGTAATGGCCCGGAACGCGGGGCCCGACTCCGCGTTCGTGAACACCGCCACGCCCAGGCGCAGGTCCGGTACGGTGCTGACCTCCGACACGAAGCCCGGGAGCCCGCCGGTATGCTCCGCGATCTTGTAACCCCGGTAGTCGCTCATGTTGAGGCCGAGCGCGTAGCCCCTGAAGTTGGCCTTGAGCGGCGCCAGCTGTGGCGGGGGCGGATTGTTGGAGAGGATCGTCACCGGCGTCCAGAGCGCCCGTGCCGTGCGTGTGGAGTACAGCGCCTTGCCATCGCTCGTCCGGCCGGAGTCGGCCATGATCATGAGCCACCGGGACACGTCCTGCGCATTGGTCATGATGCCGCCGGCCGGGTTCGTCGCGGCACTGGTGTCCGGCCACACCGGCTTGAGCGTGCCCTCCACCACCGCATGGGGTGACGCGAGGTTGCTGCGCTGGTCGGGGGTGGGGTAGTGCGAGAAACTCGTCGACATCCCGGCGGGCGCCAGGATATTTGTCTGCACGAACTCCTCCCATGTCTGGCCCGATATCGCCTCGATCAACTCGCCTGCCACGACGTAGAGCACGTTGTCATACGCATAGCTGTACCGGAAGCTGGTGGCCGGCTTGATGAACTTGAGTTGCCGGGCAATCTGCGGCCGGGTGTAGTCCGATTGCGGCCACCAGAGCAGGTCGCCCGCCCCCAGCCCCAGCCCGCTGCGGTGCACCAGGAGGTCGCGCACGGTGATCTCGCGCGTCACCCACGAGTCGTACATCTGGAACCACGGCAGGTAGGTGATCACCGGCGCATCCCAGTCGACCTTGCCCTGTTCGACCAGCAGGCCGAGCGCGAGCGAGGTGAACACCTTGGTGTTGGAGGCGATGCCGAAGAGCGTGCCGGCATCCACCGGTGTCGGGTCGCCCAGCCGCCGCACGCCATACCCCTTCGCCACCACCACCTTGCCGTCCTTGACGATGGTGAGCGAGATGCCGGGCACGGCGAACGCCTTCATTACCGAATCGACATACTGGTCGAGGCCGGGTGGCACCCCGGCGGGCGGCGCGGCCGCCGGCCGGGCCTTCTGGGCGTGGGCGGACACAGGAAGCGCGAGCAGTGCGATGGCGGCCACCTGGCGTGCGATCCGGGTCATGTGGGGCTCAGTTCTCCAGCGAGAAGGTGACGCGCATGACGGCGGTGATGTCCCTCCGGCGCTGCGTCGTCAAGATAAAGGGTATATCATCTGGCCATGAGTCTGCGCGACCAGTCCCGCTCCCTGGCGCTGCTTGTCCTCTCGCTCCTCGGCCTGACGGCAGTGGGCCTGTGGACCCACGGGGTCGTCCGGAGGAACGTGCGCGAACGCACCGAGGACCGGCTGCGGCTCGTCATGAATTCCATGTACGAGGGCCTGAGCGCCTGGCTCGCGGGCCAGCACGCCCTCGTGGCCTGGATCGCGGCGGAGCCCGGCGTTCGGGCCAACCTGCTCGAGATCGCCGCGCGCGCGCCAGGCCTGGGCGCCAACGAGCTCCGGCGGCTCCCCGCGCGGGCGCGCCTGATGGAGCGCCTCGGCCCCGTGCTGGAGAGTCACGGGTACGAGAATTTTGCGTTCGTGACACCGGACGGCCGGATCCTCAGCTCGAACGACCCGGCGCAGGTCGGGAGCGTGACGCGCGCCTTCCCGGCCAACCTCGTGGCCCGCTTGCGACGGGGCGAGACCGTCACCACGGCCCACAGCATCGGCGCGGTCGACAGCGCCGGACAGCCGTTGGGCCACACCCGGCCCGTCATTCTCACCGCGTCACCGGTATTCGCCGATGAATCCGGCGCCGGTGAACTGGTCGGCTGGTTCGACCTGCGCTCAGATCCTGCGACCGACTTCAGACCCATCATCACCGCGGGTCGCCCCGGCCGGACCGGCGAGACCTACTTCATCAGCAGTGAGGGCACGCTGCTCTCGACCAGCCGCTTCGACGCCCAGTTGCGCAAGACGGGGCTGCTTCCGCGCGACACGATGGTCGGGTCGGCGCTCAATGTTCGCATCGGGGATCCCGGCGGCAACCTCCTGGGCGGTTTCGATCCCGGCACCCCGCCCACAGCGTGGCCCCTGACGCTGCTGGGCCAGCGCGCCACCCATGGTGAAGACGGCCTCGACCTCGACGGCTACCGCAATTATCTCGGCGAGCGCGTGGTGGGTACCTGGCGCTGGTTTCCCAAGTCCTCGGTGGGAATTGCGGTGGAGCAGGGCTACGACGAGAGCTACCAGGGCGTGCGCATCCTCTGGCAGGCCTTCGGGACGCTCTTCGGGATCATCGTCGTCGGCACCGGGCTGGTCTGGCTCGGCTTCGGCATGCTCGAGCGCGCCCAGGCACGGGCGCGCCGCGCCGAGCAGCTGGGCCAGTACACCCTGGAGCGGGTCATCGGTGAGGGTGCCATGGGCACGGTCTACCGCGCGCGGCACGCCTTCCTCCGGCGGCCGACCGCGGTGAAGCTGCTCCGCGCCGAGCGCAGCACGCCACAGGCGGTCCGCCGGTTCGAGAAGGAGGTCCAGGCCACCAGCCAGCTAGTGCACCCCAACACGATCACCGTGTTCGACTACGGCCGCACGCCAGTCGGCACCTTCTACTATGCGATGGAATACCTCCGCGGACTCACACTCGACGTCGTGGTGCAGCGGTTCGGGCCGCTGCCGGAGCGTCGCGTCGCGCATATCCTGCGGCAGGTGTGCGGCTCCCTCGCCGAGGCGCACGCCGCCGGCCTGATCCACCGGGACGTGAAGCCGCAGAACCTCATGGTCTGCCACCGGGGTGGCGTCCCCGACCTGGTGAAGGTGCTGGACTTCGGCCTGGTCAAGGAAAGCGAAGTGCCTGATCCCGGCCTGACGCGCGATGGCGCCGCCGTCGGTACCCCGCTTTACATGGCGCCAGAGGCGGCGTCGGCGTCCGGGGAAATCGACGCGCGCGCCGATCTTTACTCCCTTGGGGTGGTGACCTATTTCCTCTTGAGCGGTGTCCAGCCGTTCTTCGGCGTCAACGCGCGCGAGGTGATGCGACGGCACATGGAGGAGCGCCCCAGCGCGCCGTCGGAGAAGCTGGGCCAGCCGATCAACCCCGAGCTCGAGGGACTCGTGCTGATGCTTCTGGCGAAGGATCCCGGCAGCCGCCCGCCTTCCGCGCGTGCGGTGGAGGAGATGCTGGATCAGGTGATCGAGCCCATGATAGGCCGGTGGACCGACGACGAGGGCGACGCGTGGTGGCGTGCCAACGCGCCGCAGTTGATCGGCATGGACATTGAGGGCGAGCCGGAGCAGGTACCGCTCAAGCTGGACGTGGATGTCGCGAGCCGGGCGGGCAGGCTCTGAGTTCTGGAGCTGCGGGGATTTTCCTTCTCGCACTGAGCGCGCTGGCGGTCCGGTCGGCGCGTGCCCAGGCGCCTGCCACCGGCGGCCAGGTCTGGTCGGCCGGCAACCTGTGGATACGGCTCCCCTCTCAATTCCGGGTACTGGTGACCGGCGAGCTGAATGCCGGCACGGACTACTCCTACCAGCAGTGGATTGCTGGCGCCGGCATTGGCTATCGGTGGAAGCGCATCAGCACAGCGGGTCACCTGATCAATATCAATAGTGACAAGGAGAGTCGCCTGGTCGTGGGCGCTGGGTACGAGTACTTGTGGACCGAGCAGGCCGGCACCACGACGGCGGAAGACCGGATCGTGATCGATGTGACGCCGCGGTACCGTCCCGTCCGTCGCTTGCTGGTCGATGTCCGCAACCGCGCCGAGCTCCGGTGGGTCAATGGGGAGTACTCCACTCGCTTCCGGACCCGGTTGACGGCCGAGCGCGATATTCCAGTGCGTAACTTCCGCTTCACACCCTACGCGTCGGCCGAGTTTTCTTACGATTTCGCCAGCAACGGGTGGGATGAACAGCAGTACACCGTCGGTGTGGAGTGGCCGTATCGCCGGGCCTTCATGCTGCAGACATACTATCTGTTCCAGCACAGCATCTCCGCGCCGGACAATGTCAACGTCGTCGGGGTGACGCTGAACTTCTATATCCGGAATGGGCTCTAGGCCTTGTCCAGCGCGCGCCACATGTACCAACTCGCCAGCGATCGATAGGGACGCCACCGCTCGGCGTGGGATGTGAGTTCGTCGGCTGTTGGCAGCTCCTGCTGCCGGTAGGTCAGCGCGAACCCCTTCCGCACGCCGTAGTCGGCCACCGGCAGCACGTCCGGCCGGCCCAGCCGGAAGATCATCAGCATGTGCACGGTCCACGGCCCGATACCGCGCACCACCGTCAGCCGCTCGACCACCTCGTCGTCGCTGAGGCGGCGTATCTGGGCCAGCGTGGGCAGCTCGCCGCTCGCCGTGCGGCGGGCCAGGTCGATCATCGCCGCGGTCTTCGCGTTCGACAGGCCGGCCGCGCGCAGCCGCTCCGGCGCCGTCGCGGCCAGTTCGGCCGGGGTGGGGAACTTCTTCGGCGCGTAGATGGCGCGCACTCGCCCGAAGATCGTCGCCGCGGCCTTCCCCGAGAGCTGCTGGTAGACGATCGACTCCGCCAGCGCGTGGAACAGGCTCTGGGTGTGCGCCAACTCGAGCCGGATCGGACGCGAGCGGTCGATGAGGCGCGCGAGCTTCCTGTCGCGCGTCCGCAGGTGGCGCACGGCGGCGTCCCAGTCGTAGGGCAGCGCCCCCTTCGTCACTGGGCCGCGATCCGGGGTTCCATCCGGAACGGCCAATCCTCGGCGAGCAGGCGCGGCAATGGAGTCATGGTGCCGTCGGCTTCCGCTTGCGAGTGCGTGCGCGCCGCGCCACGTCGAGTGCCTTGTCCGCCCATGGCCTCAGCGCCTCGGGAACCTCGAGCACGTCTTCCGGCACCGGGTAGTACTGCATCGTTTCGCCGCCCTCGCCGAAGGGCCGGAAGGGGCCGAGCCCACGGGCCTCGAAGTCGGTCCGGTTCGAGTCATCCACCTTGAGGTACAGGGTGTCGTCGTCCATCAGCGCGAAGAAGAAACCGTCAGAGTAGACGCCTACGCCCCCGAACATCTTCCGGCTGGTGATGGGAAGGACGCGAGCCAGTTGCTCCAGGGCAAACGTATGGAAGGTCTCGCTCGCCATGCCAGCCTCCCGGGTTCGGCGTCGGCGAAAGCTAATCGGCGTGCACCGCCGCCTGCGCCGATCGCGCCAGCAGCAGCCCCGCGCTGATGATGGCGAGTGCGCCGAGGGCCTGCGAGAGGGACGGCCGCTCGCCGAACACAGGAATAGCGAGCAGCACGGTGAACAGGATGCCCAGGTAGGTCAGCGCCGAGACCCTGGCGGCGCTGTCCAGGGAATACGCCCGGGTCATGGCCAGCTGCGCGCCCCCGCCGGCCAGTCCCGTGCCGAGCAGGAACAGCGCCGCCCGTGGCGTCGGGGTGCGCCACACCGGGATCGCCAGCGCCACCGTGGCCGCCAGCGCCACGAGCGAGAAGTGGAGCACCACCGCCTCGCCGCCCTCTCCGGCGCCGAGGCGCCGGAGCAGCATCATCGCGAAGGCATAGAGCAGGGCACCAAGCGTGGCGATCACCGCCACGCCTATGGCGCTCTGGAAGCGCGGCTGCAGCACCAGCGCGACGCCGGCAAACGCGATCGTCACCGCCACGCCGACGGCGCGCGACCGCGGCTCGCCCAGGACGGTCGGTGCCAGCAGCGCCACGAAGATTGGCGCCGTGGCACCCAGCGTGACTGCGTCAGCCAGGTGGATGCGCGGGGAAGTGAGTGCGTAGAATGTGCAGAGAGCGGAGAGCGTGCCGAAGATGGCCCGGCCCCACGACGCCCGGCGATCGGTGATCCGGAGCGACACACCGCGCGCCCGTGCCAGCAGGAGTGCCAGCAGCACACCAACCAGGAAGCGCGCCGCGGCGACCTCGGGCCACGGGAGATCGCCGCCGGCCAGCCGGGCGCTTACGTTCATCACCGCGAAGCACACCTGCGCGAGCAGCATCCACCCGAGACCGGCCAGGTGGTGGCCGGCGGTCTCGGGCTCGGTAACGTCATCGATCACGGACATGGTGGGGGAAGTTACATGCAGAGGCGGTCGGCACCGTGAGTCCCCACCTGTTCCTGCAGGACCTGGCGCTCGTGCTGTGCGCCGCGGCGCTCACCACGGTCGCCTGCCAGCGGCTGCGCCTGCCAGTGGTGCTCGGCTACCTGCTCGCCGGGATCGTTGTCGGCCCGCATACACCGATCCCGTTCTTCGCGCACGAAGAAACCATTCGTACCCTGGCCGAGCTGGGTGTCATCCTGCTGATGTTCTCGCTTGGCCTCGAGTTCAACCTGCGTGCGCTCGGCCGCATCATCCCCACCGCTGGGGTCGTCGCCGTGATCGAGATTGGCCTCACCTTCGGCCTGGGCTTTCAGGTCGCCGCGCTCTTTGGGCTCGGTACGCGCACGAGCCTGCTTGCCGGTGCCCTGATGTCGATCTCTTCCACCATGATCGTCTCGCACGCCTTCCAGGATCTCCGGTTCGAGAAGCGCGCACGCGAGTTCGTCTTTGGCATCCTGATCGCCGAGGACCTGGTGGCGATCCTCATGCTGGCCACGCTGTCCGCGATCGCCGCCGGGAGCGGCGATACCGGCAACGTCCTGATGGCCACCGCGGGGCGCCTCGTGCTGGTGGTGGCGGCGGTGCTCGGCCTCGGCCTGCTGGTGGTGCCCCGGGTGTTCCGCGCCATCGTGGCGCTGCGACGCAGGGAGACACTCCTGGTCACGAGCGTCGGGTTCTGCTTCGCGCTGGCGCTCTTCGCCCAGTCACAGGGTCTCTCCGTGGCGCTCGGCGCCTTCCTGGCCGGCGCCCTGATCTCCGAGGCTGGCGTCTCCCGTCACGTCGAACCGCTGGTCGAGCCGCTGCGGGACATGTTCACCGGCATCTTCTTCGTGTCGATCGGCATGCTCTTCGACCCCGCCGGCGCGCTGCGCGACTGGCCGCTCGTCATCGCGCTGACGCTCGTGGTCCTGGTGGGCAAGTCGGTGGGTGTCACGGTGGGTTCGTTCCTCTCGGGGCAGCCGGTGCGCACGGCCGTGCAGGCTGGCATGAGCCTCACCCAGATCGGCGAGTTTTCCTTCGTGCTTGCGAGCATCGGCGCCGGGCTCAGCGCCGGGGCCGGTCGCCTGTTCAGCGTCGCGGTTGCCGTCGCGATGCTGACGGCCTTCACCACACCGCTCCTGATGGGACGCTCGGAACGGATCGCGCTGACCGTCGATGCCCGGCTGCCGCGGTCGCTGCAGACATTCGTGTCGCTGTACGGCTCCTGGCTGGAGTTGCTGCGCCAGCCGCGCGCCGTGTCGGTGTGGTCGCTGGTGCGCCGCGGCCTGGTGTTCCTGCTGGTCTACGCCGTTGCGCTCTCCGGCATCGTCATCGCCGCCGCGGTGAACCTGCCCGCACTCGATATCTTCCTCGAGCGGCAGTTCGCGGTGGGCCCCCAGGCGGCCTCGACGCTCGCCATCGTCTGCACGGGACTGGTCGCCTTGCCGTTCGCCGTCCTGATGGTGCGGGCGGGGCGGGGCATCGCCGAGCGCCTGGCGGCGCGCGCGCTGCCGCCGCCCGCGCGCGGCGTCGACCAGGGCCGGGCTCCACGACGCACCCTGGTGCTTGCCCTTCAGGTCGGCGCCCTGCTCGGCATCGGCCTGCTCATCGTCGCGGTAACCCAGCCGTTCCTGCCGCGCATGAGCGCGCCGGGTCTTGTCGCGCTCGTGCTGGCATTCCTCGGCGTGGCGTTCTGGCGGGCCGCGCAGGACCTGCAGGGCCACGTGCGCGCGACCGCCGAGGTCGCGGCGCATGTCCTGGTGTCGGACCATCGCCGGGCCGACACGCCCGATGGGGCGCTGGCCCAGGTGGAGAAGCTGCTGCCAGGTATCGGCAGCCTGTCGGCGTTCGCCGTGAAGGCTGGCGGGCCGGCCGACAAGCACACGCTCGCCGAGTTAAACCTCCGCGGCCTGACCGGTGCCACCGTGGTGGCGGTGTGCCGCGGCGACCGTCCCCTCATCTATCCATCGGGCCGGGTCCAGCTCGAGGCGGGCGATGTGCTGGCGCTAAGTGGCACCACCGAGGCGATCGCGGCGGCCACCGTGCGGCTGGCCGGGTCAGGCACTTGAGGGGAGGCAAGGAAATGGAAATCAGCGAGTTTCGGCGCGCCGGTCACCAACTCGTCGACTGGATGGCCGACTACCTGAAGGATGTCGAGCGCCTGCCGGTCACCCCTGATGTGCAGCCCGGCGACATCCGTCGCTCGCTCCCGGAATCTCCTCCGCGCACCGCCGAGCCGACCGAGCGGCTGATGAACGATTTCGGCCGGTTGATCCTGCCCGGCATGACGCACTGGGGTCACCCCGGCTTCTTTGCCTATTTCCCCTCCAACGCAAGCCCGCCATCCATGCTCGCCGAGATGCTCACCGCCGCGCTTGGCGCGCAGTGCATGTCGTGGCAGACGTCGCCGGCGGCGACGGAGCTGGAGCAGGTCACGATGGAATGGCTGCGGCAGATGCTCGGCCTCCCGGAAGGGTTCACCGGCGTCATCCAGGACACCTCGTCCACCGCCACGCTGGTGGCGCTGCTCACCGCGCGGGAGCGCGCCACCGGCTTTGCGACCGCGATCCGCGGCCTGCAGCAAGTGGAAGGCAGGCTCACCGTCTACGCGTCCCGCGAGCGACACTCCTCCGTGGACAAGGCGGTTCGGCTCTCGGGATACGGCATCGAGTCGCTCCGCCTCATCGACCTGGATGACGCCTTTGCCATGCGGCCCGACGCGCTCGAGGGCGCAATCAGAGCGGACATCGCACAGGGGTTCGTGCCCGCCGCGGTGGTCGCGACCACCGGAACAACCGGGACGACGGCCATTGATCCGCTCCGCCCCATCGGCGAGATCTGCCGACGGCACCACCTCTGGCTCCACATCGACGCATCCTACGCCGGCTCCGCGGCCATCCTCCCCGAGAAGCGCTGGATGATCGACGGCGTCGAGTTCGCCGACAGCTTCGTATTCAATCCGCACAAGTGGATGCTCGTCAACTTCGACTGCTCAGCGTACTTCGTGAAGGATGTCGACGCGCTGCTGCGCACCTTCTCGGCGAGCCCCGAGTACCTGCGCACGGCCCATGACGCCGAAGTCGTCAACTTCCGCGACTGGGGCATCCAGCTCGGCCGGCGCTTCCGGGCTCTCAAGCTGTGGTGGGTCATCAAGAGTTATGGTGTCGAGGGTCTGCAGGACATCCTGCGACAGCATTGCGCGTGGGCCCAGGCGTTCGCGGGGTGGGTGTCCTCCGACAGCCGCTTTGAGCTCCTCGCCCCGGTGCCGCTCGCCCTCGTCTGCTTCCGGCTCCGTCCTCGCGATGGGGAGGCCCTGGCCGCCGTCAACGAGCGCAACCGCGAGCTGCTGGCCCGGATCAACGCCACGCGCCAGGTGTACCTGTCCCACACGGCGCTCGATGGCCGCTACACGATCCGCATGGCCATTGGTGCACGCGCCACGGAGCTGCGGCATGTCGAGGAGGCCTGGGCCCTGATTGGGGCGAGCACATGAGCAGCCGCCGTTCACGCAAACGCGGGTTCGTTGAGCACCTTGCGCAGGTACCTCCCGGTGTGCGACCCCTCGATCTGCGCCACCGACTCCGGCGTCCCCTGCGCGATCACGCACCCGCCATCGACCCCCGCCTCGGGCCCCAGGTCGATCACCCAGTCCGCCCGCTTGACCACGTCCATGTGGTGCTCGATCACCAGCACCGTGTGGCCCGCGTCGACCAGCCGGTCGAGCACGCTGATCAGCACCCGCACATCGTCGAGGTGCAGCCCCGTGGTCGGCTCGTCCAGGATATACAGTTTGCGGCCCGCCTTCTTGCCCGCCTGCGCCAGTTCCCGCGCAATCTTCAATCGCTGCGCCTCGCCGCCCGACAGCGTCGTGGCCGGCTGCCCGAGCCGCAGGTAGCCAAGCCCCACCTGCTGCAGGTGCCAGAGGGCCACGCCCAGCCTGGGCTGGTGCCGGAAGCGTGACACCGCCTCCTCTACCGTCCACTGCAGCACGTCGTCGATCGAGTGCCCGTGGATCTTCACGTCCAAAGTGGATCGCTTGAAGCGTGACCCGCCGCATGCTTCGCAGGGGACGAACACATCGGCGAGGAACACCATCTCCACCTGCACGTGTCCCGCGCCCTCGCACGTCTCGCAGCGACCGCCGGGCAGGTTGAACGAGAAGGTGGCGGGTGTGTACTTCCGCTGGCGCGAGAGCGGCTGCGCGGCGAACAACTCGCGGATCTCGTCGAACGCCTTGATGTAGGTCACCGGGTTGGACCGCGGACTCCGCCCGATCGGCGACTGGTCCACCAGCAGCACATCCTGCAGCCACTCGGCGCCCGACACCACGCCCTCGCCCACCGCCTCGCCCAGGTGCGACTTGGCCGAGTGACCGCCGTGCAGCCGCGCCTCGAGCTGCCGGTACAGCACGTCGTGAATCAGCGTGCTCTTTCCCGAGCCCGAGACGCCCGTCACCGCGGTGAGCGTGCCCAGTGGGATGTCGCAGTCGGCGCCCTGCAGGTTATGCAGCGTGGCGCCGCGCAGCTTGAGCCAGCGCGGTCCCGCCACCCGCCGCACGCTCGGCACCCCAATGCGCTTCTCGCCCGTGAGGTACTGCCCGGTGAGCGACGTGAGTGGTCCCGTCACCGGGCCCGCGTGGACCACCCGGCCGCCATGCTCGCCGGCACCAGGGCCCAGCTCGAGCATGAAGTCCGCCTGGCGGATCGCCGCGATGTCGTGCTCCACCATCACGACGGTGTTCCCGCCGTCGCGCAGCCGTCGCAGCAGGCCGAGCAACCGGTCGGTGTCGCGCGGATGCAGCCCGATCGACGGCTCGTCGAGCACGTACAGGGTGTCCACCAGGCGGGAGCCCAGTGCGTTCGACAGGGCGATGCGCTGCGCCTCGCCGCCCGAGAGCGTGCGGGTCTGCCGGTCGAGCGTCAGGTAGCCGACGCCGACATCCCGCAGGTAATCCACCCGGGGCGCCAGCTCCTCCAGCACCGATTGGCCGATCTGCCGCTCGTGCACCGTGAGCGGCAGGGTCGCGAGCCACGCATGCAGCCCGTCGATGGAGAGCGCCGACACGTCCGAGATCATCCGCCCGCCCAGGTGCACCGCGCGGGCGTGTTCGTTGAGCCGGGTGCCGCCGCAGGACGGGCACGTCTCCGCCAGCTGGTACTGCCGCAGGAACACCCGGATGTACTGCTTGTAGCGCTTCTCCTCGAGCGACTTGAGGAACGGGAAGATCCCGAGATAGCGGCCGCTCTTGCCGTGGAGCAGCTCACGCCGCACCGATGCCTTGAGCTTCTTCCACGGCGCATTCACGTCGGCGCCGAGCTCCCGGGCGCGCTTGTCCAGCGCCCGGCGGCGCGCCTCGTAGCGTGGCTTGGTCCACGGATCGATCGTGCCATCCGAGATGGCCAGCGATGGATCGGGCACGATCAGCGACTCGGCGTACTCCAGCACCGCACCGAAGCCGTTGCACGTCTCGCAGGCACCCCGCGGGTTGTTGAACGAGAAGAGGTTCGGCGTGAGCGGCACCGACGGCGTGTCGCAGGCACTGCAGGTGGGGAACACCGTGAACCGCAGCCGGCCGCCATCGTGCAGCACGATGGCAACGCCCTCACCCTCCCCGAACGCCGTGCCCAGCGCCTCCGTGAGGCGCGCGGGAGGGCCCTCCGGTCCCACCGCGAGCCGGTCGATCACAACCAGCAGCTCGCTTGCCGTCGCCAGGTCGGCCCTGGCCGGCAATTCATCCAGGTGCAGCAGCGTGCCGTCGGCGAGCACCCGCAAGAAGCCGAGCGCCCGAAGGTTCTCCACGATGAGGTCGTGACTTGCCTTGGCCGACGCAGGAAGCGGGAAGGTCACCTGCAGCCGGCCCGACACCGCCGCGGCCGTGGCGTCAGTCGCCGACTGCGGCGTGTCCCGCCGCACCGGCGCGCCGCACTTCCGGCAATACGGAGTGCCGAGGCGCGCCCAGAGGAGCCGCAGGAAGTCGTACACCTCCGTGGCCGTGCCCACGGTGGACCGGCTGGAGACGGTGGGGTTGCGCTGCTCGATCGCCACGGCGGGCGCCAGCCCCTCGAGCCGGTCCACCAGCGGCTTCGGCATCCGCTCGAGGAACTGCTTGGCGTAGGTCGACAGCGACTCGATGTATCGCCGCTGGCCCTCGGCGTACAGCGTGTCGAACGCGAGGCTCGACTTCCCCGACCCCGACGGGCCGGTGATCACGATCAGGGCCCGGTGGGGCAGGTCCACCGTGACGCCCTGCAGGTTGTTCTGGCGCGCGTTGACGATGCGAATGACGTCCGGCATGGCGGTGCGAACAATAGCGGACGCCCGGTCTTCGGGATAGCTTCGGGTCGGCGTACCTGTCGGCGGATGGGCGCGCTCCACTACGTTTCGGCGCCGCATGGCCGCCAAACTCTTCACACCGCAGCTCATTCGACGCGGGCTCGAGATCTTCCTCCTGATCTCGCTGGCCGGCTTCGTCTTCACGCTTATCTACGGCAAGAACCCGCAGGCGGTGCTCGACAAGGCGCTGCACCTGCACTGGGAATGGCTCCTGGTCGGGCTCGTGCTCGCCTCCATGGACTGGATCGGGGGAGGGCTCCGGCTCTGGGTCGTCGCGCGCGTGGTGCACCCCAACCCGCCGCTCGGCGGGATGATCCTCGCCGGGGGCATGAGCGCCTGGGCCGCGTACCTGACTCCGCTTCAGTCGGGTGCCGCGCCCATGATGATCTACACGATGCGGCGCTTCGGGATCCCGGTGCCGGTGGCGCTGACCTCGACCCTCATGACCTTCATCGCGACGATCTCCTTCTTCGGGATCGCGGGCCCGCTCGCCATCGCATTCGGCGGCGGCAAGTCACTCGGCAGCAAGGACGCCGTGCTCGGCCTGTCCCTCTACGACCTCTTTCTCGGCACACTGGGTGTCTTCGTCGTGCTGGGTGTCGTGCTCATCGCGGTCATCATCTTTCCGAGGCACATGAGTGCCGCGGTGCACAAGCTCGCCGACTGGGCCGGCCGCCGCAGCACCCGCGTCGCCGCCCGGCTCGAGGGCCTGCGGAAGGGCATTGACCAGGCCCACGAGTCGGTGCTGGCGTTCAACACGCCGCGCGGGTGGCTGGCGCTGCTCTGGGCCATCATCCTTTCCGCCCCATCCCATGCGAACAAGCTCCTCGCCGGCTATATCGCCATGCGCACCCTGGGCATCCACGCGAACTTCGTGGATATCCTGCTGCTGCAGACGCTGATCACCTTCCTGCTCTACTTCGCGCCCACGCCGGGTGCCTCCGGCATCGCGGAGGTGCTCTCGGCGCTGATCATGGCGTCGTACGTTCCCAAGGAGCTGACACCGCTCTACATCCTGATCTGGCGGCTCATCCTCAGCTACTTCACCATCGGCTTCGGTTTCTTCGTCTTCACGACGTGGGTGAGGAAGGGGCTGAAGGGGATCTCGACGGAGGGGGAGGAGGGAATCGAAACAGCGTGAGCGGTGAACTCACCGAAGACCACGGCTCCGGCGCCTACGACTCCGCCCTGCTAAGGCGGTTGCTGCACTACCTCCGGCCCTACCGCTGGCAGGCAGCGCTGGCGCTGCTCTGCCTCATGGCCTCGGCGGGGCTGGCCCTGGTCAACCCGCTGCTCACCCAGCGCGCGCTCGACGTGGCGGTGCCGCAGCGCGATTTTGGCCTGCTGCGCACCCTGGCCCTCGTCGCGTTCGGCACGCTGATCCTGGAGTTCGTCCTGGAGTACGCTCAGGCGCTGGTGACGACATACATCGGCCAGCGGGTGATGCGCGACCTCCGCCTCGAGATCTTCGAGCACCTCCAGCGGCTCAGCATTCCCTACTTCGACCGGAATCCCGTCGGGCGGCTGATGACGCGGGTCACTTCCGATGTCGAGACACTCAACGAGCTGTTTTCGTCGGGGGTCGTCACCGTCTTCGGCGACCTCTTCACGCTCGCCGCGATCATGGCGCTGATGCTGGTCGCCGACTGGCGCCTGGCCCTCGTGGCATTTGCGGTGATCCCG
>Ga0315287_10000534_pt1 | contig 33510 bp, 30 predicted proteins | sample YL17G11_0_MG_FD_205037 | JGI IMG/M metagenome (GOLD analysis project Ga0315287, IMG submission 205037) | Sediment microbial communities from Yellowstone Lake, YNP, Wyoming, USA - YL17G11_0 | ecosystem: Environmental > Aquatic > Freshwater > Lake > Sediment | place: USA: Wyoming | collected...
TGGCAAATACCGGGGCAAAATTATGCTAATTGTATGGCAGTTACTTCTTCTGGGAAGTTTTTATATGCTACCGATCTTTCGGGCTCCGTTGCCAGATATGATCTAGCAAGTTCTTCGTTAACGCGGTTTGATTTCGCCACTACCGCTGTTTTTTTGGATACCGTTGCGGTTGACCGAGCAAATAATGTTTACTTTGCCGGAGCAAGCTCCTCCTTTCTAAGGACCGATTCCGTTTCTTATCTTTTTAAATATGGCCCAGCAGGAATTTTATCAGCAATGGCAGTAAATGCCGCTTCTGCTAACGACGCCGCCAATTTCACCGGGGCAGGTAATATCGCGGTCGATAGTTTCCAGACTATTTATGTTTCTCAAGCATTATTTGGCAAGATCATGAAATATAATCTTCAGATTGGAGCCCCATCTACCACTACTCTTGCGCCAAGTAATCCAAAACAACCACCGCCACCAGCGGTTTCACCTAATCGGCCCGGTACTATCAAAAGGCCTACGATCATAACAACCACCACGACTGCTAAGCCGCGCAACCGATCCTTGGCCCGGTAATGAGACAGGTCAGATAATTCAAGTAGTAAAAGCCCCCGGTCCGTCGGGGGCTTTTTCATACCCAAATACCGTCGATCCTCTCACCGCAGTGGGAGCACTTGCCTTCTTTTATCTGGTTCCTTATCACTTCAAAGCCCGATCGGACGATCAGATCCTTTTTGCATTTGGGGCAAATAGTATCTTCTGAGCCTGGAATATTAAGATTGCCGCCATAAACATATTTCAAACCGGCTTTTAGGCCGATCTCCCTGGCCTTTAAAAGAGTTTCAGGCGGGGTCGGCGGCCGGTCGGTCATCTTATAGGTCGGATAGAAAGCGGAAACGTGCCAGGGGACCTCTGCTCCCAATTCTTTCTTGATAAAGTCAGCAATGTCTTTTAGTTCCTGCTTCGAATCGTTCAAGCCCGGAATTATTAGGGTGGTCACTTCGATCCAAATCTTCAGCTTTTTATATAATTTCAAAGCAGCCAACACCGGTTCCAATTTCCCCCCGCAGATCTTGTGATAGTATTCATCCCGGAATGATTTCAAGTCGACATTGGCCGCGTCAAGATAAGGAGCGATCATTCGCAGTGGCGGTTCGGCAATAAATCCATTGGTGACAAAAATATTCTTCAGCCCTTTCTCTTTTACCAGCCGGGCGGTGTCATAAGCGAATTCAAAATAAATGGTCGGTTCTGTATAGGTGTAGGAAATACTGGCGCACTGGTTATTAACCGCGGAGGCAACGATCGCTTCGGGCGTAACTTCTTCCCCCTCGATCAGCTGCCGCTCGCGCGGAGACTGCGAGATGCCGTAGTTCTGGCAAAAGTCGCAGCGGAAGTTGCAGCCCACGGTTGAGATCGAATACGAGCGCGAACCCGGGAGAAAATGGAAAAGCGGTTTCTTCTCGATCGGATCGATGCTGGCGGCCACGATTTTCCCATAAACCAGGCTGTATAATGTGCCGGCTTGATTCTCCCTCACTCCGCAGATCCCCCGGTTGTGCTCCGAGATGGAGCAGAAGTGAGGACAGAGGTCACACTTTACTTTGTTATCTCCCAGCTTATGATAAAAGAGCGCTTCCTTCATCGCCCCCTATTTTAATCATATCTGCTTGACAAAGCAACCGCCTGACCATAAAATTGGAACATGAAAAACCCATTCATCTGGGCGACTTTTTATTCCATCCTGGCCGCGCTCGGCCAGCTGCTGCTGAAGGCCGGGACCAATCAGATCGGAAAATTTTCTTTCAGCAATTTCAGCGAATTTTTAGGCTTGGTGGTGCAGGGCATTAAGAATCCGTTCATTCTCGCTGGTATTATTCTGTTCGTCTTTGGGTTCTTTCTCTGGATCATGATCATCTCCTCGTTCCAACTGGGAGTGGTTTTCCCGCTGACCGCCATGGTTTATATTTTTGTGGCCTGGATGTCTTTCTTCACACTGGGGGAAACGCTGGGGCTGATCAATTACTTCGGGATGCTGCTGATCGCTCTGGGGATATATTTCCTACTTTATCGATAATCCCAGCTCTTCGATCCTCTCCGACAAGACCGTCCTGGGAATATCCATAAAACGCGCCAATAGCGCCAGATCATTCTGGCTTTTTGCCAATAATATTTTGAATAGATACTTTTCGAACTCCCTTTTGGCTTCGGACAGGCGCAGTTTTCCGCTCCGGTCCAGATGATTCAAAACAATCTTAACGATTTGTTGAAAATCCAGGGGAAGATCGGCAAAATCCAGGATCTCCGTTTTGGCCCGCAAGACCGCTTCTTCGATCATGCTCTGTAGTTCAACGTAATTGCCGGGGAAGTCGTAGGCGGCCAGGAAATTTAACAGCTCAACCGCGATCCCTTTGACCGGCCGGTTATGCTTTTCGGAAAAGAATTTCATATAATAATTGAGCAGATACGGCAGGTCCCCTTTCCTTTCGCGCAGCGGCGGGACCTCGATCCAGCAATACTCCTTGGTTTTTTCCGACCTGACGGCTTTGCGCTCCGAAACCCCGATCACCACTGTGATCTCGCGGTCCAGCTTTCCTTTTCGATCGACAAAGAAATTAAACAGGCTGGTTTTAAAGCTAGGGTCCAGATTTTCGATTTTTTCCAGATAAAGCGTGCCGCACAGGTCCTCTTCACTGCGGCCGGTAATGATCTCCGGTTCGGACATGATCTCCTGAACCGTGGCCCAAAATAGAGCTTCCATATTTTCCCGGCGGAAAGAGTCAAGGTCAATGGTCCGCAGCTTACGCTTGCTTTTTTCCCCATTACTATGCAGGTACTGAACCAGCGCGCTCTTATCAATCCCCGCTTCTCCGAACAGGATAATATTCCGGCTGGTCTTGAGCGCTTCTCTGATCTCCGCGTACATCTTATCAATGCCGGCGCTTTCACCCTGCAGCCAACCGATCTGCGCTGGGATTAAAAAAGCCTCTCTGGCTGGCAGCAAATTCCTTTCAACCGATAGTCGCAGCTGATCGGGTGTGAACGGCCGCTTAATAAAATCGGCTGCCCCCAGCTTGGCGGCTTTTACCGCCAGCGGGATATCATTGGAAGAGGAAAGCATGATGGTCCCAATCCTGGGGGCCAGCTGGTGGAGCTCGCGAAAAAGCTGCATGCCGTCCAAACCCTTGTGGTCGAGATCGATGATCACCAAATCGGGGGTCTGCTTCTGGAGATGGCTGATGGTGTCGTCAAGATTCGATAAGACCGAAAGATCCGCGGCGGGCAGCGCCTCTCTGATCTGCGTCTCGCGCTTAGTATCATCTTCTATTAATAAAATCTTTTTCTTTTCCATAATATTAAAAATTGCGTGGAGGCCGAGCGGCATCCCTTCGTATTATACCAACCCCTGCCTCACCGGTAAAGTCACAGTGAAAGCCGTTCCCTTCCCCAATTTGCTCTCAACATCAATGTAGCCACGGTGGCCATCGATAATACTGTGGGTAATGGTCAGTCCCAATCCTGTCCCGCCGTATTTGGTGGTAAAGAAAGGATCAAATAACTTTTTCTGCATATCCTCCGCGATCCCGTGGCCGGTATCGGAAAATTTGATTTTTACGTTCTGGATGATATCTTCCACCTTTTTCCCGGGCGAAGCGCTTATGGACAGCTCTCCACCCTCCGGCATGGCCTGAATGGCGTTAAGGACAAAATTGGAGAAGGCCTGCGAGATCTGATTGCGGTCAACTTCGATCTCCGGAAGATCCGAATATAGCTTAATAATCTTTACCCCCGCTCTCTCTGCTTGATCCTCAAAATCCTGGATGGTTTTATCCAGCAATTCCGTTATCCTGGCGATCTCAAAGGTCGGAACGGTGGCGCGGGTAAAGCCCAGCAGGCTTTCCACGATCCGGTCAATCCGGTCGATCTCGCGCCGCAGCACTTCTTCCAGTTTTTGCCTATACTCCGGATCATCGTACTTCTTGGGCAGGAGCTGGGCAAAGACCTTCATGGATGAGAGCGGATTCTTGATCTCATGGGCCATCCCTGCCGCCATGGTGGCAAGCGCCGACAGTTTATCCGCCCGGCGCACCTTGTCTTCCAGCTCTTTGATTTCAGACTGATCATGCAGAGAGATCAGCGCTCCCAACTTTTTCCCCTGGCCGTCGCGCAGCAGGGTCGAGGAAAGTGAGACCGGAACCAGCCCTCTTTCCGGAGAGGCGATGCTGGTTTCAAAATTGATATAGGCCCGGTCTTTCAAAGTGTTTTCCACCGCCTGGGTGATTGTCCCGCGCGCTCCCCAGATCTCTTCACAACTCTTGTTGATCACGACCGCGGTTTTCCGGCCGGTAATATACTCCGCCATAAAATTAAAAGTGATGATTTTCCCCCGATTATCCGTGGTCAGAACGCCGTTGGTCATGCTCTGCAGGATCTCTTCGCTGTAATTCTTCATGGAAAGGACTTCGTTATAGAGCCGGGCGTTATCCAGCGCTACCGCCGTCTGGTTGGCCAGCGTATTGAGGAGCCCCAGGTCTTCGGTGGTGAATATATCCCCCGAAAGCTTCTCTCCCAGGGCGATGATGCCGATCAGCTTTTCCTGGGCAACGATCGGGACCCAAACCGGTATATTCAGCCGTTCCATTTCATCCCGTACCTGTTCCAGCAATTTGCTTCGATCGCCTGCTTCTCCTCCGATCGACTTTAAACGGCCGATCTCTTCTTCGATCTCATCCCGGACCGAGATCTCCTTGGAATAGGAAAGCCAAAAGATGATCGGGCTGGCAACATCGATCTCGATCAGCTTATAGCGCGGAACGTTAACCGCAACGGAGCGGAAATGCTCCCCTTCTCTTTCCGAAAGGAGAAATGATATCTCGGATAATTTCATGGTCTCCACAAAAGAAGCGGTAATCAACCGGGTCAGCTCTTCCAATTTGATCACCGAAGCGATCTCATGGCTGATCTCGCGCAGCGTCTTCTGATAATCATAGCGGCCACGGAAGAAAAGGCGATCAGTCAGTTCCTGGAAGGCGTGCACCAGCGGCTGATAAACAATCGCGATCACGATTGCGGCCAGCGCCGTAATAACAACCGACGAATAACCCATAATCCTTCGAAAAATTGTCTCGGAAATGATAACCGCAAGAGCGTAAAAGGCCAGGATCATGACGGTGGCGGCAGCATAGACCGCGCTGCGCTGGACCACTACTTCAATGCTCATCAGCCGGTGACGCACAATAGCGTAAGAAGTAAACGCTACCAGGATGACGGTAAAATAAGGCCCGATCTGGATCAGGCTGGAATTACCCAGAAAAGGCAGGAGCGCGTTGGTGATCAGGGCAAAAAAGGTGCTCAGAAAAGTTCCCAGAAAGACATATTTGATTTGCATCTTTACGATCCCGGTCAGGACGCGGTATTTTTTCAGCAGATAGAGAAAACCGCGTCCGGCGCAAAAAATAAAAAAGAGGTTATAGACCACAAAAAGCGGGCCCGGCACGACCGAATGATCCTGGGCGGTAAAGACCACATCTTTGATCACCAATCGAAAGCAAACCGCGATTACCAAAAGCAGCGCCGGCCAAAACCAAACCGATTTCATCCAGATTGAGCTCGGCGCTTCTTCGCGCGGGAACATTTCGGTGAACAGGATAAAAACCGGCCCCAAAAAAGCGACGCCGATATTGGCGATGATCGCCCAAAAAAGGGCCTGGCCGCTGTCAGGACTGATCCAGTATTTAAAGATCGCAAAAGACCAGGTTACAATACAGACGGTCAGGGCAAAAAAAGTTAAGCTCAAAGGGTTTTGAGGAGCACGGGATAAAACAAATAACCCCAGAAATAAAATAGTTGAAAGGATATAAAACGGCAGAATAAAATTGTAATCGCCATTATAAATAAAAACCAGCGTCCCGACCAGCAAAATGGCCGTTACCAGCACATATAACGAACGGGAGAGAAGATGGTTAATTTGCATGGCGAATCAATTATAGAACCGAATTTTATCGAGGTCAATGAAAGCTAATCGGCGGCAACGCTTTTTAAAATGATAGCTTGCTGGGCATAGGCGATCTCAAAAGAAGCATTTTTAAACCCGTTTTCCGCCAGTTCTCTGACTGCCTCCTCTTCTGTGAAGACTTTATAATCGCCGGCCGCGATTCCGCGCATCAGCTTCTTGGTCTCTTCCATGGTGATCAGCAGGGCATCGTATTTTTTGATAAAACCAATATAGACCTTAATTGCGGCGCTGAGCGGAGGCAAGCCTTCCCCCTCATAGCGATGGTATTCTTTTTTAAGATGCTCTTTCAAGATAGCCAACGGATCGTACCCCTGCCTTTCTACCGCCAGCACCAATACCCCGCCTGGTTTCAGCAAACGCTTGATCTCCTCATAAAGAACGGAACGATTCCGAATATAGGTCCAGAGATTAGCGGCGCAGATCTTATCAACACTATGGTCCGGCAGAGAAATAAAGCCGGTTTTATGATCGGTCCGATCGATATTCACTCCCATCACGGAAACAGCAGGATTTTTCTTCTGGTTAACTTCGTTGGCCAAGCGAAGGTTATCAATCGCTATCACGCTTGCCCCCTGCTCTAGAAGCAACTTGGTCATATTTCCCGTCCCGGATCCCAATTCAACCACTGTTTCTCCCGGCTTGATTTGCAGCAGTTGGATTATTCTCGAAAGCTGCTCCTGATAGGGCCGAAAGGTTGCGGTCGTCCGGTCATAAGCGGTCATGTATTCAGAAAAGTCTACCGTGCGCTTATTCCCAACCAGCTGTTTTAAACCAGGGATTTTGTTCGCCAGCAGATTGGCAAAATATTTGACGAATTCCCAGATCGGCATTTTAAATTCGGGGCTGAGCATCATTTTAAAAGCGGGGAGAAAATCCGGTCGGGGATCCCGGACATAAGCGCGTATTCGATTGAGGACGCTTTTCTGTATCATGATCAGGTTAGTTTACGAATAAACGAAAAGAGCATTCCCTCGAGGCTTCTCTTGCGCTGTTTCTTTTCGAATTTTTTTTGGACGTCCGGAGAGGCTTCGCCGATCAGGATCATTCCCTTAGCGCGGCGCTTGGGAAGCGCCGGAAAAAGGTTTTCAAACAACAATCGATTCAAATATTCCACTGTGTCTTGTTTATCGAGGTCAAGATCGACAAAAGCGCCCTGCCGGGCCCTTTCCGTATGCTCGAGCAAGATCCGGGTATAATCGCTGAGCGTGACACCGGACAATCCCGGCTGCAAAAGAGCGTAAAGGTCGGTGCGCTGCAGCAGTGAATTTAAAGCTTCCTCCCCGCTTGCTCCCGCCTCCAACTTTCTTTTTTCTATCAGCTGTTTGCCGGATATCTGGTTCAATCCGGCAATGGTCGATCCCAGATCGATCCCACTCAGCTCCCCTGTAAAATATTTGGGTGAATTGAATTTAGCGTATTCCAGCGCCCGCCAGCAGAAATCGTCCACCCTTTTATCCTTGGTATATGAAGGTATTATCCGCGGGGGAATGATCAGCCCGCTCTCCATAGAGTAGACATCGTCGATCACAAAAGTATTTTCATGTCTGGGCTGATTGGGATTAAGGAAATCGGCCACAAAATTGAATATTCTTTTCTGTTCCGGAGTGGGAGCCGCGGCGGTTTCGAAAGCATTGGGGAAAATATTTCCCAGCACCTGCAATCCCCCTACCGCCTGGGGATTAGCGGTCCGGGCCGGCACAACGATCGGATTCCCCCGATTCTCGAGCAAGGCGTCGGTGAGCAGCCTGCCGACCAGAAAAGAACTGATCCGCATGCTTTGATACGCCGGCAGAACCATACTCACTTCATACATATGGAGCCGTAGATCTCTCCCCCGGTCTTCAAGCAGGTTGATCGCGGAAAAAGCCAGGATCTCTCCGTCCGCCGGGTTGCGGACCAGAAATTCCCGGGAAACATTAATGAAATGTTTCCAAATATATTCATCGCTGTAGCCAACGACCGGTCTCCGAACGTTAGCCTTCCAGGCCCGGTTGGTAATATCTCTCAAGCTTTCGAGCAGCGGCGCAATGGTTGAATCCGGCAAATTATGGAGCCTTCTCAGGTCCATGATCTCAAGTGAGACCTTTTTGCCGGTTACGTTATCTCTGAAACGATGCTTTGTGACCCCTGCAGCTTGTCGCAGCAATGCACCCCATAAACTGATAGAATCAGTCTCTACTTTATTCTCTTCCCGCAAGATGATTTTCTGTTTCGTCATCAATTCCCGTTCGCGGATCACCTGGATCGCGCGTGCCACTTCATCAAAATAAAGGCCAAGTTCCTTCTTGATCGTTATCGCATCCGCCGGATTATCCGGCAACAGTTTGGGCGGATCTTTCTCATTTCGATTAACTCGATTATGGATTTGAACAACCGCCTCTGCCCCGAATCTGGACACCAGTTTAACAAACAACATACGGGTGGGCCCTTTTGTGCTGGTCATTTCGTTATTGATCGATTCATGATCCGGAATCAAGTTCTGATTGCTAAAAGTCAACAGGTCTGCGGTATCAACTTCATACATCAGCTGATTTCCTTCAATAACGCTCTTGACTGTAGTTTCGGGAAAGCAGCCTCCCTTTTCGGGGCTGTATTTGCTTTCACTCCAGTCGCGGGTCCGCTGGGTCAAAACCCATTTCCCATCCGGCTGTGGTCGATAAACCACGACATTCAAGAATCCGAGCCGGCCTTTTTTTTGGTCCAGGGCCGCAAATATGCTGTCGACCTTTGACATGGGATCGGCAACAATTGCCTGTAGATGTTTTTTTTCTTCCTCGATCGCAAAGATTATTTCCCTAGATTGATCGGCCAGCGGCAGGTTATAACTGGATATTACCAGAGAGTGTTCATCTGCCAGCGAAGGCCGTTGTTTAAATTGATTATATTTTTTCTGCAGATCAGTCAGATCGAGGGTCGCGCCCTTGACTTGCTCGAGCAAGAAATAAACCGGCAACATGGCAAAATCGATCTGTCTGGTTTTTTGGGAGGGATCAATAATAAACATTTCGTAGTTCTTTAAACGTTTTATTTTAGTAACCAGATCCAAGATCGCATCATATTGTTCGGGGGGATAACACGACAGACGTTTTTCCATTTTGTGATTAATTGATATATTTCTAACAAAGAAATCCTGCCTGACTAGCCCGATCGGCCGCAAAGACTTTCCCCAAAAGATATTTCCACTACGAGGATCAAAATTTATTGTAGGCATAGTGTTTCCCGGTTTTTTATCGGACCAATATAGAATAAATTTCAGTTTATTCCCACACCAAAAACTTTAGTGTGAAAGCTAGGTTAAACACGGCTGCGGGCGGGAAACGTTTTGGTGTGGGAATTAATTACAGAGGGGTTAATCGCGGATCTTTACAGATTGGGGGACCGCACCACATAAGTCTGGAAAAGCCAGGGCAGGATGCTTAAATTAACGCCTAATCTGCCCTGCGGCATCACGCAACGCCCCATAACCTCACTCATGGCTATTGGATTATCGAGCAGTTTATCGAAACGGATGGTCCGCAAGGAATCGACTTCGGGAAGAATCAGGGGCAGCTTATCTTTTTCTGCGATAGCATAATTAGTTCTCGCATAACTATTGGCCAGACTCAAGAGGTTTAGGAATATTGGGTACTGATCGATGTTCAAGCGTTTAATACGGTATATATTGGGCCTAAAAGTGTAACTAACATAGCCACGGCCGCTAAGTTCTTTCATAATATCTCCGGAGCTATTCGCACTTTTTACCAACTTGATGCTGGGTTGCCCTGCGGATCGCACTTCAAGCATTATTTATTCTCTCCTAACAATATTGATTAGAATGGTCATTGTTATTTCGAACCGTTGCCGGAGAAATTTCAGCTATTTTTTGAAAGGAGGATTTTTTCGATTGCTACCAGTTCATCCCGGGTGTTGATACCGAGGGTTTCGGAGGGATCATCGGCGCGGAAAGCAAAGACCGGTAGATCTTTTTTCTTCAATATTTCGATCGTGTCGGTCAGATAATATTCTTTTTGTACGTTCTCGGCTTTCACTTCTTTCAGCGCGGAAAAGAGAGCCTGTTTGTCAAAACAGAAGGTCCCGGTGTTGAACTCTTTGATCTTTAATTGCTCCGGGGTGGCATCTTTTTTTTCTATGATCCTGATCAGCTCGCCGTTTTCTTTTCTAATGATCCTTCCGTAGCTCCCAGCATCTGCCAGCTCGGCGGTCAGATCGGTTACCGCCGCACCATTCTTGATATGGTAATCTATTAACCGGCGGAGAGTTTGTTCCTGGATCAGCGGTACATCCCCCGCCAGCACTAAAACCTGGCCCGAAAATTCGCGCAGTTTTGGCTCTGCCTGCATCACCGCGTGCCCGGTGCCAAGCTGCTCCGCCTGGACGGCGAATTCGACCGGCCAATCCCGGAAATAATCGATGATCAATCTCCGCTGGTGCCCTACCACCACGATCGTTTTTGCCGGCTGCAGCTTTTTGACCGTTCCCAGCACGTAACTGAGCATCGGCTCACCAAGAATTTCATGAAAAACCTTGGGCAGGTCCGATTTCATCCGGACCCCCCTGCCGGCCGCCAGGATTATAACCGCCAGATTTTCCATAAAAGCTATTCTATCAGCTAAAAAAGGGGTTGACAAGTTTGCTGTTTTTCCGTTATAATTAGCCAAGCTGATGAGGTTGAGTTTTTGAACATCGTTTCGCATAATTTAGTATAATTCTTAATTAATAACCAAGTAACCGTTTACGGAAGGTGGCTTGGTTATTATTTTGGCGTAAGTATAGCAATTCGCGGAGGTAAAGGGTGGTTAATCGTTCCGAACTGATAGAGAAGTTAAAAGCCACCCTTGATCAGGAAAGGTTTGAACACAGCCTCCGGGTCGAAACCATCGCCCTGCAGCTTGGGAAAAAGTGGCAGGTGAGCGAAAAGCTGGTCCGTCCGGCCGCTCTGCTGCATGATTGCGCCAGACGCTTTAGTCGGAAAGAGCTTCTGTCCCAGGCGGTAAAAATAGGTTTAAAAATCGATCCGATCCGGAAATTTGAACCCAAGCTTTTTCATGCCGAGATCAGCGCCTATCTGGCGCAAAAAGAGTTCGGGGTAAAATCACGGGCGATTCTTAATGCCATTAGCCGGCATACCATCGGATCCGCCGGTATGTCGCAACTGGAAAAGATCATCTATCTGGCGGACCATATTGAAGAAGGAAGAGATTTTAAAGGAGTGAACAAGATGCGGGATCTGGCCTTTAAGGACTTGGATCAGGCGATAATCGCCTCCGCTTCCAATATGATCGGATTCCTGCTGGAAAATGATCTACCCATCCATCCCGGTACCATCGAGACCCGTAACTATTACCTTTTGAAATTAAAATGAAAAAAATATTTATCATTACCACCATAATATTTGTGGTTTTTGCGGCCGCGGTCGGATTTTCGATCGGCATTGCATCGCGCTTCGCGATCTTTGATATTTTCTTCAGCCTGACCCCCACCACCCCGCTGATCCAGGAAGCTAACATCCTGCTGCTGGGGGCCGACGGCTCAAATGAGCTCGGTCATCGTTCCGATACGGTTATGGTTTTACATATTAATTCCGAAAAAAAAGAGGCCTCGGTCATCTCTATTCCGCGTGACACCCTGGCAGTCATTCCTGGTCGCGGGCTGGACAAAATCAATCATGCCTTCGCTTATGGCGGAGCAGAGCTTTCGCGCCAGACGGTAGAAGGGCTCCTGCACATTAGTATTCCTTATTATGTGGTAGTTAATCTCTCAGGCATTGAGAGTTTAATCGATGATATCGGCGGGGTAACTATCAACGTGGAAAAAAGAATGTATTATATTGATTATGCCGGTGGTCTTGATATTGATCTTAAGCCAGGCGTGCAAAAGTTGAATGGCAAGCAGGTAATGGGTTATCTGAGATTCAGACATACCGATGGTGACTTTGCCCGTATCGGCCGCCAGCAGAACTTTTTAAAGGACCTGGCGTCAGAGCTGATGAAAAAAGACAATCTGTTAAAATCCCCCAATGCCTTTCTCCAACTATTATCCTGTGTTGAAACCAACCTCAATTCAAGAGAAATTCTGGGATTGACCTTGACCATGCGGGGGGCTTACGAACTGGGGCAGGTTTATATGACCATGATACCCGGCACCGACCTAATGCTAGATAAAATCTATTACTGGAAGCCGGACGTAGCGGCCGTTCAACGAATCGTGGAACAGTTTATAAACGGCAAGCGGCTGGCTTCATCGGGATGAGGAGCAGGCAAGATTAAAGGCCAAGACGCCTTGCCTGCCGGCAGGCAGGAGCAGCCGCTGGTCGATCTGATCGCCCAGGCAGTGGAAAACAAAAAGGGGCTGGACCTGACAATTCTGGACGTCAGGAAATCATCGGAGATCGCGGATTATTTAGTGATCTGCGGGGTTGAGTCAACTCCCCAGATCAGGGCGATCGAAAAAGAGATCGATACGCAGCTGCGGCTAAATGATTTTAAAAATTATAAATGGGAAGGAGTGATAAATTCAGGTTGGGTAGTCCTGGATCTCGGATCGGTCGTGGTTCACATTCTGGGAACCGCGGAACGCGAGTATTACCGGCTCGAAGATCTGTGGGGCAAAGAAGCGATCATTTATCATTACTGATAAATGATTTGGTATTGCGACTTTTAGATTTGTTTAGGATTTTGGATTTACGAGCGTAGCGAGTCGTGGGGCTGTAGTTCAGTTGGGAGAACGCTTGACTGGCAGTCAAGAGGTCGGGGGTTCAACTCCCCCCAGCTCCACCATCTATCTAGTAAGTAGTAAGTGGTTAGTGGTGAGTAGTAAGTAGAAAAGGAAAGAAAGGGGAAAAACAAAATGGCTACGGCTAAAAAAGGGCAATCAGGCAAGTACGTTTATTTATTCGGAGGGAACAAGACCGACGGCAACGCGACAATGAAAAATCTGTTGGGAGGCAAAGGCGCCAACCTGGCGGAAATGGGCAAACTCGGTATCCCGGTCCCTCCCGGCTTCACTATTACAACCGAAATGTGCACGGTTTATTATAAATTGAACCGTAAATATCCCAAGACTTTGCAAGGGCAGATCGAAGTCGGCATCAAACACATTGAAAAAACCATGGGGGCCGGTTTCGGCGATAAAAAGAATCCCCTCCTCGTCTCCGTCCGCTCCGGCGCCAGGATCTCCATGCCGGGAATGATGGATACAGTCCTCAACCTCGGGTTAAACGACCAAACGGTCAAAGGGCTGGCTGAACAATCGGGTAACGAGCGGTTCGCTTATGACGCCTACCGCCGCTTTGTCCAGATGTACGGCGATGTGGTGCTCGGACTAAAACCTCAAACCAAGACCGATATCGATCCGTTCGAAGAGATCATGGATGAAGTGAAGGAAAAGAAAGGGCTCAAACTAGATGTTGAGCTCGATGTCGAGGATTTAAAGGAACTGGTCATACTTTTTAAAAAAGCAATTAAAGAACGAAAGGGAGTCGATTTCCCGGAAGATCCGTGGAAACAGCTATGGGGCGCGATCGAAGCGGTATTCGGATCATGGATGGGCGACCGGGCGATCAAATATCGAACCATTAGTAAAGTTCCGCACGATTGGGGAACCGCCGTCAACGTTCAGGCCATGGTCTTTGGTAACATGGGGGATGATTCCGGCACCGGTGTGGCTTTTACCCGCAATCCCTCAACCGGCGAACATAAGTTTTACGGCGAATACCTGATCAATGCCCAGGGAGAAGACGTGGTAGCCGGCATCCGCACTCCGCAGCCGGTCAATCACTCGACCAAAACCTCGGCCGATCAGAAAACCCTCGAGGAAGTGATGCCCAAAGCCTATGCCACGCTAGAAGCTATCTATAAAAACCTGGAGAAGCATTACAAAGACATGCAGGATATCGAATTTACCATCCAGAAAGGAAAACTTTGGATGCTGCAAACCCGCAACGGTAAAAGGACCGCCGCCGCCGCTCTCAAGATCTCCTGCGATATGGTGGCGGAAAAACTGATCAGCTATCAAGAGGCGATTATGCGGGTCTCTCCGGAACAGATCGACCAGCTCCTCCACCCCATGTTCGATCCGAAAGCTAAAAAGGAAGTGATCGCCAAGGGCCTCCCCGCCTCCCCCGGCGCGGCTTCCGGCCAGGTGGTTTTCCACGCCGATGATGCCGAAGCCTGGGCCAAAGAAGGCAAGAAAATGATCCTGGTCAGGATTGAAACTTCTCCCGAGGATATCGGGGGAATGAACGTGGCGGAGGGAATCCTGACCGCCCGCGGAGGGATGACCTCGCACGCGGCGGTGGTTGCGCGCGGTATGGGCAAGTGCTGCGTCGCCGGCTGCGGAGCGATCAATATCAATTACAAGACCAAACAATTCGAAGTTAACGGAACCGTGATCAAGGAAGGGGAATGGATCTCTATTAACGGCAGCAGCGGCGAAGTGATGAAGGGGAAAGTCCCGACCATTAAACCGGAACTATCCGGGGACTTCGGCAAACTGCTGGGCTGGGCCGACAAGGTCCGCCGGCTCCTGGTCAGGACCAATGCCGATACTCCGCACGACGCCAAGGTCGCCCGTGATTTCGGCGCTGAAGGGATCGGCCTGTGCCGGACCGAACACATGTTCTTTGAAGGCGACCGTATTAAAGCGGTCCGCGAAATGATCCTCTCCGATGATCTGGCTGGACGGAAGAAAGCGCTGGCCAAACTTCTCCCGATGCAGAAAGGTGATTTCATCGGCATCTTTGAAGCCATGCAAGGTCTGCCGGTCACCATCCGCTTGCTCGACCCTCCCCTGCACGAATTCGTTCCGCACGAAACCGCGCAGCAGCAGGAAATGGCGGAGGATATGGGAGTTAGCCTGGAAAAAATCAAACAGAAAGTTGAATCGCTCCACGAATTCAATCCCATGCTGGGGCACCGCGGCTGCCGCCTCGGGATAATTTATCCGGAAATAACCGAAATGCAAGCCCGGGCGATCATGGAAGCGGCCTGTGAGCTGAAGAAGAAAGGCGTGGCCGTCAAACCGGAGATCATGGTGCCGCTGGTCGGCGCGGTCAAGGAACTTGAGCATCAGGTCAACCTTATCCGCCAGGTGGCCAAAGAAACCATGGAAAAATATAAAACCAAGGTTGATTATCTGGTCGGGACCATGATCGAGATCCCGCGCGCCGCGCTGGTGGCGGATAAGATCGCCGAAGTAGCCGAATTTTTCTCCTGCGGGACAAATGACCTGACCCAAATGACGATGGGACTCTCCCGCGACGACGCCGGAAAATTCCTGCCTGCTTATGTTGACATGGGGATCTACAAGAACGATCCTTTCCAGGTGCTCGACGCCGAAGGGGTCGGTCAGCTGGTCGACATGGCGGTTAAGCGGGGACGCAAGACCCGTAAGGACCTCAAGATTGGGATCTGCGGCGAACACGGCGGCGATCCAGAATCGATCGAATTCTGCCATTATGTCGGTCTTAATTATGTCAGCTGCTCGCCCTATCGCGTGCCGATCGCGCGTCTGGCCGCGGCCCAGGCTGCTCTAAAAGAAAAGACAAAGGTGGCTTACACAACCAAGTAATGCTCATCCGCCAGCAAATTGAAGAGCGCGAGAGAAATTTTCTTTCGCCCCATGCCGCACTTTCGTCCCGGACCAGGGGACGCCAGCATCCCGAGGAGGAGTGCGACTTTCGGACCGCTTTCCAGCGCGACCGGGATAAGATTATCCATTGCAAGGCCTTTCGCCGGTTGAAACATAAAACTCAGGTTTTTATTTCACCGGTGGAGGACCACTATCGCACCCGGCTGACTCACACCCTGGAAGTTTCTCAGATCGCGCGCACTCTGGCGCGGGCGCTTAATTTAAATGAAGACCTGACCGAAGCGATCGCATTGGCCCACGATCTTGGCCACACTCCCTTTGGACACGCCGGAGAATACGTCCTGGACGATATTTTAAAAGAAAATTACGGACGCCGATTTTTTCACAATGAACAGAGTGTCCGGGTGGTGGAAGTGATCGAGAAAAATGGAAAAGGCTTAAACTTGTGCTGGGAGATTATCGACGGCATCCGTAATCATACTCCGGATGACCCCCAGCCGGCGACCCTGGAAGGCCGGCTGGTCCGTTTAGCCGACCGGATCGCCTATCTGCGGCATGATATCGAAGATGCCCTCCAGGCGGAAGTCCTTTCCAAGGCACAGCTGCCTAAAGAAGAGATGAATATTTTAGGGAAAAATATCTTGGACACGATCATCCGCAGCATCATCATGAACAGCCTCGGCCGGGCGGAGATCAAAATGGAGCCGGAGATCCAGCAGGCGATGGACGGTTTATACGATTTCATGTATACCAACGTTTATACCAACCCCACCGCCAAGAAAGAAGAAGCAAAAGTGCCGGAACTGCTGCGGCAGCTTTTCCGCCACTATCACTACAATCTCGATTTTCAGAACGGCTTGGGAGAAGAAGAACAGCTTCAGCACACCGTCGATTTCATCGCCGGCATGACCGACCGTTATGCCGTCAGCAAATTCCAGGAATTATTTGTTCCCAACGAATGGAGGACGGACCGAACATGATCTCGCGCGATCTGATCGAAGCAATAAGGAATAAGACCGATATCGTCGCGGTTATTTCCGAATTCGTAAAATTGAGAAAAACCGGCAAGAATTTTATCGGCCCCTGCCCTTTCCATTCCGAGAAAAAACCCTCGTTCACCGTCTCGCCCGACAAACAGCTCTTCCACTGCTTCGGCTGCGGCGAAGGCGGCAATGTCATCTCTTTCGTAATGAAAGCGGAGAACATCACTTTTGTCGAAGCGGTGGAAGAACTGGGCAGCCGGGTCGGCATAGCGGTTGAAAAGCCGTCCTCGGTCGGAATTTCAAAGAGCGATAAAGATAAAATCTATGATGTCATCAATCTGGCCACCCGCTTCTTTGCGCAAAAATTGCAGGACGATGGCGGCCAGCCGGCCCGGGAATATTTGGATCAGAGAGGCATCAATCAGGAAAGCGCCCGTTATTTTAACCTGGGCTTTGCTCCTGAGGGGTGGGATAATCTGTTTAAATATCTCATCTCCCGCGGCGTCTCCCCCGCGCTGATCGAACAGGCGGGGCTCACTCTCCCCCGCGAAGGGAAAGACGGCTATTATGATCGCTTCCGCCACCGGTTGATCTTCCCCATCTTTGACCCCCGGGGCCGACCGGTCGCTTTCAGCGGGCGATCGCTCAAAGATGAGGAGCCAAAATATCTCAATTCCCCGGACACACCGATTTTCCGGAAGGGAGACAGCATTTTTGGTTTAAACTTTAGCAAAGAAAGCATGAAGGAAGAGAAAAAAGCCATCCTGGTGGAAGGCAATCTCGATTTTGTCACCGCTTTTCAGGCGGGAATCAAAAATGTGGCCGCTCCACTGGGAACCGCCCTCACGGTCGCGCAGTGCAAGTTATTATCGCGTTTCGCCGATACAATAGTGTTGGCCTTTGACGCCGATCCGGCAGGGAACACGGCCGCGGAGCGCTCAATCGAGCTGCTGCGCAGCCAGGGTTTAAAAGTTAAAGTGGCCGAACTGAAAGGGGCCAAGGATCCCGACGAGCTGATCCGCCGCGCCGGCGCGAACGCCTTCCAAGCGGTCATTGATTCCGCCCTTCCATTTTTGGAATTCAAGATTAATCGAGCCCTGGCGCGCTATGATCTCTCCGAGATCGAATCGCGCTCCAAAGCCCTGCGGAATGTAGCACAAATCCTGCAAACCGAATCCGATCAGTTTGTGCAGCAGGAATATGCCCGCTTAGCTGCCGCCAAATTAAAAATCGATGCCGAAGCGATCATGGCCGAAGTTAAAAGACTGAGTTTTTACCATTCCGGAACGGCCAGAGACCTGCGCCGGACCACGGAAAAGCCGACTACCAAAATAGCCGAAGCGGAAAAGATATTGCTCGGACTGGCGGTGGAGAAAAAAGAATTTCTGGCAGCCTTAAAGAAAGAGGTCAAGCTCGAAGACTTTATTTCTGCGGAAACAAAATCGCTCGCCAAATTCATTTTCAGCACCGATTTTAACGAGGTCGAAAATATCGCCCACTACCTGGTGGAAAACCTTCCCCAGGAAGAGGATAAACAGTTCCTGGCGAAAATACTGGTAAGCGAAAATCCGGAGAATCCAGCAACCGTCTTCGATGACTGCCTCCGGGTAATGAAAGAAGATAAGGTTAAGATCAGGATCGAGGCTATAATGCAGGCTTTGCGCGAAGCGGAGAAGGCGGGAGAGACCCAAAAAGCCGCCGAATTAATCGCCGCTTTAAAGAGTGAAATCCACTGATAAGCCTTACGATAACAAATTGGAGGGGATAAGATGATTGGGAAAAGGGAAAATTTGGAATTTTTACGGGCCACAGCTACCCGCAAGGGATACCTCACGCCTGAAGAGATATTATCTGTTTATCCGGAACCAGAAAAGAACCTCGATGAGATCGAGCAGCTACTGGTAATGGGGATAGAAATATCCGAAAAGAAAGAGCGCAAAGAAGAGGCCACGGTCGAGATCGAAGAGGTCCACCATGACCTGGAGGACATCAAAGGGATCGGGGTGGATGATACCGTCCGCATGTACCTGCGTGAGATCGGCCGCTTTCCCCTGCTCACTTCAGAAGAAGAGATCGTTCTGGCCAAAAGGGTAAAAGCCGGCGATATGCGGGGAAAACATAAACTGGTCAATTCCAACCTCAGGCTGGTAGTTTCTATCGGCAAGAAGTATACCGGCCGGGGAATGCTTTTCCTCGACCTGGTGCAGGAAGGGAATCTCGGTTTGATCCGGGCGGTAGAAAAATTCGATTATCACAAAGGTTACAAGTTCTCCACCTATGCTACCTGGTGGATCAGGCAGGCTATCACCCGCGCCATCGCGGATCAGGCGCGAACCATTCGTATCCCGGTGCACATGGTTGAAACTATCAACCGCCTGCGCAAGACTTCGCGCATCCTGCTGCAGCAGCTGGGCCGCAAACCGACCGAAAAAGAGATCGCGCAGCGCGCCCGCATGTCGGTGGATAAAGTCAGGGAAATCATCAAAGTTTCGCAGGTTCCTCTTTCGCTCGAAGCGCCGGTGGGAGACGAGGAAAGCTCCCGGCTGGGAGATTTTGTCGAGGACGGCACCATTCAGGCGCCGGATGAGATCGTTCTGCAGGGATTACTGCGGGATGACCTGGAAGACGTGATGAGCTCGCTGTCGGATCGTGAAAGGACCGTTCTCAAACTACGGTTCGGGCTGGATGATGGACACCCGCGGACATTGGAAGAGGTGGGCCGGGTATTTGCCGTCACCCGCGAGCGGATACGTCAGATCGAAGCCAAGGCGCTGCGGAAATTAAAACACCCCACCCGGGCGCGGAAGCTGCGGGAATACCTGAAATAAATGACTAATGACTAATTTCTAATGTCTAATTATGGATTTTTTAATTCTTAATTTGACATCAATTAGTCATTACGTCATTAGCAATTAGCCATTACTTCTTACAGATTTTCTCTATTCCTCTTTCGGCCAGTTGCTAATATCGGTTCCGTATTTGGCTTTATTATCGGCCAGTTTTTTCTTTAAATTGGCAACGTGTTCGGTTAGCCCCTGGATGGTCTTCTCAAAATCATCGATTTGTTTTATCAGTTCATCAACATTCTTAACTTTTTGCTCTTCCGCCATTGTGATCCTCCTTAATAAATGGTTTGGCCCGTTTATTGCCGAGCCACCCGCCTGCCTCGCTATGCGAAGCATTGCGGGCAGATCCTTCTGATTATACCTAACCCTCCATAGGCGGGCAAGCACTATCCACGGGAGCAACCTGCCTGCCGGCAGGCAGGGAAGAAGGATTTACACAGATCAAAAAACAAGCTATTTCGGTAGTTACTTCCAGAATGTCATGGTCATGAACAGGTGACCAAGGTCGCGGCGGAGCTCGATCGCACGGTTGATGCGACCGTGTTCTTCGTGGGCTTCGAGAAATGATAGCTCGTTGCGCGCTGGACCGATCGACTTCATAAGCCGGATGATATCGTCCGGGCGGTGACGCCAAAAAGCAAAGGAGGGTGTCCCGACGTATTCATCATCATCGACCCCAACCAGCCAGGCAGTCGACCGGTCTAATTTCGACACGCTCGCGCTCGGCCGCCAGATGACCCAGGCGCACTGTGCTTCGGCAATTTTTAAATTGTCATGCGGGAATCGTGGGTGAGTCGGTTCGATCGTAAGGGGCAGAACGGTGTCTTCACCGCCGGTGTAGAGGAACGAGTTCCCATTGAGATCAATAATGTGAAGCGCCCCGCCGGGCTTGACTCTTCCATACGCCTTCTCGAGAGTGGTGCGGAGCTGGGTCGGACTAGACTCCGAAGGCATATACTCGAGAATAATGAGATCCTGGCTGTCAATCGTTTCGAGCGCAGCGGCATGAGTGAGTTTGGTGCCATCGATCTGGGCGGCGCGCTCTACTTCATCTTTGTTCGCTACGATCGCAGTTGCCTTTTCAACCTGCGGATGGTGCGCGAGTAGCCGAGCGAGACCGAAGTCGCCACCACTTGAGCTCACCAGTGCGGCGTTGATATGACCCCGCTGACTCTCGCCCAGTAGACTGACCATATTCCAAAGCCCTCCGGCAAAGAGCGTGGCTCGGTCCGGCGACATTGGGACATATAGCCAGGGTTTGGATGGAACGTGGAATGTGCCTGCTTCTTTATGGCTGGTAAGGATGGTCAAGTGGCTATGCACCCAAAGCGGAGGACTGGTGATCGTTCCTCCAGCTATTTGGGTTTGCAGTCGTTCATGGAAAAAGTCGCTCGTAGCTCTGACAGAATAGTAGCCCAAAAGTTCACCAAGAGTAAACTGTTCGATTATCGCTGGATTATCCAGATGGACACTAACCACCGGGGCATTGTCTGATATGGCATGGCGCACTTTCAAATCTGTAAAGAAGTCGCGGCACTCACCACAGGGGTGGAGCGTTGGTGTAGGGAATTCTTCTTGCGGACGTCCCACCACTGCAATGCCGACGATGTTTGGATAACCGGCATCGCGGGCCGCTTTGACGGCTGTAGGTTCAGCGCAGCCTTTGCTGCGGCCGGTGCCCGGACCGCTTTTGTGGTTCGCGCCAGTAAAAACTTCCAATCGGCCGTCGTCACTTTCGGCAAGGACGGCAGCGCCAACCGGAAAGTTCCGGTACGACAGGTGGCTAGCAGCCGTTTTCCTGGCTTGAGCGATCAAGCCTGGCAGAGCCATTCGAAAGGCAGTGAGCTTATTTATTATCATATGTTTATTGTCTCGGATTTCGATTTCCATATATTTATCGATAATTCCATAAGCAAATTTCATTGAAAAGAAATTTGGAACAACAGCGGGCGTAATTAGCAGATTGGGGACTTTGGAAAGGGAGAAGGTGAAAATGAAGGAATTTTGCTGAGGCTTTTATTCTTCCTTCATTCTTATCCTTCTTCCTCATTCTTAATTTTGCGCCTTGCCTGCCGGCAGGCAGGCAGCAAAATTTGGGCCCAGTAGGGTTCGAACCTACAACCTGTCGATTATGAGTCGATTGCTCCACCATTGAGCTATGGGCCCCTGTAAATTTTGCTTCACAAAATTTAAGGATAAGAATGAAGGCGAAGAATGAGGAAAAAAGCTAGATTTACCCCTCATTCTTCGCCTTATTCCCTTTTGAGTTTAGCCTAACTTGAAGGGGTCGTCAAGGCGTGGTAAGATTTTAACGACGGGCGCGTAGTTTAGTGGTAGAACGCTTCCTTCACACGGAAGAGGTCAGAGGTTCAATCCCTCTCGCGCCCATTTTACCCCGAGCTTGTCGAGGGGTTTGGGCGCCTAGTTCAGTGGTAGAACGCCTCGCTTACACCGAGGAGGTCGTTGGTTCAATCCCAACGGCGCCCACCATTTACCATCCTCCAGCTTCGATCTCTTTTCTCACCTTCTCCATCATCCGCATGTAGAAGCGGAGATTATGGATGGTCAAAAGATGCATAGCGGTAATTTCTCTCGCCCAGAAGAGATGGCGGATATAGGCCTTGGTGAAGTTTTTACAGGCATAACAGTCGCATTCCGGGTCAATCGGAGTAAAATCCTTCTCAAATTTATTCAAGCGGATGCTGGTCTTACCTTCATAACTTAAATAAGAACCATGCCGGGCCAATCTGGTCGGAATAACACAGTCAAAAAGGTCGGCTCCCAGCTCAATTGCCCCCAAAATATCCGAAGGATACCCGACCCCCATTAAATGCCGGGGCGCTTTATCGGGTAAAATATCGGTTACAATATCCAGCATCTCGAACATCTCTTCTTGCGGCTCGCCGACCGAGAGGCCTCCGATGGCGTAGCCCGGAAAATCGATCGCCGCGATCTCCTCCGCCGACTGTTTCCTGAGATCTTTGTATGTACTTCCCTGTACTATTCCAAAAAGCGTTCCCGCGTTCGACGCTTTATGCTCTACGCTCCACGCTCTCGATTGCTTGGCCCATTGGGTTGTCCTGGCCAGTGCTTCCTTCGCTTCTTTTTTCCCGCACGGATAGGGAACGCATTCGTCGAGCGGCATCATGATATCAGAGCCGAAGGCGGTCTGGATCTCCAACACTTTTTCTGGCGTAAAAAAATGTTTTACCCCGTCAATATGGGAAGTGAATTCGACCCCTTCGTCGGTCACTTTCCTCATATGCGCCAGGGAAAAGACCTGGAACCCGCCCGAATCGGTCAGGATAGGCTTATTCCAATTGATAAATTTGTGTAATCCCCCGGCTTCTCTTATTAAGTCGGGACCGGGACGCAGAAACAGATGATAAGTATTACTAAGCAGGATCTCAGCGCCGATCTCATTAATGTCCCGCATGGTCATGGCTTTGACCGTCCCCTGCGTCCCGATCGGCATAAAAGCAGGCGTATTAATAATCCCGTGCGGGGTATAAAGCTTACCGACCCGGCCTTTTGTCTTAGAACTTTTTTTAGTTATCTCAAAACGATATTTCATATAAATTATATTCTAACATTTTCGCATTACGCATTACGAATTACGGGTTACTTATCAAACGATCAGCATCGCGTCGCCGAAGGAAAAAAAGCGGTATTTTTCAAGCATCGCTTCCTGGTAGGCCTTCATTATAAATTCCTTGCCTGCGAAAGCAGATACCAGCATAATCAACGAAGTCCTTGGCCAATGAAAATTTGTAATAATGGAAGTCACGACCTTAAATTTATACCCCGGATAGATAAAGAGATTGGTCTCACCTTTTAACTCACCCCCTTTTCTTCCCCCTCTCTTAATAAGAGAGGGGGATAGAGGGGGTGAGTTGCCAAGTGTTTCCAGTGTCCTGACCGAGGTCGTCCCCACCGCGATCACCCGCTTCGCTTCTCTTATTGCTTTAATCGTTTCGGTCGGCACTTCGAAATATTCTGAATACATCTGATGGTCTTCGACATTCTCTGCGTAAACCGGTTTAAAAGTGGCTAATCCGGTATGTAGAGTAACATAAGCGATTTTTACTCCTTTCGCTTGTATCTTCTCTAAAAGCTCTGGCGTAAAGTGCAGTCCGGCCGTCGGCGCCGCCGATGCTCCTTCTTTTTCAGCAAAAACGGTCTGATATCTGTCTTTAAGATTTGATTTCGAATTTTTTCCTTCATTTGATCCGCCAGAGGCGGAACATTGGTCATTTGTCATTTTAATGTACGGCGGCAGCGGTATTTCCCCATGCTTCTTCATATAACATTCCAAATCCCCTTCGAACTCAATGATCTGTTCTCCGCTTTCGGTCTTCTCCAGCACCGTACCAACCACTTCGCTGTCACCAAAGATCACTTTGGAGCCGACTTTTAACCGTTTCCCCGGCTTGACCAGGCATTCCCATATTTGCCGGGTATTCGAATCAACTGTAGCGGCAGTCTTTAGACTGCCATTTATTGGCGACCTAAAGGTCGCCGCTACATCGATCCTTCTAACCAACAGAACTTCAACTTTTGCCCCGCCCTCTTCCTTCTTTCCTACGATATTAGCGGGAATAACCTTAGTGTTGTTCAAGACTAATATGTCGCCCTTACATAAATATTCAACGATATCAAAGAAATGCTTGTTTTCTATTCTTTGGGAAGCGCGGTCGAGCACCATTAGGCGGGAATGGTCTCTCTTTTGGGCAGGCTGTTGTGCGATTAATTCGGGCGGGACAAAGAAATCAAATTCGGAAGTTTTCATTCCTTAGGCTGGGCGCCATTCTTAAGTTTGGTCGAAATGGCATAGAAAAACAGAAAAACCGCCAGCGCGGAGAATAGATGAAAGAAATCATCCTCATTAAATATCCAGACCTTAAAAGTTAAGGCTTCAAATAATCCGCCGGCTACCGCGCAGAATGAAGCCGCATAGATAAACCGCGCTTTTATTGTTCTCCTTTGCCGCCAATAAGATATATCGGCGGTCACTACCCCGAACAGCTGCATCATTACCGCCGGCAAAAAAGAATATGCTTTCATTACTCCAAAATAGTAATAATAATAGATCGCCAGAACAATTAGCGGGATAAAGGACAGATAAAAGGCTTGCTTTTTCCTAAAGTTATCATGAATCCCAGCAAGCGCAACCGCTGTTCCTATCAGTCCGCTAAAGATCATGGTCCCGTATTTTTGATATGAAAAGAACTCGGTCTTATTTATATGATAAAGGATCCCGCAAAACGCGGTCAGCATGATAAAAAGAAACGCCAGTAAATAAAACAAATAATGGGTCCGGTTATAATAATTCTTAAAAAGAATAGTCAGCAGGTGGAAAACTACTAAAAAAAGCAGGGCATCGGTAGCAACAATAATCGGTTCTTGTACAAGCAATTATATACTCCTTACTAAATCAATCAGTTAATCCAACGGTTCGTACCGCCCTATCCGACTGTTGCCTTGCTGGATGAATTTTCGAGATCAATGCCAAGATAGATCAGGAAAACGGTTAGGGTCGCTAATAAATGAAAGAGCTCTTCGCTGGTAGTGAACCAAACGTTAAAGTCAAAAGCCGCAAAAAAACCGGCAATCACAAAGATTATATAGGCTGAATAAATAATTATTGTGCTGATCTCTTTATAGCGGTTAGAATAAGCCAGAAAGATCAGCGCCAGGTCGGAAAAAGCCAGATAAACAAAATAAGTGAATAGGTAATCTTTATTAAAAATAAAAATGGTATAGATTACCAAATAAAACAAAGGGAGAACCGACAAGGCCACCGCCTTCTGCGGGGGAAAATTATCAAAAAAAGCGGCCATTACCAGGATTGAAAAAAGCACTCCTCCGGCGAACATGGTCCCATATCTCTCCAGGGTAAAGAAATAGGCATGATTAATATGATATAGCACTCCAAAAAAAGCGGTAATAAAAGCGGCAATAAATCCCAGCTGGTAGATGATGAGAGCAGCCGAAGGGGCCATCGGCTTTTTCCTAATTTGATAAAAATAGTATATCACACTCAAACAGAGCAGCGAGTCAAGAATCACTATTACCGGCCGATCAAATTGCATCTTTTATTCTCCTAAAATAATCGGGGCAGCGGGATTTGAACCCACGATCTCTACCACCCCAAGGTAGCGCCTTAGACCAAGCTGGGCCATGCCCCGATTCTTTTATTTCCTAAAAATAACATTCAAAATGATGGTCAGCACCAGACTGACCAAGATCATGGTCGCGATAGGGAAATAGATCGTCATACCTTCGCGACGGTAAACAATATCTCCCGGCAGCCTACCGAACCAGGGAACTTTCGCTACCAGGATCAGAAACCCGCCGATCAGCACGGTGATAACGCCGATATAAATTAACAGCCGGCCGAGCGATTCGATCGCCATATTAACTCCTATTGATCTCCCAGACCGGCGAATTCTTCTGCTCTTTTAATATATTCCCTAATCAATTCATGTTCACCATTTTCCTTAACATAATCTTTATATTCCAATAATTCTTCTTTATAAAAACCGGGAAATTGATCGTCCGCCAAAATGTATTTACTGCCATCCCATTTATATACATCAAACCACCAGGGCTCATCCACGCTTGCAACATTATCACTCTCGGCGCGATGGCCTGCCAGAATTTCCACAATTCCATCCTTGTCTAAATCCGGGAAGTACTCGGGACATATTCCTGCTTGACGCTTTTTATCATTCCAAAGATATCCCTCGTCTTGAACCGCCTTATCAAATACTTTTTCAGCCCTAGTTTTATCGTATTGAAATATCCATAAATTGCCGTACGCCCAATTGCCGGAATGAAGCCCGTGAACAATTAATTCTTTTCTTCCATCCCTATTTATGTCGCTCACTAAAAAGAAAATGTTTTCAATTGAATTAAAGGTCTTTTTCCATTTCTCAATATACTTTGTGCCGTTCCAGCTTAAAAAAGATATAACATGTTTATCTGGCAGATATTCGCCTTTTTCAACGAAGGAATAATGCAAAATAATTTCCTTATTCGCACCCATCCCAGTATTTATTTTTAAGTAATAAGGGTAAGGATCATCTCTAAAACCATTTCCAGCCTGCCATCCTTTTGGAATAAAAGCATCCAGGTTAAGCCCTGAAGAAGCGGAACTAATCAATAAAAAATAAAAGAGACTAAAACTCATTATTACTCTTGCCATGGTTTGCTCTTTATAAAATCTTTTATTTTCAAAACATACCAATTTTTGCCGGGATCTTCTTTTGATTCAAATGCTCCCGGGCCCAATTTATATGTCTTCAATGTCCAATCCCATTGTTTTTGCGCGGATTCTTTTGGGAAAATCATCAAAACTCGATTATGGTAGTGTTCTAAAATAAGTTTCGCAGCTTGAAGATTATAATCCCATTGCCAAGCCATTCGGTTGAAATCCTTTAAGGGAAGCGGAGTCCTTTCTTCAGCCCACCACCATTCGCTAATTTGGAATAGTCCTCGCATGGAGGGCTTCTTTTGCCCTTTTGGGACAACCGGCATTAAAGGTTTACCATCGTTGTTAAATTGCCGCCATGTGCTCTCTTGCCAAGCCAAGGCCTTAATAAGATCGCTATCCAAAACTTTATTAAGCTGATCTTTGGTTGGATTAGCTCCAATAATATTACCCCTACTTCTCGCTGAATATTCTCTGCCGTCAACAATGACAGCCGCCCGTATCCGCAATATCCCGCCAGATGCGAATTTCACTTCTGCCGAATTTCCGGCAATCTCTATTTTTGTCTGGTAAACTTTGTGAGTTGCCTGCCAGCTCAACCTTAACTTCCAGCTTACCTTTACATTCCCGGTAATTTCTGCAGAATCCTGAGTTACAACGGCGCGGAATATAATTGGATTGGTTTCCACCGGAGCCGTATTAAGCAAAAAGATTTGATCGGGCCCTGGTGAAACAATTGAAATTTTAACAGACTTATTTGCCATTTTATCTTATCGCGAACCTGACAGGCACCTCGAACCAGCTGATTAACGCCATTCCACCCTGCGTCGCCGGCGCAAACTTCCACTGCGCAACAGCCGTGCGGGCCGCTTCATCCAATTCAGCAATGCCCGAAGTGCTCCTGGTCTCGATCTTCTCCGGCTGACCATTCATTCCGACATAAACCGCCAATAAAACCGTTCCGGACAGATTTTTCTCCAAAGCGGAGGCGGGATAGACCGGCAAGACTTTAAGCGCTACCATCGGCGGAATGATCGGCAGCGGAGCTGCCAGTTGTGGTTGAGGAGCCGGGACAGCGGCTACTTTTCCCGCCAACCTGGCTGTTACCATCGTTTCTGCCTTAACCGCCGTCGCGGCCCTTATGGCCTTTGGCACGATCACTTCATCTCCCATAAACACCGGCAAGCTCCGGCTGGAAAGGGTGTGTGGCTTTGAAATAAAATAGGCTGCCGATACTGCTAAAGATAGGATCAAAACCAATCCGATATTCTTCAACGAAACTTCCTTTGCCTTTATCATTTTACCCTCCTATCTACCTAACCACCCAACAACCTTCTCCCCTAAATTATATCATTCTAAATATCCCATTTCACCCCGAGAGAATATCTTCTTCCGGGCATAGGATAATTCCGAGGCTGGGAAGCATAAGTTACCGGATCAAAATAGGTACCGACCACTTCGCTGTACCTCTCGTCCAGCAGGTTGTCGATCGATAGTTCGATATTCATGTTCCTGCTCATCTTCTTGGACCATTTAAAGTCTACCACAGTATAAGCCGGTAATTTTATGGTATTAGCTTGATCGGCATATCTTTCACCCACATGTTTTATTAAAACACTGCTGCTCCCCATAAAAAGACCCGCGTTATATTTAGTTGTCGGGGTGTAGCGGATGCTCTTTCCAATTGCCGAAAGATCGATATCTTTCTTATCAACTGCTTGCTGGTAAGTATAATTGATAAAAGCCCTGCCGTTTTCACCCAGTCTCCTTTCCCATTCAAATTCTACCCCTTCCGTCCAAACCTCCCCGACATTTTTTGCCCGGGTCTCGGTGGTCGAGCTTTTCCAATCCCACAGGATCAGGTCATTGGTGGTCGAAGTAAAATAGCTGGCGCGGGCGGAAGAATTTTCCGATATTTTCCTTTCTAATCCTACTTCATAAGCCGCCGACTTTTCCGGTTTTAAATTGGGATCACCGAACATCCAGCCGTCATTCCAATACAACTCATTTAGGGTCGGCGCACGAAAGGCGGTACCGCCGGAAGCCCTCACGATCAGCCCGTCATAAGGCCGGTATACTATTCCCAGGCGGGGATTAAACGCTTTGCCCGCGGTCGAATGCCTATCACCGCGCAGGCTGGCAGTAATGGTATACCTATCACCCAGCTGCCATTCATCCTGGATAAAAGCGGCGTAATTATTGATCGAATGCTCGCCCGCCATGGTAGTTTTGGCCCGGTCTTCTCTCCCTTCCAAACCGTAAAGCACTTTTCCCAAACCAAACTCTATCGTATGCTGCCATTCAATACCGTTCTGCCAAGTTTCATTAGTGCTTGTCCCCCAAATATAGGGGTCCAGTCTTTGCGCATAAGTGTTCTGGTATAGGCGCAGCTGAAAATTATCTCCCTTGAGCCCAACGCTGGTCATCAAATTTTTATCGGTTTGTCGATCGTTCGGTTCACTGGCAGAAGTCGGATCGGTTTCCAGCGTAGGAACACCCGGAACCCCTTTTAAAGCGTCATAATAATTTAAATCGGCATAAACTTCGGCGGAAAACAACTCTAAGGTTGCTTTTCCGTAAAGATTTTTACCAAGATAGTCACTGTTATTTCTAAACCCGGCGGATTTTAAGTAATTCCCGGAAAGAAGATAATTGCCCCCCTCCCACAGGAAGCGATACTGCTGGCTGTCAAACGACGCGGTTGAAATCGAAAAACTTTTACGGTCTGCTTGCGGCGATCTGGTTATGATGTTTATGACTCCGGAAACAGCATCCGAACCGTAGACCGCGGAGAGCGGTGCCCGGACCACCTCGATCTTTCCTATGTTATCGGTTAGGATATCTCCGACGTCAAACATGCCGAGAGAAGGGGAATTGATCCGCCTTCCATCAATCAGGATTAAAACCTGCGATGCGTTCGCCCCTCTCAAACGGACCGAATTGAGCGAACCCAGATCTCCGTAAGCCGTGAGGTCCGCCCCTGCCACTATGCGCAAAGCTTCCCCTACCGTTTTAAAATTCTTAATTTCATTTTCTTTTATCACCGAAGTGTTCCAGGGAGACTGGTTGCTAAGCTGAGGTAGCCTGCTCGCGGTCACCACCACTTCTTCACCGTAGAAACGCGGAACATCTGAGGCAAATGCCGAATTACGAATGACGAATGACGAATGAAGGAATATTATTATTAAAACAACGATCCTAACAACCCAACAACCTAACCACCTATCAACCAATCTTTTAGCCATCTCTATACTCCTTTATTAAAGTATAGAGTTTCTCGGGAAAAACTCTTTTCCAATCAGGGCAGGATTAGAACCTGCCGACTAACTATCTCTCTCCCGTTGAGCTTCCTGACCGGAAATAATGATCACGATCTCGCCGCGAACCTTAACCGCCTGAAATTTTGCCGCTACCTCCCCCGCACTCCCTCTGACCACTTCTTCGAACTTTTTAGTCAGCTCGCGGCACACTGCTACCTGCCGCTCCTCTCCCATGATACCTTTGATCTCTTCTAATGTCTTTAACAGCCGGAAAGGTGATTCATAGATTATAGCCGTCCGCCGCTCGCTTTTCAATTCAGCCAATAGCTTACGCTTTTTCCCCGGCTTTTTGGGAAGGAACCCTTCAAAAACGAACTGGTCAGTTGGTAACCCGGAAACCGCCAGGGCTGAAATCGCAGCCGATGGGCCCGGAATAACCTCTACCCTTATGTTATGACTGATCGCCTCTTTCACCAACTCAAAGCCTGGATCGGATACTCCAGGCATACCAGAATCGGATATCAGGGCTATGCTTTGCCCCTGGCTTAAAACTTCAACCAAATACCCGGTTTTGCCTTTAATATTGAATTTATGATAAGAAGTGACCGGGGTATGAATATTATATTTATCCAGCAAAATGCGGGAATGACGGGTATCTTCGGCTGCGATCAGATCAACTTCGGAAAGGATCCTGACCGCACGAAAGGTGATATCTTCCAGATTGCCTATAGGGGTAGCAACTACAAAAAGGGTTCCTGTCATTTAGATGTTTTGGAATGATTCGGTTTGAGGGTTCTCCTCAATAGAAATGGGAATGTAAGCGGCTGTTTCTGGCTTTTCTACTTCCGTTAGTTCGCTATTAACTTTAACCTTGCCATGGTAAGAAGAGCCCTCATCAATAACAATCTTTCCGCCGGATAAATTGCCGTGAACGCGACCGGATTTATGGATTTCAAGTGTCTCTTTGGCTGTAATATTGCCCTCAACCAATCCCGCAATAATCACTCCGCCTCCATGGATTTCTCCCACAATCTTCCCTCCCTGGGAAACCACCACTTCGCCCTCTGCTTTAATTTTACCTTCTAATTCACCATTAATATTGATCGAACCGCCGGTTATCAACTCACCCTTAAACTTGGCTTTTTGGCCGATCACTGAATCCATCCCTTCAAATATTGGCATTCTTTTCCCGCTACCAGAACTGCTAAACAATCCCATAATTTACCTCCATAAACGGCTGGCAGACATTATATTAAGATCCAAATAGGCCATCGGATTAAGCGGCGCTTCACCGCGGCGGACCTCATAGTGCAGATGTGGACCGGTAGTCCATCCGGTCATTCCAACAAAACTGACCACCTGACCTTTAGACACCCTCCGGCCTAGAGAGACCGCAAACGCCGAGTTATGCGCATAAAGCGTTTTAACTCCATAGCCATGGCTGATCTCAACCAGCTTACCATAACCGTGCCGCCAGCCTACAAAGGTAACCACTCCGGCCGCTGTCGCCCGGGCGGGAGAGCCGTAATGAGCATCGATATCGATACCGGTATGCATACCCCTCCAGGGATAGGAGCGATAGCCAAACCATGATACTATCCGTCCCCGTATCGGCCAACCGGAGGGGGAATGCGCCATACGAGAACGTACAATTGCTACCCAGTTTCTAAGCTCTTCAAAGCTTTTCCTTCTCTCTGCCAAACGGGTTTTAATCCGTTCAATTGAATAAGATATTTTATCAACTTTAGCTTCGGGGGTTGCCGGTTCGCTAGACAATTTAACCTTGTTTTGCCATCCCCTTAGCCCCAGCAGTTTCCGTAATTCGTTATCTTCCTGGATCAGTTCTTCGATTGCTTTGTTAACCTGCTTGGTCTGAAGCGAAAACGAGCTGATAACCTCTTGCTGCTGGCGGTTCCTATTAAGGCTATCGGCATAACCGACCAGCCGGCGCGAAACCAAGGTGGAGTAAAAAATTGAAGAACAAACCAATAGTAGTGAAAAGATTGAAACCGAAATAGCCGCATAGACCCAACTGGCTGGGATTTTGATGCTCACCGGCTGTCCGTGGGCTCCGTGGGGAACGATCATAATAGTATAAAATCTTTGTTTTTTGCTATTTTTATCCATAATTTAAGTATAACTCACTGCCTCTCGGGCTGTCAAGCTTATACCGCTATTGAGTCCTCGCCAGATTGCTCCCCGGGCTGGTAAAGATCCCTCCGATGTAGATATTATCTAAAGAATCGATTACTAGCGCACTAATCGATGGAATAGGAGGAGAAGTAGCTTTTACCTCGCCCGAAGCAACGATTGGCAGCCAAAGCCCGAAATCTGGGTTCCATCTTGCCAGATGATTGGGGACGCCGGCAAAACTACCGCCGGCACAAGGATTCCCGGCCTTATCTAGGGCAATCGCATTTACCATAGCGGAGAAATCAACAGGATTCCCTAACCCATAGCCAAATTGTTCCCAGCTGTTGCTTTGTACATTCCATTTGGCAATCCGAGTGGCTTGCACCGGTGACCCGTTAGGGTTATAGGCGGTGGTAAAAAAACCGCCGACGTAAATATTGCCGGCCGGGTCAGCCGCCAATGCAAAAGCGGATGAATTTAATCCGTTACCAACCGTTGACCAGGAAGAACCGTTCCATTTGGAAATAAAATTTGGACCGCCAGTCGCATAAATACCGCTGGAACTGACTTTGACGGCCCTTATCGGACCGCTTAACCCGCTGGCCATCGGTTCCCAGGTAGAGAGTGCTGTATTCCATTTTGCGATATTATTCACTTCAATAGAAGTGCCATCAGCATTATTTGCATATTTAAAACTCCCTCCGGCATATACATTCCCGGCTGAATCAACTTCTAAAGCATTAACACCTCCACTCATCCCTTTACCCATAGCTTCCCAGGTCTGGGCAGCAATATTCCATCTGGCAATATATTTGAGGTCACTGGCCGGCGTACCGAATATCCCCGCCGCGGTGAATCCACCTGCCGCGTATACATAATCACCTAAGGGTGATACCGCGATAGCCGCCACTGTGTCATTCAAACCAATTCCCATCCCCCCCCAGGAAGAAGAAACGGCGATCCATTTTCCTATATGGCTGGTCCCTTGCACTCCATTTCCATTGCTATTTTTAAGGTTTCCAAACGCGCCACCGACGTAAATGTTGTTTTGAGGATCTGCCGCCATGGCAAGAACCGCACTATCCGTTCCTTGGCCTAAACCGGTCCAGGCAGGAACTTTGAAGATCGTAGTTGAGGTCGAAGTCGTTGTAGTTGTCGTAGTTGAAGTAGTAGCTGATCCCATACTAGTTGAAGTGGTTGCCGAAGCCGCGCTTGAGGTTGTTGTGATGAAAAGCGTGGTAGTAATTTCTTCGCTAATATTGCCGGTTGAGCCGCAACTAGAAATAAAATGAATCGCAAAAGCGACAATAACTATAAACAGGAGAATAATGATCCAATTTCTCACAATTACCTCCCATTATTCACTAAAAATAAAAATCGGGGCGACTGGATTTGAACCAGCGATCTCCCCGATTGGAAATCGGGGCGCTCTACCAATGCCTGCCTACCATCAATCGGGGCGACTGGATTTGAACCAGCGATC
>Ga0315287_10000535_pt1 | contig 33492 bp, 33 predicted proteins | sample YL17G11_0_MG_FD_205037 | JGI IMG/M metagenome (GOLD analysis project Ga0315287, IMG submission 205037) | Sediment microbial communities from Yellowstone Lake, YNP, Wyoming, USA - YL17G11_0 | ecosystem: Environmental > Aquatic > Freshwater > Lake > Sediment | place: USA: Wyoming | collected...
CCTTCCACGGAACGCCGTAGGCCGTCTTGATTGCCCGATCAGGTAGCTGTGCTCGGACAGGAACCACGAACAGCTTGTGGGTTCGTTCGCCACGAGCAGGAATGACCACGTCCCAGACGTGGAGTGTCCCTCCAGGGCGAAGCGCCCGATGGGCCTCCTGGAGAACCGCCGCGCGATCCGCCGCCGGAACGTACATCAGGAAGAAGAACGCCGTCGCAGCATCGAACGACCCATCGGGAAACGGGAGGCTCCTGGCGTCTGCCACTACTTTGATCGGCCCCGGCGGCGCTTCGTCGAGTTCATCCTGGCGGATATCGACGGCAGTCACCTGCTGCCCGCGCAGCTGGCCGATCACGCCCGCGCCGCCGCCGCCCAGATCGAGGATCCGATCCTCGTCCCCAAACACATCCTCAACGCGCACCACCTGCTGACGGATGACGTGCATCCGCTTCCCGAGCTTCCCAAAGAGCCACAGAATTTGCCAAGCCGGCATCCCCATCCGAGCCTCCTCTCCCGTGTGTCGTTCCTGCCGCGGCAAAGGTTCAAGGCCCGCCGAGCAATGTGCAGCGTGATGCCGGCTGGCGCGCAGCGGTTGTCGCTCGTGGACTCAGACGCTACGATCCGGCAGAGGAGTCAGGAACGGGGAGGTGGCCTGTGGCTCGGTTCGATCTCGCCTACGGGCGCGCGACGGTATCGGTCAACGTCCCGGACGCGAATCTGCTCGGTACGCTCAAGCCGCGCGACATGTCCGCCGTCGATCCCCCGAGTGCCTTCGCCAGCGCGTGGAACTCCCCGATCGGGATGGCCGATCCTGCGGCGGCCTTGCGCGGTGGGGGAAAGACGGTGTTCGTGATCACCGACCACACGCGCAAGACGCCGACTCGCCTCCTCTTTCCTCTGATCTGGGAGCGAATCCGCGGCCACATGTCCGCGGGCGACGTGACCCTCCTCGTTGCGACGGGAACGCATCGTGCGTCGACCGATGACGAACTTGAGAAGATGCTCGGCGAGCTTCGTCGCGAGTTTCGCGTGGCGATCCACAACTGCGATCGCGATGTCGTCGAGATCGGGAAGAGCTTGCGCGGCACGCCGATTCTCGTCAACCGGCTCGTGGCGGAGGCGGACCACGTGGTCACGATCGGCCACGTCGGGATGCACTACTACGCCGGCTACTCGGGTGGGCGGAAGAACATCCTGCCCGGCGTCGCCGGGCGCGCGACGATCGAGGCGAACCACGCGCAGATGTCGCACCCGCGGAGTCAGGCCTGCATCTACGACGGGAACCCGATCAGCGAGGAGATGGTCGAGGCGGCGAAGCTCGTCGGCGTCGACTTCCTCGTCGACGTTGTGATGAACGCGAAGGGCGAGATCGCGAAGGTCGTCATCGGCGATCCGGAGGGGGCGCACGCCGAAGCGCGGCGTTTCTGGGACGAGCATTGCGTCGTGCGCGTGCCGGAGCGAGCCGATGTCGTCATCGCGTCGGCCGGCGGGCACCCGAAGGACATCGACCTCTACCAGGCGTACAAGGCGCAATACACGGCCGCGCGCGCGGTGCGCGACGGCGGGATTGTCTACCTCCTTGCCGCCTGTCCGGACGGCATCGGGCATCGCGTGTTCCAGGACTGGATCGAGCGCAGCGCGTGTCCGGCCGACGTGCTCGCGATCCTCGATTGCGATGGGTTCAAGCTTGGCGGCCACAAGGCCGTGTACCTCGCGCAGGACCTCGCGCGCGTTCTCGTGTACCTGCAGTCCGAGCTTCCCGAGGACACGGTTCGCCGCTTCTTCCTTCGGCCGGCGACCGACCCACGCGACGCCTTGGCTGAAGCGGAAGAACGCTTCGGGAAGAACTACCGCGTCCTCGTGATGCCGCACGCCGGGGAGACCTTCCCCATCTGCGATGCCGCGTGACGGAGAACCGGTCGTTCACTCGTTCGACAGCGTTTCGTCGACGCAGCGCGCGGCGCGCGATCTCCTCGAAGGCGGACGTGCGCGCGTCGGCGACATCGTCGTGGCGGACCAGCAGACCGACGGTCGCGGCCGATTCGGACGAGTCTGGACTTCTCCGCCCGGCGGCCTCTACGCGACGTTCATCGTGCCAAGCGATCGCCTTCTCGCCCTGCGTGCCGGCCTAGCGGCGGCGCGGGCCCTCGAGGCCCTCGGCGCGGCCGTGCGGCTCAAGTGGCCGAACGACCTCGTCGTCGGCGAACGGAAGCTTGGCGGGATCCTCATCGAGGCGAACGCGGACGTTGCACGGGTCGGCATCGGGATCAACCTCACGACGAGCCCGCTCGGGGACGCGACGAGCCTGCTCGATCTCGGGGTGCGCGCCGATCGCGACACCCTCGTCCGTGCGATCCACAGTGAACTCATGGCGCAGGAGTCGGAGGCCGGCATCCTCGATAGCTACCGTGCCCGTTCGGCCACTCTCGGCCGCAGCGTGCGCGTCGACGCCGGCGCCGGGCGGACCCTCGACGGCCGTGCTGTTGGGATTGACGCGCTCGGCCGTCTCCTGGTCGAGACGCGAGACGGCGTAGACGCCGTCTCAAGCGGCGACTGTCTCCACGCGCCCATCGTCGGCTGACAGGAATTGACGAAGAGGGCTCGCCCCTCCTACTCTCCTTGTCGACGCCACGGCGACGCCACAGCCTGAACCTAGGAAGGGAGGAGAGCCATGGGAGTGATCGACGATGCCGTGCGCCTTGAGGAGAAGGCGGAGAAGAACTACCGGCAGGCCGCAGATCGCGCGCAGAATCCAAGCGCGACGAAGCTCCTCGTCCTGCTCGCCGACGCCGAGGCCGGCCACGCGATGGCGCTCCGAAACCTTGATGCTGCCAAGGACCTGCAGGGTCCCGATCTCGTCGCGGCCGCGTCAGTCTGGGTCCGCGGCGCTGTGGAAGGAGGCGCGAACACCCTCTCGCGTGACGGGGGGCTTCTCGGCCTCCTCCGCAGCGCCATGGACCTCGAACGCCAGACGGAGGCCTTCTACCGCGAGCACGCCGAGGGAACGGATGACGCTCGAATCGCCCGCCTCCTCGGCGAACTCGCGCAGGCCGAGCAGAGCCACTACGTCCTCGTGAGCTCGCTCGTCGAGTACTACAACCGCCCGAACGAGTGGGTCGAGTCAGCCGAGTTCGGCCTCCGGCCGGACTACTAGAGGGCTTGCCCTCGCCGTGCCTACACGTAGACGGACAGTCCGAGCACGAGGTGGAATAGGGCGAGCGCCAGGGCCGCGATGGCCAGACCGCGGTGCACTCGGACGGAGACGCGCCGCAGCGCGGGGATCTGCTTCTTCAGGCTGGCAATTCCCGCGGCCAGAGTCAAGAGCACGAGCGTGGCGAACCCGAACCACACGACGACCGGAAACGGTCCGAGCGACGTGCCATAGCCGAACGATCGCAGAGCTTCCATCCTAGATTCCTCCGTCCAACGTGATGGCCGTCGTCGAGCGCGCCGTGTGGCGGCTCGTGAAGCTGTCGGAGCTCGCGTGCAGGGCGAGGATCACGCCAACGGTCTGGCCCGGAACGAGCGCGTTGTCCGCGGGATCGCCCGAGGCGAGGAAGAGGGAGAACTCAACCGTTGTTACGCCGTCCGTCTCGGTTCCCGCCGCCTGGATGATGTTTCCCTGTGAGTCCAGGCGATGCACTGTTTGTGCGACGCCAAACTGGTCCTGGATCGTGAGAACGCCGTCTAGGACTGAGGCGATGAGGATGTCGGCGCCCCGCATCAGGTCGACCGGTCCGAAGCCGATGCCGACCCAGCCTGTGCCAGGGGAAACCAGGCCGACGTGAAGGACGGTCGCATCGTTCTGCCAGAACACGCTGATCCCGGTTGCGGCGTCGGTCATCGTGTGCCGGTACTCGCCTGGGCTGACGATACCATCGATGAACGGCGGCCAATCGATGTCGGTCAGTGTCGCGTCGTGCACGACGTTGACTGCGCCGCTCGCCTGTACGTCCGAGAGGAAGAAGCGCCGCGCTTCGTCGGTCGGCGGCGCGTCGTACACCCCATTGCCGTTCCCGTCGATGAAGTAGTCGACCTGGTACGAGGTCCCGGTCTCGAGCGGCGAGACGTCAATCTGGAACGCACCGGCTGGGATCTCGGGCACGCGCAGCCGCGCGACCTCGACGAACGTCGCCGCATCCACGACGCGAAGGAACATCGTCTGGCCGGCGTGCGGGTCCAAGTCCGTGAACTCGAACGTGAGCGTCACGGCCGCGCCCATCGCGACGACTCCCAGAACGAGCGCGCAGACTGCGGCCAGCGCGCACACGACGGCACGTGTCTTCTTCAGATTCATAAGGCCTCCCAAGAATCCCAATCCAGTGTTCCTACCCCTCCGTTTTTGGATCGTCGAACGCGAACTGGTTCCAGGCGACGACCGTCTCGAGCGGGCGGCGCACCCTCGGCCCTTGCTCGATCTCGCGATGTTTGTCCGACAGCGTGGCCGGGTCTCCCGGTCGCCCGACGATGACGAGCGTGATGAGGACGTAATCCTCGGGGATCCCAAGCGCGGCCTTGGCCACCTCCGGCTTGTAGCCGGCGATCGGGTGGGCCACCAGTCCGAGTTCGGTCGCCTGGATCATCAGGTTTCCCACCGCCATCCCGCAGCCGAAGAGGAAGTAGTCGCGGCGATCGCCGAGCGCACAATCGAGGTCCTGGCGCGAAGCCACGGCGAGGATGACGGGCGCCTGCTTCGCCCAGTAGTTGCCGCCTGACAGGGCCTCCTTGACGCGAGCCAGAGCCTCGGGCTCGTCGACGACGATCAGCCGCCACGGCTGACTGTTGTTGCACGACGGCGCGAGGTGGGCGGCCTGCAGCAAGGTCCCCAGGACTTCCCGAGAGATCGACTCAGGCGATAGGGCCCGTCGCGCGCGCCGCGCCTCGATCGACGGAAGCACGTTCGTCATCCTACCTCCTCCAGCTTGCCTACAACTTCAGCGAACCTTCCCACAGGCCGTGAAGGTTGCAGTACTCGACCGCGACGAGCTCGGAGAGGCCGTCAAGATTCGCGTGTGTGACCGCCTTCGGAATCCCGTACGTGGGCCCGAGGTCGAACGTCGCGATGTGGACGGCGACGCCGTTCTTCACCCCGAAGAGCGCGATCCACTTGATGTGGTGCTCGACCGTGTTTGGGTGAGCGACTTCCTTCCCCACCGTGACCTTCACCCCGCGTCCGCCGCACTCCTTGCACTCGACGAGCTCGATCGTCGGAACGTGCTTCTCCTTCCCCTCTTGTGCTCCACCCTTGATCAGATCCCCTAGCTTCATCGTTTCCTCCTCTTCTAGAACACCTTGAACGTCAGAAGACCTTGAAGGTCTCGCGCTTGGCGCCGCACACCGGACACAGGTCGGGCGCCGGGCCCTCGACCGTGTAGCCGCAGATCGGGCAGATCGATACCGGCCCGAGCGCCAGATCCTTGCCGTTCGCCACCACGGCCTTGGCCGACGCGTACATCTTCTCGTGGATCTTCTCCGCCTCGAGCGCGTAGTGCGTCGAGCGGACGGCGCCCTTCTCCCCCTGGAACCCGGCCGCGAGCTTGTACACGGGGTACATCTCCGTGACCTCGAAGTTCTCGCCGTCGATGCACGACTGCACGTTGGCGGCCGTGTCGTGGATGTGGCCGAGCTCGCGGAAGTGGTTCGTGGCATGAACCTGCTCGGCGTAGGCAATCGCGCGGAACAGGCGTCCCAGCTGCGGGAGTCCCTTCTTCTCCGCGTCGTCGGAGAAGATGAGGTACTTCATGTGGGCCTGACTCTCGCCGGCGAACGCCGCCTGCAGAAAGTCCTTCGTCATGGTCTGCATCGTCTCCCCCTCTACATGTTCCTCAGGACAAGTCCTGCAGGACGAGGTCCTGTAGGACCTCAATCTGTTCGTCGATGTTCGGCACCTCGCGCATCGGGTACACCTTGGCGAAGCGGACGACGCCCTTCTCGTCGAGAATGACCGCCGCGCGCTGCGAGAACCCCTCCTTCTCGCGGAACAGGCCGAGGGCCGATGCCGCGGCGCCGTGCGGCCAGAAGTCCGAGAGAAGCTTCGTCTTCGTGATCCCGAGCGACTCCGCCCACGCCTTCTTGCAGGGGACAGGATCGACGCTGATGCCGAGGGCCACCGTGTTCGCGCTCTTGAATACGGCCGCGTTCGCCTCCAGCGCCTGCATCTGGAGAGCGCACACGCGCGTCCACGCGAGCGGGTGGAACGACAGGAGCACGCGCCGCCCGCGCAGCGTCGCGAGATCGACCCCTTCCCCTTCCTGATCCGGGAGCGCGATCTTTGGCGCCTGACTTCCCACGGCGATTCTCTCGATGCCCTCTCGATCCTGTTCCTTCTTCTGCATTGGCGTCTCTCCTCCCTTCGCTCGCCGATGAGCTACAGCGCGCGATGCCGTTCGGCAATCGTGTCCGCCAGCCCGTCCAACGCGCGCAGCGTGTCCTCCGTCGGCAAGCCGCGGGCGAACACCGCGGGCAACCACTCCGCCGATAGCCCAGCGGCCAGCGTTTGGATCGTCTCTGCCGCCTTGCCCGCCCAGCCGTAGGAGCCGATGACGGCGGCGAAGCGCGCCTTGGGGCGCAGGGCGGACGTCAGCGCCGCAGCGACGACTAGGCTTGGGTGCGGCCCGACGAGCACCGTCGGTGTCGCGAATACAACCGTCGCCGCGTCCACGAGGCGAATCACGTAGGCGCCGAGGTCGGAGACCGTCATGTTGAACGGCGCCGACGGCACGCCGCGTTCGGCAAGCGCCGCGACGAGGTGCTCGACCATCTTCGCCGTGCTCCCGTGCATCGTGGTGTACGGGATCAGGACCAAGTTCGACGGAGCGTCGTTCACCCAATGGTCGTAGGCGGCGAGGATGGACGCAGGATCGTCGTGCACCGGCCCGTGGCTCGGCGCGATCGTCGCAACGTCGAGGCGGCGGACCTTCTCGAGGTGGCCGTGGATCGTCTTGGCGAACGGCATCATGATCTCGGCGTAGTAGCGCTTGGCCGACTCGGCCACGTGCTCGGCGGTTGCCACGTGCAGCTCGCTCGACGCGAGGTGCGAGCCGAACAGATCGCAGGTGAACAAGAGCCGGTCCTCGGGCACGTACGTCATCATCGTCTCCGGCCAGTGGACCCACGGGGCGTGCAGGAACTGAAGCGTGCGTCCGCCGAGCGACACGGTCTCGCCGTCGGCGACCGGCGTCACGCGTTCGGCCGGGATTCCGAGATGGTCTGCAATCATCATTCGCGCCTTGGGCGTCGCGAGGACGCGTGCCTCGGGGTAGCGGGCAAGCACGGCGGGCGCGAGCCCCGAATGATCCTGCTCGACGTGCTGGATCACGAGATCGTCAATGCGCGGCACGTCGGCGAGGTGCGCCCAAAGCGCGTCGGCCTTCGTCGGGTCGACGGTGTCGATGAGCGCCGTCCGTTCGCGACCTCGCACGAGGTACGCGTTGTAGCTCGTTCCGTCCGGGAGCGGGATCAGGGCGTCGAACAAGCGCCGATCCCAGTCCACGGCACCGACCCACTCGATGCCCGGTCGCAACTCACGTCGCTTCACGTCGTCTCCTCCTACGCTCACGGAGCCGGCGCGCCCCGTGTCCCCGCCGACCGCTCCCTCGGATGCCCTTCCTTGGCGGGGATCGAGTGTCGCGCTTCTCGTCTTTAGCCTTGCGGCTCGAACATGTCCTTACCCACGCCGCAGAGCGGGCAGACCCACTCCTCGGGGACGCTCTCGAACGGCGTTCCCGGCATCACTCCGGCCGTCGGATCGCCCTCCGCCGGGTCGTAGACGTACCCGCACACCGTGCAGACCATCTTCTTCATCGCTATCCCTTCCTTCGCATGCTCTTTCGGTACTCGTTGTAGGTCAGCGGTTCGCCGCCGTCCCGCGTACCCGCCCGGTCAATCGACGCCACGAAGAGCGAGTGCGTGATGAGATCGACCGTCACGAGCGGTAGCACGGAGGCCTCGAAGACCGCGACCGCCGTTGGCAGAGAGGGGATGCCGCGTTCAAGCGTGTCGTGCGCGAATCCGGCGAACTTGTCGACGTCACGTCCCGACTGGAACCCAAACCGTCGGATCACGTCGATGCACGCCGGATCACTTCGGTCGAGCACGCTCACGACGAAATGCCCGGTCTCGGCGATCATCTCGTGCGTCAGCGACCGCTTGCCGATTCCCACCGCAATGCGCGGCGGCGCGCTCGTCACCTGCATGAGCGCATCGATGACCTGGCCGTTCGTCTTGTCTCCGCGCTTCGCCGTGACGACGTAGAGCCCGTGCGTCACCTGAAACAGAGCCTGATTCAGCGCCGCGCTGTCCGTGACAAACGAGAACACCATCCCGTGCCTCCTATGCCGGCGCGCCCGCCGCGTCAGCTCCTGCCGGAGGCGGGACGAAGACGCGCGTTCCGAGCTCTCGATCGGCCATCACGAGACCCTGTCCCGCGTCGCCGACCAACTTCAGGAGGTCGATCACTTTCGACACGTTGGCCTCCTCCTCGATCTGCTCGTTGATGAACCACTGCAGCATCATGAGTGCTGCGTTGTCGTTCTCCTCTCGTGCGATCTTCGCGAGCTCATCGATCCGAGCCGTGATGAACTGCTCGTGCTGGTAAGCCGCCTCGAACGCCGCGAGCGGCGACGCCCACTCCTTCTGCGGCGCAGGCAACCCTTTCAACTCAACGCGGCCGTTCCGCTCGTCGATGTGTGAGAAGAAACGCATGGCGTGGACCATCTCTTCCTGCGTCTGGGCTTTCATCCACTGCGCCATGCCGTCGAGACCCTTCGCGTGGAAGTCAGCGGCCATCGCGAGGTAGAGGTAGGCCGACGCCATCTCGTGCTGGATCTGATCGTTCATCGCGTCCTGCATTCGCTTCTTGATCACCGTTCGTTACCTCCTGGCGAGCGATGAGGGTTCCAGTGACCCGTGCCTCTCGCCTTGCTCCATTCAACATCCTCTGGACGATCCCCTACCAATTCTCGGCCAAGAGCTCGAAGTAGGCCTGCGGGTGGGCGCACGCCGGGCACGCCGCAGGCGCCTCAGCGCTGGTGTGGATGTAGCCGCAGTTGCGGCAGCGCCACGCGACGGGCGCCGGCTTCTTGAAAACGGTCCCCGCCTCGACGTTCTTCAGGAGCCCAAGGTAGCGGCGCTCGTGCTGTTTCTCCGCAACGGAGATGGCGTCGAACGTCGCGGCGATGTCAGCGAATCCCTCCTGTCGCGCGACCTTGGCGAATTCCGGATAGAGCGAGCTCCACTCGTGGTGCTCGCCACCCGCTGCACCGCGAAGGTTCTCGGCCGTCGTTCCGATCGTTCCGGCCGGAAACGCGGCCGTGATCTCGACTTCGCCGCCTTGGAGGAACTGGAAGAAGCGCTTCGCGTGCTCCTTCTCCTGATCGGCCGTCTCCTCGAAGATGGCCTGGATCTGGATCAAGTCCTCCTTCTTCGCCTGCGACGCGGAGTACGTGTAGCGGTTGCGCGCCTGCGACTCGCCGGCGAACGCCTTGAGCAGGTTCTTCTCGGTCTTCGTTCCCTTGAGCTGCATCTCTCTTCCTCCCTAGCTTCTTGTCTCTATCGTTGGCACGCCGGGCAGAAATACGTCGACCGCCCGGCCTGAATCACGCGTTCGATCCCCTCGCCGCACCGCTCGCACGGCTCGCCCTCGCGGCCATAGACGGCGAGGCGGCTCTGGAACGACCCCGTCTCGGTGGCCGTCGGGTGGTAGTCGGACACGCTCGTCCCGAGCGTCGTTCCCAACTGGGCGATCGCCTCACCGAGCACGCCGACGATGGCCTTGTGCAACCTCCCCACCTCAGCTTTCGATAGCGCGTTTGCCGGTCGGCGTGGACCGAGCTTGGCGCGCCACAGCGCCTCGGCGGCGTAGATGTTTCCGATGCCCGCGACCTTCCTCTGGTTGAGCAAGAGCTGCTTGATCGGCGCCCTCGACTGGCTCGCCAGCTTGGCAAGAGCAGCGGTCGTAAACGTCGCGTCGAGCGGCTCGAACCCGAGCGCGAGGTCGAACCTATCATCGACCAACTCAGCCGTCCCAAGTCGTCGCGGGTCGACGAAGTAGATGCACTGCCCGTCGTCGAGCCGCAAGATCATCCGCGCGTACTTCGTCTCGCATTCCCGGCACTCAAGGCGCAGGCGCCCCGACATTCGCAAGTGGATGACCAGGCTTCGGCCGTCGCCGAGATCGATCCCGATGTACTTGCCGCGACGGTGGATCCTCTCGATCCGCGCCCCGGTCAACTCGTCGGCAGACGCCGCGAGCTTCGCGTCGAGCACCTCGGCCGACGCAATCGCACACCCGACCGCGGGAGCCAGCCCTCGCACGAAAGTTTCGACTTCCGGAAGTTCAGGCATTGCGCGCCCCCTTTCGATCGGACCCTGGGGGCGCGTAAGAAGAAGCCTTCAGCTTCTTCAGCTCTTTCTTGGCTTCGTCGAAACCCGTCGTCGGCTCTTTCTCGCGACACGACGCGCAGACGCCGAACGCGTACGTTCGCACCGACTCGACCCGGTGGCCCTTTGTCACGCTTTCGAGACAGCTCTCTTGCTTTGCATCGATGTCGTACACCGCGCCGCAAAGTCGGCAGCGAAAGTGCACGTGCGGCCCGAGGTCCGCGTCGTAGCGTGCAGCCGCCGGATCCACCGTCAACTGGAGAATCGTGCCCGCCTTCGTCAGCGCCTCGAGCGTGTTGTAGACCGTCGCTCGCGCGATCGTCGGACACGTCTTCCGCGCATTGACGTAGACCTCGTCGGCCGTCGGGTGCGACTTCGTCCCCTCGAGGTATTCGAGAATAGCCAGGCGCTGCATCGTCGGCATTACGCCAACATCTCGCATCCTCGCCATCCGCTTTTCGGGCGCCATAATGGACGAAGTATAGTCTTGGAAAGAGTCTAAATCAAGAGTGAAGCCAGCCGGGTGAAGGATCCACGTACATTCGGGGCAGGAATGCGAGAGGGCAGCGCCGGCTTGCGGGGAACGCCTACAACGTTGACGCAGTTGGGTCCCTCTTCTGACTTCTCTGTACGCAGTCTTGGAATGACGCATCGCTTAGGCTAGACTTGCGTTGAACCGGTTGGATGGATGGAGTATTTCCGCCTGCGGAGCCATGCAACAGACGGTCAGCGGCAGCCTCTGGACGGGAATTCTCATTCTGCATGTACACGACGTTCGAGAGCCTTCGCCATCCTTGAACGTGGCTGGAGTTGGTCGGGGGTTGGAATGGCGTCAGAAGAGAGCCCACAGAACAGGGTGGCAAGCGTCGCTGAGTGCGTCGCTGACGCCCGCGATAGGCTTCTTGATCTGACGCTGAGGAACCGACTCATCAATTTCCGGACGACCTCCAAGAAAGCGTTGCGCATCGTCACACAGAGTCCCGCACTGCTATACAGCCAATTGGTCTTGGAGGAGCGTGCGCTCACGGCGGCCGGGCGCGAGATAGGAGAAGAGAGCCCGCCGGATGAGTTGGGTGGCCCGGTTCTCCGGGATCCTGGGGATGTCCCTGACGGCCCCATGTCGGCTGCTGCATCCGGTGGGCCAACAGCCACAGAAGAAAACCACCCCCAAGCGCGTCTTCTCATTGACTTGGCTGTCGACGAGTTGCCGGGGCGCCTCTTCCGGATCGCGACTGAGGCACATGCCGTGTTGGAGGAGCAGGGGTACACAGTGCTCTATCTCGCGATGGGTTTCCTCCTCTGGAAGGAGAGTGTGGCATCTACTCAGGTCCGCGTGGCTCCGCTCATCCTTGTCCCAGTCGAGCTGACACGGGGCAAGGCCAGATCGCGATACACGATCCGATGGACCGGCGAAGACATCGAGCCGAACCTCTCGCTTGTCCACAAGATGGGCGAGCTGGGTGTTGACTGCCCGAAGTTCGAAGCGGCGGAGCACCCGGAATGCGTCGCTGAGTATGTCGCTCGGGTGCGAGACTCAGTGAGCGGCCGGGACGGCTGGGGAGTTGTCGAAGACAGCTACCTTGGCTTCTTTAGCTTCACGAAGTTCGCAATGTACAAGGATCTCGATCCGGCAGGGTGGCCGGCCGGTGAGGGGCCGGACACTCATCTCTTGGTGCGGAAGCTCTTCGCGCCAGAGGAATCCAAGGAGCCGAGTGACACATTCCCAGAGGAGGAAGTGGACGACCTCCTGGACTGGGCGAAGGCTCGTTACATCCTTGATGCCGATCCTTCGCAGATTGCTGCGATTGAAGATGCGAAACGGATGCGAGACCTCGTCGTAGAAGGTCCCCCCGGCACCGGAAAGTCCCAGACGATAGCCAACATGATCGGCGAGCTCCTCGTGCAGGGAAGAACCGTACTGTTTGTCAGTGAGAAGATGGCAGCCCTGGAGGTCGTGAAGGCCCGCCTTGACGGCCTTGGCTTGGGGGATTTCTGTCTCGAGCTGCACAGCCGAAAGGCGGTGCGCAGCGAGGTCCTCGCAGAATTGGAGCGTTGTCTGACAGCAGACTCTGGAGACCACCCCAGAGCCGACGAAGAACGAAGAGCGGCGCTCAAGGAGCAGATCGGCAATTTGGATGCATATGCCGGGGCCCTGCGAGCCCCCTATGGGGCGATGCTTTTCTCGCCCTACCAGCTTTTGGAGATCCGCGAGCGCGCCCTTAGGCACTTCGCCTCGCGCGGGCGTGCTGCGCCAGGTCATTGCCTCGATCCTGAGGATGAGTGGACCGGCGCGCGGCTTGAGAAGGCCGTCGAGGCCTTGCTTGGGCTCTCGGACCGGCTGCAAATCCTCGGCCCGTCGGACACGAACCCATGGCGCGATTGTCGGCCGGCGCTGCTCTTGCCTCGTGACGTTGAGCGGATTCGCGGGTACTTGAAAGATGCCAGCGCCGCTGCGGAGGCCCTTCAAGTTATGGGCGATGGCTTGTCCAACGCGACAGGCATCTCCCGAATGAAGTCCATCGCGCGTGCCGCGAATGCACGTGAAGCGCTCAAGTTGCTCTCGGAGTCTCCCGAGCTTCCAGCGAAAAACCTGCTAGCCGAACCGTGGCTGGTTGAAGCGCGCAGCATTCGGGGTGATCTCGAGGCTGTGGACGCTCTCCGTGAAGTAAGGGTCAGTGTTGAGAGTATATTCACAGCCGGCGGTCTTGGGGCGAACGTGAAGAGCCTCCTAGTCGAATTGATTGCTGTGGGCAGCGGTCCGCTGCGGTTCTTCAGCCGGAGATACAGAGCAGCTGCACGTAGCGCGTCTCTGTTGTACAAACGGCGGCCGTCTCTTGGTTATCGAGGATTCCTCGATGATCTTATCGTGCTAACGCGTTTCCAGGACCTCGCGGAGAAGAACGCAGAACGGGAAGCCGCGATGGTCCGTAGGTTCGGTCAGATGTGGGTCGGCGGGGCGTCTGACGTCGCTCGGTTGCTGCGCGTGGCGGAGTGGGCGGCACGGTTCCAGCAGGCGCTCGGGGCCGGCGTATTCGACGAGAGAGCAGCAAGCTTTGCGGAGGCACCTTTGTCCCTCCGTGCAGTGGACGCAACGGTCTGCGCCGCCGAGGTCACCGCGAGTGAACTTGGAGGGTACATCATGCGCCTCCTGTGCGAGCTTGCGTGCTGCGAGGAGGCCGCCTTCGGAGCGAAGTCCGCTGATGCCGAACTTGACACTTTGCGCAAGAGACTGGCGCGCTGGGAGGATCAGCTCGAGCTTCTGGCACAGTGGTCCCAGTACCTCGCCGCACGAACGAATCCTGATCTGGCCTGCGTGGCTGATCTTGTAGTGCTCATGGAACAGGGGCAGTTGCCCGCGGACGACATTCGTCCATGTCTTCAGCTGTGCATTGCCGAGCGTGAACTCCAGCGCGCCTTCGAGAAGAGACCTGCGTTGGCGCGATTCGTTGGCCGCCTGCATGAGTCCGCCATCAGCAGATATCGCGAACTCGATAGACAGATCATCCGAGACAATCGGGAGCTGGTAGGGGCCACACTTCGGGCGCGGCGCCCGCAACTCCGGGGAGGTGCTCCGAGGGAGTCCCAGGCAGGTATCCTGCAGCGCGAGATCAACAAGAAGAAGCGCCACATTCCGTTGCGTAGACTGATGACGGAGGCTGGCGACCTTGTCCAGCAGATCAAACCCTGCTTCATGATGAGTCCGCTCTCGATAGCGCAGTTCCTTGATCCACGCAGCGTGAGGTTCGATGTGGTCATCTTTGACGAGGCTAGTCAAGTGCGGCCCGAAGATGCTCTAGGCGCTCTCTTGCGGGGCCGCCAGCTCGTCGTGATGGGCGACACGAAGCAGCTTCCGCCAACCTGCTTCTTCGACCACATCGTGGAAGACGACGAGGATGACGAGAAGAACGATTCTGTTGGGGACGTCGAGAGCATCCTTCATCTCTGTCGACGCAGTTTCCCCAGCAGAATGCTGCGATGGCACTACCGTAGCCGTCACGAATCTCTGATTGCTGTCTCCAATCAGGAGTTCTACAACAACAGACTCGTTGTCTATCCATCTCCAACATGGGTACGGGACGGGCTTGGGCTGAGATTCGTTCACCTGCCCGACACTGTGTATGACCGTGGTCGGAGTGCACAGAATCGGGAAGAAGCCCGAGCCGTGGCGGCAGCTGTCTTGCGGCACTTTCAGACGACGCCTGCAAGGACACTGGGTGTAGGTGCATTCAGCGCCAAACAGCAGGAGGCAATCATCGAGGAAGTCGAGCGGTTGGCTGACAACCATCCCGAACTGGAACCGCACCTTAGCGGTCGTCAGGAAGGGCACTTCTTCGTCAAGAACCTGGAGACTATTCAAGGGGACGAGCGAGATGTCATATTCCTCAGCGTCGGCTACGGATTCGATGCCGATAGGAAGCTCTGGCGCAACTTCGGGCCGCTCAACCAGAATGGCGGAGAGAGACGCCTGAACGTGCTGATCACACGCGCCCGCGAGCAATGCACCGTCTTCTGCAACTTCCGCGCAGATGACCTTCGACTGGAGCCGGGTGCACCGAACGGACTGCGGGCATTGCACACATTCCTCCGCTACGCCGAGACTGGCGAGCTCCTGGCGGCGCATGAAACTGGGCGTGACTCTGACTCGCCATTCGAGGACTCTGTGGCCGAGTACCTCCGAGGAGAGGGCTACGATGTCAGTCAGCAAGTGGGCAGTGCCGGCTACCGGATCGATCTGGCCATTGTTGACAAGAGAGCGCCTGGAAGGTTCCTTCTGGGCATCGAGTGCGATGGTGCGAAGTACCATTCAGCTCGCGTCGCGCGCGAGCGTGATCGCTTGCGACAAGAGATGCTGGAAAAGCTCGGCTGGACCATTCATCGTGTCTGGTCGGTGGATTGGTACACACAGCGCTATGAGGCACAGAGGCAGCTTCTGGTTGCGATTGAGCGAACAGCGACCCTGCCAGCGGAGACTTTGTGCGGCCACCCAGATGGGCCAGATCGCGCCCACGTCGAGTCTAGTACCTCAGCAGCGGCGGCCGGAAGTGCTCGCAGACCCCCCAGCGCAGGCGCAAGAGTCTCCGAATCGCTGCCTGAGTTGCGAGGAAGTCCGTACGAGGAGTGCGCGGCGCTCGGGATCCCACCAGTTGGGGAGATTCCGGATATTCCGCGGCTGGCGCTCGCCCGTGCAGTGTGCGCGGTTGTAGATGTGGAGAGCCCCATCCATATCAGCGAAACCATCAGGCGCGTGCGGGCGCTGTGGGGACTCAAGCGCTCCGGCCAGCGGATTGCCGAGGCGGTGACGCGGGCGATCGCCTACGCAGACCGGGAAGGCACGTTGAGTAAGAGGGGATCGTTCCTCTGGGCACCGGGCACCGCCTCGATTTCGCCCAGGTATCGGACGCAGAGAGAACACCTGAAGATCGAACTGATCTGCGATGAAGAGATCGCTGCAACGGTGCGCGTGGCGCTGGAGCACCAGTTCGCTTCGACTCGAGACGCGATCCAAACGACGGTCGCGCGGTGTCTTGGCTTTCACCAGACGAGTGCACAGATCCGCGACCGAATCGACGAGGTGGTCACACAGCTCGTTGCGGCCGGAGACCTCGTCGAACGGCCGAACGGGATGTTGGATCTCGCAAAGAGAAATGGGACATGAACACTCGACGTGCGAGACAAGAAGGCGCAGGACCACTAGATCCATGCCCGCGTCCACGAGTCGCGCATATGCAAGCGAAGGGGTTTTGTGTAGTGTGAAACTATGGAAAGGAGGAGCCGCTTCTCAGAGACAGATGCCTCTGCCGCGACGTCAGAGTACAGAACGCCGGAGGAGTATAGTGAGCTGATCAAGACCCTGCGCGCATTCACCGGCATCGTCCTGTACGGTTTCTTGGATGACAGGGCAATGCTGCGGGAACGCATCATCCGGAACTTCATAGCCCGGGGTCAGACGTGCCTCGAGAGCATTGAGGCACTCTGGTACCTCCAGCACTATCAGGACTGCTACTCGCTCTATCGTTCTCTTCTGGATCGGTTGCTCTATTTGGATGTGCTTGATCGCGATGATAGCTTCGGGCAATTCGACGATTGGTCCTTCATGGAGCAGTTCAGAATCGCGAACTACGCTCGGTGTCATCTCGAATTCAAGGGCCGCCCAGGTGTCCACGTGTTCTCCGATGCCGAGAAGGAACGCTACAAGGCGCTATCCGCAGGGAGGGCTCCGAGGTGGAACAGACCGAACGCAGAATGCGTTGCCAAGGCCATGGGTCTCGACTTCCTCTATCATCTTGGCTACGCGCATGCGTCCCAACATGTGCATCCTATGGCAAACGATGGTCAGGAGGACTTCGAGCGCATAGCGCTGCTGCGGAAGGACCCCATGTTCGATCAGCGGAGCGTGCTGAACAACGCGGTTCTCGTGCATCTCCTCTTGACACAGAAGGGGCTGAACGCCAGCGGTGCGCACTGGCGCACGCTCATCTACACCTTCATCGAAGACTGCGTCGACTTCCTCAAGACGGGCGCGCAACGCTATCAGGTTACCTTCATGAAGATCGGAATGCAGGGACCGCACTTCAGCTGGGCGAAGTGGGACGACTAGACCGGCGATGGGTCAGACCTTCGCTCCTGTCGTCCGTCCCAACCGAATCGGGCGTAGCATCTTTGCCGGAAGCCGATCCGAACCCCACCCGAGCACCTTCACGAACTGCCTCTCGCCGCCTTCTCGCTCCCCCCGGCGCGACGTGGACGGCCGCCCATTCCGAGCAGCAGGAGAGTCGCTGGCGTGACTCCTTCAACGGGCGCAGCGCCGCGAATTGACGGAGGGACACGAATTGGATGATCCAGCTTGCCAGCTCGCGAGAGCCAAACTGAAATGCCCGCACCGTAGAGGGAGTGTTCTTGAGAGACCATCTCGTGAAGAGAAACCACTACAATCCCTGCTTCTGGACTGCCCTCTGGAATCCTGAGTACTACGATGCATTCGTGGAGGGGGTTGCTGGTAAGGGGCGTGCTCGGAAGCAGGTAGTCTATGTTCTGAATCTCCTCTCGTGCAAGATCTATCAGACGACAGTCGACAACGTGCACTACGACAAGAATCTCGGCGTCGCAGAGCTCACTCCGGCCTCCATGAAGCGATTTGCGGCGCGCTGGTTCCCGGACAAGTACCGAGAGCTTGCGGAGTACGTTCAGGAGCATCCGGAGAGCCTCTTCATTGACTTTGAGGACATCCTTGATGCGGTTGAGAGAGTGGGTGGGTACGCGAGCCTTCTGCGGGCGGCGCGAATTGGGGGAATCGCATCAGCGGAACACAAGGGCTTCCTTACGGTTCTCCTAGTGATCCACGCAATGCGCAGCCACGAGATGATGTCGGCGATGGTCGGTCCCTCAGGCTTCGCTGGAATGGACAGGTTCGAGTACTTCTGGGTACTGAAGAATGCGTGGGGAGATCCGCTCTTTCTCGCTCGGGCTTGTCAAGCCTTGGCGGGCGCCCGTTGGGTCTTGTACCGCACGGCAGATCATCGGTTCCCGCTCTGTGACTCCCCTGTGATGTTCGCCCGAAACAGACTGACTGCCATCCTGTCTCCCCGCCTCTTGCTCGTGATTCACCTCAGCAAAGCGGCGCGTGAAGAGCCATGGGAGGTCACGGACAGGATCAGCCCCAGAAGGCTACAGGAGTTCAGGCGTCTGGCAATCGCGAATACGTGGAAGGAGATAGTCTTTCACGATCCGGACGAACTCGGCCGGTGGCGCAGTCTCCCGGAGTTGCGGGAACGTTCGAGGATACTTGGGGAGCCGGAGGCTGCGCGCGAGCTTACAGCTACAGCAGCTGCGCGAGTCTTGTGGGCCTGCGATGGCTTCGGCAGAATCGGGCCTGACTTCGAGGATTGGGTCAAACCACATCTTGGACTCTAGGGCGAACAGGCAATAGCGGCTCGCCACTCAACCGAGCCTCAACGAACTCTTCGCCGAGGTCCACGGCAAGACCGCATGCAACCAGCAGATTCACGCCGCCGTCCGCATCCACGAGTACACGCTTCAGGCGGTCGCTGACTTCCTCGGCCTCCATTCGTCAACCATCAGCGCGATCGCCAAGCGCGTCGCTGAAGGTACGAGGCACAAAGAGTGAAGATCTGAACCCCACTGCGCTCATCCTGGCCACGAAGCCGCAAATGGCATGCTCATTCAACGCTCGGAGCGACCCCAGACCCTGACAGGGTGAGAGATTCTCTGATCAGGCGCTGCTTCTGGCCGATGTCCGGCGATCGTTTCCTGGGATCTGCTCAGCCCGCTCGCGATCGGAGTCGCTTCGACGGCAGCCTCCGCCGGGCGGCCGGGCCAGCTAGAGCCACTTGGCGACGTCGTCCGTAGTCAGGTCGACTGGTTTCCCTGAGAAGCGGATGACGCCGCGGCGATCGACGAGGAAAGCGTGCGGCGTTCCCGTCACGCCATAGGCGGTCCGGGTGGGTCGCGCGTTGTCATATTCGTGGACCACGATGAAGGCGTCGTATTCACTTCCGGAGAAGAACTCCTTCGGACCCGATGGATCCCGATCGAGAACCACGATGATGATGACCAGTCCAGAGGTTCCGTATTGGGCCTCGATTTCCTCGAGGTGGGGGAGCGATGCGACGCAGGGTAAGCAGGTCTGGAACCAGAACTCAATCACGACGATCCGCCCGACGTATGCCGACAGCTTCACCGCGTCGCCATCGAGCGATGACAGGGCGAACTCCGGGGCGCGGTTGCCCACCTCGTTTCCGACGGGGGCGGAGCTCGGAGCCAAGGCTTGCGGATAGGACTCGGCCTCTTCCCGGTCCGTCTCGCCTCGAGGCACAAGGTTGCTTAGATCGATCGTCTGAGACATCGTGTCAGACGCACCGCGATCGTCGGTCACCGACAGCGTCGCGGTGAACTTGCCGATCCATGAGTAGGTATGTTCCACCTGGGCTCCCGAGCCGATCGTGCCGTCGCCGAACACCCACTGGTACGTGACGATCGTCCCGTCCGAATCAGCGGAGGCCGTTCCGTCGAGGAAGACGGTGGTCGGATCGCTTTCGTCGGCGAGGTACGCGCAAAACGCGGCGACCGGCTTCGCGTTGTCGACCGATGGGCTTGCCCCCGGCCCCACCAGCCCGATGACCAGCCCCGGGAGCAGAAAAGCGATGTTCCACTTTCGCCTCGTCATGCGTTGTCCACCCACGTTTGACGGCTATTCTACACGCAGGAACCATCCGCGGCCCTGATCAGCCTTGTCTCACGCGAGATGAGCATGAAGAGGGGTGGCGATTCTCACGCGAGGCGAGCATGAGGGAAGGGGAGCGGACCCGGCGCGAGGGGTGACGGGGTCTACCATGGAAGTCACATAACTCCACCGCCTCCGGGGACGAGAGAGTCCCGCGCCAAGATCCCGACGATGCCCACACGTTCCAGGCATCGCTTCGAGATCGATGCGCCTGACGCAGCACCATCGCGTTGTGATCTGAACCTTGGGGCGCGTCTCCGCGACGCACAAGAGACGGGAAGCGGGCATACTTCGAGCGTAGACAGCCCGAGCTTCCGACGCCGTCTCGGATCAAGAGCGGCGACCGTCGAGTTCGAGAGCCGCGGGACAAAGAAGGAGGATGCCAACGTGCTAGGAGAGAAGCGGCTGGCCGAGATCGCGCAGCGCGTGCTGAGCGAGTCGAAGGCCGAGCAGACGGAAGTCATGATCACGAGCAACGACTCGTATCTGACTCGCTTTGCGACGAACACGATTCACCAGAACGTTGCGGAGCTGGATGCGACGATCCGCGTGCGGGTGATCACGGATCAGAAGACCGGGGTGGCGACAGGCAACGACCTGACGGACGCGGGGCTCAAGAAGCTGGTGCAGACGGCGGAGCGGATCGCGAGCTTCCAACAGAAGAACCCCGATTCGAGTTTGCTGCCGAAACCGCTCCCGATCCGGCCGGTCGATGCGTACGTCGACGCGACGGCGAAGTGCACCCCGCTCGATCGAGCGAAGGGCGTCGAGAAGATCCTCGCCCCGTCACGGAAGAACGGCCTCGATGCAGCGGGAGCGTTCTCGACGGAAGAACAGGAGATCCTGATCGCGAACTCGCTCGGCGTCTCCGCGTATCACCGCGGCACGGCGGCGTCGATCATGACCGTGATCATGGGCACGGACAGCTCCGGCTACGCGTCCGACGAGTCGATCGATGTGTCGTGCCTCGACCCTGCGGCGATCGGCAAGACGGCGATCGACAAGGCGCTACAGAGCCGCAACCCGACCTCGATCGAACCCGGCGAATACACCGTCGTCCTCGAAGAAGATGCGGTGGCGAACATGGTCCTCTTCCTCGCCTTCATGGGAATGAGCGCACTGGCGGTCCAGGAAGGTCGTAGCTTCATGAACGGTAAGTTCGGCGAGCGGATCACGGGCAACGAGATCACGATCTGGGACGACGGATTCGACTCGCGAGGGCTTCCGCAGCCGTTCGACTTCGAAGGGACGCCGAAGCAGAAGGTCATGCTGATCGAGAGAGGAATCGCGAAGAACGTCGTCTACGACTCGTCGACGGCGGCGAAGGAGCCCGGGAAGACGTCGACCGGCCACAGCCTCCCGGCGCCGAACACCCAAGGCCCCCTGCCCCTCAACCTCTTTATGGCATCAGGCAAGGCGACGAAGGAAGAGATGATCGCATCGACGGACCGCGGGATTCTTGTCACGCGCTTCCACTACGCGAACATCCTCCATCCGGTGAAGACCGTGCTGACGGGGATGACGCGTGACGGGACGTTCCTGATCGAGAAGGGGAAGATTGTGCGTCCAATCAAGAACCTTCGCTTCACGCAGAGCCTCCTCGAGGCGTTCGCCAACGTAGACATGCTCAGCTCCCAATCCAAGCTGGCCAAGGTCTTCGGGATTCCGACTTACGTTCCCGCGGCAAAGATCCGCAACTTCCGTTTCACCGGCGGCACGGAGTAGAGCGTCCCCGGGAAAGGAGAACCATGCGAGAACTGACCGATCGTGCGCTGGACGTCGCCCGGGCGAAGGGGGCCACCTACGCCGACATCCGCATCGTGCGCCGGGAGACACAGAACATCGAGATGAAGAACGGCCTCGTGGAGAACCTCTCCCTGGCCGACGTGTATGGGTTCGGCGTCCGCGTGATTGCCGAGGGGGCGTGGGGCTTTGCGAGCTCGAGCCGCCTGGAGAAGAGCGAGATCGACCACGTGGCGGCGCTCGCCGTCGCGATTGCCAAAGCCAGCGCTATCAGCAAGAAGGAGGACGTGAACCTTGGCCCTGCCGAGTCCCACGTCGCCGCGTACAAGACGCCGATCCAGGTGGATCCGTTTGAGGTGTCACTCGAGGACAAGATCGACTACCTCGCTTGCGCCGACAAGGAAGCGCGCGCCGTGAACGGGGCGCGCGTCGTGGACGGCTCGCTCGGGTTCCAACGCGAGACGAAGACGTTCGCTTCCACTGAGGGAAGCTACATCGAGCAGACGCTCGTCGAGACGGGTGGCGGGATCGTCGTGACGGCGGTCTCCGAGGGCGAAATGCAGCAGCGGTCGTACCCGAATTCGTTCGGCCGCCATCAAGGTACGGCAGGGTACGAATTCCTTTCCGCCTGGGATCTCCCGGGCAACGCGCGCCGGCTCGCCGAGGAAGCGGTGGCTCTCCTGAGCGCGCCGCAATGCCCGAGCGGGAAGAAGACGGTCATCCTCGACGGGCCGCAGCTCGGACTCCAGATCCACGAGTCGTGCGGGCACCCGATCGAACTCGACCGCGTCTACGGAACCGAAGCAGCGTACGCCGGCACGAGCTTCCTCACGCCCGAGAAGTACCGCAACTTCCGCTATGGGTCCGACCTTGTGAACATCGTCTCTGACTCCATTACGCCGGGAGGCCTCGGCACGTACGGCTACGACGATGAGGGCGTTCCGGCGCAGCGAACCGACATCGTGAAGAACGGGCAGTTCGTCGGGTACCTCACATCAAGAGAAGCATCGCAGGAACTACGCAAGACGCACCCCAACGCGCCGGAGCGATCGAACGGCGCAATGCGAGCCGACGGCTGGAACCGCACGCCGATCATCCGCATGAACAACGTCAGCCTGCTTCCCGGGGAGTGGACGTTCGACGACCTGATCGCGGACACGGACGACGGGATCTACATGGTCACCAACAAGAGCTGGTCGATCGATGACAAGCGGCTGAACTTCCAGTTCGGGACGGAGCTCGCCTACGAAGTCAAGCACGGGAAGCTCGGGAAGATCCTGAAGAACGCGACGTACACGGGGATCACGCCGCAGTTCTGGGCCGGGTGCGATGCGATCTGCAAAAGGGATCACTGGCACGTCTGGGGGACCGTGAACTGCGGGAAAGGGCAGCCGGGGCAAGTCGCGCACACGGCGCACGGCGCCGCGCCGACCCGCTTCCGCAACGTACAGGTGGGCGTGATGAAGGGATAGAGGGCGGTCAAGTGGCTTCGACCTGGTACGGCGCCCCTCGGGGCGCCGTTCTTCTTTCGATGGGCGATCAGCCAACCGGCAGGGCGCACTCCGCGGTTGTCGCCCAAGACCTCTGGAAACGGGCCGTCCCTCATGCCGCGAAATGGCATCCCAAGACAACCCCAAAAGAGAAGCAGCAGCCCGCTCGGGCTGCTGCTTTCGTCCATAATCTGTAACTCGTGCCTGCTACGGCATGACGACGACGTCGTTCGCCTGGGGACCCTTCTGCCCTTCGCCTACGGTGAACTCCACCTTCTGGCCCTCGCTGAGCGACTTGAAGCCGTCGCCGCGAATCGAGCTGTAGTGGACGAACACGTCTGCGCCGGCCTCGCGCGAAACGAAGCCGAATCCCTTGGTCTCGTTGAACCACTTGACGGTACCGACCTGACGATCTGCCATGATTTTCCTACCTCCTACATGTTGGGAGTTTCGTTCCAGCAGAACGTCCTAGGTGGAACAAAGAACAACCTGTTCTCCAAAAGTAAACGACTGCAAGACTGCCAACAACGCCAGGACAATACCGCATGGCAATGGATTCCGCAATGCGACGGACTGGGTGGTGTAGCGATCCGCAGACCCTACTTGCGTTCCGATGTTCCTGGAGTTACGATAAGGCAATCTTTGGAACCACGATCAACGGAGGGACCCATGGCGGAACGAGTCTGCGCCCTGACCCGTGAAGAGGCGCTGTCCGTGTTGGCGTACTTGAGGCAAACAGGCAGTCGACGCGACGTTGCGCTGTGGGCCCTGGGGATCGGCGCAGGCCTGCGCATCGGCGATCTCCTGCGACTCCGCGTGTGCGACTTCCTGACGGCGGATGGCCACGTGGATGTGCGACTGGCGGTTCGGGCGACCAAGACGAAGAAAGAGCGGGGCGTGCAACTCATTCCCCTCGTGCGCGAGGCGATTGACGCGTACCTCCCCGAGCTGAGGCGGACCGAGCTCCTGTTCCCGATCACTCGGCAGCACGCGCGGCGGCTCGTCAAGGACTGGTGTAAGTCGGCAAACGTCGAAGGGCAGTTCGGAACCCATTCCATGCGGAAGACCTTCGCGACGATCGCGTACGACAACTCCGGGGGTGACGCCGTCCTGACGGCCCGTGTCACCGGACACAGCAATCCAACTCAGCTGATGGCCTACATCGGCCGGACCCCGGCGACCGAGCAGAGCGTCTGGGATGGCGTGTGCGAAGCGCTTGCCGTGCGCTAGGCCCGAGAGCTGATGGTCTTCTTGGCAAACGAACCTGAGAGCCGTGACGCAACACGGCCTCCGTACGGTCGAGGCCGCGGCGCCCACCCTGTGGATACGCCAAGGGACCCAGCTGGGTCTGCGGCAAGTCGGTCGCAGAGAGAGGGGCGCTCTGTAGCCGCTTGCACGCTGACAGGAGCGGACGTATCGGTCGTCATCCCAGCGCGGAACGAGGAAGCGTATCTTCCGGAATGCCTGGCGCGCCTGCGCGAACAGAGTCTCCCGGGTTTCGAGATCATCGTCGTCGACTCCGCATCGACAGACAGGACCGGTGCCGTGGCTCGCGCCCTAGGTGCGCGGGTGATCCGGCTCGAACAGCCGGGCGTGGGTCTCGCGCGACAGGCGGGGTTTGACGCAGTCAGCCGGGGCATCATCGTCTCTACGGATGCCGACGCCCTGCCTTCACGCGATTGGATCGAGCGTCTGGTGGAACCGTTTCGGGACCCAGCGGCCGTGTGCGTGTTCGGGACGATCCGTCTCTCGGGTGCGGGCGCGCTCGTGGCGGTCGGGCACTCTCTGTTCCGAGCCTTCCAGAGCGCGAATCTCCTCCTCGGGCGTCCCATCTGTTGCGGCCCGAACTTCGCCGTGCGCAAGTCCGCCTTCCGTGAGGTCGGGGGATTCGCCGTCGGGCGAACGTATCCGAATGAGGCTGAGGACGTCCGCCTGGCCCTCAAGCTCCGTTCGGTGGGGAAGGTCGTGTTCCTGCACGGTCTTTCGATGGACGTGTCGGCGCGAAGCCTCGCTGGGGGACGAGCCGTGAAGTACATCGCCCACAATACCGGCGTGTACTTCAGAGTATGCTGGCTGCAGAAACAGCTCGCGCCGTTTCGCTAGCAGACACTGTGTGGCATGGCCACCATGTGGCTTCACCCAGTCTAGTGCAAGAGAAGAGAACTGAGTGCAGTGGCCTGTTCTACTAGGCTGGGCAGGAGTTGGGAATGGGTCTATCGCGTGCGCCTACCTGGGCTCGAATCGTCTACATGCTCTCGCTTTGCGGGCGGCGGGGGGGCTGATGACCGCTCTTGATGTTGCGAACAAGATGCACACTGAGTCTTGGAGTCGGTCATGCCGTCGTCCCTCCCACGCTCACAAGCGCAGGGCACCGCGCAACGCAGTCTCCACGGATGTTAGGTCTCTGGCTGTGACCGAGCCGGGGCTGAATCGTATGAGTGCCGTGGCCAGCGTTGCCAACTTGAGTCGAACGATCGAGGGGTGCTGCAAGCCGGCCTCACGCCAGTCTCGCAGTGTGCAGTCACCGGGAAAGCGGGCGGACTGGCTCGTGATCTGGGCCACGATGACATTCCCTGTTTCGGTCTCGTAGGCCGGATCGCTCAAGACGAGCGTCGGGCGAACCTTCGTCGCCCTCGCATCTACGAAGGGAAACGGGACGAGGACGACGTCACCTCTTCGATACGCCATAGAGGCTCTTCCACTCGTCGTAGACCGCGTCTTTGGGATTGTTCCAATCCGCGAAGCTGGCTTCGGAGAGACGTGTCCAGGAGTCAGAGCCGATCGGGCGAGCCAGCGCGTCGAGATCTTGTCGCCTCACTCGGGTAGTCGTTCCCGCGATCTTGTAGAGGCAGAGCTTCTCCTGTCGCGCCCAACGGTAGATCGTGTCACGCGACACGTGGAAGCGCTCGGCCGCCTCGGCGACCGTCAACCACTCGTCGTTCGACCGCCGTTTCGTGCCGCTAGTCATCCTGCGCTCCCCTGGCTGCACTATGCTGCAGACTGCTGCATCTTAGCGTGATCGGCAGAGGGTCGTCAACGCATCATCAGCAACAGGCTGGTCTCAGGGAGGACCAAGCACTAGAGGGCCTGTTGGCCCTCGGCGTTCGTCCGTCTTCCGAGGAACACCCACGCTGCGACAGACGCCGCGGCGAGGAGAATGGCCGTCGTCGCGGGAACGACGACGGGGCCGCCGACGTCGAGCAGTCGGCCGATGAGCCACGGGAACGTCATGCTGCCGAGGCACGAGGCAACGGCGATCGCGCCGAAGTGCCGTCCGGTTAGTTCGTAGCGGCGGGAATACATGGTGATGGTGGTGGGGTAGATGGCCGCGACGGACGCGCCGACGCCGACGGCGCCGACCCAGACCGCGACGAGGGAGTGCGGTGACAGAGCGAGAAGCAGCGCGAAGGCGAGCGCGCTCGAGAAGCAGATCGTGAGGATACGTTCGGGCGCCCAGCGCCGCGCGCCAAGGATGCCGAGCAGGCGGAAGAGAGAGAACGCACCCCAGAAGGCTCCCGTGACGGCGGTTGCGGGTCGAGCACCGAACTGAAGGTCGACGAAGACGTAGAGCCAGCTTGCGAATCCGATTTCGGCTCCGACGTAGATGAGGATGACGGTCGTCGCGGCCAAGAAGCCGCGTCCGAGTCGCCCCGGCGCGACGACGGGGGGCGAGGCGAGGAATCGTCGCCCGAGGGGCACGTCCTTCGGTTCTTCTTTCTCGAGCGGTGCCGCCGGCGATTCGGGCAGCGCGAAGAACGCGACGCCGAGGAGCACGAATCCCGCGGCGAGGATCGGGTAGACGAAGACCGCGGACCCAACGGCCAACGCGGCGATCAAGAAGGGCGCCGCCAGCCCGCCTACTCCGTAGGAGAAGTGAAGCGCGCTGATGAACGGCGCCGCGCGGTTGCGGTAGACGCGGACGAGCATCGTGCTCACGCCGATGTCGAGGCAGGCGGTCGCGACCCCGAGGGGTACGAGGAAGAGGGCGAGGAGCCCGAGCGACCGCGCCCATGGCAGGACCGCGAGGAACGCCGCGGCGAACAAGGCCGCCGCGGCAAGCCCGCGATGCACGCGGATTCGATCCGCCCAACGGCTGCTGCCCGCCGCGCCGGCCAGGTAGCCGAGAGACCGCGCCGTGAGGATGACGCCGATCGTCGAGAGGCCGACGCCGACTTGCGCGGCGAACGGGCCGAGCGTCGGGCCGACGGCGCCGCCGAGGGCGCCGACAAGCGCGTAGGCGGCAAAGTAGGCGGCGGATGAGAAGAGACGCAGACGATCGGCGCGAGGCAAGGCAACACCTCCCCGGCGGCTTGCGGCCTATGGCCGCCTACGCGTCGCGCATTCGCTCGGCGATGAGCGACTCGAGCTCGACGATCTTGACGCGCTCTTGAGTCGTCGTGTCGCGGTCGCGTAGGGTGACGGTTTGGTCCTCCATCGACTGGTGATCGACGGTGATGCAGAACGGCGTCCCCGACTCGTCCTGGCGGCGGTAGCGCTTCCCGATCGACCCCTTCTCGTCGTAGAAGACGTTCCAGCGCTTCTTGAGGCTGCGATAGACGTCGGCCGCCATCTCCGGCTGGCCGTCTTTCTTGATCAGCGGGAAGACGGCGACCTTGATCGGAGCCAGGCGCGGGTGCAGCCGCAGGACGATGCGCTCCTGCGGGACGCCCTTCTCGTCGGGGATCGAGTCTTCGGCGTACGCCTCGCACAGGAAGGCGAGGGTTGCCCGATCGGCGCCCGCCGACGGCTCGATGACGTGTGGCACGTACTTTCGCTGTGTCGCCTCGTCGAAGTAGGAGAGATCCTTGCCGCTTCCCGGGTGCCGCGGTTGACCGTCGGCGCCACGTTCGACGACGAGGGCGTCGCCGTCGCGGACGAGCTTCCCCTCCATGTGACTGCGCAGATCGAAGTCGCTGCGATGCGACACGCCCTCAAGCTCGCCGAAGTCGCCGTCCGCGAGGAACGGGAACGCGTACTCGATGTCGGCGGTGCCGCACGAGTAGTGGGCTCGTTCGGCGGCCTCGTGCTCGCGCAGCCGGAGCCGATCGCTCGCGAGGCCGAGCGACACGTACCACGCGACGCGGCGATCGCGCCAGTAGCGGTACCAGTCCTGCGACGCTTCCGGGGCGCAGAAGAACTCGATCTCCATCTGCTCGAACTCGCGCGACCGGAACGTGAAGTTGCGCGGCGTGATCTCGTTGCGGAAGGACTTTCCGATCTGGCCGATGCCGAACGGGATCTTGACGCGCGACGTGGAGACGACGTTCTTGAAGTTGACGAAGATGCCCTGGGCGGTCTCCGGGCGTAGGTACGCTTCGGCCGACGGATCAAGCAGCGCCCCGAGGGTGGTCTTGAACATTAGGTTGAACTCGCGCGGCTCGGTGAGATCGCAGTCGGCATGCTCGCCGGGATGCTTGCTCGGCTTGCGCGGGCACTCGCTGTCCTTCACCTGGTCGACGCGGAAGCGGGCCTTGCACGTCTTGCAGTCGACGAACAGATCGTAGAACAGGTCGAAGTGGCCGCTCGCCTTCCACACCTGGGGGTGCATGATGATCGTCGTGTCGAGCCCGACCATCTCGTACGGCGTCGGCGCGCCCGCGGGGGCGCTCGTATCGTCGTGGCCGCTCACCATGTCCCGCCACCACGCCTCTTTGACGTTTCGCTTCAGCTCGACGCCCAAGGGGCCGTAGTCCCAGAAGCCGCCGATTCCGCCGTAGATCTCGCTCGACTGAAAGACGAACCCGCGCCGTTTGCACAGCGAAACGACCTTCTCCATCGTCGTGTCTTTTCCCTGCATGCGTCCTCCGCGAACCTGAGATCTGCGGTCGCTCCTTGACGTAAGAGAGCGCGCGAGGAGCGATTATACCGCGCCTAGCGATGGCGCCGGGCGAAACCGCCGCGCCGTTCCTGCTACGTCCAGTCAGCCATCGGGCATCGAGCCGGAATCCTCGATCCGGTGGAATCCGAGCGCTTCGTACAGGCGCTGCGCCGGCTCGTTGCCGTCGGTGACAAAGAGCGTGAGGCGAGAGGTGCCGGCGTCAAGGAGGGCGTTGATCGATTGCCTGAGAAGCTGCCGCGCGAGGCCGCGGCGCTTCGCCTCCGGCCGCGTCATCAGGAAGACGGCGAGCGGCGCGGCGTGCGGCTCGAAGAAACTGACGAGGCAGGCCGACGAGAGGAACTCCCCATCTTCGACGACGAACGAGACCTCGGGGAGGAAACGGCCGTAGTCGCCGCGGAACGTCTTCTCGATCTCGACAAGCGCGTCGGCGAACGAGTTTCCCTCGTCGTCGATCGTGCCGTGATAGGCGGTGTAGAGGAGGATGGCGAGAGCTTCCTTGTCCGACGGGACGACGGCGCGCGAAGCGAAGGAGGCAGACGGCGTCTGCCGTTCGAGCGCCATCTCCATTGAAACGCGGCGTTGGGGCACGCCACTTTCCTCCGAACCTAACGAGTTGCCGTCTTCTCTCGCCCTTGCGCGGGCGAGCCCGGCCCCCGCGGCGCTCGCAGCGACAGCGAGATTCTACGACGCTCGACGTCGACCTCGAGTACGGTCACGGTCACCTGTTGGCCGACCTTGACGACCTTCGACGGGTGCTCGACGAAGCGATCGGCGAGCTGGCTGACGTGGATGAGGCCGTCTTGGTGCACGCCGATGTCGACGAACGCGCCGAAATCGACGACGTTCGTCACGATCCCCGGGAGCTTCATCCCCGCCTTCAGGTCCTTGATCTCGTGGACGTCGTCGGAGAAGGAGAAGACCTCGAAGCGTTCCCGCGGGTCGCGGCCCGGCTTGGCCAATTCGGTCAGGATATCGGTCAGGGTTGGCAGGCCGACGCCGTCGGCCACGTAGCGTGGAAGGTCGATCTTCTCCCGCAGGCCGGCGTCACGCATCAGGTCGACGACCGTGCACCCGAGGTCGGCGGCCATGCGACGGACGATCCCGTAACTCTCGGGGTGGACGGCGCTCCGGTCGAGCGGATCCTCGCCGTCGCGGATTCGCAGGAATCCGGCGGCCTGCTCGAACGCCTTCGGCCCGAGCCGGGGCACTCTCTTCAAGTCGGCACGGCGGCGGAAGGGGCCGTTCTCGTCTCGATAGACGACCACGTTCTCGGCCAGCTTCGACCCGAGGCCGGAGACGCGGGCGAGGAGCGGCGCGCTGGCCGTGTTCACCTCGACGCCCACGGCGTTGACGCAGTGTCCGACCACATCGTCGAGGCTTTGGTGGAGCAGACTCTGGTCGACATCGTGCTGGTACTGGCCGACGCCGATCGCCTTGGGATCGATCTTGACCAACTCGGCGAGCGGATCGACGAGCCGCCGGCCGATCGACACGGCGCCGCGGACCGTGATGTCTTGGTCGGGCAGCTCCGCTCGAGCGACCTCGGACGCCGAGTAGACCGAGGCCCCGCTCTCGTTGACGAGCACGATCGGGATCGCGCGGCCGAAGTCGATCGAGCGAACGAGCGCCTCGGTCTCGCGGCTTGCCGTGCCGTTTCCGATCGCGATTGCCTCAACGGCGTACGCCTTCACCAGCTCGATCAGAGTCTGCCGGGCGTGCGCCTTCTGGCCATCGGAGCCCGTCGTGTAGACGACGTCATGAGACAGGAGCTTTCCCTGGGCGTCGAGGCAAACGACTTTTCCCCCGGTGCGGAAGCCGGGATCGACGGCGAGGACTCGCTTCTGCCCGAGCGGCGGGGCCAAGAGAAGCTGGCGCACGTTGTCGGCGAAGACGCGCACCGCCTCTCGATCGGCTCGCGCCTTGAACTCCGTGCGGATCTCGGTCTCGATGGACGGCGCCAGGAGGCGCTTGTACCCATCCTCGACGGCGAGCGCCACCTGCTCCGCGCACGAACCGTCGCCGCGGACGAAGTGGCGCTTCAGGAACGCGAGCGCCGCATCTTCCTCGGGCCGCACGGAGAGGCGGACGATGCCCTCGCGCTCGGCCCGTAGGAGGGCCAGGACGCGGTGGCCGGCTGCGTTCGCCAGCGGCTCCTGCCAGTCGAAGTAGTCGCGGTACGTCGCGCCCTCGGCCTCTTTCCCCTCGATCACGGCGGAACGCAGGACGCCGCGTTTCGCGAACAGCTCGCGGATTTCGCCCCGCGCGTCGGACGACTCATTGACGGTTTCGGCGAGGATGTCGCGAGCGCCCTGCAGCGCGTCGTCAACGCTTTCGACCCCGGCGTCGGGACGGACGTAGGCCGCGGCCTCGTGCCGCGGATCGGTCGCCGGATCTTGGGTGAAGACGAGATCGGCCAGCGGCTCGAGGCCCTTCTCGCGGGCGATCATCGCCCGCGTCCGCCGCTTCGGCCGGTAGGGCAAGTAGAGGTCCTCGAGCGCCGTCATCGTCTGCGACGCGTCGATGGCCGCCTGGAGTTCGGGAGTCAGGAGGTTGCGTTCGACGAGCGAGGCGACGATGGCCTCTTTCCGCTCGGCCAGGGCGGCCAGCTGCTTCAAGCGGTCGCGGACCGACGTGATCACCACTTCGTCGAGCGATCCCGTCCGCTCCTTGCGATAGCGGGCGATGAACGGAACCGTTGCGCCCTCCGATAGGAGTTCCGAGACTGCCGCCACCTGCGATGAAGACAGACGGAGCTCCGCGGCGACGAGCTTCTCCGCTCCGTCCATCACGAGGAGGCTCCGCGAGTTCTCTCTCGCCACTCCGGCCGCAGGAGACCGTACAAGAAGAGGTCGTACCGCGCTCCGTCTCGCTCGCCGAACTCGCGGTAGTTGCCCTCGCGCACGAAGCCGAGCTTCTCGTACATCGCGATCGCGCGCGGGTTGTAGTCGATGACCGTCAACTGCAGCCGGTGCAGGTTCAACTCGTCGAACGCGTAGCGAGCGACGAGCCCCATGGCTTCACTGCCGTAGCCTTGGTTCCAGTCGGCGCGATCGCCGAGGCCGATGCCGACCCACGCGGTTCGATTGGCCCACTCGATGTCGAACAGACCGACGGTTCCGAGGAGAGCGTCGTCGGCGATGCGGCGGATGCCGAACGCGAACGTCGTCGTCGACTCGTTGTCCCGCTCGATGTCCGTCGCGATCGATTCCTCGCTCTCCGGCCGAGCGACTCCGGTGTCCTGCAGACGCAAGTACCCGCCGTCCTCGGTCCAGCGGGCGACGGTTGCGGCGTCATCCTTACGCAGAAGGGTCAAGCGCACGCGCTTCCCGCGGAAGACGTCTTGCTCCATGGAGGGCTTCTTACTGCCGTCTCTCGTCCCGCTCTCTTGGGCCGTCTTTCGAGATCGCCTCGAGGTCATGAATCGAGGATAGCGCGGCGAGGGGCGGAAATCGAGACGAGGTGAGCTGTTGGTGTGACACTCTCGGCAGGTATCCTTCCCTTGCGCGATCCTAGGCGTTCGCCGCCTTCAGGAACTCAAGCACCAAGGGTGCGACGAGGTCGCACCGCGCGATGGTCTCGGCATGGTCGAGGTCGGGCAAGGACACGCACTGCCCGCGCGGAATCTGCCCGGCCGCTCGGTCGGCCAGCGAGTAGGCGTCGTCGTTCGTCCCAGCGAACAGCAGGCATGGCGCGTCGATCCCGCGCAGAGTCGACTCCAGGCTCACTCGATCCTGGGCCGCGGCGATCATGGCCGTGAAGTCGAACGATCGCATCCGCTCTTGCTGCGAAGGGCGGAGGGCGCCCACGTTGCTCTGCCATAGATCGATGAATGCATCTCCGCCCCGTTCCTCGCCGACGCGAAGCCAACTGCGCGCGTCTTCCATGCTCTGGGCATAAGGGTGTTGTCCGCCGAGGACGAACGTGGGGAAGCGGCCCGGCGCGTACTTCGCACAGCAGAAACCGATCCATCCGCCCATGGAGTACCCGAAGAAGCTTGCTGCACCCACGCCTAGCTCGTCGAGCACGGCGACGACGTCGCCGACGCGCGCCTCGGGTCGGTAGGCGGCTGTGTCATGCGGCGCGTCGCTTCTTCCATGCCCGCGGGAGTCGATCAGGATCAGTCGGTGTTCGTTCGCCAGCGCATCGACGTAGCCGAGCTCGTACCAGGCGTCGAGCGACGAGAACGTCCAATGGTGGAGTACGAGAGGCGGACCGGTTCCCACGACCTGATAGTGAATGCGGACATCGGCGTTGATCGCGTATGGCATTGCTGGATCCTCGCGCAAGATCTTACGCCAGGAGATCCACGCGCGCGCTGAGGCGCTCGCCGATCTCGAGCATGACGAACGTCGGGCGCGCGTGCGGCGGCGCGACCGAACCCGGGTTGATGAACAAGATGCCGTGCCACTCCCGTACGATCGGTGTGTGGAAGTGGCCGAAGACGATGACCTCGGCGTCGGGAAGCTGGGTTGCCATCGCCTCGTAGAAGAGGTCGAACTCGGGGGCGTCGTAGCCGTACGCGATGTACTGGTTCTGTAGGAAATGGCTCTGGTGGCCGTGCTGAATGCCCACGCGGCGGCCGGCGATCTCGACCGTCGCCCGCGCGGGCAAGTGCCGAGCGACCTCCGGCGGGTCGCAGTTGCCGACCACAGCCGTTGTCGGAGCGATGGCATTCAGCTCGTCGAGGACGGAGAGGGATACGAGATCCCCGGCGTGGACGATGCGGTCGACGCCAGCGAGCGCGGCGGCCAGAGAGTCCGGCAGACAGCGGAGTGCGCTCGGAACGTGCGTGTCCGCGA
>Ga0315287_10000536_pt1 | contig 33492 bp, 32 predicted proteins | sample YL17G11_0_MG_FD_205037 | JGI IMG/M metagenome (GOLD analysis project Ga0315287, IMG submission 205037) | Sediment microbial communities from Yellowstone Lake, YNP, Wyoming, USA - YL17G11_0 | ecosystem: Environmental > Aquatic > Freshwater > Lake > Sediment | place: USA: Wyoming | collected...
CGATCGCGGAGCGGATGGCGGAAAGGAGGCTGTCCGACTCGCGGTCGAAGGTGATTGCAGCCACGCCATCGCTAGACCACGGATGGCCGTCGTCGCAACCGGCAGCAAACAGCGCATCGGCCAGATCGGTGGTCATTTCGTCCAAATCTGCCAGGATTACGGTGAACTCGTAATTCATAGTGTAGTCCCTCCTGCGGTGATGCCGCCTTCCCCCTTTTTTCCCTCGCGCCGGGCTACAACTCGTACCCCTGCGCAACCCAGTACTGCCAGTCGGCCACTGCTTCTCTGGTTTCCTTGTCGGTATGGCTGATAGGTTCCAACTGCGAGAGCGGGACTCCCAGTGGGCGTCGCTCTGCACGGATGCCGACGAACATCTCATGCTGGCATTCGTCCTCCGGCGCCATTTCGAGCACTTCCACTTCGTCCCCCTTGCGAAGCGGGGATATGGTGCGCTCGGCGATGCACGTGGCCGTAAACGGGAACTGTAGCGTCTCTTCGAGATAATAGTACCAGCCCATTGCCTGTTCTTCGGGACTGTAGGCGTCGACTATGATCTCCATCGTGATACGGCGTTCGCGTTTAGAATCTTTTTGGGTTTCCGCACCACTTGAGACTCCCTTAATCGTTTCCTAAAGGGAAAGGGGCGACTTACACCATCGCGTCGGCGAACTCTTTCTTCATCGCCGCCAGGGCCTTCTTCCCGTCGCGGCCGTCGAGGACCACGTTGACCCGCACTTCGCTGGTGTTGATTAGCTCGACGTTGATGCCTTCCTTGGCCAGCGACTGGAACATGCGGGCGGCCACGCCCGTGTGGCTCCTCATGCCCACGCCAAACACCGAGAGCTTGGCCACCTTGGGGCAATGCGTGGGCGGCGGGCAGCCGAGCGACTCGGCCTGTTGCCCGGCGATGCGAATGGCGTTTTCCAGGTCCTTCTGCGGCATGGTGACGGAGATGTTCGCCCGGTTCCCGCGGCCGACGCTCTGCACGATCATATCGACCACGATGCCGGCCTCGGCAAGCTCGTCGAAGGTTTGCGCGGCCAGCCCGGGAATATCGGGCAGGCTCACGAACGTCACCCGCGATTGCGTCTCGTCCAGGTCGATCTGTTCGATAATCAGCTTTTCCATGCGTTGCAGGCGGGCGAGCAACTTCGCCTCGCTTGGCGTGGCGTGGCGGGGCGAGCCGTCGCCGTGCAGTTTGCCGTCGGGCGGGGGCGATTGCAGTTCAAACGCCTCGTGGACCGCCCGCAGGGCCTCTTGGGCAAACTCCCGGGCCACGAGCACGGAGATTTTGATCTCGCTGGTGGTGATCATTTGGATGTTGATGCCCTTTTCGGCCAGGGCGCGGAACATCGTGCCCGCGATGCCCGGCTGCGTGGCCATGCCCAGGCCGACCACCGAAATCTTCGACACGTTCTCGTCGCAGGTATAGCCTTCGGCGCCGAGTTCCTTGACGGCATCGTCCACCGCCCGCAGCGTGGCGGGCAGATCGTCGCGGAAAACGGTGAAGGAGATGTCGGCATGCCCCTCGGCCCCCTCGTTCTGCACGATCATGTCCATGGCGATGTTCTTGTCGGCCACCTTGGAGAAGAGGTGCAACGCGGCGCCGGGGCGGTCGGGTACGCCAAGCACCGTCACCAGGGCCTCGTTCTTCGCCATCGCCGCCCCGCATACCGGCATGTCCGGCGCCTCCGGGTCGCGGACGATCATCGTGCCCGGGTTGTCGCTGAAGCTGCTCCGCACGTGGACCGGCACGTTGAACTTCTTGGCGAACTCGATCGAGCGGTTGTGCATCACACCCGCCCCGGCCGTGGCCAACTCGAGCATCTCGTCGTAGCTGATCTGCCTGGTCTGCCGGGCTTCGGGCACGATGCGCGGATCGGTCGTGTAGACGCCGTCCACGTCGGTGTAAATCTCGCAGGCGTCGGCGTGCAATGCCGCCGCCAAGGCCACGGCCGTCGTGTCGCTGCCGCCGCGGCCCAGCGTGGTGATGTTGTTCGCCTCGTCGATCCCCTGGAAGCCCGCCGCGATCACGATGTTCCCCTCGTCCAACGCCTCGCGCAGCCGCTCGGTCGAGATCGAACGGATGCGGGCCTTGGTGTGGATGCTGTCGGTCATAATGCCGATCTGGGCGCCCGTCAGGCTGATCGCCTTGTGCCCCAGCGAGTGAATGGCCATCGCCATCAAGGCCACGCTCACCTGCTCGCCGGTCGAAAGCAGCATGTCCATTTCCCGGGCGGGCGGCTCGTCGGTGATCTGCTTGGCCAGGTCGATCAGGGCATCGGTGTTCTTGCCCATGGCGCTAACCACCATGACCACCTGGTTCCCCTCCTTTTGGGCACGAATGGCCTTGCGGGCCGCCGCGAGGATTTTCTTGCTGTCGGCCACGCTGGTGCCGCCAAACTTCTGGACGATGATGGACATGGTTGCTGACCGGGGTTAACGGTTATGGAACTTGCACCCGACCAAAATAAGCGATTGGCAAAACAATTTCAAGCGGATGCAGGCTCCCGGCACGGGTGGTATAATAGAGACAGAACGAGGAGGAGCCGGTACGTGGATTATCAGACCGTTGAAAAGCTGTTCGGCGTAATCGTCGAGTATTTCCGCCAGAAGCCGCCGCCCGAGGAGCACGACGCGCAAGGCGAGTGGGTCAAGGTCCGCGACGGCTTGCAGGGGGCGGAGCACTGCATCCGGGTACTGACGCCCGAAGAGTTCGACGAATGGCACCGCTGCATCGAGGTCCCCGTCCAAGTCGCCTTTGGGCGCAGGCCCGTGGCTTTCTGTAGTCAGGAGGGCCGTTGGTGGGTCATCTACGAAGACATGGAGGAAGGCGAGGTGATTGCCGGGTTCGAGAAGTGCTTTGAGGGTCAAGCGGACGAGACGGCCCCCGCCAGTCAGGGCCAGAGCGCCGGGGATGAGTCGGCCGACGAACTCAGCCGGTTCTTCGGCATCGCCATCTCGATGCGGCGCGACGATCCGCTGCCAGCCCGTTTCCATGCCGCCTATGAATCGAAGAGGGCCGCGTTCAGCATTTCTCCCCTCGGGCTGCTCAAAGGAGGTCTGTCACCCCGCACACTGGCGTTGGTGACCGAGTGGGCGGCCATGCACCAGAAGGAACTGCTGGAGGCATGGGAAGACCGGGCCGATCAGAGCAAGCCCAAAACCATCGAGCCGCTACGATAAGGCAGGCCACAGGAAATAGTCTACCCCTAGGACGGACTTCCTAGTCCGTCCACCAGTTGCACATTGAATTGGACGGATTAGGAAATCCGTCCTACGGTCTTGCCTAAGTGCGGGCGGCTCAGTTGTTCTCGGCCTCGTCGGCGGCCACGGAGGGCACCACCCAGACCTTCACCTCGGCTTCCACCTCGCGGCCCAAGTGGACCGCGATCGTGTACAGGCCGAGTTCCTTCAGCGGGCCCTTCAGGCGGACCTGATCGGCGGCGATGTGGAAGTTGTTGCGCTTCAGGGCGTTGGCCACTTCGACCGCGCCGACGGAGCCGTACAGATGCCCCTCGTCGTTGGCGTTGGCCTCGATGGTGATGCTCTGCCGCCCCAACTCGACGGCCAAAGATTGCAGGCCGGCCAGCCGGGCCTTGTCGATGGCCTCCAACTGCGCCCGGTGCTTCTCCACCATGCGCTTGTGATGGTCGGTGGCGATCGTGGCCAGCCCCTGCGGCAGCAGGTAGTTTTTGGCGTAGCCCGGGCGGACTTCCACCACGTCGCCCTGCGTGCCCAAGTGCTCGACCGGCTGCACCAACAGCAATTCGACTCCGCCGTGCTGCCCGGTGGGCAGCCGCTTGGTGCGATGAGGACAGGTTCGCTTCTTTGTGGATTTTGTCGCGGCCATCAGTAGTCACCTCGATTTGTATTCGCTTGCTCAGAAGGGGATGTCGTCGCCCCCGGACGACTCGGGCGGCGGCGCGTCGAACGCTTCGTCGGGCGGGGCCGCCTGGCTGTATTGCGTATCCTGCGGGCTCTGTCGCGCGGCGGGACGCGGGCCGCCACCTTCGCCTCCGCCCTGCCCGCCTCCGCCCTGTCCCTTGGCGCCGAGAAACTGCATCCGGTCCCCAACCACGCGGAGTTTTGATCGCTTCTGGCCAGTCTGCTTGTCGTCCCACGAATCAAATTTCAGCCGACCCTCGATCAAGACAGGCGAGCCCTTGCTTAAGTACTCACTGGCGAGTTCGGCGGTCCGCGCCCAGAGCGTCACTTCGATGAACGTCGTCTCTTCAACCCATTCGCCAGTGGCGTTTTTGTGGCGATCATTCACCGCCAGGCCGAGTTCGGTCACCGCCGTGCCGTTGGCGATATAGCGAAGCTCGGGGTCGCGGGTAACATTACCCAACAAGATCACGCGATTTAGACTGGCCATGAGTCGGCTCCGTGTTATTCTTCTTCCTCGAGCGCGATGGCATCGACGATGACCACCTCTTCCTCCAACTCTTCGACGGGCGGTTTGGGCTCCTCCGGCGCGGTGCTGGCGACGACCGGGGCGCTGCGGGCATGGGCCACCAGGGCATCGACGATCCGCGGGTCCTCCTTGAGAAACAGCACGCGGAGGATGTCGTCGGTGATCTGGCATAGCCGCTTCACCTCGTTGAGGCGCGTGCTCTCCAGGCGGAAGTAGGCGAGCCAGTAGGTGCCCTTCCGCTGCCCTTTGATCGGATAGGCCAGCCGGCGCTCCTCCCACAACCGGCTGACGAGCATCTCGCCGCCGAGCTTCTCGATCATCGCGGGAATCTGGCCCGACACCGTCTCCGGGTCCCGCCCGTAACGGTTCGAGTCCAAAATGAACATTCCTTCGTAGACGTTCGCGGCCAAAGCATTACTCCTCAAAAGTATTCAGTTGTACTGATTCATGCAGAATTCGATGCCTTCGCGGGCCCAAGCGGCCACCGCGTCGGCTGCCAGCCCCACGGCTTGTTCGATCAGCGGAAGTTCCTCTTTGCCGAACTTGCTGAGCACGTAGTCGGCGCCGTCCCAGCCGTCCGGCACGGCGCCGATGCCGACGCGAAGCCGGGCGAATTCTTCCCCCGCCAAACGCTGAACAATGTCCTCCAGTCCCTTGTGGCCGCCCGACGATCCCCGCGAGCGAAACCGCAGCTTGCCCACCGGCAGGCTCAGGTCGTCGCACAACACCAGCAAGTCCTCGTCCAACACTTTGTAAAAACTCTTGGCCTCTTGAACACTGACTCCGCTAAGATTCATGAAGGTCGTGGGGCTCAGCAACAAGGCCCTGTGGCCCGCCAAGTCGGCTTCGACCACCTCGCCGTGAAAACGGGTCTTCGGCGAGGTCGTGCCGAACTTGCGGGCGACCTCGGCGAGGATCACATAGCCGACGTTGTGTCGGGTTCCCTCGTACCGGCGGCCCGGATTGCCAAGCCCAACCACGAGTTTCATGTTTAGCCAGGGGTGAGCCCCTCTCCTGGGAGCCGGAGTTCAACCCTACTCGGCTTCTCCTCCCTCCTCTTCTTCCTTCGCTCCGATCACCTCGGGCTCGCCCGGCACGGCTTCGGCGGCGCCCTCTTCGGGCAACTCGGCCGGCACGACGCACTGCACCACCACCGCTTCGAGGTCGGCCGCCAGCAGTTTGGCACCCTGGGGCAATTCCAGGCTGCCCAGGATAATCGTATCGTCCAATTTCAAGTGGTTGACGTTCACCACCAGTTTCTCGGGGATCACGGACGCCGGGCAGGCCAGCTCGACCTCGTGGATCAGTTGGTTGACCACGCCGCCCTCGCGCACGCCCGGGGCCTCGCCGCGCAGTTCCACGGTCACGCGGACCTCGACGATCTCGTGTTCCGAGATTCGCGTGAAGTCGGCGTGGACGATGTGCGTGCCCCACGTGTCCCATTGCAGTTCGCGGATGAACGCCGACTCGGCGACCGCGCCGGTCAGACTGACCAGCCGGCTGCCGTGTCGGATCACGGAAGTCAATTCCTCGGCGCCAACGGCCAGGGAAACATTCTCCAACCCGTGCCCGTACAAGATCGCCGGAATCCGGCCCGCCTCGCGGAGCCGGCGATTGCGGCGTTTTCCTTGGGTGGCACGAGACTCAACTGCTAACTCTTGCGCCATGGTCTTCCTCAAAGCGATGCGCAGTGGAACTGGTATTATCCGCCGGCCAGCGGCGAATCACTCATTTTGGCGGAAACCGGCGGAATTGCAACCCCAGGGCGGGAAATTTTTTGGGCAACCGCCGCAAAAAAGACGGAAAACGCGCCGCAGAGACAGAAAACTCACCGCAAAGGCCGCGAAGAACGTGAAAATGGGGCCGCATATTCGCTCTTCAATTCTGCCCGGCGGGCCAGCGCTCTAACAAATCGGATGCTATTCTACGCATATTGAGGGGGCAACAGATGCACAAGAAGTTGACGGGCAGCGACATGTCCGGTCGTTTGTCGGACAATTTGTGTGTAACACAACGAGGGCGCCTGCGCAGAAAAACGCCCCGCCGGAACGGCCCGGCAGGGCTTGATGGTTGCGCCGAACACGTTGTTGGGGTGGCAGTTCAACTGCCACCCCAACGATGATTCAGGTTTTGCACCGAAGCTCAGCTTTGGCGACGACGCCAGGCGTAGGCCAGCAGACCCAGACCAGCCATGCCCAGCAGAGCCAGTGTGGCGGGTTCTGGAACCGGTGTCATTTCTTGGCAGTACTGAACGCTGCCGAGGAACGACATCTTATAGCTGAAGTCCAAGACGCCGCTGCCATCGGGAATCGGCGTTCCACCGGAATATTTAACTTCCCCAACCCACAAGCTAGGCGACACCGGCGTTACAGTCAAAGATGCACCCGTCCATGCCCACCCCGGCTGGGTGGTGTCTCCGTAATAGACAGTCGGTTCCGACAAAGTGAACGCCTTGTTCATAGACACCTTGATATTGTAACCCGTCCACGAGAAGCCCGTGTCATTGTCGATCGTGTTGTGCATTGTGACCGTAGGATCGAGTTCCGAACTAGTCGTGAAATACGCCGGGTCACCCACACCGGTGACGGGGTCCTTGCCGATATGCCCCGCTGCCCACTCGTTATGATTCCCCACAATGCCCAGAGTGTACTCGCCAGTTCCCGTATTGTAGACATCCCAATGGGAAGTACATACGATCACACCATCCCCATCATCAGCAGCTCCGTACGCGATGATGTCTGCCTTGCCAACAGAACTCCAAGCCAAGAGAACAACGATTGCCAGAACTGCGCGAATCTTCATGAGAGGCTCCTTCTTTACTTCGGTCAAGGTTGCCGGTTTCTAAGAAGCGACGAGCGGCGTCCACAATCGCAACCTGTCGCTGTCTTCGTTTGGGGTTTATCTTTCGTCTTCGGGTAAAGGTTTTGGCACTCGTAATACTCAGCACAACCAACACAGCTAAACCACCGACCCGTTGCGCGCACGGCAGAACGGCGGGCGGATTACGCACAAGGGGAAACCGCCCAGCCAAGAATGATCCTCGCGCAAGGCAAAGCCTTGTACGGCGGAGGAACAGGCTATGGGCGACGCTGCCTCGATAGGGTTACCTGGGCTCTTCCGTCTTGCGCGACACACGCACGCTTCACGGCGCAAAGCCCACTATCCTTCGGGACCGATACCCGAGATTACCCTAGACTAATACAAATTTTGCAAGGGGCAGAGAAAAATAATCTCAGATGGGGGGTATCGGTGTAAAGGGGATACCCCCTTTCGTTGTATTTTCCTGCCCGCCACAGGAAGAGTTTCAGCGGCAACCGCTGTGAAGTCGTCCGGTACGCTGTCCGGGGCCGGATTCTTCAGTGGAAATTGGGCCACGGGGTGTGGTATAGGGAGGGGCCAGGGCACAGGAACCAGGAGACAGTGCAGACCTTTCAGCCTCAGGTGTCAGTTCATCTCTCATGCCTCATCCCTTCACGACCCATGAAATTGGAAACTGAACGACTTGATGACCAACAGAGTTTCGACGGCCGCTAACACCGGAAGAGCCAAGATTCTCCACGAAGGACGCGAAGCTATCCCCTCGCCAGGAGGGACAGAGGACGATCTTGCACCTGATTGCCGCTTGAATTGGGAGCCACCCGGTCTTATGCTTGATAGCTTGGACAAAATTGGCACTGAGCGGGCCTCCTCGTTGGGTGGCAGTTCAACTGCCACCCCAACCTGGAAACCCCAACCTGGGAACTACCGGCAGACAGGAATGTCTGCCCTGCAGACAGGAATGTCTGCCCCACCGAGAGAAGGTGCTGTTGTGGCGACCGCGACCAACCAACCGCCCGTGAGTCCCGAGAAGCCGGCCAAATCGCAGCCGATCACCGGGGCCGACATCGTCGTCCAGAGCCTGGTAAACCACGGCGTGGACACGATCTTCGCCTATCCCGGCGGATCGACGATCCCCCTGCACCAGGCTCTGACCCGCTTCCGCGACAAGATCCGCGTGATCCTGCCCCGGCACGAGCAGGGCGGCGGCTTTGCCGCCCAGGGATACGCCCGATCCACCGGCAAGATCGGCGTGTGCATGGCCACCAGCGGGCCGGGGGCCACCAACCTGGTAACCTCCATCGCCGACGCCAAGCTGGACAGCGTCCCGCTGCTGGCCATCACCGGCCAGGTGGGCACGCCGGTGATCGGCACCGACGCCTTCCAGGAAACGCCCATCGTCGAAGTCTGCCGCAGCGTGACCAAGCACCATTACCTGGTGACCGACGTGAACGACATCGCCCGCGTCATGCGCGAGGCATTCCACGTGGCCACGACCGGCCGGCCAGGCCCGGTGCTGATCGACGTGCCCAAGGACGTGCAGAACATGCAGGCCGTGCCGGATTACGACGTGCCGATGCAGTTGCCGGGCTACCGCATCGAGAGCCGATATGCCACGGCCGAGGAAATCGCCGAGGTGGCGGCCCTGATACTCGCGGCCAAACGCCCGGTGATCTACGCCGGCGGCGGCGTGATCGGCGCCGACGCCAGCGAGGACCTGATCGCGTTGGCCCGCAAGACGGGCATCCCCGTGACCACGACCTTGATGGGATTGGGCTGCTTCCCCGGCGACGACCCGCTCTCGCTGGACATGCTCGGCATGCACGGCAGCGTGTACGCCAACTACGCCGTGGACAATGCCGACCTGCTGCTGGCCTTGGGCGTGCGTTTCGACGACCGCGTGACCGGCAAGGTGTCGGAGTTCGCCGGCCGCGCCACGATTGTCCACGTCGACATCGACCCCTCGGAGATCAACAAGATCAAGAAGTCGAACCTGCCGATCGTCAGCGACGTGAAACACTTCCTCCGCGAGCTGAACAAGGTCGTCCAGCGGCCGGAAATCGCCGAGTGGCGGCGGAAGGTGGCCGTGTGGAAACGCGACGAGCCGTTCGGCTACGACGAGGACTTCGACGGCATCCTGCCCCAGCACGCCATCAGCGAGTTGTGGCGGCTGACGAAGGACCGCGATGCGATCATCTGCACGGGCGTGGGTCAGCACCAGATGTGGTCCGCCCAATACTACAAGTTCCGCAAGCCGCGGCGGTGGCTCTCCAGCGGCGGACTGGGCACGATGGGCTTCGGCATGCCGGCCGCGGTCGGCGCCAAGGCCGCCCATCCCGATTTGCTGGTGGTCGATATCGACGGCGACGGCAGCATCCTGATGAACATCCAAGAGATGGCCACCTGCCACTGCGAAAAGCTGCCCATCAAGGTGATGTTGCTGAACAACATGCACCTGGGCATGGTGGTGCAGTGGGAAGACCGGTTCCACGCCGCCAATCGGGCCCACACCTATCTCGGCCCGATCGACGATCCCGAGGCGGTGGGCCTGGGCAACGGCATCACGCCCGACGAACGCTACCCGGACTTCGTCACCATCGCCCGCGGCTTCCACTGGAATGCACGCCATGTGTGGCGGAAGGCGGAACTGAGCGAGGCCTTGCAGGAGATGATCGACTCGCCCGGCCCGTACCTGCTCGACGTTCAAGTGCCCTACCAAGAGCACGTGATGCCGATGATCCCCTCGGGGATGACCGTGCGGGATCTCATTAAGGAATGACCGGGGGATCGAGGAGGACAGGAGAATGGTCTATCGCGGCATTGTGAAAAACGGCGTTGTCGTATTGCGTGAGGGAGCGGGCTTGTCGGATGGCACTGAGGTGCGCATCGAGCCAATCGCGCGTAGCGAAAGCCTGTCGGGCGAAGGTCCTACGCTGGTCGAGCAGTTTGGCGACGTGATCGGGACCGTGCCCGACCTGCCGCCCGACATGGCCGAACATCACGACCACTACCTGCACGGAGCGCCCAAGACATGAAGGGCGTTTTCGCCGACTCCTTCGTCGTGATGTCGGAAGAGCAGATTACCGAGGCACTGACCGGCGACCGTCATTTCGAGCAGGCGGGTTTCAAGGCTCTTTTGAAGTGAGAGCGATGCAATACCCCTCGAAAACGTCGGTGGCGGTGGTATAATTCAATGAATGCGGACACGATTCGTCAATGGTTGAACCGGCGGCCGTTCGAGCCGTTCGAGTTGCGTCTTTCTAACGGAGAATCCTATCAGGTTCGGCACCCGGAAGTGGTCGCCATCGGCAAGAACCGCATTGCGATTGTCGATCCCGGCAATGACCGCTTTGTTCACGTTGCCTTGGTTCACGCCAACAGCATCGAAGCCCTGCAAACGGCTTGATCCGGACTTCTGGTGTCCGCACGCCACTTCCGCTCGTATTGATGGTTGTTGGGCGTAGTGTTTACGATACGGCAAAGGGCGGTGAAAGGGTCCAGACGGTTTTTTCATCCCACATGCACCGGCCTGCCCATCATGACCGTATTTTCGGACAGTGTGTGCGGATAGAAAACCGTTGATCGCAGCGAGCAGGAGGCACGCAAATGGGAGATTCCGACTGGTCTCCGCTACACGTGATACTGGAGGCGATTACTACGGTCGTCGGCTGGGCTGTCGTGATTGCAGGCACTCTGGTGACCGGCTTTTGCTGCGGATACTGGATCGGGCATCGGGAAGTGATGGGGCTAACCGCGACATTGTCCGCTCTGGCCTGGGTACCGCTCGTTTGGCTGGGACAGCCACTGATTTTTGTCCCCTATGGCGTGACAGCCCTGGCGTTTTACCTGCCGATTCGGTTTGAATCCCGGTGGCTGCACATTGGTGCCGTAATTGTGACGTTTCTCACGTGGCTCATCATCGTCGCGATCATCGTGGAGCAGACATCGCACGGCAAGTTCTGGCGATGGTAGTCAAATCCGCCCAACAAGCCGCAGCCGCGGAGCGGGTCACGGCCCGTGGCCAAAAATGCGGCTGGAAATCGGGCGGCGATTCTGCTATAAGTGTACAAGTGGATATGCCGCTGGCCCGGCTCGGAATGCGCGCTGTAGGCGTCCTTCCGGGAACCCGGCGCATTGCTGTTTGACAATTCAGAACAGAACATCGCATCTTGCCCAGGGCGCCAGTGCAACATGTTCCCCCATTGGAAAAACAGTCATGTCGTTGACCAACAGCCAGCAAATTGGAAAACTGGCCCTGCTGTTGACCAACATGCGGAAGATCGCCGTCGCGGGGTGGCAGTACAACTGCCACCCCAACAATGTTGCGGCCGCAGGGCGGCAGTGCAAGGTGTCCCCCATTGGAAAAACGGGCATGTTGTTGACCAACACGCACAGCGTAAGAAAGCACGCAGGTACTGCCCCAAACAGGCAGGCGGGACGCCTGCACCACAAGGGACGCGCCCGCCGGCCAAACGGATTCCTGGCACAGGTGTTGTAAGTATTTATCTCATAAGATGTTACAGCGCCGGCCATCCCGGCCAACCCGCCTTGATCCATCGGGCCGGTGTCCATATAATCTCGCCGCCTGAAATTGCGTACTTTTCGCGTAAGGACTTTTGTCTCTTCGTGTTGCGATTCGTACCCGGGCGGCCGCACGCGCGGTGGCCCGGTGGAGCAAGGATGCTGTTCTGCTAAAACGGTTTGGCGAGCTACCGATCCGCCCCCGCTGCGCAACGACGCTGCGCGCGTGCGGAGAGACCGCGCGCCGGACGAAGGGACTGCAAATTGAAAAATGCAAATTAAAAAATGCAAATTGCTCGGCTAAGCCCAGCCGTCCTCGTTCCCACGCTCCGCGTGGGAACGCATTGGAGCAACGCTCTGCGTTGCAGGCTTCGCGTTGCCATTCGCTCGCCACATGGACGCGGAGCGTCCGTCCCGACGTTCCCACGCAGAGCGTGGGAACGAGGAAGTTCGTTCTCGACGTTCCCACGCGGAGCGTGGGAACGAGGAAGTTCGTTCGTTCATTATGCAATTTGCATTTTGCAATTTGCATTTTGCAATTCCTACTGATTTTCCTCCTCGCCTCCCCCGCGCTGGCGCAGGTTGAACTGCCCGAGCTGAGCCGCGGCGAACCGATCGTCGTCGGCGCGCAGGCGGCCAACCAGTGGCGGCAGGGCTCTTACGAGGTCTGGCTGTTGCGCAACTGCGCCATTCAGCAGGGCAAGGGCTACGCGCGGAGCCGCGAGGCGATCTTGTGGATCGATCGGGCCGACGCCACGGAGAAACGCCCGAGCAAGGTGCTCGCCTACCTGGAAGGCGACGTCGATGTCGCGTTGGACAGCCAGCGCGGCGCGACGCGATTGACCGACAAGAGTTGGTTCGGTCGCTTCTACAGCCTCGGCGACGTGCAGGTGCGCACGACGATGGTCGCCGGCAAGCCGGACGTGCTGCCGCCGATCTATTGGCGGGCGATGGAGCGTCGCAAGCCGGACTCGCCCGACGCCCAGTGGCGCAGCCGGGTGCAGACGGCACAGTACGCGGCGCCGGCCGCGCCGCCGGCTTCGCCCACAGCGCCCGGCGGACCATCGGCCCGGCCGCTAGCGCCGGTCGTTTTGGGCGCACCCACCGGACCGGCAGCTCCGCCGGCCACGTATGGCCCGCCGGGCATGGCGCCGGCTCTCGTTCCGGCGGCGCCTTGCAGCGCGCGGCGGATTCGCGTCTTCCCACGCAGCGACGTGCCCGTCCAGGCCCAATGGTTCCCCGACCCGGCCAGCAACCAGTGGATCGCGGTGATCGATTCGGGCGTGAACGTGATCGTCGATGGAGTGGGCGACCTCGGCACGCTCGACATCTCGACCGATCGGCTGGTGATCTGGACCACCGGCGTGCAAGAGCCCGACCTGACCGGCCGGACCGCCCAGGACGAGCGCGTGCCCTTGGAGTTTTACATGGAAGGCAACATCGTCTTCCGGCAGGGCGAGCGGGTGATCTATGCCGGGCAGATGTACTACGACGTGCCCAACCACCTGGGAACGGTGCTGGCGGCCGAGGTGCTCACGCCGGTGCGGAGCTACCAAGGGCTGCTGCGGCTGCACAGCGACGTGCTGCAGCAAACCGGCAAGGACCGCTTCTTCGCGCAGAACAGTTTCCTCACGTCGAGCCGCATGGGCGAGCCGGGCTATCGCCTTCAGGCCGGCGACGTGTACTTCGAGGACATCCAGCAGCCGATGATCGACCCCTTCAGCGGCCAACCGGCGCTCGATCCGGCCACCGGCCAGCCGCTGGTGGAACACCAGAAGCTGGCCACGGCGGAGAACAATTTCGTGTTTATCGGGCCGGTGCCGATCTTCTATTGGCCCAAGCTGGCCACTGACCTGAACGATCCGGCCTATTACATCCGCCGCGCGCGGCTGCGGCAAGACAACGTCTACGGCACGCAGATACTCACCAATTGGAACGGATTCGAGTTGCTGGGCATCCGCAACAAGCCGGTCGGCACCGATCTCGACGTGAGCCTCGACTACCTCGGCCAGCGCGGTTTTGGATACGGCGCCGCGCTGAGTTACAACCGCGAGGGCATCTTCGACATGCCCGGCCACGTGGCCGGCCTGGCCGATGTCTGGGCCATCCAGGACAACAGCAACGACACGCTGGGCCAGGGCCGCATGAACGTCCCGCCGGAAAAGACCTACCGCAACCGCCTCTTCTGGCAACATCGCCAACTGCTCCCCGACGATCTCCAACTCACCGCCGAACTCGGCTGGATCAGCGACCGGAACTTCCTCGAGGAATACTACAAGGGCGAGTGGGATGAGTTGAAGGACGAGAGCACGGGCGTCGAACTGAAACGCATCACCGAGAACCGCTCCTGGAGCCTCTCGGCCAACTACCGCATTAACGATTTCTTCACCGAAACGAACTGGCTGCCGCGGGCCGACCATTTCTGGATAGGGCAGCCGCTATTCAATGACGCCTTCACATGGTACGAGCACTCGAGCGCCGGCTACGCCCAGTTCCGGCAGACGACCGTGCCCAACAACGTGACGCCATTCCCAGGCCCACTAGGCCCCGCCGGCCCCTTCAACTACCTGCCGTGGGAGCAGTATCAAACGCAGGGCGCGCGGCTCTCGACGCGGCAGGAACTCGACTGGCCCTTCCAACTCGGCGTCGTCAAGCTGGTTCCGTACGCCCTGGGCGAGGCGACGTATTGGGGCCAGGATCAAACGGCCGGCAACCTCACGCGGCTGTTCTGGCAAACGGGCGTGCGGGCGAGCATGCCCATGTGGTCCGTCGATCCGACGGCATCCAACGACTTGCTGAACGTCCACGGACTGGCCCACAAAGTCAACCTCGAGCTCGAGTTCTCCTACGCCCAGGCCAACCAGAACCTGCAAAACCTGCCGCTGTACGATCCGCTGGACGACAATTCGGTCGAGCTTTGGCGGCGGATGTTCATCACCGACACGTTCGGCAGGCCGTCGATGATTACCGTGCCGCCCGGGACGCTGCCCGGCAAGATTCTGATTCCGCCGCAGTTCGACGAGCGGCTCTACGCCCTGCGCAACGGCCTGCAAAGCTGGGTCGCCTCGCCGAGCACGGAAATCGCCGGCGATTTGACCGCGCTGCGCATGGGCATCGAGCAGAAGTGGCAAACCAAACGCGGCCCCGAGGGCAACCGCCACATCATCGACTGGGTCACGCTGGACACCAACATGACCCTCTTCCCCAACTACGACCGCGACGACTTTGGCCAAGCGGCGGGCCTGCTGGACTACAACTGCTCCTGGCACGTCGGCGACCGGCTGACGCTGCTAAGCTCCGGGATTTTCGACTTCTTCAACCAGGGGCAAAAGATCGTCACGGTCGGCGGATACCTCACTCGTCCGCCGCGCGGCAGCCTGTACGCCGGCCTGCAAATCCTGCAAGGCCCCATCGACACCAAGGCCCTCTCGTTTTCCTATTCCTATTGGATGAGTCCGAAGTGGGTGTCGTCGCTGGGCGCGACGATCGACCTGGGCAGCCAGGGCAATATCGGCGAGAGCTTCACCGTCACGCGGGTAGGCGAGTCGTTCCTGATAAGCGCCGGCTTCAACGTGGACGCCGCCCGCAACAGCGTGGGCGTGGCCCTGGCCGTCGAGCCCCGCTTCTTGCCCAAGAACCGGCTAGGCAGCGTCGGCGGCGCGCAGATTCCGCCGGCCGGCGCGTTCGGGTTGGAATGAGAATGGAGTATGCTTGAGACTTGAATTCTTCCCGGCTTGTCGGATAGAATAGGGTTGGTCATTTTGGAAGTGGATCCACTTCGAGGAGGTGCCCCGTGCCCTATCATTTCCCACCCCCGCTCGATCGTTTGGTCCGGGAAGAACTTGCCACCGGCGCGTATCGTTCGGAAGACGAACTGTTGTTCGAGGCGGTGCAATCGTTGCGCGACCGGGACGAAGCGATTGCCGGCATCCAAGAGGGGCTTGCCGATCTCGATGCCGGCCGGGTGCATCCGCTTCACGTCGTAGATGCCGAATTGCGAGCGAGACACGCCATTGCCAACGACGCATGAACTATCACGTCGCCCTCACGGATCGAGCCGCCCACGATCTCGACGAGGCATATCGGTGGTATGCCGAGCGAGCCCCGGAAACCGCTGCCCGCTGGTACAACGGCTTTCTGAGCGCGTTGGACAGCCTGGCCACGAATCCCCAGCGATGCCCTCTTGCGGTGGAAAGTCGAAAGTTCCCAACCGAGTTGCGCCAGCTTCACTACGGCCGGCAACGTAGCTATCGGGCGCTCTTCGTCATCCGGGAGCAGATGGTGGTCGTGCTTCATATCCATCACACCGCTCGCCGGGATGTCACACCGGAAGAACTCTGACGGGAAGATGTTTTTGGTTTCGGGGTTCTGTTGCGTGATGAGCATCATTCATGCTTCGCCACCTCCGCCCGCATCACCGTGAAGATGTCGGTGTTGTCGACGTACTTGCCGGTCGGGAACAACGTGACTCTTGGAGAGGAAATAACGTGGGAACGTGGAACGTCGTCCGGATCCGGTATTGTGCGCTCACCCGAGAGTCGCCAGGCCGTCACGCCGTTTCGATCCTCGCCCCTGACCAGTTCGGCAAACCGCCGGCTGCCGGGACCTCGTGCGTAGATCGGCACGAGGCTGTTGCTGTGGCCGCGCGAGTTGTACTTCATGCCGGGCATCTTTCCCGGGCCGTTGTCCTTGATCGGATCAAAGATGTCGCTTGGGCCCCAAAGAAGGCCCGATTCGTGGTCGGCGGTCAGTATCAGCAGGGTGTCGTCCCAACTGCTGTTGGCGTTGACCCACTCGACCACGGCCTCGACGGCCTGAAGGAAGCCGATCTGCTCCTCGATCATCCGGCCGCCATCGTTGGCGTGGTTAGCCCAATCGACGGCCCCGCCTTCGATCGTCAAATAGAAACCCTTGGGGTTGCTGCTCAGACAGTTGACGGCCGCCTTGGTCATCGTGGCCAACGTGGGGACGTTGCCGTTCTTGGGACTCTGGAACGGGGCTTTGTCGAGGACCGACTTGCCCGCCGCCGGCGCCGGACCGCGATGGCGGTTCTGTTGGAGTGTGGTGGCGACTTGCACGGTGCCGAGTAGCTTGTTGGCTCGCTGGTTGGCTTTCGGGACATCCGCCAGCGCGTCGAAATCCGCCTTACTCTCGATAAGTGTACATCCGGCCGGATGCTTGCCGGCCTTCAGTTGCTCCCACGCGGCCCGGCCCCCGACGTAATTGTAGTCGCGGTTCTCGGGTTGGTTCGTTCGGGCCTTTCCGTCGTCGTCAAAATCTGGATTGCCGGCGCCCATAATCACGTCGAGATATGGGGCGGCGAGCATTTCGTTGGCGATCTCCACATAGTGGTTGCGGCTGACGTTGTGGGCGCCGCCGAGTCCGGCGGGCGTGGCGTGGCTCCACGGCACGGTAGTGACGACGCCCGCCGCCTTGCCCTGCGCCTTGGCGATTTCGGCAATCGTCTGCCCGCGCATTGGCTGATTGAGGTTGCTCCAGTTGATGGCGTTGTTGTAGGTCTTCCGGCCCGTGGCCAGCGCGGTGGCGGCGGCGGCCGAATCGGTTGGGGTTCGCGTCAAGAAGAGTCTGAAGAAGTCCGGCAACGACTCGGTCGTCGCGACGGGCCAAGCCTTCTCTGGCCTGTAAACGAGCGATTCGTCCTGTTTCTCGTCGCCGGTGGGCTTGTTCGAAAGATTCAAGGGATAGGTCGTCGCAGCGTAGCGGACCCAGCCGGGCGCGTCGTACGCCTGTTTGCCGACCTTGCCCTGGTACATGCTCGCGGCAAGCCACTGATTGTGTCCGCCGCCGTCGGCGATCATGAGGATGACGTTCTTGGCCGCCCAGGCGGGCTGCTGCAAGAGCAATACGGCCGCAAGACAGTACCGAATCCAACGCATCGTCACATCTCCTGTGGCATGAGAGAGTATTCTACGGCAACTCGATCGCGATGACAACACGTTTAGCAGCCGCCGACCACCGCTTCGCGGCGGTGCCCGCGGCGGCTTGGGGCCGAACACGGGCCGACGTGCCGTCGGCCGCTAAACGGAGGTTGCATTCTCTATCCGACGATCAATAGGATCAACCGTCGCGGAAGCGGGACCAGTCGACGCCCAACTTTCGCATCCGCGCCCGCAGGGTGTGTGGATTGATCCGCAACAGGGCCGCCGCGCCTTGACGGCCTTCGACGCGGCCGCGGGTGATCGCCAGGGCCGACTCGATGTGCCGGCGAATGGCCGCATCAAGCGGCTCGATCGGTGCGGCGATTCCGCGCGCCTCCGTCGCAATGGCAGTTCCACGTTCCGTTGGGGCGGCAGTTGCACTGCCACCCCAGCCCGCGGCGCGGCCGACGGTCGCCGCTGGATGGGTCGCCTCGGCATCCACGCCCAATGCGGTGGCCACCTCCAGACGTTTGCCGTTGCCCAGGATGGCCGCACGATCGATCACCGCCCCCAATTCGCGCACATTGCCGGGCCACGAGTACGACATCAGCAGCGCCAAGTCCTCGGCCGTGGGATGCGCCGGGGCCAGCCCGAATCGCGTCGCGGCGCGTTCGGCGAAATGTTCGGCCAGCCGGGCGACGTCCTCGCGCCGCTCGCGCAGCGGCGGTAGTACGATGGGGAACACGGCGATGCGATACCAAAGGTCCTGGCGGAATTTTCCCTCGGCCACCATCGCCGCCAAATCGCAGTGCGTGGCGGCGACGATCCGCACGTCGACGTTGATCGCCTTCTCGCCGCCGACGCGCTCCATCCAGCCGTCCTGCAAGATGCGCAACATGCGGACCTGGGCGGCCGGCGGCAGTTCGCCGATCTCGTCGAGAAACAGCGTGCCGCCGTCGGCCCGCTCGAACCAGCCGCGCCGCGACTCGACCGCGCCGGTGAACGCGCCCCGCTCGTGGCCGAACAACTGCGAGTCGATCAACTCCGGCGGAATGGCGCCGCAGTTGACGCGATCGAACGGGCCGTTGTGCCGGGTGGAACGGGTGTGGATCGCGCGGGCCACCAACTCCTTGCCCGTGCCCGTCTCGCCGAAGATCAGCACGGGCGCGTCGGAGCGGGCAACCAACTCCACGCGCTCCATGACCGGACGGAGCCCCGAGTCGACTCCGACGATCGTGTCGCCCAACGTCTTGCGTCCCAGCCGCGTCAGCAGCGAGCGCGTGTCGGCCTCGGCGGCCTCGCGGAGCGCGGCCATTTCGCGCAACCGCAAGTCGTTGTCCATCGCCACCGAGAACGGTTCGAGCAACAGCCGAACCAATTCGGCATGTTGCCCTTCATAGCCGCGGCCGGCGGGCGCGAGAAACACCAGCACGCCGCAATGGCCGGCCGGGTCGCCCAACGGCCCGGCCAAAACGTCGATGTCGCGCGAGGCGGGAGCTATGGCGGCCAATTCCGGCGTCGAGGGCACGCCGGAGCGGCAATGCGCCACCTCGCCGCAACGGCACCAGGTCAGCAGCGATTCCATCAACGCCGGCGCGCAGTCGGTGCGGGCGTCGGCCAGGCGATGCTTGGGCCGGGCCAGTCCGACCGCCACCGTTTCCAGGCAGCCGCGCGCCGGGTCGATCCGCCGCACCAACACCCGATCGATCGGAATATGGCGCACCAGCATGGCGGCGATGTTCTCGGTCGACCGGCCGATTTCGATATGCCGGCAGGCTTCCTGCCAGACGTTCAGCAGCACGTTTTGGAACTGTTCCACGATTAAACTCCTGCAAGTCCCGTTAAATGACGCGGCCATTCTACCATATATCACGGCTTGTGTCTAGTGCATTTGACGGACAGTGGCATCGCGTTTTTCCTATATTGCCTGGACGAGGTCATAATTGCCCAATTAACGCCCAGAAAAACGTTGGTACGATTGTTGCTCAACATGGTTGGGTTCCTGTCGGTCCATAAGACGACATCAACCAGTGGAGAGATAGCGAGATGAACTCAGGAGCAAGGGTGCTGCCGGATTGGGTGCTGGTGTTTGTGATTCCCAGCCTGCTCGGCCTTGTGTTAGGCGGCTGCGGCCGCGATGCGGCGGTACAGACCGAACAGTCCGCGGAGCCGATCGGGATCCTCAATGTCTCTTACGACCCAACCCGCGAGTTCTACGCGGAATACAACCAGGCGTTTGCCAAGCATTGGGAAGCGGAGACCGGCCAGACGGTCTCCGTGGAGCCGTCGCACGGTGGGTCGGGCAAGCAAGCGCGGAGCGTGATCGACGGCTTGGCCGCCGACGTGGTCACCTTGGCGCTGGCCTACGACATCGATGCCATCTGCAACCAGTCCGGCTTGATACCCAAGGACTGGCAGAGCAGGTTGCCCGACAACAGCGCCCCGTACACCTCGACGATCGTGTTCCTGGTGCGCAAAGGGAATCCGAAGGGCATCAAGGACTGGAACGACCTGGTAAGGGAGGGCGTTGAAGTGGTTACGCCCGACCCGAAGACCTCGGGCGGAGCGCGCTGGAATTACCTTGCGGCATGGGGATACGTGCTGAAGCAGGAGTTGGGCGATCTGGCCAAGCTCCACGATCCGAAACAGGGCCAGGCGGTGGCGCAGGCGCAAGCGAAGGCAAAGAAGTTTGTCAAAGAGCTGTATGCCCACGTGAAGGTGCTGGACAGCGGCGCCCGGGGCGCAACGCTGACCTTCGTCAACAACGGCCGGGGCGACGTGCTCTTGGCCTGGGAGAACGAAGCGTTCTACTCGATCAACAAGATGGCAAAAGGAGGCCAGTGTGAAATCGTCGTGCCCGCGGTGAGCATCTTGGCCGAGCCATCGGTGGCGCTGGTAGACAAGGTCGCCGACGAACATGGCACGCGGAAGGTGGCCGAAGCCTACTTGAAGTACCTCTACTCGCCGGAAGGGCAAGCCATCGCCGCCAAGCACTTCTACCGCCCGCGATACACGAAGTCGGTTCCGGAGAAGTATGTCGAGCAGTTCCCGAAAATAGAACTGTTCACCATCGACGACGTATTTGGCGGGTGGCAGAAAACGCAGATGGAGCATTTTGACGACGGCGGCGCGTACGACGAGATGCAGAATCCGTAACCGTTCACGGGATTGCCATGCGAATCAGATTCAGAGAACGAAGCGTATTGCCCGGGTTTGGCCTGACCATGGGCTGCACGATGTCGTATTTGAGCCTGTTGGTGCTGATTCCGCTGGCGGGGCTGTTCTTGAAGTCGACCACGATCAGTTGGGAGCAGTTCTGGACGACGGTGACGGAGCCCAGCGTCGTGGCTTCCTACAAGTTGACTTTCGGGGCGTCGTTCGTGGCGGCGGCGATCAACGCGGTGTTCGGTCTGATTGTGGCTTGGGTGTTGGTTCGGTACTCCTTCTTGGGCAAGCGGTTTGTCGATGCGATGGTCGATCTGCCGTTTGCCATGCCGACGGCCGTTTCGGGGATTGCCTTGACCGCGCTCTATTCGTCGAACGGCTGGATTGGCCGTTGGCTTGAGCCGCTGGGAATTGAGGTGGCCTACAGCTCGTTGGGCGTCACCGTCGCGCTCTGCTTCATCGGCCTGCCGTTCGTGGTGCGCACCTTGCAGCCGGCGTTGGAGGACATGGACATGGAAGTCGAGGAAGCGGCCGCCAGCCTCGGGGCGACGCGCTTGCAGACGTTCGTGCGCGTGATTCTGCCGACCATTCTGCCGGCCCTGCTGACCGGCTTTGCGTTGGCGTTCGCCCGGGCACTGGGCGAATACGGCTCGGTGGTGTTTATCGCCAGCAAGTCGGAGAAGGTCGTGCCCATGCTGATCTACACCAAGCTGGAGCAGTATCGCTATGCCGAGGCGGCGGCGATCGCCGTGGTGACGCTGGCGGCGTCGTTCGCCGTGTTGTTGTTCATCAACTTGTTGCAGTGGTGGAGTCGGCGATACGCCGCATGATCATGGCTGGAGCGGTTGCGATGAGGCGAATGACGGGCGGGCAGCGGCAGGACGCCGCGGTGACCGAGCCGCGGTGGATCCGCCGGCTGCTGATCGGCATCACGCTCGCCTTCTTGGGACTGTTCCTGCTGGTGCCGTTGCTGGTGGTGTTTGCCGAGGCGCTGAGCCAAGGATGGACGGCCTACGCCCATTCGTTCTCCGACAGCGCGACCTGGTCGGCCATTCGCCTGACCTTGCTGGTTGCCGCGATTGTCGTGCCGATCAACACGATCTTCGGCGTGGCGGCGGCCTGGGCCATCGCCAAGTTCCAGTTCGCCGGCAAGAGCTTGCTGATCACGCTGATCGATCTGCCGTACAGCGTCTCGCCGGTGATTTCGGGAATGATCTTCGTGCTGTTGTTCGGCAGACAGGGCTGGTTTGGGCCGTGGCTGGCCACGCACCACGTCCACGTCGTGTTCTCCACCTTGGGCATTGTGTTGGCGACGCTGTTCGTTACCTTTCCGTTTGTGGCCCGCGAATTGATCCCTTTGATGCAGGCCCAAGGGACGGAGGAGGAAGAGGCCGCCCGCGTACTCGGCGCCAGCGGCGTGCAGATGTTCTGGCGGGTCACGCTGCCAAACATCAAGTGGGGGCTGCTGTACGGCGTCATCCTCTGCAACGCCCGGGCGATGGGCGAGTTTGGCGCGGTGTCGGTGGTCGCCGGTCATCGCGCCAGCACGAACACCATGCCGCTGCACGTGCAAATGCTGTACGAGGGCGGCTGCGATCTTGCGCCGGCCTTCGCCGTCGCCTCGCTGCTGGCCATGCTCGCCCTGGTCACGCTGGTGCTCAAGTCGGTGCTGCAATGGAAGACGGCGCAGCAAGTAGCGACGGAAGAAATGGGATGGACGGGGGATTAACGGAATTAGTTGACTTGCCGCCCCTGAAAAGATAAGCTGGAAGCATGACCCAGCCGAGGAGTATGATGCGTGACTGCTGGTAGACAACCATGAGCAACGTCACCATTTCAAAGCACGATGTTCCGATTCGGCTGCCCGAGGAGCGATGGTCGCACATCGAGAACGAACACGACGACTTGGCTGGATTGAGAGACGACGTCTTTCACACCGTGGCCGAGCCCGACCGAATCTTGGCGGGAAACGAGGGTGAACTTCTCGCCGTTCGGGAAATAGAACAAGGCAAATGGTTGGTGGTGGTGTACAATGAGCTTTCCGCATCGGATGGGTTTGTGATTACCGCGTACTTGACCCGTCGTGCAGGACAACTCGAACGGAGGACACAGATATGGCCATAGCGGAACTTCACGATTATGCGACGCTCCTGCCGTTACTGAAAAAAGTTCCAGATTGTCAATTATGGTGCAGCTACGATCAGGAAGCAGACGTGCTTTACGTCACCTTTCAACGTCCGCCGAAAGTCACCGACAGCGAATTGACCGATGACGACGTAGTGGTTCGCTACAGCGGCGATCAAGTCGTCGGTTACGACATTCTCCATGCCAGTAAACGGCTGTAGTGCGAAGTCATGCTGAAGCATGACCTACGCGTTGAATTGCGGGGATTGAGCCATGGGCATCGACGTCCACAACATCACCAAGACCTTCGGCGCCTTCACTGCGCTGCGCGACGTGAGCCTGAGCGTGGCCACCGGCGAGTTGGTGGCTTTGCTGGGCCCTTCGGGTTCGGGCAAGACCACGCTGCTGCGGATCGTCGCCGGCCTGGAGCAGCCCGACGCCGGCAGCGGCGCCATTCTCTTTCACGACGAGGACGTGGCCCGCCGCAACGTCGGCAGCCGGCAGGTGGGGTTCGTGTTTCAGCATTACGCGCTGTTCCGCCACATGACCGTGTTCGAGAACGTGGCCTTCGGGCTGCGCGTGCGGCCGCGCGCGCTGCGGCCGGCCAAGAACCTCATCAAGTACAAGGTCATGCGGTTGCTGAAGCTCGTGCAACTGGAGAGCATGGCCAACCGCTATCCGCACCAGCTTTCCGGCGGGCAGCGACAGCGCGTGGCCCTGGCCCGGGCGCTGGCCATCGAGCCAAAGGTGCTTTTGCTGGACGAGCCGTTCGGCGCGCTCGACGCGAAAGTGCGGCAGGAGTTGCGGCAGTGGCTCCGCCGCCTGCACGACGAAATCCACCTGACCAGCGTCTTCGTGACCCACGATCAAGACGAAGCGCTCGAACTGGCCGATCGCGTGCTGGTGATGAACGAGGGCCGCATCGAGCAGATCGGCACGCCCGATGAAGTGTTTCACAATCCACAAACCGAGTTCGTCGTGAAGTTTCTCGGGCAGGTGAACTTCTTTCACGGACGCTTGGAGGGTGGGAAGGTCCACTTTGCCACGCTGGCCTGGGAATCGCCCGAACACGCCGGCACGCCCCCCCAGCCCGCCCGGGTGTTCATTCGGCCGCACGATCTCGACGTCGAGGTGGTCCGCAACGGCCATCCCGCGCTTCAGGCGGTGGTGGCGCGAATCCATTCCGCCGGCCCGAACGTGCGGCTGGACCTGGTGGCGGAGTCGGGCGAACGCTTCTGCGCGGAAGTCACCCAGGAACGCTACCGCGCGCTGCACATCGCCAACGGCAGTACGGTTTACGTCACCCCCCGCGACGTGAAGGTCTTCGCCGACCAAAATCAAAAAGGAGTCGGTCCGTAGATTTCGGTCAACCGATTGCCCGCAAAATGCGTCTTCTCGCCGAAAAATGGACCAGTCCCCAACCATCATTGATGTTAAAGCCTGCCGGTTGCGCGGTTCGATATGATTATGAGGGTTGTGTCGACCGAACAACACCGCCGGGGGGTGCCATGCGGGTGTGCCGGTTCCTACCGTGTCTGCTTCTGCTCTGCGCGGCCGTCAACGTCTTGGGGCAGGAACCAGCCGAGCCGCCGGGTGTGGCCGAGACACCTACCTTGCCCGAGGTCGTCGTTCAGCCCGAGCGACAGCCTCCCTCTGTGTCGGATGAGGGCTCCCCCGGCCCGGCCAATCCGTACGACAAACCGCTGAGCTACCCGAGCCTCGGCGAACAGACATTCGGGGGCCTCAACAGCGTCACCCGCGGCGACAAGTCGCTCTTTGACGTGCCCAATTTGGATACGGTCATCGATCAACGGGTGTTGACCGAAAAGATGCCGTCGGACATGTTCCAGGCGATCGAGCAGGAGGTGGGCGTGATCGTGCAGCGGACGGCCAACGGCCAGGCCTCGCCGTTTGTGCGCGGTCTGACTGGGCAGCAGGTGCTGATCCTCATCGATGGCATTCGGTTGAACAACTCGACCTTTCGCGCCGGCGCCAATCAGTACTTCAACACGATCGATCCCGGCCAGGTCGAGCGGATCGAGGTGGTTCGCGGTCCGCAATCGGTGTACTGGGGCGCCGACGCCATCGGCGGAGTGATCAACGTGGTCACGAAGAGCGCCTCGCGGAAACGGGGCAACTATGCCGCACCGGGCTTCACCGAGTACTTCAGCACGGCCGACATGGGTTCCTACACCCGCGTGAACGCCGAAGGCTGGGCCGGCGAGAACGGCGTCTTCGCCGGGGCCAGCTACTTGAACGTCAACGACCTGCAAACGGCCGGCACGCTGGGCAAGCAACCGTTTACCGACTACGACCAGTACGCCGGCGACGTGAAATTCAACCGCCTGCTGAGCGAGGACTCCCTGCTGACGATCGCCTTGCAGCATTTCGAGCAGCGGAACGTACCGCGGAGCGACCGCTTCCCGCCGTTCTCCGATGGCCCCCCGTTCAACGCCTCCAAGCCCGCGTTTTTCGATCCTCAGCAGCGCGATATGGCGTATCTTCGCCTGGAGGGGAAGAACCCGAGCGGGCGGATCGACACCTACAGCTTTACCGCATCCTACGAGCGGCAGAAAGAGGGTTCGATCGAGTATAGCAGCTTTCCCGCCTTCTTGGGCACGGCCTCCGGCACCCGCGACATCGGACTGTTCGACGTGAACACGGCCGGCCTCAGCGGCCTGGCGAGCAGCGACCTCGATCCGCTCGGCCGGCTCACTTACGGCTTCGACTGGTATCACGACAACGTCAACGCCAACAAAAACCGCTACAGTCTGCCCAGCGACGCGTTCCTCCAGCCGCGCACGCCGCAGTTCCCCAACGACAGCTTCTACGAGCAGTTCGGCGTGTTTCTCTCGTGGGACGTGCCGGTGGCCGACCGGTTCGATGTCGAGGCGGGCGTGCGCTACACCGACGTCCATCTGGCTTCGACGCCGATTGTGCAGGTCACGCCGCCGGGCGGAAAGCCCATCGGCGTTCCGGTGCATATCGCCCCCGGCTATTCCGGCTGGGTTGGCACGGTCGGCACGACCTACAAGCTCACCGATTACCTGAACCTGTGCAGTTCGGTGTCGCAGGGATTCCGCGCCCCAAACCTCGACGATCTCGTGGCCACCAACACGCTCGTGCAGCAGACGGCTGAGGACATTCCCACTGCCGACCTGCGGCCGGAGAAGAGCATCAACTACGAAGTAGGCTTGAAGCTCGACGCGCCACGGTTCCGCAGTCAGGCATTCCTCTACTGGACCGACCTGGGCGACGACATCCTTCGCACGCCCGTGGCCGCGGGCACCTTCCAGCGGGCCAACCGCAACTCCTACGTCAACGGCGTCGAGTGGTACGGCGAGTACATGCTCCAGAACAACTGGAGCCTCTACGGGAACTTCGCCTACGCCTATGGGCAGAACCTTGTCGATCAGATTCCTCTGAGCCGTATTCCGCCCACCCAAGGCATCCTTGGCCTGAGGTGGCGCGACGACCAACACAGCCGCTGGTTCGACATCTATGGCTGGCTGGTAGCCAAGCAGGACCGGCTGAATTTTCAGGATTTGACCGACTCCCGCATTCCACCGGGCGGAACGCCGGGGTTCCAGACGCTCAACCTCCGCGCCGGACGCGCGTTTGGCGAGCACAAGAACCACCAGGCCAGCCTCGCCCTGGAAAATATTCTCAATCAGGCCTACCGGGTCCACGGTTCGGGCGTCGACGGTGCGGGATTCAACGCCATCTTCGGCTATACCTACACGCAGTGACGTGTGGTATAATGGTCGTTTGGTGGCTCTCAGTGAGATAATCCATGCAAACCAGACGACGATTCCTACAGTGGGCCGGGGCGGGGGCGGCCGTCTCGCTCTCGGCCGGCGGCAGCAGTCTTGCCGAGGACTTGGCGCCGGCCAAGTCCAAGCCGGCCGGCCACGCCGTTGTGCCCTTCCAACTCGGACTGGCCTCCTATACATTCCACGCCTTCTCGCTTGAACAGGCGCTGGCCATGACGGTGCAGGTGGGCCTGAAACACATCTGCCTCAAATCCATGCACTTGCCGTTGGAATCCAAGCCGGAACAGATCGCCCAGGCTGCGGCCAAAGTGAAAGCGGCGGGACTGGACCTCTACGGCTGCGGAGTCGTCTACATGCACAACGCGGCCCAGGTCGAGCAGACCTTCGAGTACGCCAAGACCGCCGGAATGAGAACCATCGTCGGCGTGCCCTTGCCCGAAGTGCTGCCGCTGGTCAACGAGAAAGTGCGGAAGTACGACATCCGCGTGGCGATTCACAACCACGGGCCGGGCGATAAAGTTTACCCCAGGCCGGAAGACGCCTACGAGAAGATCAAGAAGCTGGACCCCCGCATCGGCCTGTGCATCGACATCGGCCACACCGCCCGCGCCGGCGGCGATCCGATCCGCGCGGCCGAGCAGTTCGCCGAGCGCTTGCTGGACGTTCACATCAAGGACGTTTCCGCGGCGACGCCGGCGGGCCACACCATTGAGGCCGGCCGCGGCGTGATCGACCTGCCCGCTTTCCTTCGCACGCTGGTGAAGATACGTTATGCGGGCGTCGTGGCCTTCGAGTTCGAAAAGAACTCGAAAGATCCCTTGCCCGGTCTGGCCGAGTCGGTCGGCTACGTCAAGGGCGCGCTGGCCGCGATTTGAGCGGCTCACTTCGATGGCGAACTTGTCCCGCGGCGGGGCTGTAGGAGGCGACTCCAGTCGCCGATTTTCCAGGGTTTCGCTGCATCATCGGCTGGAGTCGCCTCCTACAGTATTGTTCACGGGGCTGGATAGGGGCCATTGCTTTCACCACTAATTGGATTAAGATAATTCATTGCGCCCCGTTTCATGAAACTGGAGTTGAGCTATGGCGGATAAAGCCATCCTGATCGTCGGCGACAAGAAGTACGAACTGCCCATTATCGAGGGGACCGAGGGCGAACGGGCCGTCGATGTCACCCGGCTGCGCGACGAGTCCGGGCTGGTCACCTACGACCCGTCGTTGGGCAGCACGGCCGTGTGCCGCAGCGCCATCACCTTCATCGACGGCGAGAAAGGGATCTTGCGCTACCGGGGCATCCCCATCGAACAGTTCACCGCCAAGCCAAACTTCGTCGAAGCCGCTTGGATGCTCATCTTCGGCCGGCTGCCTAAGCAGGAGGAAATGAAGCGATTCAGCGAATTGCTTACCGCCAACGAGTTGCTGCACGAGGGCGTGAAACACCAGTTCCAGCACATTCCGACCGATGCCCCGCCGATGGCGATCCTCTCGGCCACCTTGAGCAACCTGGCCTGCTACCACCAGCAGTTCCTGGCGCTCGAGACCGAGGAGTCGCTGGAAGAGGCGGCGGCGCGGTTGATCAGCAAGGTGCGCACCATCGCCGCGTTCTCCTACCGCCGGTCGCAGGGCCTGCCGTTCATCTATCCCGATCCCCGGCTGCGCTACTGCGCGAACTTCCTGCACATGATGTTCTCGATTCCCTACCAGCAGTACATCGTCACGCCGGAAGTCGAGGACGCGCTGAACCTCGTGTTCATCCTGCACGGCGACCACGAGCAGAATTGCAGCACGTCGACGGTGCGCGTGGTGGGCTCGGCCAAGGCCAACCTCTTCGCCTCCTGCGCGGCGGCGGTCTGCGCGCTGTGGGGCCCGCTGCACGGCGGCGCCAATGTCGAGGTCGTCGAGATGCTCGAACGCATCCACCGCGGCGGACTCTCGCCCGAAGACTGCATCCGCGACGCCAAGGACAAGACCAATCCCTTCCGCCTCCACGGCTTTGGCCACCGGATTTACCGGAACTACGACCCGCGGGCGAAGATCCTCAAGGCGGCGTGCGACAAGGTCTTTGCGCAACTGCGGCGCAAGGACCCGCTGCTGGATATCGCGCGGAAGCTCGAAGCGCTAGCGCTGGGCGATTCCTATTTCGTCGATCGAAAGCTGTATCCGAACGTGGACTTCTACAGCGGCATTTTGCTCCGCGCTATCGGCATTCCCACCAACATGTTCACGGTCTGCTTCGCCATTGGCCGGCTGCCGGGTTGGATTGCCCAATGGAAAGAGCAGCACGACGACCCCACCGCCAAGATTCTCCGCCCGCGGCAGGTGTACATCGGCCCAAGCCAGACGGACTATGTGCCGATCGAGAAGCGATGATGGGTGGCTCGAAGGTACGCTCTCGATGGCGGTTGACTGGCGCTGCGGGCGAGGATATCATCGACTTGAACTGTGCTGTTTATTGACCGTCAGGAAAACAATTCAATACGTTTAGCAGCCGCCGACCACCGCTTCGCGGCGGTGCCCGCGGCGGCTTGCGGCCGAACACGGGCCGACGTGCCGTCGGCCGCTAAACAGAGGTTGCATTCGTTATCTGAGGATCAATAGTCCACATTGACATACACTGAAGCATAACCTACAGCCTTGGCCGCCTCCCTCTGGCGAGTGTGAGATATCATGACCCCGACCGCTCCGCCCCGCACGATGTTCGAGAAGATTTGGGACGACCACGTCGTCTACGCCGAGCCGGGGAAACAGACGATTCTCTATATCGACTTCCAGCTCGTACACGAAGTGACCAGCGCCCAGGCGTTCGAGAGTTTGCGACTGGCGGGTCGAAAGGCGCGGCGGCCGGACCGGGCCGTGGCCACCGTCGACCACAACGTGCCCACCACCGACCGCCGTCTGCCCATCGCCGATGAGATCTCGAAGAAGCAGATCGACATGCTCCGCAATAATTGCAAGGAATTCGGCATTCACTTCTACGACATCCACGACATCCACCAAGGGATCGTACACGTCATCGGCCCCGAGTTGGGGCTTACGCAGCCCGGCATGACGATCGTTTGCGGCGACAGCCACACCGCCACGCACGGCGCGTTCGGCGCCCTGGCCTTCGGCATCGGCACCAGCGAAGTGGAGCACGTGCTGGCCACGCAAACGCTGCTGCAATACAAGCCGCAGACGCTGGAAATCCGCGTACACGGCCGCTTGCCGGCCGGGGTGACCGCCAAGGACTTGATCCTCTACCTGATCGGACAGCTCTCCACCAGCGGCGGCGTCGGCTATTGCATCGAGTATGCCGGCGAGGCCATCCGCGCCCTGAGCATGGAAGAGCGGATGACGGTCTGCAACATGACGATCGAGGCTGGCGCCCGGGCGGGCCTGATCGCCCCCGACGAAAAGACGTTTGCCTATCTGCGCGGCCGGCAGTTCGCGCCCAAGGATTTCGACGCGGCGGTGCCCCGGTGGCAGCAACTTTCCACCGATCCGGGAGCAAAGTACGATAAGTCGCTAGTGTTCGAGGCAGCCGATGTGGAGCCGCAGGTCACTTGGGGCACCACGCCGGGGCAGGTCTGCGCCATCGGCGGCATGGTGCCCGACCCGGCCGATTTCCCCGACGCCACCGAGAGCAAGGCCGTCGCCGCGGCCCTGGAGTACATGGGCCTGGCGCCCGGCACGCCGATCGCGTCAATCCCGATCGAACGCGTGTTCATCGGCTCATGCACCAACGGTCGAATCGAGGACCTGCGCGCAGCAGCCGCCGTGCTTCGCGGACATCACGTGTCGCCGCGAGTGCAAGCCATGGTCGTGCCCGGCAGCGGAGCGGTCAAACGCCAGGCCGAGGCCGAAGGGCTCGACAAGGTGTTCCTCGCCGCCGGGCTTCAGTGGCGCGAGGCCGGCTGTAGCATGTGCCTGGCCATGAACCCCGACAAGCTCGAACCGGGCCAGCGCTGCGCCTCGACCAGCAACCGGAACTTCGAGGGGCGGCAGGGCAAAGGCGGCCGCACGCATCTCGTTTCGCCCGCCATGGCCGCCGCCGCCGCCGTGGCTGGGCACTTCGTCGACATCCGCCAGTGGGAGTACAAACATTAGAAGAATGACGAAGCACGAATGACGAATGACGAAGAGAGGAACGCGGCTAAGCGGTTCGTCATTCGTCATTCGTGCTTCGTCATTTTCCGAATCCCCAATCCCTAATCCCTAATCCTCCGCCCCTCATGCACCCTTTTACAACGCATACCGGCCTCGTCCTCCCCATGGATCGCTCGAACGTCGATACCGACCAGATCATCCCCAAGCAGTTCCTCAAGCGGATCGAGCGGACCGGTTTCGGCCAGTTCCTGTTCTTCGATTGGCGTTACCTGGACGACGGCGCGGAAAATCCCCAGTTCGCGCTGAACCGGCCGGAGTATCGCGGGGCCAGCGTCTTGCTGGCGCGGCGCAACTTCGGTTGCGGCTCCAGCCGCGAACACGCCCCCTGGGCGCTGGAGGACTACGGGTTCCGGGTGCTGATTGCCCCCAGCTTCGCCGACATCTTCTACAACAACTGCTTCAAGAACGGCATGTTGCCGATCAAACTCGACGAAGCGACCGTCGAGGACCTGTTCGCCCGCGCGGCCGCGCACCAGGGCTACGCGCTAACGGTCGATCTGGAGAACGGCACGATTACCGACGCCTGCGGGCTGTCGCTGACGTTTGAGATCGACGCATTCCGCCGCCACTGCCTGCTGAACGGGCTGGACGACATCGGGCTGACGATGCAGCACGAGCCGAAAATCGCGGCCTACGAACTGGCGCACGGGATCGTGTAAGAATGGCGAATATACGCGAAAGTGATATTCTGTCCGCGGCCCCGCGGTCGAATTGTTGGCACGAATTGGCCGGCAGCGTGCTCGAGGGCCGTCGCCTTGCGCCGGACGAGGGTCTGGCGATTCTTCGCTGTGCCGACGACGAATTGCTGGACCTGTTGGCGGCGGCCTACCGCGTGCGGCATCGTTGGTTCGGCAACCGCGTGGAGCTGAACTTTCTGATAAACGCCAAGAGTGGGCTGTGCAGCGAGGACTGCGGCTACTGTTCGCAGTCGCGGATTTCCACGGCCGAGATTCCCCGCTACAACCTCGTTACCGCCGAACAGGTTCTCGACGGCGCCCGACTGGCAGCCGAGCGGCACGCCAAGACGTATTGCGCCGTCATCTCCGGCCGGTCGCCGACCGATTGCGAGCTCGACACGCTCGGCCGCGTCGTGCCCGAGGTCAAAGCGCGGCATGGGCTGAGGGTCTGCTTCTCCGTGGGGTTGCTCACCAACGAACAGGCCGCGCGGCTGAAGGCGTGCGGCGTCGATCGGGTGAATCACAACCTCAACACCAGCGAACGATTCTACCCGCACATCTGCACCACGCACGGCTATCAGGACCGGCTCGACACGCTCCGCGCGGTTCGGCGGGTAGGGCTGGAGATTTGCTCGGGCGGCATCGTGGGCATGGGCGAGGAAGATTCCGACGTGGTGGAACTGGCCCTGCGGCTTGGCGAACTGGAAGCCGAAGCCGTGCCGGTCAACTTTCTGGAGCCGATTGCCGGCACGCCGCTGGAAGGTGCCGGCCGGCTGAACCCGCGCTACTGCCTGAAGGTCCTGGCTTTGTTCCGGCTGGCCAATCCACGCTGCGAACTGCGGATTGCCGCCGGCCGCGAGATGCACCTTGGTCCCTTGCAGCCGCTCGGCTTGTACCCGGCCAACTCGATCTTCGTGGGCGACTACCTGACCACCAAGGGTCAGCCGCCGGAAGAGGACTATCGCATGATCGAGGCGCTGGGGTTTGAGGTGGCGAACGACGGAGTGCAGCGCGGCGCGACTCCCGTCCTTTATTAGCCATCAAGAAAACAACGCAACGTGTTTAGCAGCCGCCGGCACGGCGGCTTGCGGCCGAACACGGGCCGACGTGCCGTCGGCCGCTAAACGGAGGTTGCATTCGTTATCTGAGGATCAATAGCCCGGCCACTTGTGGCCGGTGCGGTGTGGCTGGAAACTCCGGCGCCCTTGCGGTACACTGCACTCCCATGAGCGATGGCAAGACGGCGCAGTTCTCGAAGCTGATCGAAGGCTCGCGGCAGGGCGATGCCGAGTGCCGCGAGCGGCTGTTCTCGCTCTGCCGCTCGTACCTGGGCTTTGTCGCCCGCTCGCAGGTCGAAACGTGGCTGCGGCGGAAAGTGGACGCCTCGGACCTCGTCCAGGAGACCATGCTCGAGGCCTGCCGCGACTTCGACCGCTTCGAGGGCCATACGGAGAAGGAATGGCTGGCCTGGCTGCGGAAGATTTTGGCCCATAACGCGGCCGACTTCGTACGGCGCTACCGCGGCACGGCGAAACGCGCGGCCGGGCGCGAGGTGCATTTCCGCGACCCGAACGACAGCCATTCGCCGGGCGTGTCTGAGCCGGCCGCCGAGCAGCCCACGCCCAGCCAGGAGTTTCTGCAACTCGACACAGAGCTGCGCGTCACGGCCGCGCTGGCCGAGCTTCCGGCCGACTACCAAGAGGTCATCCTGCTGCGCAATCTCCAGCGGCTGCCGTTCAACGAAGTGGCCCAACGGATGAACCGCTCCCGCCCCGCCGTGCAAATGCTCTGGATGCGGGCGATAAAGAAGTTGCAGGAGGCGTTGGAAGGAAATGATGAGTGATAAGTGATCACTGGTGTCCGAACGTTTCAGTAGAATTCGCGTGTAAACATTTGCCAATTAACGAGTTGCACAAGAAAATGACCTGCTTCGATTTGAAATCGGAAACGCGATTTCCACCTCTAACGGGGATCGA
>Ga0315287_10000537_pt1 | contig 33468 bp, 27 predicted proteins | sample YL17G11_0_MG_FD_205037 | JGI IMG/M metagenome (GOLD analysis project Ga0315287, IMG submission 205037) | Sediment microbial communities from Yellowstone Lake, YNP, Wyoming, USA - YL17G11_0 | ecosystem: Environmental > Aquatic > Freshwater > Lake > Sediment | place: USA: Wyoming | collected...
GCCTGCGCGCCGGAGGCCGGCCGCCGCGCCGGCGCCGGGGGGCGCCGATCGGGGGCCGCGCCCCGCCCGCACGCGCTCACAACCGCCGCCGCCAGCCGATGAGGGGGCACGGGGGGCGGGCGGCGCCCGCCCGCCGCGCCGTGCGCTGCGCGCGCGAGCCGCCGCCCCGATCCCCGCGCCTGGCGCACGCCGGCCGCCCCGACCGCGCCCGATCGGCTCGTGCGCGCCCCCACACACCCCCGCGCCCGGCGGCCGCCGCGATGGCGCCCCCTTTCTCTCACCGAGACGTCCGCCCCGCCGTCGGACAGGATGAGCGACGCGTACACGCAGCCCAGGTCGGCGTTGGTGGCCATGGTTGGTTGGTCTCGAAGGGTGGGGGTTTCAGACGCAAAGTCCCCAACGAGAGTGCGGCAGCACGAAGAGCGGAGCGTCGAACGCGCCGCCGCGCGGCCCACACCCGCTCCGGCCGCTCCCGCGTCTCCCCTCTCTCGCTTCTGATGTCGGGCCCGCGCCCCGGGCGCGCGCGCGGCCCCGCCCCGCCGCCCCCCGCCGACGACCCGTACGCCTTCAGGGACGACGGCGCGGTGGATGCGGGCGGGTCGCCGGGCTTCATCACGTCGCTGCTCGTGGCCAGCGGGCGGTCGCCGCCGGTGAGGGGATGGGTGTGGGCGTCGCGGCGCACGCGTGGGCATCGGGGGCGGGACCGCCTCGGCGCCGCCGCTGTCCCCCGCGTCGATGCGAAGGCATCGAAGAGACGCCGCGGTGACCCGGCGCCGGCGCCCACACCCTTTTTTTCCTCAGTCGGCGTCGGACGGCAAAAAGTCGCGCTCCGGCCGCCGCCGCCCGTCTGCCGGCGGCACCAGACTGAGAGCGAGCAAAAGAGAGGCGCCGGTGGGCGAGGGCGAGGCCGAGGCCGGCGCGCCTCTCCCCGTGTGCGCGACCCGCCGCTCGACCAGAGGCGCGCCGCCCGCGCCTGCGCCGGTCGACGCCGACGACGCCGCGGAAGGCTCATCGCCGCCGCCGCGCCCCGCGAGCGCGGCGCTGCCGCCCCCCGCGCTCGGCGCGCCCCCTCCCCCCGCCGGCACGCCGCGCCCCGCGAGATCCTCTGCCCCGTCCCCCGTCGGCCCCGCGCCACGAGCCGCGTCGGCAGGGACGACCCGGGCGACGCCGTCCGAGCCGCCCGCGGCGCCCGCGCCGGTCGACGCCGCGTCGGCGCCGCGCCTCCACGCGCTCACTGGCGCGCCGCGCCCCCCACCCCGCCGCCCGCCTTCACCGCCTCCCCCACCGTCCCACATGGTCACCGTGGCCCAAGCGGCCGACGTGGGCGCCGCGTTTGACCTCCAGGATCGGCTCCTTTACGCTCTCGACGGCCTCGCGTCCCGGTCCCCGTCCGCCGCCGCGTCCGCCGCCGCCGACGTGGCGGACATTCTTGCATCGGCCCGCGGGCGGCTGGCGCTGCGGGCGGGGGGACTGTTTGGAGACGTGGCGTCGCGCGGCGCGGTGCTCGCGTCCACCTCCGACCCTTCCGCCTGCCTCGCCCTCGCGGCGGCTTACCTGCTCCTGGCCGCCGACCCCGGCGCGGGCGCCGCGCTGGCCACCGCGCCCGCGGCCGCTCTGGCGGTCGCGCTGCTCAAGGCAAGCGCCGACGCCGACCCAGACAAGGGCGCCGGCGGTCCCTCTGCTCCCCCTCTGGCTTCCCCCGACGCCGCCCGGCGCGCCCTGCGCCTGCTGCGGGCCCCCGCCCTCGCCCGTTTCGTCCCCGCTTCTGCTTCATCGACGCCTGCGGCCGTCGCCATGGTCGCCGTCGCGGGCGCCACCGACCCGCACGCGGATGGGGGTGGGGGTGAGGCGCTGCGGGTGGCGCTGGGCGAGGCTGGGGCGGTGGGAGCGCTGGCCACAGCGGCGGCCGAAGCCGAGGCCGCCCCCACCTCCGACTCCTCTCTGTGGACTGTCAACGCCGCCCTGACCTGCCTGGAGCACCTCACGTTTGCCTGCCCCCCCAACGAGGCTGCGTTGCTGACCGCGACGGTAAGCGGCGGCATCGCGCTCCCCGCCTGGCTCGTCGGCGCGGCAACCCGCCTCGCGGCCCGCCTCCCCTCCTCGTCCGCTGCCCACACCGCCGCGCTGTCGGTCGCCATGAACGCGACACAAGGAGGCGGGCCCGGGAGGGGGCCGGTGCTGGAGGCGGGCGGGGTGTGGGCGGCGCTAGCGGCCGTGGCGGCGGCGCTGCCGGCGGGGCCGCCGTCGCGCGCGGCCGACGCCGCCGCCGCCGCCGCCCACGCCCGCACCCTGGCCGTCGCCCTGGGCCTCTTCATCAACTTGGCCGACGGCGACGGCGGGGGAGAGGCCGCGGCGGGGGCCGCGGCGGCCGTGCTGCCGGCGCTCGCACGGCTCGTCGCCGCCGCGCCCGACGCCTCGGCCCCCGACGCCGCCGACGTCACCGCCGACACCCTAGCCCGGGACGAGGCCGGCGGCGTGGCGTCCATGGTGCAGGCGTACGCGGCGGTGGCGCTCGGTTTCGTGGTGGAGGCGGGTGGGGCCGACGCGCGCGCCGACGCCGACGCCGCACTCGCGCCCGCGGGCGGCCTCGCCGCCGCCGCGGCCGCCGTGCGCGGTTGCGCCGCGTTCTACACAAACACGGGCGCGGTCACCCAGCGCGCGGCGGCGTCGCTGGCGCGCGTGCTGGCGTGTTTGGAGGGAGGGGGGTGAGAGCGAGGGCAGGAGAGACCGACGCACGACACGCCTCCCCACGACGTTTTTGCAACGGCCGCCAACGCAGCGCAGACGCGGGCGGGCACGGCGTCCCCCGGCGGCGCCCGCCACGGCCGCCCCCTGTACACGCGGCCCGCGTCTTCTCCAACGACCCCCAACATCCCTCCTCCCCATCCCCAACCTCCCCATCCCTCACGCCGCCGCCGCCAGCCGCGTCGCGTCCCGCAGCGCGGCCGCCGCCGTCGGTCGCCCGTCGGGCGCGCGCGCGAGCAGCGCGCGCACGAGCGCCGCGGCGGGCGCGTCGGCAAAGTGGACCCAGAGCGAGCCGTCGGCCTCGAAGGGCAGCTTGCGGAAGCCAAGCAGCATGGCGGTGACCTGGAGAGGGGGTGGGGTGGGGGGGGGGTGGGGCACTGAGGATAAGGAGCAGAGCGCGAAGCAGTGGCAGCTTTGCCTTAGCACCATTCTTCAAACAATCGCCGCCAAAGCCCTCCTCCCCCCTCTCCCCCCTCCCTCCCCCTCCCCACCTGCTCGTCCGAGTACGAGTCGCCGAAGAGGGGCCGCCCCGTGAGCAGCTCCCACGCGAGCACGCCGACGGCCCACATGTCAGTGGCAGGGTCGGCGACGGCGGCGGCAGGGGCTTCCGCGACCGACAGCGCCCGCCCCGCCCCGACATCGCCCGCCATGCGGCCCGCGGCGGCGGCGGCATCGGCGGCGACGAGCTCGGGGGCGGCGTGGCGCAGCGAGTAGTCGAGGGGCCCTTCGCCCCCCGCGCGCGCCCACCGCCCTCCCGGCACGCCCAGCTTCCACCGGCCGCCGTCGCCGTCGTGCCAGCGCAGGGTGGCGGGGCGAATGTCGCGGTGGACGACGCCGCGGGAGTGCAGGGCGGCGACGGCTTCGAGGGCGTTGACGAGGGCGGCCTTTGCCGCGGCCGGGGGCGCGCCGCGCGCGCGCGCGAGCCACTCGGCGACCGAGTGCCGGCCCCGCTCCGTGACCACGCCGGCCAGCGAGGGCGCGCCGGGGCCAAGGCCCGCGCCGCCGGCGGCCCCGCCCGCCGCGTCGGCGTCCCACGCGTCGAGCGCGGCGGCGACGCCGCGCGCGCCGCGCGCGGCGTCGAGGAAGCGCGTGGCGGACGCGAATTCGCGTTGGTCCACGTAGAGCGTGGCGCCCGCAGCGTCGCCGCCGTCAGAGGCGCGGAGGACGGCGGCGACGGTCGTCGCGGTCGCGACCGTGGCCGCGTCGACCGCCCTCCCGCGCACCGCCCCCCGGTCCAACAGCGCCCGCGCCACCGCGTGCAGCACGCCAGCATCCTCGGAGCCGGGCTCGGGCGCGGCGGCGGCCGCGCGGCGGGCGCGGGCCGAGGCGAGGACCGACGCGACGAGCGGCGCGGCCGACTTGACGGTCAGCCCCCCGACAAACGCGCTCAGCCGCGCGTTGGCCGCGTCCAGGCGGGCGGTGAGGTCGGCGGCCGACAGGGGCGCGCCCCGGTCGGCTGCGGTCGGCTGCGGCAGGTGGGAGCGCGCGGACGACGACGAGGGTTGCTGCGCGGCCGACCGCACGCGCGGGCGCGGCGCGCCCGCGGGCGCCTGCACGGACAGCTCGCCGGCATAGTCGCGCAACATTTGAATCGTCGACGTCACGCGGCCGTCGTCGCCCTCGGCCGCGGGCAGGATGGCGCGCGCCGCGCCGAGCTCGGCGTCCTTGGCCGCCGCGCGCGCCGTGGCCGCCTTGGCCGCCCGCCGCCGCCGCACGCACACGCACAGCGAGATGGCGATGGAGAGGACGAGGATCGCAGACGCGCCGGCCGCGACGCCAAGCGCCCAGAGAGGGACGGGCAGGGTCCACGCGGGCGCCGCGCGAGCGGCGTCGGTGCCGACCGCCCCGGGCGGCACCGCCACCCCGCGCGCCGCCAGCGCGCGCGCCAGCTCGCCCGACGCGGCCACGCGCGCGAGGCGGGTCTCGATGTCGGCCAGCGACTCGCCGGGGGGGGCCTGGACGCGGACGGCGACGTCGCCCAGCGGCGTGGGCGCAGACGGCGCGGGCGCCGCAGCCGCCGCGGCCGCGCCTTCCTGCCGCAGCCGGCGGCGCGCCTCGGTCCCCGGCGCCGGCGTGGGGGCCGCAGCGGCGGCGGGGCCGGCCGACACGGCGTCGGCGGGCACCTTCAACACGTCGGCGACGGCGGCGGCCACCGCGTCGCTCACCGAGGCGCCGTCCTTCATGGACGCCGCGCCCAGGTGGAGCACGGCGTCGACCGCGCCCGCGGACACGGGTTCAGGCGCGGGCAGCGGCGCGGTCCCTTTGACGACCGACCGGTCGGCGGGCACCACCCCCGCGGCGACCGCCTCCCGCCACGCTGGGTCGTTGGGCGCGCTCCTGGCCGCGCGCTCCAGCTCGGGCTCGGGCACGCGGGGGCCGGCGACCGGCCAGGGGAGCTGGGCGGAGGAAGCGACGGGCGCGGGCGCCGCAATCTCCGCCCCGACAATGGTCGCCGCCACCGCGGGCGCCGGCGTCTGCGTCGGCGTCGGCGTGCCGCCGGCCGTGGCCGGCGGGATGGGCACGGGCGAGGGGGAGAGGGGGCCGGCGAACGCCGACGCGGGCTGCTGGCCTTCGGGCGCGGTCCACGGCTGGGCCAGGGGGTGCGCGCCCGCGGTCAGCGCCAGCGCCATCACGATGGCGGTCAGCGTAGTGGCCTTCATGGCGGCGAGGAGGGGTCTGGGGGCGGGGAAAAAGGGGTGGGCGGACGCATACCGCGCAATGCGGCCCGCGCGTGGGCGCGCCGCGGCCGTCGACGGCGGTGCAAGCCCTGCCAAAATGAGCTTTGTGATAGCAGCTCACGTGGCAAGGGCGTTGCAGGAGCCACGAGTGCTCGCCCGCTCGGCACGGTGCGACGCCGCTCCACAACCGCCGCGCGTCGCGCGGGCGATGGGGCCACCCCACCGCACACCTGGCTCCCGCGGCGGCGGCGCGGACGGTTCGGCGACCGGGACTGTCGCGGTGGGCGGACGCGGGGGGCGCCGGGGAGGCGGAGAGTGTGGAGGATGCGCAGCGCGCGCGCGCGCTAGCCACGGCCAAACCCGTCGCGTAACAAAGCAACCCCCCAAAGCAAGCCCACCCGTCCCCCTCACCCATCCTGCTGCGCCGACCGCAGCCCGCCCGCGGCCGGCAGCGCGGCGAGCCCCGGCAGGCGGTCCGCGCCGCCCGCCGGGGCGTCCACGCGCGCCCGCTTGGCCGACGGCGGCCGCGGGGCGGGGGGGGGCATCGAGCCAGGAGGGGGGCGGGGCGAAGGGGGCGCCGGCGTCGTGGCCAGGGGCGTGGCCGGCGCGCGCGACGCGCCCGGCGACGCCGACGCTCGCCCGCCCGCCCCCAAAAAGAGCGGCGACGCCGGCACGTCGCCCCCGCCCGCCCCCGGCGCGTCACCGCCATCTCTGAACAAGTCGGCCAGAACCGAATAATTGATCTTGGAACTCAGTTTCCGCGCGGCGAGCATGCGCCGCGCCGCCTCCTCGGGCGACCCCGCGGGCGGCAGCCCGTCGTCCGGGCGTGCCCGCGTCTTGGAGCCGAGCGGGCGCCCGCGCGGGCGGCGGGCGGGGGCGGCGGTGGTGGCGGTCGTGGTCGCGCCGGCCGCCTCGGCGTCGGCCGCCGGCGCCGCCTCGGCCGCCGCGGCCGCTTCCGCGGTCTCGGCCGCGGCGGCAGCGACCGCCGATGCCGCCACCCCTCCGTCCGCCCGCGCCGCCGCGTCGGCCGCCGCGGCCGCCGCCGCCGCTTTCGCCGCCTGCGCCTCCACATAGTCCCGGTTGAGCTCGTCCCACACGCGGGCGCGCAGGGCGACTTCTTCCGCGGGGTGGAGGTAGGCGGCGGCTTCGTCGTCGTCGAGGTCGGAGAGCGCGCCGTCGTCGGCGGCGGCGGGGGGCGAGGGTTCCGCGGGCGCGGCCTGCGCCGGGACCGGCAGCTCCGGCGCTGGAGCCGGCGCCGCGGCGGCCGCGCGCCGCGCCCGCCTGACCGCCGCCGCGACCGCGGGCGGCGGCGGCGGCGCGGCGGGCGTCGCGATCGACTCCAGGCGCGCGGGTGGAGGGCGCGCGGCGCGGGAAGGGGCGCGGCGCAGCGGAGTGGGGCGGTCGGTGGCGGGCGACGCAGACGCGGACGCCGCGCGCCCCTCGGCCCCCGCCGCTTCCGACTCGAGCGCCGCCGCAAACCTGGTGCCGGCCGCCGTCTCGGCCGCGGCTTCCGCGAGGGCGGCGTCAAAATCGGCCTCGGCGTCGGGCGGGGGCGGGCCGGGGGCGGCGCCGCGGCCGCGGCCGCGGCCGCGCCCACGGCCCCTCGGCGACGGCGTCGCCTCGACCGGCGCCGGCAGCGCCAGCGCGGCGGCCTCCTCGGCCGCTTTCGCGGCCGCCGCCGCTTTGCCCACCCCGCGCGCGTACGCGGGCGGGTCGGCGCCGCCCGCGACGCCGCCGGCCGCGCCGAGAAACTCGGCGTAGCACGCGCGGCACATGCCGTGGGCGAAGAGGGGGCCGCCGGCGACGACGTGCGAGCACCCGGTGCGAGGGGGGCGGGCGGGCGCGGGGCGGCGTGCGGCGGGCGCGGGGCCGGCCGCGAGCGTGCGCGCGGCTGCGTCGGCCGCGTCGGCGGCGGCGTCGAATTCCGCGACCGTGAGCCCGCCGGCGGCGGTCGCCGCGAATTCGGCCACTCTGCGGGCGAGCGTCGCTTCGCCGACGTGGACGACCGCCACGATGTCGCGCCGGGAGCGTTCGTGGCCGTGGACGTGCGCCGCGACAAACAGCGCCGCGCCGCACACCCCCGACGGCCGGCGCCCGGTCTGCATCCAGTCGCGCTTCATGGACGCGACGAGGCGCAACGCGGTGGCCGCCACCGCGGGCATGGCGCGGCCGAGGCCGAGGCGGTCGGCAAAGCGGTGGAGGTAGAGCGACGGGTCGACGGGGCGTGCGAGCGCGGGGGCGCCCTCGAGCCGCAGCAGGCGGCACAGCTGGAGGAACACGGCGCCGAGCACGTACACGTTGACGTGGAGGGCGTCGGAGAAGTCGATGAGCATGAACGGTTTCGAGTCTTGGCGGCACACGACGTAGAGGCACGCCGCCGCGACGTGCGCCGTGCGCCGGCCGCGCGTAAAGTTCTTCTGCAGCGCGAGCCGGTACAGCCGGTGCGCCGCCTCGGCGGCTTCGTCCCGGGGCCGGACGGCGAGCCGGTCGACGAGGTGCGCGACCTCGGCCTTGCCCTTAGCCAAACTCTTTTCGTGCGAATCCAGTTGGTACCCGTACAGCCGCCCGCCCGCGATGCGGCCCAGCCCCCGCGTCGCCGCGACGTCGGAGACGTAGTGCCCGTCGGCGGTCGACTCGCCGCCGGGGCCTTTGGTGAACGTCGCGTCGGCCGAGAACGCGACGTCGTCCAGCACCCGCCCGCACACCGTGCACGCGGAAAAGCCGGCGGCGTCGTCCGCGTCGGGCTCGACGTCCGCGCGGCAGCCGGCGCACCAGACCATGGTGGACGGCAGGGGGGCGGCGGCGCGGGGGGTGCGGGGTGGCCGCCTGTCGCGTTCGCCCCTGGGGACGGGCTACAGTCGCTCTGCGACCGTGCCGGGCGGCGCAGTGGGCGCGCCGGCGGCGGGAATGGGCGGGTCGTGGGGCGGCGGCGCCGGCGGAGTGCCGTCGGTCGCCACCAGCGCGGCCACTCTGAGCGCCGCGGGCCGCGGCGCTGCGGCCAGGCGCCCGCTGCCGCCCGCCCGCATCCGCGCCAGCGCCCAGCGCCCAGCTCGGCCGTCCGGGCCGCCCTGCATTCCGCGACCAAGCGCCGCGCCGACACCAGCCCGCGCCTTCCTCGCCTCCCCCGCACCATGGCCTCCGCCAACCCCGGCCAAATGAAGTCGGCCGAGGACCGGCGCCGCGGGCGCGAGCTCGAGGAAGCGCGCAAGGCGGGCCTCGCGCCCGCCGCGGTCGACGACGAGGGCAACGAGATCAACCCCCACATCCCGCAGTACATGAGTTCGGCGGTGAGGGAGGGGGGGCGAGGGAGGGTGGGCGAGCGTTGGGTGGCGAGCGAGGGAGGGGCCGCGCGGCCACCGTCCCACCCTTCCCTCCGCACCGCCTCCCCAGCCCTGGTATTTAAATCCGGAGGGCGAATCCTTGAAGCACCAAAAAGACTGGCGCGACAAGCGGCGCGACCCCCTGGCCCCAGCGCGCGACCGCGGCGCGGTCGCCGGCCGCGCGACGACGTATCGGAAAGGCGCGTGCGCCAACTGTGGCGCGGCGACGCACAAGACCAAGGATTGTGTCGACCGCCCGCGGGCGCGCGGCGCCAAGCTCACGGGGACCGACATCGCGCCCGACGAGGCGACCGCCGTCGTCGAGCGGTCGACCTTTGACGGCCGCCACGACCGGTGGGAAGGCTATGATCCGGCCGATCACGCGACCGTGATCGAGTTTCACGAAAAGGTCGAGGCCGCGAAAGCGGCGGCCAAGCGGCGCGCGGAGCTCGAAAAGAGGTTTGGCGACGGCGCGAGCGCGGGCGGTTCCGCCCCCGCCGCCGGAGACTCGGACTCTGAATCCGACGGCGACGGTGACCGCGTCGCGGCCGCGGCGGACGCGCCCTTTGCCAAACTGGAAAAGGCGGTGCGGTCCGCGGGCGGCGGCGCGTCCGGCACCGTGCGCAACCTCCGCCTGCGCGAAGACACCGCCAAATACTTGCGCGACCTCGACCCCGACTCCGCGCACTACGACCCCAAGTCGCGCTCGATGCGGGGCGGCCCCGACGACGCCGCCGCGTCCGCCGACGGCTTCACGCGCGGCGGCGACGCGGGCGATTTCCTGCAGCTCCAAGCCCACGCCGCCGCCGCGTTCGACCGCGGGCACGACGTCAACGCGTTTGGCGCGCCGTCCCAGGCGGCCGCGCTGCACGCCGCGTTTCGCGCCAAGAAAGCGGCGCTCGACGCAGGGACCCGCGAGAAAGTGGTGGCTGCCTACGGGTCGGCGGCGACGGAAGTGGATGAAGCCACGCGGAAGCTGTTGCTGGGGCAGACGGAGGCCTACATCGAATACACACCCGCCGGCAAACCCGTCGGCGCCGCGCCCGCGCCCGCCGCGTCGCGCTATGAAGAGGACGTGCTCCCCGGCAACCACACGGCCGTATGGGGGTCGTGGTTTGATGTGCGGTCGGGCGCGTGGGGGTATGCGTGCTGCCGCGCGACGGCGCGCGCGGCCTACTGCCTCGGCGCCGCCGGCGCCGCCGCCGCCGCCGCGGCGGCGGACGACATGGCGGCCAACCTGGCGGCGCGCGCGGCGGCCGACGCGGCCAGGCGCGACGCCGCGGACGAGGCGGCCCCCGCGCCGCGGTCCGCCGCGCCGCCGCCGGGCGCCGCCGCCGCCCTGTGGGGCGGCGACGCGGGCGCCGACGCCGAGCTCGACCCGGAAAAGCTCAAGAGCGCGCTCGAGGCGCAGGAGGAGGGGCGGAAAGGCAAGAGGAGGGCGCGGGAGGAGGGAGGCGCCATCACGGCGGAGGAACTCGAGGCCTACCGCCTCAAGCGCGGCCGCGCGGACGATCCCATGGCTCCCGGTGGAGCGGGCGGAGGCGGCGGGACGGGAGGGTACGACTTTGTGTGAGGGGTCGCGTCGAGCCGCGTCGGCCGCGAGCGGGGGCAGCGACGCGCGCCGCCGCTCGCCACTCTCCCTCGGTGCCCTCGGGCGGCCGCTGTCCCCCACCCCCCCACCCGCGCCCGCCAATGCACACCCGCCGCGCGGCGGCCGTCGCGTCGGGCGGCGCCCCGAGCTCGGCCGAGGCGTGGTCCGCGGGCGCGCCCGCGCCGCGCGCGGGCGACGGCCCGCCGCCGCCGCCGCCGTTCCTAACCAAGACGTGAGAGATATGGGGTGGTGGGAGGGAGGTGGAGGCGGCAATGGGGCGCGGGAGCGCGGGCGGCGCGGCGCGGGACCCGCGGCGCGCCTCACCCCGCCCCCCGTCCCCCTCCCCCTCGCAGCTACGACCTCGTGGACGACCCCGAGACCGACTCCATCGTGTCCTGGGCGGCCGACGGCCGCAGGTGGGGGAGGGCGGGGCCGGAATGAGGGGGCGCGCCCCCTCGTTCGCCTACCCCGCCGCGGCCGACGCCCTTCCCCTCTTCACAGCTTCATTGTCTGGCGCCCCGCCGAGTTTGCGCGGGACCTGCTCCCCTCCCAGTTCAAGCACAACAATTTCTCGTCCTTTGTGCGCCAGCTCAACACGTACGGTTTCCGCAAAGCCGACCCAGACCGGTGGGAGTTTTCGAACGACCTGTTTACCCGCGGCGGCCGGGCCCAACTGGCCCGCATCCACCGCCGCAAAGCGGCCGCGGGAGGTGGCGGCGGTGGCGGCGGTGGCGGCTCCACCTCCGCCCGGGGCAACGCGCGCGCGGGCGCGCTCGCGCCCGCGCCGCGCGCGCTCGAACTCGGCGCGTTCGGCGGCCTCGCCGACGCAGTCGACGCCCTGAAACGCGACAAAGATCTGCTCGTGCACGAGCTCGTGCGCCTGCGGCAGGCGCAGGCCGCCAGCGACGGCGCGCTGCGCGCGCTCCAAGCGCGCGTCGACGCCGCCGACGCGCACACCGCGCGCATGTACGGCTGGCTCGCCTCGGTCGCGCAGAGCAACCCCGCGTTAGCCGCGCAACTGCTGGGGGCGCGGGGCGGGGGGCAGCTCGCGCTCGACGACGGGCGGCGGCGCAAGCGGCGCGTGACTGCGCGCCGCGCCGGCGACCGCGGCGACCGCGACTCGGTCACGCCCGACTCGACGGGTTCAGCGCCGGGCGACGGCGCGGTCGTGCAGTATGCGCCGCCACCGTTCCAGCTGGGCGCGGGCGGCGGCGTCGGTGTCGGCGCCGGCGGCGCCGCCCCTCCTCCCCTGCCCTCTTGGCCCGCCCCCGACCGCGCCCTGTCCGATGCCATGGGCGAGCTCGACCTGTCGGCCCTGGCCGCGGGGCGGGCGCCGTCGGGCATGCTCGGGATTGAAGAGTTGCTGCCGCCGACGGCGGCGCCGGGGGGGGTGTCGCCCGTGCCGCCCCCTCCTCCGCCCCTGGTCTCCATGCTCGACCCCGGCCTCGTCCCTCCTCTTCTAGCCGCGGACCCGCTGGCCGGCCTGTCGGCCGGCCTGGGCGCCGCGCTGCCGCCCGCGGCCGCGCTCCCGCTCCCGCTCGACGCCGCGCCGTCGGCCGACCTCGCCCTCTCCCAGGACGACTCGTTCTGGCACCAGTTCCTGGACGGCGGCGGCGGCACCCAGTCGGCGGCGAGTGGGGGGGGGGGGGGGGGTCGCCAAGTGAGGGGAGGGGGGGTCGTGCCGCGGTGTGCGCCCGCCCCCGGGCTCGCCCGCGCGCCCCGCGCGGCGCGAGCCCTCCCTCTTTCGTTTGTTCGCGTCGCCCCGCACCCGAGCGCACCACCGCTGGCGGCGGCCACCCTCTTTTTGTTTGCCCGCCCCTCGCCGTCTCGGCCGTGCTGCCGCACTGCGCCGCGCCCATTCGAGCGCGCGTTTGATCACCACTTAACATCGAGGGGTAGAGAGAGAGAGTCTCTCCACGCTGTGCGGGGTCGGTCTCTCAACACGCGCGCGCCTCGTCACCCGCCCCTCTCGCGCCGTCGCTGGAGCTCGGCCTCCAGGTCGGCCAGCGACAGCTCCCGCAGGGACGCCTTGCGCCGGGCGAGCTCGGCTTCAAGGTCGGCGTCGGACGCGGCTCCGGCGGCCGCGCGCGCGAGCGCGGCGTCGAGCGCCGCGCCCTGCACCGCCACCGCCGGCGCGCCGTCGGCCGCGGACAGCGTGCGCGGCATGGACCCGCCCCAAGCCGCTTCGGAGGACGCAGCGCGCATGGCCTCGATGTCGCCCTCGGCAAAAAGGGGTAGGGCGTCGGCGTCGCTGTCGGCGTCGCCGCCCTCGCCCCCCGCCTCGAGCGCGGCCACAGTCTCGCTAAGCGTCGCGGCCGGCGCGCCCTCGCCCTCGCCCTCGACGACCGCCGCGGCCGCCTCCTCGACGCGCGCCGCCGCCCGCGCCGGCGGCGGCGCGCCGATGCCCTGAAACTCGGCCCGAATCTCGTCCAGCCCGATCTGTTCCTCGAGCGTGTTGCGCAGGTCGGACGAGACGGAGGCCAGCTCGCGCAGGGTGGGCTGGAAAGTGCGGAGCGTCGCGCCGACCGCTTTCACAGCTTCGGCGAGGCCCTTGGGGCCAAAGACGCCCACCGCGACGACACCGACGAGCAGGGCTTCGGGGGCGCCGACGCCAAAAAAGGAGGCGGGGGGGGCGGGGCCACGGCGGGCTGGAGAAAGGGGTCGGGGGTCGGGCGCCGCGCTGTCCGCGGCGAGCGCGGTCGGCGCGTCGCGCGGTCGCCCCTCTAGAACCACGCACCTGGTTGCAGCGCCCGCTTCAGCGACCGGTGGCGCCTCAACGCTGGCCCGGGCGGCGGCGGCGGCATGGCGCGGCCCGCCGCTCCCGGCGACAGCCGCTGCGCGGCCCGCATTGCGACTCGGGCGGCAACGTCTCGCAGTCGTCGATCCAGCGGCGCGCGGGCGGGGCGCAATGCGCGGCGCGGGAGTGACAGCCGCCTGCCGCCTTGCCGCCGCGACACTCCGCGGCCCGCCCTTCTCTCATGCGCGGCCTGGCCCGCGCGGCGGCGGCCGCGGCCGCCGCCCGGCGATGGACAACAGCAGCGCCCCCCTTTTTCCCACCCCCCGCCCACCACCCCCCTCCCGCCTTCCCGCCCACCTGCCGCCTGCTCGACGGCGCGGCCGTCGCGGCCGCTTGGTGCGACGAGATGGCGCCCACGGCGGCGGCGCTGACGGCGGAGAGGGGGCGGGCGCCCTCCCTGGTGGTCGTGCTCGCGGGCGACCGCGCGGATTCCCTCTTGTACGTGCAGCGCAAGCTGGAAGCCGCGGCCCGCATCGGCATCGCGGCCCGGGTCGTGCGCCCGGCGCCCGGAGCGAGTCAAACCGACATCGAGGCGTGCGTGGCGGCCGCCGCGCGCGACGCGGCGACCGACGGCGTCGTGGTCCAGCTCCCCCTCCCCCCCGGCATCGACGCGGACGCGGTGCTGGCTGGCCTGCCACCCTCCAAAGACGTCGACGGGTTCCACCCCGCCAACGTGGGCCGCCTGCTCGCCGGCGGCGGCGCCGGCGCGCGCGCGTTTGTGCCCGCGACCGCGCTCGGCGTCCTCCAACTGCTGCGCCGCTCCGGCGTGCGCCTGGCCGGCATGCACGCGGTCGTGCTGGGCGACTCGGCGGCGGTCGGGCTGCCGCTGGCCATGCTGCTGCGCCGCGCGGGCGTCGCCGCGACGACGCTCTGCCACCGCGGCGCCGTCGCGCCCCTGTTTGAGGATGGTGGGGGGGACGACGGCTTTTCGCGCGCTGCCGCGGGCGCGTGCGGGCCGAACGCGGGGGAGAGGGGCGGGGGCGCGACGCGCGCGCCGCTCGCGCCGCTCGCGGCGCTCGTCGCCCAAGCCGACCTGCTGGTCTCCGCGCTCGGCTCCCCGGCCGCCGTGCGCGCGGCCTGGGTCAAGCCAGGCGCTGTCGTGGTCGATGTGGGGATCAACGTGATCCCTCCACCCCACCCGGGCGCCCCCTACTCGGTCGTCGGCGACGTCGACCCCGCCGCCTCGGCCCACGCCGGCGCCATGACCCCCGTGCCCGGCGGGGTGGGCCCGATGACGATCGCAGCGCTGCTGGCCAACACGCTCCAGGCGGCGGGGGGTGGGGAGGGGGTGAAGTGGGGGGTCGCGGGGGGGTCGGCCTCCAGGCGCAAGGGCCAGCAGCAGCATTGACTCGGCAGGCTAGTTGTGTGTGTGTGAGCGGTTGGCGCACCGCCCGGCACGAGAGCGGCGGCGCCGGGGCGTCGGGGAGGCCGCAAGCCGCTCCGCGGCCTGCGGCGTGGCGGGCGCTGCTCGCGCCTCCACCACTCCCCTCCCCCTGCCCCGCCCCACCCCGCCCCCCCAAGCCCGCGCTCCATGGTGAGGCGAACGCATGGGCGCGCCACGGGCGCCCGGCAGCCGCCCGGCGGCGGCGGCGGCGATCCCGACCTCTTCCGGTCGTGGTCCTGTGCCGCGCCGCCGCCGCCCGGCCCCCGCATTCCCCCCCCGCGGTCCCCACAAGAGTTGCCACATGTCGCGCGCGGGGCGCCCACACGCCCCGCCCCCCTTCCGTCTCCAGGCGGCGCTCTCGTCACTCGCGCCGCGCGCCGCGGCCGCCACGCAGCGCCTCAAGCCGGCGGTCAAGCCCAAGGCGGCGCCCGCGAAAAAGGCGGGCACGCTCAAGATCGGGGGCGACAAGAAAAAGGCGGCCCCGGCGCCGCCGCCGGCGGGCGGCACGCGCAAGGCGAGCGGGCGGTGGGGGGAGGGGGGGACGCGCGCGGCTCCAGGCGTCCCTCACGCCCCGCCCCCCTCCCGCGCAGGTGACTGCCATCTCCATCTTCCAGAAGAACGCGCAGTTCTCGTCGCGCGACGCCGGCGCGCGGTCCCCGCCCCCCCCGCGCGTGCTCGCGCGCGTGCAGCAGTTGCGCCTCCTCTCCAAACTCGAGTCGGCCGGCATCCTCTCCGCGCTCGACCGGTCGGGCGTCACGCTGTCGGCGCTGGAAAAGTCGGGCGCGCTCTCGATCGCGGAATCGCTTGGCGTCCTGTCGCGCGTCGCCGACCGCGGCACGCCCACCCTCCTGTACGGCGCCGCCGCCGCCCTCTTTGCCCTGGGCCCCGCGGTCGCGTTCCTGGTGCCCGACGACTCGACCGCCCTGATCGTGGCCCAAGCCGTGGTCGTCGCGGTCGCGGTCGCGGGCGGGTCGGCCGCGTTTGGCGGCGCGGCCCTCCTCTCCGCGCTGCAAAAGTGAGGCGACGGGGGTGGTGGTGTGTGTGTTTGTTGCAGGACGCCCCGCGCCAAATGAGAGAGAGAAAAGAGTGAGAGCAGCCCCCCGCCTCCGTCACCCGCTCCGCCCCGCGGCCAGCAGCGCCGCTGTCGCCGCCAGCGCGTCCTCGGTGGAGTGCACAGGCGTGGGAAAGGGGAGGCGCTCGACCGAGTAGTCGGCGCCGCGCCGGACGCGCACGTCGGCGCCGCGCGCGTCGACCGAGATGAAGGCGGCGTCGTCCGCCGACGCCTCGCCCGGCCTGGAGAGCAGGTCAGCGACCGCCGCGCCGTGCACGCTGTTGAGCGACGCGAGCGTGGCGCGCGGGTCGGCCGCGGCGACCGCGTCGGGCCGCGCGGCCGCGTATTCAGCCGGGTCGACCCAGGACACGGTCCCAAAGCCCCCGACAAAGTAGATGTCGGTGATGCGGTGCATGCGGAAGTGGGTGGCCGTCCCGGTCACCGCGCGGCCGCCGCCGCCGCGGCGGCCGCCGTTCGCGCCCGCGGCGGCGCCGTGCTTGGCGGCGAAGAGGTCCCCGGCCGCGTCCTGCAGGTCGGGGGGCAGGGGCACCACCTCTCCAAAGATGGTGACGCGCGCGTTGGCGAGGCCGGTCCAGCCCGGCATCTCGACGACGAGCGACGCGCGCGGGTCTTCCAGCAGGTTGCGCGTGTGCATCGCGAGGGGGCTCAGGCACAGGATGGGGAAGCCGGCGCCATCGGAGGCGAAATCGACGAGCGTGGCAAACGGGAAGCCGGCCCGGCTGGGGGGTGAGGGGTGAGAGGAGGGGGGGTTGGCGCGCGCGCTCGCTCAAACCGCGGGGACGCCAACCATGCGCCTCGACACCCTCCTCTCATTCTCCACCTACCGGTGGTGCATCTGGCTCATGTTGCTGGCCAGGTGGGCGTACGCCGCGAGCTCCACGAGGTTGCGGACGGCGACCGGCGGCGGCGGCAGAGCGTCCAGGCCCGCCGCGGCCGCCAGCCCGCCCGACGGCGTGCGGGAGAGGCCGGCAGGCTTTTTGGCGGGGCGGACGAGGGGAGGGTCGGCGCCTGGGGGGGGGGATTCGGGTGGGCGGCCGCCGCGCGCCATCGGCCGCGCGAGAGCGCGGGCGCTGCCGATGTCGGGCGCCGCCCCGATTGCGCGCTCACCGATGGCTTCACCGCTGGCGCCGGCGGGCTCGGCGGCGGGGCGGGGCGGCGCGCGACGGAAAGCGCGCGGACCGGCCAGCGCCGGGCGGGCGGCGCCGGCGGGGGGCGCCAGCGACGACGGCCGCATGGCGGCGAGGGAGGGGCGTGGGCGAGGGGCGAGGGGGTCGTGGGTGTGCGCGCGGCGCCCGCGCGTGCCCGCGTTCACAGCCGTCGCCGCCCACCATGCCCCGCTCCGCCCGCCGCCCCGCCACTGGCGCCGCGCGCGCGCCCGCGGTCGCTCCCGCGCCCGCGGCGGCCGCCGGCGAAGAGAACACCCCCCCCGCCCTGCAAGCCTTGCCGCCGCCGCCCCCTCCTCCCACCTTCGACGCCTGGATGGCGGCACGGTCGGCGGCCGGCGGCGTCAAAGTGTACGACGCGGCCGTGGTGGCGGCCGAGTTTGGGGGTGGGGGTGGGAGCGCGCGCGAGTGAAAGAAAGAGGCCGCGCCATGTGAGACGGCCTGGCGTCGCTCCGCGATGCGCCTTGGGGGCGTTCTCTCGTCGGGCGGCAGCGGGAGGGCCGGCGCCCCGGCGGCCGTTAGCGAGCGAGGCGCGCGCACACCAGCCTCCGCGCTCTCGACGCGAGCGCCCCCACCCCGCGCCCCGCGCAGCCTCACGCCCCCGCGTCGCACCATGCGCCCATCTCTCACCCCCTCGCGGTCGCCCGCCGTCGGGCGCGCCCCCCTGCGCGCCGCGCGGCGCGCGCTCCCCATCGCCAGCGCCGTGCCCGCCCCCGGCCAGACGGTCGTGTGCCTGGGCGAGGGCCTGTTTGGTGTGTGGCAGAGTGGGGGTGGAGGTGGGATCGGCGGGGGCGGGGTGGCCGCGCCGCGGGCCGCCCCATGCACCCGCCCCCGTCTCCCTCCCGTCAGACTTTCTCGCCGACCAGAAGGGCCTCCCCCGCGACGCGGTCACCTCGTGGACGCCCTACCCCGGCGGCGCCCCGGCCAACGTGGCGGCCGCGGTGGCGACGCTGGGCCACCCCGCCGCGTTTGTCTCGGCGCTCGGCCGCGACGCGCTCGGCGACGCGATGCTCTCCCTCCTGGCCTCCAAGGGCGTCGACGTCGCGGGCGTGCAGCGCACGGACGCGCCCACGCGGGACGTGTACGTCGTGTTTGACGATGGCGGGGACCGGCAGTTTGTCGGGTTTGGCGCCAACGCCGCCGACGCGTACGCCGACGCGTTCATCTCCGCCGACGCCCTCCCCGCCGCCCTCCTCTCCTCCTGCGGCGCCCTCATCACCGGCACCCTGGGCCTGGCCTACCCCGCGACCGCGGCCGCGATGCGGCGGGCGGTGGCGCTCGCCAAAGGGGGCGGCGCGGCGGTCGTCGTCGACGTCAATTGGCGCCCCGTCTTCTTTGCCGACCCCAGCGCCGCACCTGCAGTGGTGCGCCCCTACGTGGAAGGCGCCGACGTGGTGAAAGTGGCGGAAGAGGAGGCGGAGTGGCTCTTTGGCGTCCCCGCCGTGACCGCCCTGGACAACCCGGACGCCGTCCTGTCCCGCCTCCCCGCCGCCGCCGGCGTCCTCGTCACCGGCGGCGGTGCCGGCTGCGCGTACGCGTTTCGAGGGCCCGGCGGCAAGGCGTCGGTCGCGGGGCGCGTGCCCGCGTTCCCTGTGTCGGTCGCCGACACGACCGGCGCGGGCGACGCCTTCCTGGGCGGCTTTGTGGCGGCCGCGCTCGACGCCGGCGGCATTGCCGCCGTCTGCGCGGACGCGGGCGCGCTGCGGGCGGCGGTCGAGTTTGGCGCGGCGGCGGGCGCGCTCACCGCGACCGCGCCGGGGGCCATTGACGCGCAACCGTCCCGGGAGCGGGTGGTGGCCATGTTGCAGGGGAGGAATCAGTGATAGAGGAGAGAGCAAGCGCGGGCGACGGGTGCAAAGGGCAACATCAAAAGAAGGCGGCGGCCGCGGTCGCACAAACGCTCTCCCTCTCCTCACTTTTTGGCGCCACCGCTTTGCGTCGCCGCCCACTCGACCGGATCCGCCGCGTACGCCCGTTTGGCCGCCTCGAGCGCGGAGAAGAAGACGCACCCGCCCAGCCCGATCCACACGACGCGCGGTTGCCACCCCGCAAAGAGCGTGCCGACCCCCTCCTCGGCCGCGATACGGCGCGCGCAGTCGACGACGCCCTTGTACCGACCGGACGCGCCCTGTGTCATGAGGCGCGTCTTGAGGACGTCGAGGGGGGTGGTCGCGACGCCGGTGACCGCGCCCGCCGCCGCGCCGACCGCCGATACCTCGCCCGCGTGCAGATCGCGCCCCACGGACGCCGCGTATGCCGCTTTGAGCTGTTCGTAGGCCACAAACTCGATGGCGTCGAACGGGATGTCGCGCAGGAGGAAGGAGCCGTACCCCGCAAACAGGCCTTTCGCGCCTTCGCGCGCCAGAATGGCCTTGACCGCGCCCGCCGCGCGCGCGAACTCGCCCGCCTGCATGCGTTGCTTGATGACCTCGGTCGGCACGCGCACGATCGAGGCCGCGGCGCCCGCGGTCGCGCCGGCGATGAGCGGCCCCAACCACCCCTTTTCCGGATTCGCGGCCGCCACCTTCTGCTTGACCGGTTCATACACGCCCATGAAGATGGCCGACGCGGGGACGACGCCGACCAGGTTGCCCCAGACGCCGGCGTAGAGGGCTTTGCCGCCGCCGCCGGCAATCAGGGACCGCAAACCCCCGCCGCGCGCCGCCAGCTGGAGCCGGGTCTTGATGGTGTCGATGGGGTAGAGCGCGGCCTCGACCGCGGCGCCCGCGGTCGCGCCCGCGGCGACGTTGCCCGCGGCGACGCGCCACGCGGGGATCTTGGGAGGCGGCGGGGGCGCTTTTTTCTTGAAGCCGAGGGCCAGGGTGGCGACCGGGTTGGCAGGCGCGGTCGCGGCGGGGGCTGGAGGTGGAGGAGGGTGGGCTGTCGAGTTGGGGGTCGGCGCCGCGGCCGCCGCGTCCCGCCCCCTTCCCCGCCCCAATCCGCGCACCGCCGTCCCCGCCGCCGGCGCCCACGCCCGCCACCGTCATGGACGCAAAACCGATCGAGGCCCCGGACGAGCCCCGTTTCCCGCGGCGCGCGCGTGGCGGCTGCGCGTCGGCCGGCGCGTCCTCCTCGCAAGACGCGACCCAGCGCCGGCGCGCGGTGATCATGTGAGAGCGCGGGGAGGCGGGATGGGGCGTGGAAAGCCGCAACCGACGCCGGTTTGCGCTGTGCCGGCAGCCGGCCGGCGCGATGGGCGCGCTCCACTCCCGCGCCCGCCGGTTCCCGCCCCGCCTGCCCGCGCCGCCGCCGCTGTCGGCGTCAGTCGTCCCCATCGGACGCCCGGGATCCGAGTCGGTCCCGCTCCCCGCCGCCGCGCGCGCGCGCGCGCGCGACTCTCACCGCGCGGCCCTCCCTTTCCCGCGACCATGAAGTACGTCCTCGTCACGGGCGGCGTCGTGTCCGGCCTGGGTGAGTGGTGGGCGGGGGCCGGAGGGGAGGGAGGGGGTGGCGCGGGCGCGCGCCGCCGAATTCGGCCGCCCCTCCCCTCCCCAGGCAAGGGCGTGTGCGCGTCCTCGCTCGGCGTCATCCTCAAGAACTGCGGCCACCGCGTGACGAGCATCAAGATCGGTGGGAGGAGACAGGGGGAGGGAGGAGGGGTCGCGCGCGCGCGCGGCGGGCGAGACTCGACGCCTCTCTCCTCCCAGACCCCTACCTCAACACCGACGCCGGCACCATGTCCCCTTTTGAGCACGGCGAGGTGTTCGTCCTGGACGACGGCGGCGAGGTGGGAGGAACAGTGGGAGCAAGAGGGCGGGACGGGAGACCGCCGCCGCGCGCGCGGCCGACGCCCCTCGCCCCCCTTCTCTGCAGGCCGACCTCGACCTGGGCAACTATGAGCGCTTCCTGGACGTCACCCTGACCAAGGACAACAACCTGACGACGGGGAAGGTGTACCAACACGTGATCGAGCGCGAGCGGCGCGGCGACTACCTCGGCAAAACGGTGCAAGTCGTGCCCCACGTGACCGACGCGATCCAGGACTGGATCGAGCGCGTGGCGGCGGTGCCGGTCGACGGGCGCCCCGGCCCCCCCGACGTGTGCGTCATCGAGCTCGGCGGCACGGTCGGCGACATCGAGTCGGCGCCGTTCGTCGAAGCCCTGCGCCAGTTCCAGTTTCGGGTGGGCGCCACCAATTTCTGCTCGGTGCACGTGTCGCTCATACCGATTCTGGGCGTCGTCGGCGAACAGAAAACCAAGCCGACGCAGCACTCGGTCGCGACGCTGCGCTCGCTCGGCATCAACCCCTCGTTCCTCGCGTGCCGGTGCTCGGAGCCGCTGGATGACGGGGTGCGCGACAAGTTGGCCCTGTTTTGCCAGGTCGGGGATGGGGGAGGGGGGAGGGAGGGGAGGGGAGGGGCCGCCGCGCGCGCGCGGCGCGCCCCCCCCCCCCCCCCCCCCCTCCGCTCCCAGGTCCCGCCCGGCCACGTGCTCACCATGCACGACGTCCCCAACATCTGGCACGTCCCCCTGCTGCTCACCGCCCAAGGCGCGCACACCGCGGTCTGCGCGCACCTCGGCCTCGCCGGCGCGGCGGCCATGGACCTCACGCCCTGGCGGACGCAGCTGGCGGAACGGTGGGACGCGCTGGGGGCGGCGGTGACGATCGCCATGGTGGGCAAGTACACGGGGCTCTCCGACGCGTACCTGAGCGTCATCAAAGCTTTGCAGCACGCCTGCCTCGCCGCCAACCGCAAGCTGGACCTCGCCTGGATCGATGCCGAGAAGCTGGAGCCGGGGCAGGAGGGCGGGGAGGAGGCGTGGGCGACGCTGAAAAGGGCCGACGGCATCCTCGTGCCGGGCGGCTTTGGCGCGCGCGGCGTTGAGGGCAAGATCCTCGCCGCCCACCACGCCCGCACCGCGCGCATCCCCTACCTCGGCATCTGCCTGGGCATGCAGCTGGCCGTCATCGAGTACGCGCGCAACGTGCTGGGGTTGAAGGGGGCGTCGAGCGCTGAATTCGACGCCGCGACGGAGCACCCGGTCGTCGTCTTCATGCCCGAAGGCTCGACGACGCACAAGGGGGGGACCATGCGGCTGGGGTCCCGGCGCACCGTGCTGGAGACGGTCGACTGCGTCGCGGCGCGGCTGTACCAGGTGCGGGAGGGCGGGGGGCGCAGGCGGGGCGGGGAGGGTGTTGCCTTCGCCTTGTCGCCGCGCCCTCAGCCCCTCCCCCCCCCCCACCCCCCCCCAGGCCGAGCGCTACATCGATGAACGCCACCGGCACCGGTACGAGGTCAACCCGACGCTCGTCCCCGCGCTGGAAGCCGCGGGGCTGCGCTTTGTCGGCAAGGACGAGACCGGGACGCGCATGGAGATCGTGGAGCTCGCGCCCGGCGCCGACCACCCGTTTTACGTCGCGGCCCAGTTCCACCCCGAGTTCAAATCGAGGCCGGGGCGGCCGTCGCCCCTGTTTCTGGGCCTCGTCCTCGCCGCGTGCGGCAAGCTCGACGCCTGGCTCACGACCGGCACCCCGCTTTCGCCGCCCGTGCACGGGGGGGCGGCGGGCGGGGGGAAGCGGGCGCGGTCGGGGGTCAAGAAAGGGAAGGAGTGACCGCGGGGTGGGGGTGGGGGGAGGGAGGCGCGGGGGTCGGCGCGCAACCACACACAAACGGCGCGAGCGGCGGCCTCCCACACCGCCCGCGCCGGCGTCTCGGCGGCGCGCGCGCGCGCCCCGGCCGCGGCCCGCCGCGGCGGCCGCGCCCCCCCCCTCTTCCCACCCCAACCCCACCCCGCTGCGCCGCTACCTGGCCGCCGCGCGCGGCGACCGCCCCCCCCCCGACTCGCTCGCCGGACGCACACTCACCATCGCGGGCGTCACCGTGCGCGTGGAGGGCGTGGCGGGCGAGGGCGGCTTCTCCACCGTGCACCGCGCGCGCGACGCGGCGACCGGCGCCCCCCTCGCCCTCAAGCACGTGCGCCTGGCGGGCGGCGCGGGCGCGGCAGACGATGTGGGGGTGGAGGTGGGCGCGATGCGGGCGCTGGCGGGTCACCCGGCCGTGCTGCGGCTCGTCGCGGCGTGCGTCGGCGAGTCGCCGGGCGTCCCGGCTGCGGCCGGCCTGCCGCCGCCGCCGCCGGACGCGTACCTGCTGCTGGATTTGTGCGGCGAGAGCCTGGCGGACGTTTTGCCGGCGACGCCCGCGTCAGGCCCCGCGCTGGCAGACGCGCTGGCCGGCTGGCGCGCCGCGGTCGCCGCCGTCGCCGCCCTGCACGCCTTGCCGTCCCCGTTGACGCACCGCGACATCAAATCCGAAAACGTGCTGCGGCTGGCGTCGGCGGGCCGGGCGTGGGTCCTGGCCGACTACGGGTCCGCCGCCCCCTTTTGCGGCCCCCTCCCCGACGAGGCCGCGCGCGCCGCCGCCGCGGACGATGTGCGCCGCAAGACGACGGCGGCGTACAGGGCGCCGGAGCTCGTGGATTTGCATTCCGGGGAGCCGCTGCGGGGGGGCGTCGACGTCTGGGCCCTGGGCGTCCTCCTCCACCGCATCCTCACTGGATCCCTCCCCTTCGACGGCGACGCCCCGCTGGCCGTGCTCGCGGGGCGGTACCCGCCGGTGCCCGCGGCCGCCCCCCCCCGCGGCGCGGCGCTCGTCGCGGCGTGCCTCGCGCCCGCGCCCGCGGGGCGGCCGACCGCGGCCGCATTGCTGGTCGAAGCGGACAAGCTGCTGGAGGAGGTGGGAGGGGCGGCGGCCGTGCCGGCGCCGCCGGCGCCCCCCGCGCGTCCCGACCCCGCCCCGCCGTCGCCGCCCGCGCCGCGCGCCGCCGCGGCCCCCTCGCCCTCGCCCCGGCGCACGCGGCACCGGTCCGGGTTTGCGTCCATGGACGACGTCGACGGCGACGACCTGGCGGCGGTGGCGGTGGCGAGCGTCGCGGCGGCGGCACGCGCGGTGCCGGCGGCGGTCGCCACCGCTCTTCCCGCCTCGCCCATCCTGGCCGCCCCGCCCTCGCCGCCGGTGGCCGGCGGCGGCGGCAGCTTCTGGGCGATGGCCGCGCCCGCAGCGGTCGCGACCGCGGTCGTCGCCGCGCCGCGCCCGCCGCCACCGCGCGCCGCGTCGCCGCTCCGAGTCGCCGTGCCGCCTGCCGCAAACCTCGTGGAGGACGAGTCCGCCTCCCTGCGGGCCGCCCTCGCCGCCGCAGTCGCCGAGCGCGACGCCGCGGTCGAAGGGCGGCGCGCGGCCGAGGCCGAGGCGGCCTCGCTGCGCGCCGCGGCGGCGGCGCCGACCGCCTCCTCCGCCCCAGCCACCGCCACCGCCGGCTGGGCCACGTTTGGCCATGAGGCGGCGCCGGCGCCGGAAGCCCGCGCGCGCGCCGCCGACCCTTGGTCGGCTGCGCCCTCCTCCGGGCGCAGGTCGGCGTCCGAGCCGCCCCCGGTCGAGACGTGGGGGCTGCCTTGAGAGAGCGGGGTTGGGGCGGCGCGCCGCGGGTGCGCGGGGCGGGCGCCCCCTCGTGTCGTCCGCGCGCGCGAGAGCGCGGGCTCGTCCCGCCCCCCCCACACCCGCCGCCTCCCCGCCCGCGGCCCTCGCCCCGGGCCGGCGCGCGCGCGCGCGCGCGCGCGCTCCCGCCCGCGCCGCGCCCGCTCGGCGCGGGCGCACCCCTCCCCCGCCCTCCCTCGATGCGCTGCCTCTACGAGGTGCTCGACATGGAGCGCGACGCGGACGATGCCGCCATCAAGGCCGCGTACCGGCGGGGGGCGCTGCGGTGGCACCCGGGTGAGGAGGCGAGCGATTGGGGGGGCGGCCGCGCCGGCGGGCGCCCGCCGCCCTCGCCCACACGCTGCCACCACCCTCTCTTCTTGCAGACAAAAACGTGGGCGACCCCGGCGCCCACGCCCGCTTCCAAGAAATCGTCAACGCGTGGGAAATCTTGGCCGACCCGCACGAGCGCGCCTGGTACGACGGGCACCGGGACAGCATCCTGGCGTCGGGCGTGGCGCACCAGGCGGGCGCGGACGCGGGGGAGGGCGGGCCGCCGCCCGACGAACCCGACCTGTTTCCCTTTTTCTCGGCGTCGTGCTTTTCCGGGTTTGGGGAGGGGCCCAACGGATTCTGCGGCGTCTACGGCTCCCTGTTTGCCCGGCTGGCGGCCGACGAGCGCGACGCGGGGGGCCCCTGGCCGGTCCCCTCGTTCGGCGACGCGGCCACGCCGTGGCCCGAGGTCGCCGCTTTCTACGCGCACTGGGCCGCCTTCTCCACGACCAAGCCCTACGCCTGGGCGGACGCGCACAACCCGGCGACCGCGCCCAACCGGCGCGTGCGGCGGCTGATGGAGGACGACAACAGGAAGCGGCGCGCGGGGAAAAAGAGGGAGTTCGTGGACGCCGTGCGCGCGGTCGTCGGGTTTGCGCGCAAACGGGACCGGCGCGCGCTGGCGGCGGCGGCGGCGGCGGCCGACGCGGCGGCGGCGCGCGCGGCGGCGGCGGCCGCGGCGGCGGCGGCCGCCAAGGCGGAGCGCGCGGCCAAGGCGGCCGCCTACGTGGAGCCGGCCTGGGTGGTGGCGTCCGAAGCCGCGGCCGGCGGCAGCAGCGAGAGCGACGACGGCGACGCCGTCGTTCTTGTGTGGGAGTGCCCCGCGTGCGACAAGCGGTTTCGCTCCGCGGGCGCGCTCGCCACCCACGAACGCTCCCGCAAGCATGTGGAAGCGGTGGCCGAGATGCGGGCCGAGATGGAGGCCGAGGAGGCGGCGTTTGGAGGGGGAGGGGTGGAGGGCGCGGCGAGCGAAAGCGACGCCTCCTCTTCTGCGCCCTCGCTCGAGACCGACACCGGCACCGACACGGCCACGACGTCCTCTTTCTCCTCCTCTTCCGACGGCGGCGCTTCGGACGCGGTGGCCGCGGGCGAGGGGTCGGCGTCGCCGCCCGCGTCGGCGGCCGGCGACAGCGACTCTGGCTCTGCCTCGTCCGAGGCCGCCTCCGAGCTGGACGATGACGCCATGCTGGCTCGCTTGATGGGCGGGCGGGCGGCGGCGCGCGAGGCGTCGCCGCCGCCCGCAGAGCCGCCGCGGTCGCCGTCGCCGGTCGCCGCGGCGGCGACCGCCCTCGCCGCCACCGCCCTGGACGGCTCGCCGCCGCCGCCCATACCGCGCCCTTCGCCCCCGCCCAAAGCCGTGGGCGCGGCCAAGGCGCGGCGCGCGCGCAAGGCGGCGGCGGCGGCCGACGCGGCGGCCGCGGCGGCGGCCGCGCACGCGTGCCGCCAGTGCGGCGCCCCGTTCCCCTCCCGCACCCGCCTGTTCAAGCACCTCGAGGAGATGGGGCACCGGTGACGATTGGTTTTGGGGGGGGAGAGGTGGCGGCGCACTCGAATTGAAAGACTAACACCGCGACGAAAAACGAAAAACGAGTCACGCCGCCCTTCTCTCCGGCGGCACCAGCTCAAACAGCTCCTCCAGCAGCTCGTCCACATGCTCCAAGCAGCGCGCGACGGCGTCGGGGCGCGGGTGGGCGCCCCAGTCGGCGGCGTCGCCGCGCGCGTGCCGCGCGGCGTCGATGAGAATCGTCGCCGCCCCCGCCGCCGCCCCCGCGACGACGTCGTCCTCCAAGGAGTCGCCCACCATGACCACCTCGGACGCGCACAACCCCCACGCCGCGGCGCAGGCGGCGACGGGGTCGGGCGCGGGTTTGGGCAGGCCGCCCCACCCGCGCGCGAGCGCGGGCGCAAAAGGGGCGACCGGCGCCAGCTTCCCGTGGAACACGTCGACCGCGGCGCCATTGTTGCGCGTCACCAGGCCGCGCGGGATGCGGGCGGCGTCGAGGCGGGCGAGGAGGCGGCGGACGCCGGGCGCGAGCGCGAGCGCCGCCGCGCCGCGCGCTTCCTCCTCCTCGATCACCGCGTGCGCCGCGGCGCGCTTCACCGGGCACTCCCAGCCGTCGATGACCGCCAGGATGTCCCCCTCCAGGACGCCGGTGCGGCGGCTGGGGAGGGGAGAGGAGGGAGAGGAGGGGTGGGCCGTCTCTCTCGAGGCCAACCGCCGGCCGCCCCGCCCTCCTGCCGCCTGCTGCTGCTCACCGCATCGCCACAAAGTCGATGGCGCACTTGGTGAGCGTGCCGTCCATGTCTAAGGGGTGGGGCGTCGTGGTGGGAGCCTCCGACACGGGAAGCGGGGGGGTGGTTGCGCCCGCCCCGCCCCGCCTCCCTCTCCTCCCTCACCAAACACCACGCCCCGCACGACGCGCTTGCGGCCGGCCGTCATCGCGCGAGCCGCCGCCCGGGCCGCCAGTGAACGCGCGGGCATGCGGCGCGCGGTGTGGGCGGCCACGTCGACTCTCGCGACACAATCGGGGCGCCCCCGCCCTCCATGGGGGCGTCCCACTCGTCCCCGTCGGATCGCCTTCTGGCCGCCGCGCGCGAGGGCGACACGGCCGCGCTGGCGGCGGCGGTGGAGGGCGCGCGCCGCGCGGGCGGCGCGTCGCTGCGCGCGTCGCGCGCGCTCGAGTGCGCCGACCGCAAGGGGTTCACACCACTGCTGTGGGCCGCCACGCGGGGGCGGGCGACCGACGTGGCGCTGCTGCTGGCCGCGGGGGCCGACGCGACGGGCGCGGCGCCCGGCGGGCGGACGCCGCTGCACGCCGCCGCCGCGGCCGGCGCGGTCGCCGCCGTCGACGCGTTGCTGGCCGCGGGCGGCAACCCCTTTGTGGAGGATGGGGCGGGTGCGGAGAGAGGAGAGAGGGGGCAGGGTGGGGCGAGCGCGCGCGCCGCGCGCCCACCCTCGCTCTCCCTCCAGGCGCCACCGCGCTCGACCTCGCCACGACCCTGGACGTCGCGGCCGCCCTGGCGACGCGCGCCCTCTTCGCCGGCACGGTCTCGGTGCAGACGCGGCGCGCTCTCGGCCTCGGCTCCACCTTCGCCCCCCGCTGGGCCGTCGCCGCGCCCCGCTTCCCGCACGCGCGCCCCGGCGCCCCACCCCTGGTGCGCCGCACGCTGGCCCTGTACGCGCCGGGCGGCGCGGACGCGGCCTGCAAGGCGTGGCTCGACGGCGCGCCGCGCCCGGGACCCGACGCGCGCGTGCGCGGCGTCGCCCTCGAACTCCACCCCACCCACGCCCGCCCGCCCGGGGACGCGGCCTGGAAGCGGGTCGGGCCGGGGCGGGGATATGCGCTGGCGGTGCGGCCGGCCGACGGCTCGCGCGCCGCGGCCGCGTCGCTCGCCGCGCTCGTCGCCGCCGTCGCGGGCGACCCGCCGCCCGAGCCGCCGCAGCCGGACGACGACGTCGACGTCGCGCGCCGGCTGCAGGCCCAGTTTGATGCAGAGGCGGCAGGGGGAGGCGTCGCCCCCGCCCCCACGCGACCACCCTCCCCGCCGCGCGTCTGCCCCGCGCCCGCCGGCCGCCCGCCGTCGGCGGCCAGCGCGCCCGTGCTGCCCCTGCTGTCGTCGCCGGGCGACGGAACGTCGTGGGGGCGCGGGCCGTCGCCCGAGCGACAAGTGGCGGCGACGGGGGCGGTGGCGGCGGCGCCCGCGCCCGCCGCGCCGCGGGCCCCCCCCGCCCCCACCCTCTGCCCCCCGGGACGAGTGCGTCGTCTGCATGGCCGCCCCCGCGGGCGCCGGCTTTGTGCACGGCGACTCGATGCACGTCTGCTGCTGCGCGCCGTGCGCGCGCGCCGTCGAGCGCGCCGCTGCCGCCGGCGGCGGCGCCGCGCCCGAGTGCCCCATGTGCCGGGCGCCGGTGGACAGGGTGGTGTTGCACGTGTTTTCGTCGTGAGGGTGGGCGAGGAGGGGGGGGAGGGCGGACGGCGGGGTGGTCGCGCTCTATCCACCTCCCCTGCCGCCGCGCCCTTGGTTTCGTTCAATGCTTGCTAACGTCACGGTGTCGAGAAACCGGGGGCGGTGTCAGTGCCGGCGGCGCGCCCGCGCTCGAGCCAGGGCCAGGGCGCCGGGTCGCGGCGAGCGGCGCGCACTCTGTCTCGACGGCGTGCCGCATCCCCACCCCGCCACCCCTCCGCGGGCCATGGCGACCGTCGCCACCGCCGTCGACGGCGATGGCGACGTCGACTGGAGTGAGATAGGCGGGCTGCGGGCGGGGCGCGCGGCGCGGGCCGCGGCTCGGCGCCGACCCCGACCGCCCTCCCCAGCGCGCGCCGTCGAGTGCGCCGTCCACGTCGACGGCCCCTGCCTGCGCGTGGTGAATGCCGCGGGCACCCTGCTGGCGAGCGGGGCGGGGTGGCGGGCGGGGCGGCGCCTGTTTTTCGTGCGCGCGGGCGGCGACGCCGACGGCGCGCTCGCCCTGCGCTGCGCGACGGATGAAACCGGGGCGGGCGTGGCGGCGCTGGTGCAACAAGCGCAGGCGTCGTCGGGCAAGGTGTGTGGGGAGGGGTGGCGGCGGGGCTGGGGCGGGCGTCGGGTGGGGCGCTCGTCGCGAGGCGCCACCGCCGCCCACGCTCCTTCCGCCCTTCCACCAGGACGAGTTTGAGCAAAAGACGGACGCCGGGTCGGCGGCCATGTACTTTCATTGTGCGCTTCAGGAGCGGCGGGGCGTGGCGGAGGGCCGGTTTTTCGCGCGCGCCCACCCTCCTCCCTTCCCGCCCTCCTCTCCCCAGACTATGGCATGCTCCAACACCAACAAAACATGCTGCAAGACTATGTCCGCACCGGCACATACTGGGCCGCCATTCAGGAGAACGCGGCCGACTTTGCCGGCGCGACGGTCGTCGACGTCGGCGCCGGGTCGGGCATCCTCTCCCTCTTTGCCGCCCAAGCCGGCGCCGCCCGCGTGTACGCGGTGGAAGCGTCCGCCATGGCCGACCACGCGGCCGCGCTCTGCGCCGCCAACCCCGGGGCGGGGAGTCGCGTGACCGTCGTGCGTGCGCGCGTCGAGTCGGCGGGCCTCCCGCGCGCGTGCGCCGACATCCTCGTGTCCGAGCCCATGGGCACCCTGCTCCTCAACGAGCGCATGCTGGAGAGCTATGTGCACGCGCGGGATCACCTGTTGAAGCCGGGAGGGCGCATGTTCCCGGTGAGACGGACGCGGGCGGCGGTGCGGGCCTCGGACGGGCGCGGGCGCCCCCCCCCCCCCCCCCCCCCCGCTCCCATCTCCAGGCCTTGGGCCGCATCCATGTCGCCGCCTTTTCCGACGCCGCCCTGCACGCCGAGCTCGAGGCCAAGGCCACCTTTTGGCGGCAACCAAATTTTTACGGCGTCGACCTGACGTCCCTGGAAGCGCCCGCCGCGGACGCCTACTTTCAGCAGGTCGTCGTCGACGCCGTGGACGCGCACTGCCTGGTGAGCGGGCCGGAGACGAGGGTGATCGATTTCGGGTCGGTGGCCGCGGCCGACCTCCGCCGCGTCGCCGTCCCGCTCCGCCTCGTCGTCGCGGCCGACTGCGACGTGCACGGCGTAGCCGCCTGGTTTGACGTCCTGTTTGACGGCAGCGGGGGGCAGCGCTGGCTGTCGACGGCGCCGGGGTTGCCGACGACGCACTGGTGACGAGGGGGGGAGGAGGACGAGGGGGGGTGGCGGGGCGGGGCCCGGGGCCAGGCGCCCACCCGTCGACACTCCTCCGTCAGGTTTCAACTGCGGTGCGTCATGCGGCGCCCGCTGCGCGCGAGGGCGGGCGCAATCATTGAGGGCGAACTCGTGATGGAGGCGCACGACCGCCAGTCGTACTGGGTGCACGTCACGTTGAGGCTGCCCGCGGACGATTCCGCGGGGGCGCCGGCGCAAGAGGTCGGGAGTGGGGCGGGCGGGGAGAGGGCCGCGGCGGATCGCACGCCCCGCCACGACCCCTCCCTCTTCTCTCTCCTCCTCAGCTCTCCTCCACGTTTGACCTCAAGGAGCCCTACTACCGCCAGCTTACGTCGTGGGCGGGCGCGGGGTGGGGGAAGGCGGCCGCGGGAGCGGCGTCGGCCGACGGCGGCGGAGGCGCGCCCGCGGCGCCGCCGGGGTGAGGGAGCGATCGCGGGGCGGCGCCTGCAATCGAGGCGGCGCGTATCGGACGCAGCTCGAGCCACCCGCAAAGCAAAACTGGCTACATTTTTCTCTCGCGCGCCGCCGCCGCCGCCGCGATCACCGCGGCCGCGAGCGCGCCCGCGGGCATGCCCCGCATCGACGGGAAGTAGTTGACGTCGATGATGAGCAGGGCGCCTGCGAGGGGGCGATGGGGCATTGGAGTGGGGGCAGGGAGGCGGGAGATTGAACCTATCAATCCCGACACCATGCCCCCAACAAAACGCTGCCTCACCGGTGCGCGCCTCGACGACCGCGTCGAAACCAAACAGCGTCAGCTTCAACGCTTGCCGCAACGCGCCCGCGAAGGCGTCCAGGGCGCCGGGAGGCGGGTCGGGCGGGGGTCGGGCGGTCGGCGCGCGCGTGGCCGTGCGCGCGAGCGCGGCCGCACCCGCGCCGGGCGCGCCCGAGTCGAACGCGGCCCAGGATTGGGACGGTAGCTCGTCTGGCGCGCCAGCGGTGGTCGGCGCCGCGCCCTCGCCGCCGCCGCCGCCCCCGGCCGCGGCGCCGGCGTCAGGCAACGACGCCCGCCGCTCGATGTGCACCGCCTCCCCAGCCACGTAAACCTTCCAGAGCACACCTCCGTGATCCACATACGCCTGCACCAGGGCGTCGCACCCGCCGCCGCCCGCGGCAGCGAGCGCGGCGCCGACACCGCGTGCGCCCAGCGCGACCGCGAGCGCGTGCGCGCCCGCGGAGCCGCACGCCAGGCGTGGCTTGACGATGACGGGCAGGGAGACGCCGGCTGCCGCGAGCGCGGCGAGCGCTTCCGCCGCGGTCGCCGTCGCGCTCACGCGCGCCGACGCGGGCGTCGCCACGCCGGCCGCTTCCAGCGCGTCGGCGGTAGCCCACCGGTCGGCCACGCGCATGACGGAGGCCACACCGTCGAGGACGAGGGGTGGAGGTTCGCCCTCGAGGCAACCGGCCAGCGCGCGCGCCGACTGCGGCCACCACGACGCGTCGCCGCCAGGACTCGCGCCAGCCTCCAGGTCGTCCGTCACTTTGTGCAGGATGGCGTCCAGGGGGAGGGCGTCGAGCGACGCGAGGCGGGCGGCCAGCGCTCCGAACGGCACGAACTCAAAGGCGGCGCCCGCGCCCGCCCCGGCGCCCGGCACCATGCCGCGCGCGCGCAGATCGTCCCACCGGGCCTGGCGCATGCAGACGCCGACAAGGAGGAAGGGTGGATGGGCGTCGCGGGGCGGGTCGACGGCGTCGTTGCCAATGTCGCCCTCCCCAGCGCCCCGCTCGCGGCGGTTGTGAACGGCCGCCGCATCGGACGCCATGTGGCGGCGGGCGGGCGCCCGCCGAGCGGTCGCTGTGCGACGGACGCCGGCGTCGATCGGCGGGCGCCCACTCTTCGCCGGCCGACGCCGCGCCGGCCGCAGGTGGATCGCCGCCGGGCCATCGCCGGCGAGCCGCGTCCCCCAATCGCCGCGCGCATGGCGTCGCCCTCCTCCACCGCGCCCGCCTGGGCGCCCACGGCGGCCGCCTGCCTCGCGTCGGCCGCTCTGGGCGCGGCCGTGGTCGCCCTGCACGGCCGGGCCCGGAGGGCGGCAGCGACGGCGCGGGCGGGCGCGCCAACCGCGTCGTGCGTGGTGACGACGGCAGACGCGCCGCACGCCGCGGCCGGCAAGGCCGGCGGCCAGAGCGACCCGTTCGACCCCAGCCCGCGGGACAGGTGAGAGTGAGGGGAGGGAGGAGCGCGCCGCGGCGTGTTCCCTTCCCACCCGCCAGCCTTCACCCACCCTCTCCTCTCTCTGCAGCTACCTCTCCTGGGACGACTACTTTATGGCGCTCGCCTTTCTCTCCGCCCAACGCTCCAAGGACCCGAGTAAGCAGGTGGGCGCGTGCATCGTGTCGCCCGCGCGCATTATCCTCGGCATCGGCTACAACGGCTTCCCCCGGGGGTGTGCGGACTCGCGGCTGCCGTGGGCGAAACGGGCGACGGAAGGCGGCGCCCTCTCAACAAAATACCCGTACGTGTGCCACGCGGAGATGAACGCGATCCTCAACAAAAACGCGGCGTGCGTCGGGGGCGCGACGCTCTACGTCACCATGTTTCCCTGCAACGAGTGCTCCAAGCTGTTGATCCAGGCGGGCATCCGGGAGGTCGTGTTTTACGAGGACAAGGGGGTGGCGGCGGGGAGGCCGGCGTCCGCGCCCGCGACCGGCGGCATCCTGCCCGCCGAGTCGTACGCCGCGTCCCGCACCCTGCTCGACCTGGCGGGCGTGCGCACGCGGCAGCATGCGCCGGCGGCGCCGGTCGTGCTGCGCGTGGAGCCGCTGCAGAGAGGTGGGGGTGGCGGGGCGCGCCCAAAGGCGGCCTAGAGTGATCGGTGGGCGGGGTGCGCGCGTGCGGCTTTGCGACATGGCATGTAGTGCGCTCGGCGATCGTCTGTGGGCGGGAGGGCGCGCCGGCGTGCCGTTTCCGGCCGCGGCAGTCCCGCTCCCGCCGCGGGTCGCGTCCGTCGCGCCACCCCTCCCTCCTGCCCCCTCCCGCCACCGCGCACGCGCCCTCTGGGATGGCACCTCTCGTCCCGGCCCACCGCCGCCATCGTCCGCCTCCCGGCGCCCGCCACGCGACGGCGCGCCCGCGCATGGCCGCGCCGCCACCCCGCCCTCTTTACGCCCGCCGCGCCCTGGCGCTCCCCCAGGTGGCGTCCCAAGGTCAATGGTGGCAACTGGGGGGAGCGGTGCGGCCTGAAACTCGCTCCCTGCCCCCCCACCCGGGGCCGGCGGCGCTCGAGCCGGCGCCAACTCGCCCCGGTGCGCCTCTAATCTCTGGCT
>Ga0315287_10000538_pt1 | contig 33460 bp, 7 predicted proteins | sample YL17G11_0_MG_FD_205037 | JGI IMG/M metagenome (GOLD analysis project Ga0315287, IMG submission 205037) | Sediment microbial communities from Yellowstone Lake, YNP, Wyoming, USA - YL17G11_0 | ecosystem: Environmental > Aquatic > Freshwater > Lake > Sediment | place: USA: Wyoming | collected...
GAATAGCCGTCCGAGATGATGTGGTGCATGTCGATGAGCAGGAGGTGCTTGTCTTTGGTAAGCTGCACCAGGCCCACGCGCAGCAGGGGCGCCCGGCCCAGGTCAAAGGGCCGCACAAACCCCCGGAGTATGAACTCTATCCGTTCTTGTCCTTTATGTCCCTTATGTCCTTTTTGTCCTTCAATCTCAAATACTTCTAGCTCAAGCTCTACCCTATCCAGCACCCACTGTACCGGCTCCTCATCGACCAGGAAAAAAGAGGTGCGCAGGCTCTCGTGACGCCGGATCAACTCGCTAAACACCTCTGCCAATCTTCCCGGTTCGCCGGGGCCATCCATTCCCATGACACCGGTCATATTGTAGGCGCAGGAATCACCCTCCAATTGCTGTAAGATGAATAGCCGCCGCTGCGCCGGGGAGACCGCATAATAGGCCTGTTCTTCTACCCGTTCTATCTCCCGGTATCTCTTCACCCGGCTGTGGCCGATAAATGCGGCCATTTTCCTGACTGTCGGATGCTCTACCACCTCCCGGATCGGCACCGCTACATCAAACTCTTTGTGCACCCGGTTGACCAGCCGCGACACCTTGAGCGAATGGCCGCCCAGTTGGAAGAAATTATCATCGATACCGATGGCGGCCAACGATACATCGCCGGTGTCCCGATCCAGTACTTCGGCCCACAGGGAAACGAGTCTTTGCTCGACCTCATCCCGCGGCGCGCTGTAGGGCCGGTCGGCCCGTGTTTCCGGTTCCGGTAGGGCCTTGATATCGATCTTGCCGTTGGCATTGAGGGGAAGCCGGTCTATGGCGATGATGTGGCTGGGCACCATGTAATCGGGCAGTTTCTGTGAAATAAAGCGCCGTAATTCCTCTTCCTGGCCGCTGGTCTCCTGTCCCGCCATGACCACCACATAGCCGCATAAATACTTCTCCCCGTTTTTATTTTCCCGGCTGATGACCACTGCTTCCCGCACTGCCGGATGGCGGGTTAGTTCTGCCTCGATCTCGCCGGGTTCGATGCGAAAGCCCCGGATCTTGACCTGTTGGTCGATGCGGCCCAGGAACTCGATGGTGCCGTCATTGAGCCAGCGGCACAGGTCGCCGGTGCGGTAGAGGTGATTGGTGAGTGGTGAGGGGTGAGTGGTGGCTGGCGTGCGGGGCGCAGCAGCAATCCCCGGAACGGGCATGCTGAACCGAATTGCGGAAAGCCCGCAATTCGTGAAGCCGCAGGCAAAACTGAGCACAGTTTTGGCCGGTAGTGAAGGGGATTGCTGCGTTAGCCCCGCCCCTATCGGTATATCCTCCCTCACAAATTTCTCCGAGGTCAGTTCTGGGTTGTTCAGGTAACCCCGCGCCAGGCCAAAACCGCCGATCAGTAACTCCCCGGGCACACCCTCCGGCATCAGGCGCAGCCACTTATCCATTATCCAGAGTTCCAGGTTGGCAATCACCCGGCCGATCGGCATGCTGCCCAATCGCCCGTAAAATTCCATTTTCTCGCGGTCTATCTCCAAAACCGCGGCCATAATAGTGGCCTCGGTCGGGCCATACATGTTGAACACCCGGCATTCCCGGCTCACCTGGTCAAAACTACGCCTGACCGATTCGAGATCGAGCTTCTCGGCGCCGATGCTCAATATCCGCAAGTAGGGAAGCTTTTGGCCGGTATCGACCAGGTATTGGTACTGGGTGGGCGTGATGTGGAGTACGGTGATCTGCTCCCGGTTCATCATGGCCACGTACCGCCCGGCATCGAGCATGACCTCTTCCGGCACCATGACCAGGGCAGCGCCGCTGGTTAAACCGCTGAACATCTCCCACACCGACCAGTCGAAATAATAGGCCAGGTTCTGGATGACCCGGTCGTGCCGGGTTATGCCCATCTGCTCGTATCCCCAATGGAGGAGGGCGCAGAGGTTGCCGTGATCGATGGCCACGCCTTTGGGCCGGCCGGTCGAGCCCGAGGTGTAGATGATGTAAGCGAGATCCGTAGGGGCGAACTGCCGTTCGCCCTTGCATTCCGCACCGATATCCTGAATGGGCGAACAGCAGTTCGCCCCTACAGCCTGCGAGCCAATAACAATCTCGGCCCCGAAGTCCGCCAGCATTGCCGCCGTGCGCTCTGCCGGCTGCCGCGGATTGATGGGCAAATAGGCCCCGCCCGCCTTCCAGACCGCCAATATACCGATAACCATGTCGATCGACCGTTCGAGCTGGAGCGCAACAATGCTATTCGGCATAATCCCCTTTTCGATCAGCTCCCCGGCCAGGGCTGCGGCACGCCGGTCAAGCTCTTTATAGCTCACAGAACCATGTAGGGGCGAATTGCCATTCGCCCCAACAAGCGCTATCCTATCCGGGTTCTTCTCCACTTGCCCGAAAAACAATGCCTCGATCCGCCAGTCACTCTCATACTCCCCAGTAGAGCGTCGCCACCCGTCTAAAATTTCCTGCTTCTCCGCCACGGTCAGTATCTCTATCCCGGCCAACCGCTGCCCTCCTTCCCGGCATAAACCGGACAAGACCTGGAGGTAATGGGACTGCATCCTTTCCACCATCGCCTTCTCTATTCTCCCGGCCTGGTAAATCATTTCTATCTCTATCTCTTCACCCAGGCTGATACCGGTGGTTAGATCGTAGTGGGTGCTCTCTTCGATCTGGAAGCCGCTGACCGTCAACTCACCGGCACCGGCACCCAGACGCTTTTCCAGGGGATAGTTCTCGATGACCACCAGCGTGTCGAAGAGTTCCCCGGCGTTGAGTCCCGAATAGCCGACAATGTCCACCAGGGGGGTCAATTCATACTCTTCCCGCTCCTGCAAACCGCGCTGCACCCGCTCCAGGTAAGCGGATACCGTCTCTTCCCGGTTGGCGGTTACCCGCAGGGGTACGGTGTTGATCAGCAAACCGACGATCTCCTCTATGCCTTTGACATTCACGTTCCGGCCGGACACGGTGGTGCCGAATATCGCTTCATCGCTGTTGTTGTATCTCTGCCAGAGCAGGGCAAGGCCGCCGTAGAGTAGGCTGGCCAGGGTCTTATGTTGCGCCTGGCAAACCCTCTCCAGCTCCTGCTTCAAACTGCCCGGGATAGTTTGCTTCAGACGGTCGATCGACCCGGACTGCCCGGACTTTTTCTTAAAGGTTAATTCTCCCGGTTGATCCAGGCCGGCCAGGTATTGCCGCCAAAAAGCGGCCTGCCTGGCCTTATCGATTCCTTGCAGATGGCGCACGTATTGGCCGAAACCGGCCTTTTCGAGGGGTTTGACCGGCCCTGGCCGGTAAGCCTGGAAAAACTCCTTGAGTATAAGGCCGCTGCTCCAGCCGTCGAGCAGGATATGATGATAACTGAGGATCATCTGGTGCCGGTTCTCTGCCAATCGACAGAGGGTGATGCGAAAAACGGACATTTGTAGGTCGAAGCCTTCTGCCCGGTCCTGCATCTTGACCTGTTCCAGGGCATTGGCCCGTTCGGGTAAGGGTAAGCCGGTGAGATCATGGGTGCGGATGAGGGGGGGCAGGGCTTTTAATACCATCTGGGTGGGGTTCTTGATCTTCTGCCAGCGAAACTGGGTGCGGAGGGCACTGTTTTGCTGCACCACGGCCTGCCAGGCTTGCCGGAACCGATCCGGATCGATGGGGCCGCTAAGTTCCAGGCAGAGTTGCTCGAAATAGAGGGGACTCCCGGGACCGGCCAGGTAATGGTAGAGCATTCCTTCCTGTAACGGCGTTAAAGCTATAATATTTTCAACACCGGTCTTTCCCGATTTCTTATCATGACCCATTTTCCGTTTCCTGTTTTTATCGATTCCCGTACCGCTCTGCCTGGATAAAATTCCTGTTTTTCCTCAGATATCTGTATCTCTCCGGGTGAATGGCCAACCTTTTTTCAAACTCGGCGATAAAATCATCGACGTGATGAAAACCCAATTCTGAAGCCAATATTTCGATGGTTTTATCATGGTCTTTATCCAGGATGAACACGGCCCGATGAATTTTTTCCCGGCGCACAAACTCGGTCACCGACATACCAAGTGCCTTTTTAAAACACCGGGAAAGATAAGAACGGTTGGCAGCGATGGCCTGGGCAATATTTACCACCCTCAACTTCTTTAAGTCTTTATCCGGGCAGCTCAAGATTAACTCGATCGCTCGCTCATAAACCTTTATTTTCACCGCTATTCTCCATGGGTGGGTCGATCATCACACCCTACCTGAAGGGGGCTTTCACACCGGCCGAGCTTAATGTATTTTTTGTAGCGCCCGGGGGTGGTGCCAAAATGCTCTTTAAAGATTTTGTTAAAATAATCGGGGCTGGAAAAACCCAATTTCTTAGATAAGGATTTAATCGATATATCGGAATTCTTGTCCAATATCAAGACGGCCCGGATCATCTTGATCGTACTCAAAAACTCCCCGGGGGTCATCTGCTTCTGTTGCTTGAAGGTATGGTACACATGAGATTGACTTAGATCTAAAATAGTGGAGATCTTTTCGACTGTCAATTCTGCCAATTCCTTTTCTTCCCGGGTCAAGACGAACTTTATTACTTTCTCGGCATACTCATTGTGTTTTTTTGTCATACTGGTGTCCAGGGACTAAAACCTGGTGGGATAAGCAATTTTATCCCGTTTTGTTCTTAGTTCTCCATTTCTATTTTCGATTATTCGTTAGATTTAGCCCGGATAGGCTTCCGCCCACAGGTGTTTCGCCTAGCAAAGATGCAAATTCATAGATATCATATTTACTGATTCTGGATAGGTGAGAAGCGTGCTTAAAAATCCAGGGGCATCTATGTGTAATGATATTAGATATCATGAGAGCCTGGATATGTAAATCCTTAAAATTATCCGCTATTCTTCTCCCCTGGGATTTTCTCGATACATCGATCCAGGATAATTTCCCGGCCATCTCCGGGTTGTATATTTTAGAAAAATCTCCCCTTTTCCACTTATTATAGAAGCCGGTTATATTCCTTCAAATCATTTTATAGAAAGCCCCCCGGAAAGGATAACGATCTTTTCTCCCGGGAACCGGAAGAATTTAATGGTTTGCGTTCTCCATTCGCTTCCTGACAAGCTCCCGGTATTTTGCCGGGTTGGTACCCAGATGTTGTCTAAATATCCGGGCAAAGTATTCGGAGCTGGAAAAACCTATCCGCCGCGATACCTTCTTGATCGAAATATCATCATCCATCTCGATCATGGATGCAGCCCGAATCAGCTTGATCATAACCAGGAAAACCCCTGGGGAAAACTTGAACCGGTCTTTAAACCCCTGGTAGAATTGCGATCTCCCGACATTTAAGAGAGACATAACCTTTTCCACCGTCAAATCCCCCAGATGATCATCATTCCTGGTCAGGATAAATTCCACAAACCGATTAAGATTGTCATCACTTTTGTCCACCTACACATTTTACCAAAAAACCCCAATTTTTTTCCCAAAAAAATTCGCACAAATGCAGGGGGAATAATAAGCCCAACATCCCTATTTACAAAAGAGGAGAAATATGCCAGAATAGGCCGTAGAAGCGACAAAATTCACTTTGAAGGAGGCAAAAGGATGACGCGCAAAGAGTATATGAAGTATGTTGAAGGGATCTACCGGGCCAGCCGGGGCTTGATCCAACTAACACCGGAAGACAAACTCGATTTTAAGCCCAAAGATGGCCTCATGACCATTGCCCAGGTGCTCAAACACCTGTCCGCCTGCCTGGGAGAAAGCCTGACCATGGCCATCGATCAATCCTGGCCGAAAATGCCGGAAGGCGAGATGCTCCCCACAGCCGATAAGCTGCCCAAATCCGAATCGGCGGCAGAAGCCCTAAAGGAGATCGACCGGGATTGGGAGTTACTCAAGAAACAGAGCGAAAGAATCGATGACCGGGAATTTAATGAAAAATCTTTCCAGGTCCCCTGGATGCCCTTTCCCATGACCTATGAGGAATTCATGATGCAGGCCCTGGAGCACATGTCCAATCACCGCATGCAGCTTTTCATCTGGCTCAAGCTGGCCGGTCTGGACCTGCATACCGGCCACCTGTACGGCATGCCCTGAGAAAGGGCAGAAATGGGATAGACTTCTACCGGGGACAACCGGTTCAGAAGTTTTATATTTGATCGAGCTTACAGGAATTCTTTTTTACATCACGAAGCCTTCAGGCTGGATAGGAGCTGGCGGAGGGTACGCCGCGGGTCTTTGGGCACCTCCTCGATCAACCGGGTCAAATCGCCGATCATGCGGCTGACCGCCGCATCGCTAAAAGAGCGGCGGTAATACTGCATGGTCAGGCCGAGGAAGAGCCCCGGCTGGAATTCCACGCGCAGGGGATATTCCATCTGGGCAATGTAATCGAAGCCCGGGCCTCGGGATTCCAGCCTATCCCCGGCCCCGCTGGAGCGGAGTGCCCGCTGCATGTTCTCTTTGATACCGGGGAAATTTTCCACCACCAGGTAGCTCTCGAAAAGGGGAATGCCGGCCGGTATGTCCCACCAACTGCGGATCTTATCCTGCTGGTTGCACTCGTACTGGTTGAGCTCGACCAGGTTATGCCAGGTATCCCTGAGCCATTCGAGTAGCGGTTTATCCCAGGCGATATCGGCCCTCATGGGTAAAACATTGAGGGCCTGGCCGATCATGGTTTCCACACCCGGCAGGGCGCTGGAGCGGCCGGAGAAGAGAATGCCGAATATCACCCGCTCTTCACCGGTATAATGGGCCAATAAAAGCCCCCACAGGGAAGAAACCAGGGCGCTCAGCACCAATTGCTGTTTCTTGAGAAAGCCTTCGATCTCTACTGTCTTGGCCCGGGAAAAATAGGTCGGTTGGGTGGAAAATCCCCTGTCCCGGGCCGGCACATTACCGGGTAACCGGCTGACCAGCGGGGTGGGCACCCGGCACCCCTGGACGATAGGCCGCCAGTAATCTTCTCCCCTGGCGTCATCCTGCCTGGACAGCCAGGAGAGGTACTGTTTATAGGTCGGATCAGCCTCTAAGACCATCTCCTGGCCGGTGAGGAGGGAGGCCACATAACGGAAAAATTTATTGATCACGATCATGGCGCTCCAGCCGTCCACCCGCATCAGGTCTGAGGTCTTGACCAATACCCCCTGGCCGCCGGCCAGGAGGATAACCGATATCCGGTAGACCTGCGGCTTATCCCGTTCAAATCCTTGCTCGTGGTCATCCTGGATGAAGTCCCGCACCTTTTTTTCCTGTTTGGCCGCCGGGATTTTTCGCCAATCGTAGACGGTAAATTGGGCCGTCACCTCCCGGTGCACGACCTGGACCGGCCCGGCTATCTTTTCCCACAAAAAAGCGGTGCGTAAATAGGGGTAGGCATCGGTCAGTTCCTGGAAGGCTTTCTTAATCAGGGGCACCGCTTCCGGTTGCAACGGCATGCGAAAAATGACCTGGTTAACAAACAGTCCCGGCTCTTTGGCCCCAGCGGAAGAGAGGTAATAAAAGAGCATGTGCTTCTGCAGCGGGGTAATGGGATAGATGTCCTCGGCCTGGGTATCTTTCGGCAGGCGGGATAAAATTTCCGCCCGGTCCATCGGCAACAGCGGCTGACCCGATAGTAACTCATTGGCCGGCAGACCGGTAGCGCCGAACCGGTCGATATAATGGGCCAATTCGTTAATGGTCATATTCTGGTAGAGGTTTCTCACCGATAGGGTAAAACCCTGTTGGTTGACCCGGGAGATCACCTGGATGGCATTGATGGAATCACCGCCCAGGCCGAAGAAATTATCGTTTACACCCACTTTTTCCAGGAATAGTACCTCCTGCCAGATGCCGGCCAGGAGCTTTTCCGTGTCTGTGGCCGGCGCCGCATACTCGCCGGTCTGATCCAGGGCAGAACGTAACGGTTCATAGAGCAACAGGTTTTGCCGGTCCAATTTGCCGTTGGGAGTCATGGGGAGCCGCTCAAGCAGGACAAACAGGGATGGTACCATGTATTCGGGTAGCCGCTCTTTCAAGAAATCGCGCAACTCCGGGATCAGTCGCCGGGAAATCTTTATCAGCAGGGGATTATTGGCATAGAGTTGCCGGGGCTGGACTGGACCCGGTTTCTCCCCGGGGGCGGCGCATAGGGCCGAGAAAGCAGCCGCAGCCCGATCCTGCCGCACATAGACCACATCGAAGGTGTCGCCCTTCATCCCGGCCCGCGACAGGGTCAGGAAAGCCTGGTAAGGCAGGTCTTTGCCCAGGTCCCGGAAATCTTCCGGGTCGATGACCCGCTCCCTACTTTCTGCCAGCTTTTGGCGAATATCAGCCACCAGGTCAGGGGCCTGGCCGCTGGAGAGCCAACGATAGATATCCATATCTTCTGCCAGCCGGCCATTGGGAATATCGGTCAGTCGCAGGGCTTCCGGTTTTTCCCGGGCAAGAAGACGGCCGATTTCGGCCAGGCCCTCCCGGTCGACCGGGCCAGGGTAATCGACCACCGTAATCGGGGGCTCCTGGCTACCGGAGCGTTTTAAAATCACATCGCCGCGGAATTTGGATAATTCGTTTTCGTATCGACCGTGTTTGAGCAGCAGGGCAGCGCCGCTTATCTCCGGTACTTCCGCGGTCAGCAGGGTAAAGAAATGGGGGTCGATGACGAGCTCCTGCTCCAGGTAAAGCCGATTGGACAAACGCCGCCACACCTGGTCCCGGGTATCGGTGTCTTTGGCCTGGAAGAATTCGACCGAGGCCTGAAATGTCTTTAATAGAGAGAGATGGCGCACATCGCCGAGGAACAGATAGCCGCCCGGCTTGATCCATTTTACCGCTTCCCGTATAACGCCGTCCAGGTAATCGATGGATGGGAAATACTGCACCACCGAATTGATGATAACCAGGTCCACCTCCTCCCTGGGTAGTGAAGATAGATCGTCGGCGCTACACGCCTTGAGCTCCACCTGGGCGGAGATAGTGTCCGGGGCAGATTGCTTCAGTTTCTCCAGGTTCTGCCGGATGTAATGCAGCCCCTGGCTGGAGATGTCGGTGCCCAGGTAATACCGGCAATGGGGAACCAGGCGGAACAAAAAGAGCCCGGTACCGCACCCGATCTCAAGGACCCGTTGCGGCTTTAACGCCAATAACCTGTCCACCGTGTGATCGACCCACAACCGCATCTCTTCTGCCGGGATGGGTGCATGGGTATAACTGCTGTTCCAGCCGATGATGTTAAAGGTCGGGTCTGCCTGGCCGGGATCGCGGGTATAGGTGTCGTCAAAGACGTTCTGCCAATCTTTGACCTGGTCTGCCGGTAATCCCCTGGCCGGGCCTGTGTCCGCCCCTTGCCAGTAATCGGTGTCGGTAACCAGGTAGCCGACCAGTTTTTTGGTCCTGGCATCGTCCGCTTCCTCTCTGGCCAGCACCACGGCTTCGCGCACGCCGGGGTGTTCCCTTAACCGGGCTTCGATCTCACCCAGTTCGATACGAAAGCCCCGCACCTTGACCTGGAAATCGAGCCGGCCGATAAAATCGATGGCCCCGTCGGGCAGCCAGCGTCCCAGGTCCCCGGTGCGATAGAGTCGATCTCCCCTCACCCCCAACCCCTCTCCCACAGAGGGGAGAGGGGCGGCTGGCGTGCGGGAAAACCGTTCCGCCGTCAGCTCCGGTCGATTGAGATAGCCCCGGCCCACCTGGACACCGCCGATATAAATCTCACCGTGCACCCCCTGGGGCACCGGGTTTTGGTACCGGTCCAGGATGTACATCCGGGTATTGGCAACCGGGTAGCCGATCGGGATAAAATCATAGGAGCCCTGCCGGCCACAATCCCAGGCCGTCACATCGACCGAGGCCTCGGTCGGCCCATAGAGGTTTATCAACTGCGCCGACAGCCGCCCGAAAAACCGTTCCCGGTACCCCATCACCAGGGCTTCACCGCTGCAAATCACCCGCTTTAAGGAGGTGATCAGCAGGCTATCAGGCTCATCCAGGAAAGTATTGAGCAACGTAGGCACAAAATGGATGGTGGTGATACCTTTCTGCCTAATCACCTCCACCAGGTAGGCCGTATCCCGGTGACCGCCCGGCCTGGCCATGACCAGCACCGCACCGGTCAACAGCGGCCAAAAAAATTCCCAGACCGAGACATCGAAACTGAAAGGGGTCTTCTGTAAAACCCGGTCGGTAGCGGTCAGACAAAAAGCCTCCTGCATCCAGCAGAGCCGGTTGGCTATACCCCGGTGGGGAATGATGGCCCCTTTGGGCCGGCCGGTGGACCCGGATGTATAGATGATATAAGCGGCATCGTCCAGGCTTAACGGGCATACAGGTTCAGCCCGCACTTCGGGCCCCAGGCCGGCAAACTCTTCCCGGAAGATGGTCTTTGACGGCTGGTTCAACACCGGGAGCTCATCCGCCAGGGTTCTTGCCGTGATCAAGATATCCAGCCCGGCATCAGCGATCATGAAACTTATTCGCTCCCCCGGGTACTCGGGATCGAGCGGCAGGTAGGCGCCGGCCGCTTCCAGGATGCCGTATAGGGCAATGACCAGGTCGATCGACCGTTCCAGGCAGACGCCTACCGGTGTATTCGCCCGGACGCCCAGTTGTCGCAGGTAATGGGCCACCCGGTTGGCCTGCCGGTGCAATTCCCGGTAGGTCAGGTGATATTCCGCTTCCGGCCCGGCATCGGGCCCTACGGGGACATCCCGCTGGGCCGGACCGATCAGGGCGGTAGCATCCGGGGTCCTGTCCACCTGAGCCCGGAAAGCCTGGGGCAGACTGGCCAGGTCATAGGGCCGGGCAGTATCGTTCCAGCCGGAGAGAATCTGCTCTTTCTCTCTTTCCGACAACATGGCGAGATCGGCAATCGCCTGGTCCGGGTGACCGGCAATAGCGGCCAGCAGCTCCTGGAAATGCCCGATAATCCGGGTGACGGTCGGATCGGTAAAGATATCGGTATTGTATTCCAGCACCCCGCCCAGACCGTTCTTCCCTTCAGATAAAGAGAGCCACAGGTCGAACTTGGCCGTACCGGAATGGATGGCCAGATGGCGGACACCGGTGCCGGCCTCTTCCCTGGTCTGTACCCGGTCGGGTTCAGCCGCAGCCGGGGCACCGGTCGCGGCACCGGCCGGCGGGACATTTTGCATCACGAACATCACCTGGAACAACGGCGTATGGCTCATGTAGCGGTCCGGCTGGAACTCTTCCACCAGTTTCTCAAACGGCACATCCTGGTTATCATAGGCCCCGGCAATCGCCTGGCGCACCCGGGAGACCAGGGCCCGGAAAGGCGGGTTTTCAGAGAGGTCGGTGCGAAAGACCAGGGTGTTGGCAAAAAAACCGATCATTTGCTCCAGCTCGACCCGGTTGCGCCCGGCAATAGGGGAACCGACCAGTATATCCTCCTGGCCGGTATAACGGAAGAGAAGCACATTAAAAGCGGCCAGCAACACCATGAACAGGCTACACTGCTCCTGGCGGGCAATACCGGCCAGCCCCTGGGTCACTGTTGCCGGTATAGCGAGGTACTGGATATGTCCCCGGTAACTGGGCACCGGCGGCCGCTGACGGTCTGCCGGTAATTCAAGGATCGGGAGTTCCCCGGAGAGCATCTGCCGCCAAAAAGCCAGTTGCTTTTCCATCACCTCGCCCGATAGTCTCTGGCGCTGCCACAGGGAAAAATCGGCGTACTGGAGGGAAAGCTCTTTCAAAGGCGCGGGCCGGCCAGACAGACAGGCGTCATATATGAGGGCCAGCTCGCGGTTGAAGATGTTCATCGACCAGGTATCGGACACGATATGGTGCAAGGTGTACAGGAGCACATAATTATCCGGCCCGATTTCCAGGCATTTTAGGCGCAACAACGGCCCCTGCTCCAGGTCGAAGGGGGCGGTCGCTTCTTGGGCCATGAGACGCCGCGTCTCCTGCTCCTGGTCCTCCGGCGGCAAATGGGCCAGATCGATTTTCTCCACCGCTATCTCCAGCTCCGGGCGGATCACCTGCACCGGTTCGCCATTTTCCATGGTAAATACGGTGCGTAGGGCCTCATGGCGGCGGATGATCTCGTTGACGGCCCGGGCCAGCACCGTCACCTCCACCTGGCCGGGCAATTGCACGGCTGTCGGTAGATTGTAAAAGGGGTTACCGGGCACCAACCGGTCCAGCACCCATAACCGCTGCTGGGAAAAGGAGAGGGGAACCGGTGAAAAGATGGGCCGCCTGGGGATGATATCTGCCGGGGCAGCATCCGACAATTTCTTCTTTAACAATTTCTGGAGCAAAGCCTGCTGGCCGGCGCTCAAGTCCGGCCCGCCGGTTCCTGGATTTTTTCCTGGTATATCGGGCATTTTAAACCTCCTGTTGTCCCGGGTCTGTGGCCGTTTCTCCGCCGGTTAACTCTTTTTGTACCTCTTCCGAAGATAAGCCGGCCACCTTTTCCATTAATAACTGGGTGATTGTATCTGCCAGTTGGGCGATGGTCGGAGACTCGAAGAAACGCTTCAAGGGAATCTCCACCTCATAGACCAGTTTGAGGCGGTTGACCAACTGGGTAGCGGTTAAAGAATCGCCGCTAATATCGAAAAAATTACTATCGATGCTGATGCGGGTAAAGCCGAGCACCTCCTGCCAGACCTGGGCGATGGTCTCTTCGATCTCATTTCGCGGGGCCGTATAAGCCGGCTCAAATCCCCCCGGCATGGATGCGGCCGGGGACTCGATCTGAAAACCGCCTTCAGGCAAGGTAAAGGCATTGGCCGCCCCGGAAAAAAGCCCGGCCACGGCCTGGCGGAACATGGCTTCATCGATCCAGAACCGCTGTTTCTCAAAGGGATAGGTGGGCAGGGAGAGGCGGCGCCGTTTTCCCCCGGCCTGAAAAGCGGCCCAATCGATGCTCACCCCGGAGAGCCAGAGGCGCCCCAGGCCATCCAACAAGAAGCGCCGGTCATCCGTATCCTCCTGCGCATGTCTCACCAGGTTGATGACCGGCTGGTCGGGTTTTTTGGCCTCATGCTGCTTGACAAAAGCGCCCAATGTGCGCCCCGGGCCGACTTCCAGGAGCACGCTATCCGGTTCCCCGAATAGTACGGCCAGGCCGTCGCTGAAACGGACCGGGGCGCGTACATGCCGGGTCCAATAGGCGGGATCTACGGCCTCGGCGTCGGTGATCCAGGCACCGGTAACATTGGAGATGAACGGCAGGCGAGGGCGATGCAAACGCATTCCGCCCACGATGCTGGAAAATTCATCGAGTATCGGCTCCATCATGGGCGAGTGAAAGGCGTGGGAGGTGTGAAGCCGCCGGGTCTTATGTCCCCCTGCCTGCATCCCGGCCTCGAAAGCGGCCACCGCCTCATGGGACCCGGAAACCACGCACAGCCTGGAACTATTGACGGCCGAGAGACCGATACCGGCCTTTAAATATGGTGCCAACTCCGTTTCGGACAGGGCCACACCGAGCATGGCCCCGCCGGGCAGGGACTGGATCAGGCGACCGCGCTGGACCATGAGTTTCAAGGCATCTTCCAGGGAGAACACCCCGGATAAACAGGCGGCCACGTATTCGCCGACGCTATGGCCGATCATGGCCCGGGGCCTGATTCCCCAGCCGGTCATCATACTGGCCAGTGCATACTCGAAGGCGAACAAGAGGGGTTGGGTCAGGGCCGTTTGGTTAATGTCCGCCAACGTCCCGGTCGCCCCGGGCACAGCTTCCGGGGCCGGATAGAGAATTTCTTTGAGATCAAGTCCGAGCAGGGAATTTAAGATAGAGAAACACGCGTCCATTTCCCGGCGAAACGCGGCTTGTCCCTCGTATAGACCTCGTCCCATCTGGATGTACTGGGAACCCTGGCCAGGAAAGAGAAAGACCGGGTTGCGGCTTTTCCCCACCGGCCAGAAGGCCAGGGTCGATGGATCGACCTGGGTGGCAGAGAGACTGTCCAGGGCCGCAGGCATGTCGGCACAGACCATGATCCGGCGGTATTCGAAGGCTTTTCGGCCCACCTGGAGGGTGTAAGCGACATCGGCCAGACCAGGGGCCGGGCCATCTTGACCAGCAGCCAGGGCAGCGGCCAGGTTGTGACGGAGTTGTTCCAGGGCGGCGGGCCGGCGGGCAGACAGCAGCAGCAACTGGTAACCCCCTCCTTCCCCTGTCTCCGTCGGGTGCTCAGCCAGATCCTCCGGCACCTCTTCCAGGACCACATGGGCATTGGTGCCGCCGATACCCAAAGAGCTGACCCCGGCCCGCCGCGGCCAGGGGCCGGCCAGCCAGGGGGTCGGTCGGGATACGACAAAGAAAGGAGAGTTTTCCAATCCCAATTTGGGATTGGGGGCATGAAAATGCAGGGTTGGCGGGATCAGGCGGTGTTTTAAGGTTAACACGGCCTTGATCAAACCGGCCACACCGGCGGCCGTGTCCAGGTGGCCGATGTTGGTCTTGACCGACCCGAGACCGCAGAAACCGGTTTTCTTCGTATGAAAAGCCAGTTTTAAGGCCTCCACCTCCACCGGGTCACCCAATTCGGTGCCGGTGCCGTGGGCCTCCACATAACCGATGGTCTCCGGGGCAATGCCGGACATATAGAGGGCGGCCCGGATCACCTCTGCCTGCCCGTCCACACTGGGGGCATTGAAACCGACCTTGCGCGACCCGTCGTTGTTGATGGCCGAGCCTTTCACCACCGCATAGATGTGATCCCCATCGGCGACTGCCTCCGAAAACCTCTTCAAAACTACGGCCCCGGCGCCGTTCCCGGACACGACCCCGCGGGCATCCTGGTCAAAGGCACGGCAGTGACCGTCCGGCGATTGGATCAGCCCCGGCTGGTATTGATAACCTGTCTTTTGCGGGTAATTGATCGTCGATCCCCCGGCCACCGCCATCTCGCATTCGCCGTTCAATAGCCCCCGGCAGGCCAGGTGAACGGCCACCAATGAAGTGGAACAGGCGGTCTGCACGGAAAAAGCGGGCCCCTTGAGATTCAACTTATAAGCAATACGGGTGCTCATAAAATCTTTATTCCGCAGTTCGCTGGCCTGGAAACTGCCCATCACCCCGGCAGCCCGGGAAGCCATGGTCAGGAGCTCCCAGTAAATATTGGCCGAAGACCCGGCATAAAGGCCGATGCGTTTATCATAGGTGGAAGGATCATAACCGGCATCTTCCAGGGCCGTCCAGACGCACTGATGGAAGAGGCGCACCTGGGGATCCATCACCGCTGCCTCATTGGGCGTATAGTCGAAGAAGTGGGCGTCGAAATATTCGGCCTGGGAAACGATGCCCCGGGCCTTGACATAATTGGGGAGGGCGATGAGTTCGGGAGATAGCCCAACATCCAGGAGTTCCTGGTCGGTAAAGAAGGTGACCGACTCTACGCCATTCACCAGGTTTTGCCAGTATTCCTGGGGGCTGGTCGCACCCGGGAAATAAACGGCCATGCCGATCACGGCCACTTCCGGGCCGGTCTCGACCCCCTCTTTCAGCCTCTCTTTACCCTGCTTGAGTAATGGATCGAGCGCCAATTCTCCATCGGGCGATTGGGCCTCTCCCCCGTCCTCGCCAAGGTATTGGGCCAGGGAGCGGATGGTCGGGTATTTGAACAATTTGACCACCGGGATATCGCGTCCCAGGGCTTTTTTCAACCTGGCCTGGACACGCAAAATATTGATAGAATTGCCGCCGATGTCGAAAAAATTGTCGAGTACGCCGGCACCGGGAACCTGCAAGACCTCCTGCCAGATAACGGCCAGGAATTTTTCCATGCCGGTTCCAGGGCCTATCTCCTGGCCCGCGCCCTGGGTGAAGAGTTCCTCCTGGCGGGCCAGGGCCTTGCGGTCGAGTTTGCCCCCGGCGGTACGGGGGAGTCTCTCCAGGACCAGGAAATGCCGGGGCAGCATGTAATCGGGTAATCGACCGGCCAGGTCATTTCGCAATTCATCGACCTTGAGAGTGGCCGGCGACACAAAGGCGCAAAGGCTGAAGTCTTCACTCTGCCGCCCCCGGGTCAGCACCACCGCCTCCCTGACCTCCGGGTGCCGCAATAACTGCTTCTCGATCTCACCCAATTCGATGCGGAAGCCCCTGATCTTGACCTGGTGATCGAGACGGCCGCGGTATTCCAGGTGGCCAGCGGCCAGCCAGCGGCCCTGGTCGCCGGTCTTGTATAACCCACCCGTAAATTTCTCTGCCGTCAACTCCGGGTTGTTCAGGTAACCGCGGGAGAGGCCGACACCGGCCAATGCCAATTCACCCATCACCCCCACCGGCTGCATCGATCCGCGCCCATCGAGCACCAACACCTGCGCATTCCATATCGGCGCGCCGATCTTGATCGTCTCATCCTGCTCCTGATGGCGATAAATCGTAGACATGACCGACGCCTCGGTCACCCCATATTCGTTGACGATCTCCATACCCGGTTTTCTTGACCGGCACTTGTCCAACAGCCCGGCGGTCGTCTTTTCCCCGGCCAGGGTCACCTGCCGCAAACCGGCTAAATCCTCATCGGATAACACCTCCAATAGGGCGTTAAAGAGGCTCGGCACACAGATGAAATGGCTGACCCGGTTATTCACCAGCGCCTGGCGGATTTGCCCGCTGTCCGAGATGTTCTCTCGCGGCAGCAGCACCAACCGACTACCGGCTATCAGCGGCGTAAAAAAACTCGTCACAAACCCATCGAAACAGTGAGAAAACAATTGCAAAGCCGTACAATCCGGGCCCAACCGGTAGGCTGCCTGCCGGGCCAGGAGCATGTTAACCACCCCGCGGTGCTCCACGGCCACGCCTTTGGGCTCGCCGGTACTCCCTGAAGTATAAATGATATACGCCAGGCTGTGCGGCGATAACGACCGTTTGAGCGGCTCGGTAGACAGACCGGTGAGAACCCGGCCATCCTGCTGGTATTTCCTCTTTCGGCCCGGGGTCCTGGGGGCCGCCTGTTTATCGATGGTTAGCAGCGCATCGTACCTGAACCGGGTCAATTCATTCTCAATGGTATGAACCTTGTCGCTGAACCGGATATCCGTCAATCCCGGCCACTGGCTCGCCAGGTCCAGGAAAAAATCCTTAGACACGAAGAGTTCCGAAGAAAGATCGGTCTTGGTCACAAATCCCTGGTCGGGATGAGCGCGCTTAAAGGCCCGTAAATCTTTCTCCAGGGCCTCTTTCCTCTCCTGGTCCATCACGTCGCCGACAAAGATGGTCCCTTTTTCGGCCAATAAGCCAACCGCTTTTTTGAGCACTTTACCGAGATAATTGTGACCGTGAAAACACTGGATAACACTGTTGATAATGACCAGGTCAAAATCTTTTTCCCCCAGCCGCCCGATGTCATGGGCAGCCAGGCAGGCCAGCTTTATCTGGCTAAGACCGGCTGCTTCTACCCGCTGCCGGTTGCGCCCGATCATCACCGGCGAGATGTCGGTGCCGAAATAGGCGGCCACCCGGGGGGCGACCCGGTACATGGTGATACCGGAGGCGCAACCGATCTCCAGCACCCGCATACCCTTATGTAGCAGGGGCAGGAGCTTATTGAAGACATTATCCCCATACTCATCCATCTCCTGGCGGCCCAGCGGCTGGCCGGTGTAACTGCTCAACCAGCCGCCGCCGGTGATATCGTCGATGGCGCTTTCTCCCACATAGTTCCATAACTCCGCGGACATCAACTCGCTCTGTTCCCCTTCCTCCTCGGCCAGGATATCCGGGCTATCGGGGCATAAATAGGTATGAAACGAAGGGCATTCCCATTGCAGGCGGTTCAAGAGTTTGATATACCGTTTCTGGGAGACAACCAGCCCGACCGAGGCATCGGTGATGATGGTCTTGAGCCTGTTCGACGGCGAAGCCGGGTCCAGGGGGAGATAGGCGCTTCCGGCCTTGAGTACCCCCAATATGGCTATGCCTAAATCCAGGCTATTATCCATCAAAATACCCACGATGGAATCAGGTCCCAGGCCGCTTTCCCCGGCCAGGTAATGGGCCAATCGGTTGGCCGCCCGGTCCAGTTCCCGGTAGGTCAGCACCCCCCCATCCGCAGATCCGGACACCAGGGCCAATGCTTCCGGGTTCTTAGACACTTGATCCTCGAACAGGGCGGCCATGGTCTGGTGTTGGGGAAAATCGTGGGCTGTGGCGTTAAATCTTTCCACAATCAACTTCTTCTCCTCTTCGCCGACCCAATCGATATCGTCCAGCTTAATCCCTGGGTTGGCCGTAACGGCAGCCACCACCCGGCCCAGGTGAGTGGCCAGGGCCATGATCGTTTCCGCTTTGAATATGGCGCTGTAATATTCGATACTCAGGTCGATATCCATCCCCCTCTCGACCACGAAAAAAGTGATATCGAACCGGGCCGTGGTATGTTTCCCGGATAAGGCCACCCGGTTTTCCGGGGCATCCGGCCGAACCTCGAATTGTTCCGGCTTTTCCTCTTTTGGCTGAGTCTGCCCGGGCCGGCGGAAATTCTGCACCACCATAGAAATATCGAACAACGGATTGCGGGAAGCATCGCGCTCCACATTCAGCCGATCCACCAGTTCCTCGAACTGCACATCCTGGTTTTCAAAGGCTTGCAGGCTGCCCTCCACCACCTCGGCTAAAAAATCTGTGAAGGTCTTTTCCCCGGACGGGAAATTGCGCATCACCAGGGTATTGACGAACATGCCGACAAGACGCTGTACATCCGCGTGGGAGCGACCGGCAATGCCGGTGCCGACCAGGATATCGGTCTGCCCGGTATACTTGAATAACAGGACATTGAGGGCGGCCAGCATACCCATATACAGGGTAGCGCCCTGCCGGGAATAAAGGGCTCTGAATTTGGCCGCATCTTCTCCACTTAGCCGGAACGAGCAGACAGCACCTTTGAAAGTAAACACCTCGGGCCGGGGAAAATCGGCCGGTAAATCGGGGCGGGGGATTTCCCCGGACAATCGTTTAAGCCAGAAGTTTTCCTGGTCTGCCAGATGCCCCAGCTCGATAAGCCGGTTCTGCCAGCAGGAGAAATCCTTGTAATAAAGGCGCAGGGGGGCGAGCTCCTGCCCGCCATAAAAAGCCAGGAAATCTTCGCTCAAGATCGTCTGGGAGGTGCCGTCCGAGACGATGTGGTGCACATCGACCCCCCAGAGGTAATCCCCATCCCCGGTCTTGATCAAGATGGAGCGCATAAGCGGCGCTTTGCCCAGGTCGAAAGGCCGGACAAAGCCCTGGATGATGGTCTCTATTAGCTCCTGTCCACTCTGTCCACCCCGTCCATCAGCCCTAAAAACTTCCAGCTCAAAAGCCACCTGCTCATGCACCCGCTGCACCGGCTCGCCGTCGACCACCACAAAAGAGGTGCGTAGGCTCTCCTGGCGGGCGATCACTTTTTTTACCGCCCCATCCAGTCGGTGCCGATCGATATCTTTCCCCAGGGGCAGGACATAGGTAATGTTGTAGGAAGTGCTCTCTAAATCGAGCTGTTGGAGGAAATAGAGGCGTTTCTGGGCCGAGGAGAGGCCGTAATACTCCCGCTTTTCCACCGGCTCGATACCTTCGAATCGACTGCCGCTGGCCTTGAGGATGTAGTCGGCCAAATCCCTGGCCCGCTGGCGCTTGAATATCTCCATCAACGGCACTTTGACATTAAATTGCCGGTGAATCTCGGAGACCAGGATCATGGCCTTCAGCGAATGGCCGCCCAGCTCGAAGAAGCCATCATCTATGCCGATGGTCTGACCGGCGGCCAGGTCCAACAGGGCGGCCCAGATAGCCAACAGTTTCCGGTCCACCTCATGGCGGGCCAGGGTCGCTGCCCGGCCGGCCTTCCATTCGGGTTCAGGTAGACGTTTCCGGTCTATCTTGCCGGTCGAGGTGAGGGGCATTTCTGCCAGGCTGACAAAGAACACCGGCACCATGTAATCGGGCAGTTTTTGTAAGAGGAATTCCCGTACCGCCTGGGTCTCGACCGGTTGCGGGGCAGCGCTGACCAGGTAGGCGCACAGGTACTTATCGCCGCGGTCGGCCGTCCGGGCCACGACCACCGCTTCCCTGACCGCCGGGTGCTGGAGCAATTGCGCCTCGATCTCGCCCAGTTCGATGCGGAAACCGCGGATCTTGACCTGGAAATCGAGGCGGCCCAAAAATTCGATATTGCCGTCCGCTAGCCAGCGGGCCAGGTCACCGGTGCGATAGAGTCGATTGGTGAGTGGTGCGTGGTGATTGGTAAGTGGTGAGAACACAAACCGCTCTGCCGTCAACTCCGGGTTATTCAGGTAACCGCGCGCCAGGCCATCGCCGGCCACCGCCAATTCCCCCGGCACACCGATAGGCACCGGCTGAAGATACCGGTCCAGGATAAAGGCCAGCGAATTGGAAATGGGCTTGCCGATGGGAATATTGCCGCTATCGCTGCGCTTGATGGCATGGGTGGTGGAAAAAGTGGTATTCTCCGTCGGGCCGTATCCATTGATCACTTTTAACCGGGGAAACCGCTTCATGACCTGGCCGATGTGCTGGGGAGAAAGCACATCCCCGCCCACCAGCAACGTCTTTAACCCGGCAAAGATCTCCACATCGGCATCGACGAGCTGGTTGAACAGGGGGGCGGTCAACCACATGATGGTTACACCGTATTGCCCGATAACCTGTTTCAAACTATCGGCCTGCAAAATGGTCTGCCGGTCGGCCAGGCAGAGGGTCAGGCCGTTCAACAAAGCGCCCCAAATTTCAAAGGTCGAGGCATCGAATTCCAGGGCGCCGGTCTGCAGGAGGCGGTCTTTTTCCTGGAAATGGATGTAATGGGTGTTTTTAACCAGCCTGACCACACTCCGATGCTCCACCAGCACGCCCTTGGGCCGGCCGGTAGATCCCGAGGTGTAGATGATGTAAGCGAGATCCGTAGGGGCGAGCTGCCGTTCGCCCTTGCATTCCGCACCGATATCCTGAATGGGCGAACAGCAGTTCGCCCCTACAGTCTGTGGGCCAATGACAATCTCCGCCCCGGAATCTGCCAGCATGTACTGCACCCGCTCCTCCGGCGACTCCGGGTCTATCGGCAAATAAGCGCCCCCGGCTTTCAAGATGCCCAGGATACCGATGATCATCTCCACCGACCGCTCCAACGTGATGGCCACGATCGTATCCGCACTCACCCCCTGTGCCCGCAAACTATCGGCCAGGCTGTTGGCCTGTTCGTCCAACCCCCGGTAGGTGAGATGACGATCGTTCATGACCAGGGACAACCTATGCGGCCGCTTCCGTACCTGATCGGCAAAAACCTGGTCTATACCCTTTTCCCGGTCATAGTCCCGGGCCGTGGCATTAAATTCATTTAGCAACCGGTCTTTCTCCGATCCAGATAGGATTTCCACCTGGTAAAGACAGACATCTCTCTTCTCCACCAGGCAGGAGAGGACGGCATCATAATAACTGAAAAAGCGCCGGATAGTCTCGGCCCCAAGCAGCTTATCCCGGTATTCCACCCGGAAAATTAACCGCTCGCCCAGGTCCTTGCCGTCGAAGACCAGGTCGAACTTAGCGGTCTGGTTCACATATCCATAGACTTTCTGCACCAGCCTGGGTAAGCTGCTGTCATGGGTTACTCCCCGGTCAGGCCCCGTGTCCACCCGGTATTCCTGGAAAGCAAACAACACATCGAACAGGGGATTGCGCCCCATTTCTCTCTGGGTTACCACCTGCGCCACCAATTCTTCGAGGGGGTAATCCTGGTTCTCGAAGGCATCCAGCACCCGGGCCTTGATATCGGCCAGGAAACCGGTTATACGCTTCTCTCCCTGGGGGTAATTGAGCAGGGCCAGGGTGTTGACAAACATGCCGATCACCTGCTCCAGGTCCGGGTGGTGACGGCCCAGCGACACGGAACCGACCACGATGCGCTCCTGGCCGGTCAGCTTGAAGAGCATAATGTAATAGGCGGCCAGCAGGACCATATAAATGGTAAGGCCCTGGGTTTTGGCCAGTTCCCGCAACGCCCTGGTCCTGTCCGGATCGATCTCGAATCCCAGCGAAGCACCGGAAAAATCGACCGGCCCCTGGCGGGGAAAATCGGTGGGCAGGCTCAATAGCGGGATTTCCCCGGCAAACTCCCCGAGCCAATAGGTCTCCTGGCGCTTCATGTCCTGGCGCTGCCGGTCGCTGTTCTGCCATTGGCAATAATCCTTATATTGGAGCGGCAACGGTGGCAAATCCAGGCCGGCCACCAAATTCAAGAAATCCCGGGTCATAATATCCACGGAAACCCCATCGCACACGATATGGTGCATATCCAGCAGCAGGAGATGCCGGTCATCTGTAACCGGGATGAGCCCGACCCGCAAGAGCGGGGGTTTCTCCAGGTCAAAGGGCCGGACAAACCCCTGGATAATAGGCTCTATCAGCTCTTGTCCTTTATGTCCCTGATGTCCTTTTGGTCCTTCAAGCTCATATACTTCTAGCTCAAAAGCAACCTGCTCATGCACCCGCTGCACCGGGGTTTCTTCCACCAGGTGAAACGATGTTCTCAGGCTCTCATGCCGGCCGATCAAGGATTTGAAAACCGCGGCCAGTCTCGCCAGATCCATATCCCCATGGATTTCCAGGGTTTTGGGCATATTGTAGGCCGTGCTTTCCAGGTTCATCTGCTGGGTGAGGTAGAGCCGCAACTGCGCCGAAGAAATGGGGTAATATTCCCGTTTCTCAGCCGGTTCCAGGGGTAACCTCCGGGTCTCCTGGGCACCCTGCAGCAAAGAAGCTATGCCCCGGATGGTGGGAGATTTGAAAATATCGGTCATCGGTAAATCCCGGTGCATCTCCTGGTGAATTTGCCCGGCAATGACAATGGCTTTAAGGGAATTTCCGCCCAGGTTGAAAAAATTGGCATCTATGCCCAACTCCCCAGGCTCTACGCCCAGGGCCCGGGCCCAGATTTGAACCAGTTTTTCCTCGAGCGGGTTTCCAGGCGGGGCATAGGCCGCTTCGTCGATAATCCGGGGTGCGGGCAACGCGCGTTTATCGATTTTGCCGCTGCTGGTGCGGGGCAGCTTGTCTAGAAAGACAAAGAAAGCCGGTATCATGTAATCGGGCAGCCGGGCCCACAGGTATTGGCGGAGTTCCTGGGCGGAAATCCCGGTCCGGTCATGTTCTCCAGTCGCGACATAGGCGCACAGGTACGGCTCACCCTGGTCGTTGGCCCGGGGCAGAACCGCCGTCTCTATGATGGCCGGGTGCTGAAGCAATTGGGTCTCGATCTCGTGAAGCTCGATGCGATAACCCCTGATCTTGACCTGGGCATCGAGGCGACCCAAAAATTCGATGTTGCCATCCGGCAGCCAGCGGGCCAGGTCCCCAGTCTTGTAGAGGCCACCCACAAATTTCTCTGCCGTCAGTTCCGGGTTATTCAGGTAGCCGCGGGTTACACCGGCCCCGGCGATGCACAACTCCCCGGTCACACCCGGCGGCAGGAGCAAGCCGAGCTTATCCAGGATGTAAACCCGGTAATTGGCAATCGGTTTGCCGATGGGTATCCTGGTTGTCTCTTCCCCAGACAACCGGTAATAGGTGGCGCAAACGGTCGTTTCCGTTGGGCCATAGGTGTTATACACCCGGCAGTAGTCAAGGAAATGGCCCACATATTCCCGCCTGAGCACATCCCCGCCGCTGATGACCGTGTGCAGGCAGCTCAAGCCCGCTACCCGGTTCAGTTCATTCAACAACAGGGGCGAACAGTCGATGATATCGACCCGGTGACGGCGGATAAAGGCGGCCAATAGATCGATATCGAGCACCTCTGGGCGACTGGCCACAGCCAATTTGCCGCCCTGGAGCAACACCGGGAAGACCTCTTCGGCAAAGGCATCAAAAGAGTAAGATGCCTGCTGGAGCACGGTGTCTTCGGCCTTGATGCCAAACTCGGAAATAAAAGCGCACACGTTGGCCACCAGGTTGCGGTGCTCGACCAGCACCCCCTTGGGCCGGCCGGTCGAGCCGGAGGTGTAAATGACATAGGCCAGGTCCGTAGGGGCGAACTGCCGTTCGCCCTTGCATTCTGCACCGATATCCTGGATGGGCGAACAGCAGTTCGCCCCTACAGTCTGTGGGTCAATGACGATCTCGGCCCCTGAATCCGCCAGTATGTAGCGAATGCGCTCCTCCGGTAGATCAAGGTCTATCGGCAGGTAGGCGGCACCGGTTTTCAGAACCCCAAGAATAGCGATTATCATATCATCCGAGGGCGGCAGCAGCAAGGCCACCAGGCAGCCCGGGGTAATCCCCTGGTGACGGAGATCCTGGGCCAGTTTTTCGGCCCGCTCAGCCAGTGCCCGGTAAGTCGATTCGACAAAATCGGCAGCCGCTCCTTCTCTTCGGCTGGTCCAGGCTTTCAGCGCCAACCGGTGCGGGTCTTTTTCCACCCGGTCCATAAATAAATCGGTAATTGTCCGATCGGCCGGTAAAGGGGCAGAAGTAACATTAAATTCGTCCATGATCTTTTGCCTCTCTTCCTGGGTGCAAAGATCGATACTGGCCAAAGGAGACCCGGGTTTTTCGACCACCCCGGACAAAAGGTGGATAAAATGGCGACAAATTTGCTCCACTGTACTTTCCCGGAATAGCCGGGCATTGTAATCCAGTCGTCCACCTAAGCCGGCTGGCTGGCGCGAAAAAGAGAATACCATGGGGCAATCGATGTCGTCGAGGTAGGAACGGTCATGGATGGTGTGCAGCACCAGGGCCACATCGAACAGGGGAAAACCGCTCTCCTGGTTTGCAAGTCGCAGTAAATGGGGGATGGCGCGGAGCGGGAAATTCTGGTTTTCTGTAGCGTTGACGACGATCTTCTGCACCTCGGCCAAAAACTCCTTAAAATCCAGGCACTCATCGACCGGGATCAAGAAAGCCAGGATGGTATTGATTAACTGGAGAGACTGGTCCTGCTTGAGCACCGGGGAGCCGATGCCGACCTCCCGGCAGTCAGCGTACCGGGAGAGCAACAACGCCAGGTTGGCCAGCAAGATAATATGGAGTTTTAGATCGTTATCCCGGCACAGTTTCATCAACCGGGCCGACAATTCTGCCGGTACAGCAAAGGTCCAGTTGGCTACGGCCGGGCCAGCGCCAACGGGCCGGGTATCGAAATCGGGCAAGAAACCGGTCTTTTCCCAGTCCCCGGAAAACCGGCTCATCCAATACTCTTTTTCTTTCACCTGCTGGTTGGCAACCACCACCCACTGTAACAGATCTTCTTTACTATTATTCACCGTCATCGGTCGTTTTCTCCTGGTTTATCGGGTTTTTAAATGATATCCCGGCCGGCCCGTAGTTCCCAAACGGGGGGCCAGCTAAAAATCGAAATCGCCTTCAATGTCTTCATAACTATCGTTCCTGGCCTGGGCCAGTCCGTGGGCCAACTGGATATCGACGAGGCGGATATCCGGGTTCTTCGCCACTGTAAAAATAACATCCAGGAAGCCCATCATAAAACGGTTCATGGTTTCTTTCTTAAAAAGATCCGAACAGAAGACCATGTCCAATTGGATCGATCCCCCCGCCTCCGAAACGTACAGGGAGAAATCGACCTGGCTGTTGTGGGACTCATAATCGTACCTCCTGATGTTGAGGCCCGGTACAGCCGGCACCCGGACATCCATGTTCTGCACCACCAGCTCCACATCGAAAAGGGGATTGCGGCTGATGCTGTTGACCAGCCCCAACCGTTCGATCAAATCGCCGATCGAATAATCCTGGTTTTCATAGGCCCGGAGCGTATTTTCTTTCACCTCATCGAGGAAAAGGGAAAAAGGTTTGTCAGGAATGGGGAAATTGCGCATCGGCAGCACGTTGATCAGGAGGCCGACCAGGTTTTCGAGGTCGGCATGGTCCCGGCCGGCCGTGGGAGTACCGACCACGATGTCTTGCTGACCGGAATACTTCATCAACAGGACATTGTAAACGGCCAGGAGCAGCATGTATAGGGTAACGCCATGACCCCGGGCCAACCGGTAGACAGGGGCGATCTGCCCGCTTTCCAGGGTAAGAGAGATCATATCCCCGGAAAAGCTCTGTAATTCGGGCCGCTTAAAATCGGTTGGGAAGTGGAGTTTGGAAATTTCCCCGGGAAATCGACTGAGCCAGAAATCTTCCTGCCGTTTGAGTAGCTCCTGCCTGGGCCCGCTGTTTTGCCAGCAAACAAAATCCCGGTAGTGCACATTCGTTACCGGCATTTCCAGGCCCAGGTAAGCCTTGAAGAGGTTCTGTCGCAGGATCTCGATCGAAGTGCCGTCTGCCACGATATGGTGGATTTCATGGACAAGGGCATAATTTCCCGGGGAAGATTCGATCAAAGCCACACGCAGCAGCGGTGCTTTCCCCAGGTCAAAGGGCCGGACGAAACCCTGGATGATGGTCTCTATCAGCTCTTGTCCACCCCGTCCATCAGCCCTAAAAACTTCCAGATCAAAATCTACCCTCTCATGCACCCGTTGCCTGACCTCATCCTGGACCAGTAAGAAAGATGTGCGCAGGCTCTCATGCCGCTGGATCACGACTGCCCAAGCATCCTGAAGCCGGTCTTTGCACAATTCCCCGGAAATGAGTATGACATCGACCAGGTGGTAAGCGGTGCTGATACCCTGCATGGCATCCAGGATAAAGAGTCTCTTCTGTAACCCAGATACCGGGTAATGGTCACACTTTTCCGTGCTTTGCAGGGAGGAGAACGCCTCTTTTTCGGCAACCTGGAGGCGCCCGGCCATGGCCATTAATGTGGGCACCTGGAATATATCCCCCACCGGTAACCGGACATCGAATTGCTGGTGAATACGGCCGGCCAGGATGACCGCCCGCAACGAATGCCCGCCCAGGTCGAAAAAATGGGATTGCCGGCCGATCAATCCGCGTTCGATACCCAGGACTTCGGCCCATAAATCGGCCAACCTGACCTCCAGCCAGCCCGACAATGAACCCAGGGGATCAGTGCCTTTCTCCTGGAGACCGGTGCGTGGGTCAGGCAGGGCTTTTAAGTCGATCTTGCCGGTGGGCGTCAGGGGGAATTTTTCCAGGAGTACGAAATATGACGGTATCATATAAGCGGGAAGGGTTTTGGCCAGGAACTCCCGCAATTTGCCGGTATCGGGCTGGACCTGCGCATCGCCCTTCCAGACCAGGTAGGCGCACAAAACATGGTCGCCCCCGCCGTCGGACTTTGCCATGACCACGGCCTCCTTGACCGGTTCATAAACGCACAATCGGTGCTCGATCTCCTGGAGCTCGATGCGAAATCCCCTGATCTTGACCTGGAAATCGATGCGGCCCAAGAACTCGATGCTGCCGTCCTCTAACCACCTGGCCACATCCCCGGTCTTGTACAGGCCACCTACAAATTTCTCCGCCGTCAACCCCGGGTTATTAAGATAGCCACGGGAGAGCCCCTGACCGCCGATATAAATTTCTCCCTTTACCCCCAGCGGTTGCAGCCGCCGGTACTGATCCAGCACATACATCCCCATATTGGCCAACGGACGGCCGATCGGCACCCCCCCCTCTCCCGGCCATTCGGACACCGCGTAACGGCTGGCATACACAGTGGCCTCCGTCGGTCCGTACAGGTTCTCCAGGATCGCTCTTAAACCCAGGGCATTGAATCGCTTCACCAGTGAACCGGCCAGGGCTTCCCCGGCCAGGAAGAGGTAACGCAGGCTGTTCATTTTTCGCTTATTCTCTTTTTCCAGTGTTTCCAGGAAAACCTGGAACATGGACGGTACAAAATTGATGTGGGTCACCCGGTGCCGCTCGATGGCCTCGAGAATGAGCAGTGGGTCTTTTTCCGAGCCGGCAGCGAGCACGGCCAGGCGCCCGCCACCCATGAACCAACCGAAAAGCTCGGGTACCGACACATCGAAGAGGATGGAGGTCTTCAAAAGATAGGTGTCGCCTGGAGAGAACGGGTATAAGCCCTGGAGGGCACCGAGGATATTGATCACGCTTTGCTGGTTGACCGGTACACCCTTGGGCCGGCCGGTCGAGCCGGAGGTGTAGATGACATAAGCGAGATCCGTAGGGGCGAACTGCCGTTCGCCCTTGCATTCCGCACCGATATCCTGAATGGGCGAACAGCAGTTCGCCCCTACAGTCTGCGAGCCAATAACAATCTCTGCCCCTGAATCCGCCAGCATATAATCGTTGCGCTCCTGCGGGTAATCGGGGTCTATCGGCAGGTAGGCACCGCCGGCAGCGAGCACGGCCAGGATACCGATAACCGTGTCCACTTGTCTCGGCATCATGATGGCCACGATACTCCCCTGCCCTACTCCCCGGGACTTCAACTCCCCGGCCAGCCCATCTACCCGGCCGGCCAGTTCCATATAAGTTAACTGCACGCTCTCCCCATCCATATCCGGCCCGCAAATCGCCGCCCGATCAGCAGATGCCTGCACCTGGCGGTAAAACCGCTCGCTCAAAGTGGCATTGGCCAGTTCCACATCTTCCGCTCCCCAGCTCATGTCCAGGATCCTCTTTTTCTCCCCTTCATCCATGATTTCTATCTCCCGCAGGCTCTGGCCTGGATCGCGGCACACCCCGGCCACCAACCGGGAAAAATACCCAATGAACCGCTCGATGGTCTGCCGTTTAAACAGGTGGGTACTGTATTCCAACCGTCCCACTAGGTTCGGCCCCCGATCGATAAGGGTGAAGTTTAGGTCGAAACGGGAGGTCCCCCGGGTTTCCTGGAAGATGTCATGATCGCACTTTACCCGGGTATCCCCCTTAAAGGCCCTCTCCTCGAGCTGGTTAAACATGACGTCGAATATGGGATTGCGGCCGCCGTCCCGGTGCACGTCCAACCTCTCCAGGAGCACATCGTACGGGTATTCCAGGTTCTCATGGGCCTGGATGGCTATTTGCTTGATAGCGGTGAGCAATTCCCCGAAAGTCTCCGGTTTACCAAGGTCGCTCCGCAACACCACGGTATTGACAAACATGCCGGGCATGCTCTGCACGTCCGCATGAATCCGGGAATCCAGGGGCACGCCCACCAGGATATCCTCCTGGCCGCTCAACCGCCACAGGAGGACTTCAAACAGGGACAGCAGCACCATGAAGAGCGTGGTCTGCCGCTCGAGCCCGATCTCCTTGATGGCATAAGTGTCTTGATCCTCCATGACAAAGATAAAAGTGTCTCCCTCGATCCCTTGAAAGGCTGGCCGGGGGTAATCGTAGGGTAAATCGAGTGCCGGCAATTCGCCGGCCAATATTCCCTGCCAGTACTCTATTTGCCGCTCCAGGTAAGCTTTTTGGCCTTCGGCATTCAACCAACAGCAATAGTCCTTAAATTGGAGTGGTAAGGCGGCCGGCTCCTCCCCATCGTAGAAGTGGAGAAAATCCCATTCCATCAGGATTAATGACCGATTATCGGACACGATATGGTGGACATCGAAAAATAACATATATTTGTCCCCCAATTTTATGAGACCGGCACGAAACAACGGCGGTCTGGACAGATCGAAAGGCCGGATAAAACGCTTCATCACCTCCAGCTTCTCGACTCCCATATTAGCCGGGGAATCCCCCGATCCTGCCTCTACTTCATAGTATTCCAGGTGGAAATCGACCCGGTCGGCCACCCGTTGCACCACTTCCGTACCCCTGAGCTCGAAGAAAGTACGCAGGCACTCGAACCGGTCGATCAACCGGCAAAAGTTCTTCTCCAATCGCTCCCGGTCCGCCGTGTTACCCATGTCGAAAGCGCCGATCAGGTTATACGCTATGCTCTGGGGTTCAAGGCGTTGCAGGAAATACAATTGCCTCTGGGAGGCGATCACCGGGTAATAGTCCCGTTTCTCCACCGGTTCCAGGTTTTCGAGTTCCACCTTATCCCCGTGCGCAATAGCATGCGCCAATGCCCGGATGGTCGGCTGGGCAAACACTTCCGATAAGCGGACCCGGGCCGACAGATCGCGGAAAATACGGGCCGTTAGCAACGTGGCGCTCAAAGAATGACCGCCCAGGTCGAAGAAGCTATTGTCCACCCCGATCAGCTCCTCGCCGACCCCCAAAATTTCCGACCAAATCCGGGCCAGTTTCTTTTCAATCTCAGTAGCTGGCGCCACATAGCCGGAACGCAAGAAAATCTCCGGCTTCGGCAGAGCTTGCCGGTCTATCTTACCGCTCACGGTCAACGGCATTTTCACCAGCTGTTTCAGGTAGGCTGGGATCATGTAGTCCATCAACCGGGCCGACAGAAACCGGACCAAGCGGTCGATATTCAGATCGACATTCAACCGGGCCGTAAAATAAGCAGCAATCAGCGGTTCCCCTGATTGGGTCTTAACCGCTAGCACGGCCACGGCCGTCATGCCCTCATATTGCAGCATCACATTCTCGATTTCCGCCAGCTCCACCCGGTATCCCCGCACCTTGACCTGGCCGTCGAGTCTACCGAGGAACTCGATCCGGCCATCCGTTAGCCTCCGTCCACGGTCCCCGGTAAAATAGATCCGGCCCGCCTGGGGGTCAGCCTGGAATTTCTCCGCACTGGCCGCCCCATCTTTCCAATAACCGGGTGAGATAAAGGGACTGGAAACCAAGATCTCGCCCACTTCCAGGGCATCGCCCTCCCGGCCCTCCTCATCGACCACGAATAAGGAAATCCCCTCATTCGGCTCCCCCAAAGTGATGGTCAAATCCTGGCCCTGATCCTGGCCGGAAAACCACTGGCCGGAATTGTAGGTACTCTCTGTCTGGCCATAGAGATTGTACAACCGGCAATGGGGAAAAAGGGCCGGGAATTTTTCCACATCGCTGGGCTGCACCGCCTCGCCGCCCAGGACGATATAGCGGAGATCGGGGAGATCGGGTTTTCCCGCTAAACCGGCCACAAAATACCGGTAAACCGTGGGTACCGAATGCCAGACCGTGATTTGGTCGGCTTTCAGCCAGTCCGGCAACAAGGAAAAGACGTTTTCCTTTTTCAAGTCGAGCGGGAAAAGGGTAGCGCCGCTCAATAGGGCGGCGTAGATATCGACGATGGAGGCATCGTGGCAGAATGAAGAAAACAGGGTGAGGCGATCGCCGGCCTTTAGTTCCAGGTGGCGGATGTACTGGTCGATGAAATAGAGGATATGGGCATGCGTCTGCACCACCCCTTTGGGAAAACCGGTCGAGCCCGATGTATAAAGAATATAAGCGTTTTCATCACGCCTCTGGCGGCGGGCCGGGGTCAATTCCCGGCTGCCCCCATCTGCCGGGAGATCTTCCAGGGTGATGATGACCGTATCCGGGGATTGCGCAGCCGCCCGCACCTTCTCCCGGTTAGCGGCATCGGTGATGAATATCCCGATACCGGCATGATCGACAATATATTGAAACCTGTTCAGGGGAACCTCTTTAACCAGCGGTACATAGGTTTGACCGGCCTTCAAGCAGGCCAGCATGGCGGCGATCATCTGCGCGCTATCGGACAGGAGCAAACCCACCCGGGTTTCCCCCTTGACAACGTCTCCCACCCGCTCGGCCAGGCGGTCGGATAACCGGTCGAGTTGCCGGTAAGTCGTTTCGCCGGCTTCGTTTTTTATAGCCACCTTAAGCGGCTGCTTTTCTACTTGTCCTAAAAATCTATCGATGATCATATCCTATTTCCTCCAGTTTAATGCCCTTTTACCCGTTTAAAGGTCCGCTTCTCCAGGCTGTCCTTGTAATCCCCGATCCTTTTCTGGGACTGATGGGCAAAAAAAGCCAGCAAGTCCGTGTACTTTTTCATCAGCATGGCCAAATTAGCCGGTTTAAACCGGCCGCGGTCATAAGCGGCCGCTACCTCGATGCCATCCCGGTATTCGGTCACATAGAGCTCCAGTTCAAACTTGACATTCTGCCACTTTTCCTGGAAAAAAGGTTCCCGGTTATCGAGCAGCAGGTCTTCCTGGGTTAAGACATTCACCAGGTTAAATGAGGTCGTCACTTCCGGGTACTTTTTGCCCACCTCATCCAGGACGAGTTCAAAAGGATAACGCTGGCGGGCGAAAAACTCCTGTACTTCTTCCTGGACCTGTCGGGCAAAATCGAGCCATACCGCATCAGCCCCAACCTCTTTTTTAAAAACCACGGAATTGACAAAAAAACCCACCAACCGGTGAAGGGCCGGGTGATCGCGACCGGCATGAACAATGCTTGATACCACCAGGCGTTGGCCGGAAACCAGGGAGAGGAAGATATTGTAGACCGAATACATGAAAGCAAACAGGGTCAGCCCATTCTCCCGGCACACGGCCTTGATGCTCTCCCGGGTCCCGGCTGCCAGCACCAGGCGGTACCTGGCCCCCTGCCCCCTTGCCCCGCCCGCGGGAAAGTCGGTCGGTAACACCAGCCGGGGGATGTCAGCGGACAAGAACCCAACCCAGAACTCCCGGTCCCTTTGCCGCTCTGCCCCATTTTCCAGGTAACGGTTATGCCATGCGGCAAAATCCTTGTAGGTGATAGCGGCATTTTCTAAGACCGGTTCCTGCCCCTGGCCTACCGCCCCGTAAATCGAGGAAAAGTCCCTCTGCAAAACCGCCATGGACCAGCCGTCGGAAACGATATGGTGCATGTTGAAAGCCAGGATATAATGCGCCTCCGAAAGTTTAATCGCCAATGACCGGAACAAGGGCGGGCTGGCCAGGGAAAAAGGTTCCAGGTCGAAAGCAGCGAGTAGCCGCTCCAGCTCCACCTGCCGCTCTTCTACCCCCAGGCCGGACATATCCAGGAAACGGAACGGGACTTGATAATCCGAAATCACATACTGCACCGGCCGGCCGTCCAGTTCTTTAAAACCCGTTCGCAGGCTCTCATGCCGGACAACCAGGGCAGCCACCGTTTTTTTAATGGCCGTCTCAGCCATCGACCGGCTCATCTCGAAGCGCATCGGCATGTTGTAGGAATTATCCTGCAAATTCCGCTCCTGGATAATATACAGGCGTTTCTGGTTGAATGAGAGCTCGTAATAATCCTTTTCTGCGGCCGGTTCGATGGCCATCGATTTCCCCATCCCAGCCTGCCGGATATGACCGGCCAGGGACTTGACTATCGGATTCCGGAAGAAATCCATATAAGGAACCTGTACGCCAAATTCCCGGGAAATCCGGGCCGTTAAAGCCAGGGCCTTGATGGAATGACCACCCAGGCTGAAAAAGTTATCGTTAATGCCGATGTCCTGGGCCTGGACCGGGCTGGACGGGGTAGCCAGCACTTCGGCCCAGATCACCAGGAGCCTTTGTTCCAGTTCATTGCGCGGCCCCTGTTTCGAAGAAACATCGCCCCTATCCCGGGCCGGTTCCGGCAGGGCCCGTCGATCGACCTTGCCATTGGCATTCAGGGGCAAATGCTCCAGGAATACAAAATAAGCCGGGATCATGGTGTCGGGTAGGCCCTGGGCCAAAAACCCGCGCATGGTCTGGGTATCGATCGTTGCCCCACCCTTTCTTACCAGGTAGGCGCACAGCGTCTTCTCGTTACCTTCTCCCCAGGCCAGCACCACGGCTTCTTTGATCTCCG